>Ga0114933_10002183_pt1 | contig 20633 bp, 17 predicted proteins | sample 4SBtaG_FD_89691 | JGI IMG/M metagenome (GOLD analysis project Ga0114933, IMG submission 89691) | Deep subsurface microbial communities from Kolumbo volcano to uncover new lineages of life (NeLLi) - 4SBTROV12_W25 metaG | ecosystem: Environmental > Aquatic > Marine > Volcanic | place: Kolumbo... | reverse complement strand
ATACTTCGTCGCTCCGTCGGGCAGGTACCGGAGAGAGATGTTGTTGAGTCATCAGGAATCGTCATTGACCGGAATACGTTTACTGCGACGATGCATGGAGAGCCAATTGTGCTAACTGTGACAGAACTGCGACTGCTCTGGTTTATCATGAATTCGCCGAATCGCGTATTCTCACGACTTGAGTTGTTAGAGGCAGGCCGTGGAGAAGACGCTTGCAGTACGGAACGTACAATCGACGTTCACATCAAGAGCCTACGAAGCAAACTCGGGGAATCGCACACGGCAATCCAAACCGTGCGTGGAATCGGTTATCGATTCGTTCCGATTGATGACTAACAAACGCGTGCGTCGTCTAATATTCGAGATCTTCTAAATGCAGCCGTAAGGGCAATTCGACTGAAAAAGTAGATCCGGCACCTAACTCGCTTTTGACAAAAACGAATCCACCAAGCAGGCTGGTCATCGACGTCACAATCCACAAAAGGGATTTCAAAGTTGTTTTGCAGTGCTTTGTCTTTACTCTAGTGAAACTCGATGCTGGGCGTCACACAGCAACTACTAATCTGCAAATATTCCCTAGTCGGTAAACTCTAAAACTCTGGAGTATCACCCATTTTTGGAGCGTCGATAGCTTGAATTTAGACACGCTACAGGTCATCATTACATAGGACGTGCAAATGGATATGAATCTATGGGCACCTCCAACTATTCGCACTTATCTATTATTATTATTCACGTATTATCCGCTAATCATTATTCACTCATACGGACTCAGGTGAAAAATGTCATCCCAAGCTACACGATTTGATATTCAGACGGTGGAAGACTGTACCGTTGCCTGCTTTTTAGACAGTCGGATTCTCGACGAAGCCACGATTCAGGTCGTAGGTGATCAAATGTACCGACTCGTTGACTCCGGCCTGTTAAAGATCATTTTGGATTTTTCAAACGTCGAACACTTATCAAGTGCAGCTCTTGGCAAGCTAATCAATATGAAGAAGAAAGTTGACGCGGCGGGCGGTAAGCTCCGCATGTGCAGCATTCGGCCGGAATTAAAGAAGATCTTTGATGTAACCAAATTAAGTAAACTATTTGACATCAAGAAAAACCAAGCCAAGGCACTCAAAGGATTCTAAGTCACAAGCGATTTTCGACACTTCAGTTTGTAGAATCCAAAAGCTCGTCCAACACCTGATTTCGTGAAGCTCCTTTCACAGAATCAACTTTTCACTCATTTCATTAAAACATGCCTGAAACATCCATATTTAGCACAAGCTTTGCAAGTGATCTGGACGAATCCGCACGGGTTCAGAATGAGATCGTCTCAGAACTTGAGCAACGTGGCGTGTCGATGGGTGATTTAGCCGATTTACATTTGGCACTTGAGGAAGGACTGGCCAACGCTGTTAAACATGGGAACAAGCTCGATTCCACCAAACAGGTTCACGTAGAGTGCGAGCTATCCGAGGCTGGCTTTTTTTCAATCGTCATCAAGGATGAAGGTGACGGCTTTGATCCAAATGACGTTCCTGACTGCACGTTGCCAGAGAATCTTGATAAGCCCAGTGGTCGTGGGTTAATGCTCATGCGAGCTTTCATGGACGACATTCGTTATAACGATATCGGTAATCAGCTGAAGATTACTAAGACCTGCACGTTCGAATAGAGACGCTGTCGATCCTATATCAGCGATTGATTAACCAAGTCGGTAATCAAGTATTCAAGCTTATTACGATGAAAATCCGATTTGCTGAACACCATTTCAACAGCACCATTGAATAATGACCGATCTTCATCTGTGACGTCCTTGGCAGTCACAATAATGATTGGCGGGTCCAGTTGATCGCGTATTCATCACAGCGTTTCCCTTTTGAAACTCAATAGAATCAGGAATACCTATAGATTCCTAACGGCCTTACTATATGCACTCTCGTTTATGCGTTTAACTGTACTCACATGCAGTTTTTGGACTGCATTGTCTCAATTCCTCAATGAGGGCGGATTGACAAAAGTCCTAATCCGGTTTTAATTACCGTAGTTCCAATCCAGTTGCATATCCTTCGGGAGATGCACCCTGTTGGAGTAAATGTGAGGACGTAGCTCAGTTGGTAGAGCAACGGACTTTTAATCCGTAGGTCCTGGGTTCAAGCCCCAGCGTCCTCATCGTTTTAGAAACGTGCATCGGAATTCATTCCGGTGCACGTTTCTTTTTGCCGTAATCTATGAGGCAGCACATGAAACTCTCACTGTCAGTACGCGTTGCGGAAGCCGCTTGTAAGACTCGACTACATCTACCGTTAGAAGCGTTGATCGATGTCGCGGTCGCAAATGGCTACGATGCACTTTGCATGCGTGCCAGCTGCGGTGGTGTGCAAACACCCGTAACCGAACTTCAACGCCAAGCGAATTTAATTCGAGATGCCGGCCTAACAGTCTCCATGGTTACGGCCGACTTCGATGTGCCGCTAAACAATCAGGATGGTCCTAACAGCTTACGCGACATTCGGCCATCACTTGATGTAGCCCACACGTTCGGTTGCAACCTCATTCGCATCTGCATAAAAAATGAGGCGGATGTGACTCATGCTGCAGATGCCATCCGGATTGCTCACGAGCAAGGCATTCGCCTAGCGCATCAATGCCATACGTCGTCGTTATTCGAACAGGTGAACCCAATGCTCGAGGTGGTTTCACAAATCGACCATCCGGCATTTGGCATTATTTACGAACCTGCCAACTTAATGCTCAACGGTGAAAGCTATTTAGCTGATACGCTTGAACGACTCCGACCGCATCTCATGAATGTATATGTACAGAACCATCGTCTCGATCCAGTCGGTCCAGAGAGTCTGCCAACCTATTGTCGAGGTGACGTACGATTTCATCATATGGAGCTTTGGGAGGACGGCGGCGTCGATTTTGCGGGTGTCTTTGCCGGGCTTACGGAAGTAAATTACGATGGATTTTTCACTATCCATCAGGCACAAGGCATTGAAACGGTTGATGACCTGAGTCGATATGCGTCAGATTGTGCACAGTTCTTTCAACGCATGACTCAATTGTGAATCCCATCGCCCAATATGCTAAGCTAATTAGCTCGCAGGTTGTGCCGTTTTGAAACGGGGCACATGCTCCGGTTTAGCACTAAGTCAAATTCTTCAGTTCACATAATCATCATGTCAGAACCACGTTTTGCTCATATCGCTTTTCGCTGTAGCGACATAAATCGATCAAGGGACTTCTATACAAATGCTCTTGGGTGGCGATTCTTTGATTACCGCCCGAACAGCGAGAGCATGGATCTGACCGACGGATTCATCAACGTCACGCTTCTACCATACGAAGATGATGGTACACGTAGTGTGATGGAAGAAGGGCACGAATTTATTCACCTTGGAGTCATCGTCGATGATCTGGAAGCGACGTTTAACAAGTGCCTGGAATGGGGAGCGGAGATTTCAAAGGGCGATGTAAAAGACCGCACCGTGATTGAGTCTATTAGCGAGCTACCTGAACGCTCATTCAAAGTGCTCGATCCTGATGGCAATGTAATCGATGTATCCGCGTCGAGAGATGAGTGGCGCTGCGTGCGTTTCTTTGATGAATAACACCGACCATTCAAGAACTCGTGAAAGACTGAACCAATGTCAAATGACGTGTCCTCAACGCCAACTCTAAACGATAACTCGCTTACGCAATTCCAAAGCGTGGTGACAATTGCCGTGGCCTTTCTAGGTTGGTTCTTCGGCGGTACTCACATGGCTACCAATGGATTAGCTATGCGCACCGCGGGTAAGGAACTCTTAAGAAACGTTGAAGCTCACAAAACAACAGAAGAAGATACGGCACTGGGAACAGATTTATACGAACAACTCAATACTAATGCTGAGTCTGGGATATCGCTAGAAGAACTCGATCACAAAAATGCCCAATCGCTAAGTACCAAAGACCTTAAGACTTTAAAGGACAAGTTTTCGGCCGAAGATGCTCCCTCCGTCCTTACGATCGATGATCTCATTGGGTCGGAATCAGAAAAGCGGTTTAACGGCTTAGTGGGTAAATGGGCAGGCTTTTTTGTGGTTGCCTTCTTATTCGGGGCGGCACTCGGTGGCTTAGTGTTTGGCTATATCGGTGATAAATACGGCCGCTCTAAAGGCATGACTCTGGCAATACTCTGTTATTCCTCTGCTTCATTGATCGCCTACTGGGCACAAACTCCCGTACAGATGTGGATGATCCGGTTTATCGTCTGTATGGGCGTTGGCGGCATGTGGCCCAACGGCGTCGCGCTCATCTCCGAAGCGTGGCCAACGGCATCGCGACCGCTACTTGCGGGAGTACTTGGAACCGCTGCCAATGTTGGAATATTCCTGACGTTTACGCTTGGCAAATATAAAGCAGTTACAGATGATGACTGGCGTTGGGTTATGCTGCTTGGTGCATCTCCGATCATCCTTGCTGTTATCTCATGGATACTTGTTCCCGAGTCACCGCTGTGGCTGAAGAAAAAACGAGAAGGCGATAGTGAACCCGAAAAAGCACAAGTGTCAACCAAGGATGTATTCTCGGGAAAACTGTTACCTGTAACCATCGTCGGTATTCTATTGGCTACTGTGCCAATGTTAGGCGGCTGGGGTTCTGCTAACTGGGCCGTGTTCTGGGCTGGACAAGTTGGTGACGAAATTGGCAATCCCGACTTGAAAGCAAACGTTGGTATGGCTCGTTCCCTGACCGGAATATTTGGTAGCTTTTTAGGCGGCTGGATTGCCAGCCAAGTTGGACGGCGAAGGAGTTATCTGCTTACGAGCATCATCTGTCTCGCCAGCTCTCAACTGTTGTTTTGGTATTTAGATCCAAGCAGCCAATTCGCGTTTCTCGTCACCTTTGGAATCCTTGGTTTCTTCAGCGGAATATTCTTTGGCTGGTTACCGCTCTTTCTGCCAGAACTGTTTGAAACCAGAATCCGTAGTACGGGTGCCGGTGTATGTTTCAATTTCGGTCGAGTCTTAACTGCTTTAGCGGTTGTCGGAGGATCGTATATCCTTGCAGCGTTTAATGAAGACTATGCCTTGGTTGGACGAATAACCAGCTGGATTTATCTACTCGGCGCCATCGGCATCTGCCTTATGCCAAAGAATGTCGGCGGTGAAATTCGCGAATAGCCGGTGCACAATGGCCTTATAGCTTTAAATGCCCCGTGCTACCATAAAACTATCGTTCGCATGCGGCAATAATGCCTTGCTTCCGTTTGCATTTGTAACACATTGAAGCCAAGAGCCTGATGAATTCTTACCTTCGACTCGTTGTAATTCTTATATTCGCTTTCACAACGCTGGAACTGCACGCAGCAGATGGCCTGCCCGCTGGAATCGTAAAACAGAAGCCCGAAAGTGGACGCTTTGTTGAAACTCCCGCGGGTTTCATGGTTGAACATAAAGTTACTATTCCCGGCACAGAAGTTAGCTTCATCATGGTCCCTATTCGGGGCGGCACCATTAAGGTCGGTAGTCCTGATTCAGAAGCAAATCGTGACGACTCGGAAGGGCCACAATTTGAAGTTGAAGTTCAACCATTCTGGATGGGTAAATTCGAGGTGTCCTGGGCTGAATACAAGTCGTACATGAGAATGCACGACATCTTTAAGCAGTTTGAAAGTAAGAAAATCAGAGATATCGGTGATAGCACAAAATCGCTTGTCATTACCGCTCCCTCAAACCTCTACGACACTTCGTTTACATACGTCAGTGGAGACAAACCGGAATTGCCTGCTGTCACCATGAGCCAGTACGCGGCAAAGCAATACACGAAGTGGCTGTCGTTACTTACCAAATCGTTTTACCGACTACCGACCGAATCTGAGTGGGAGCATGCATGCCGAGCCGGAACAACAACGGCATATCATTTCGGTGATGATCCTAAGGAACTCAAGAATTATGGTTGGTTCTACGACAACAGCGATGGTCGATCCAGAACAATTGGGCAACTCAAACCGAATCCTTGGGGACTGTACGATATGCACGGCAATGTCGCCGAGTGGGTACTCGATGGCATGCTAGACGACGGATACACGAAGTTTGCAGGACAGAAACTCTCAGCGGCGGATGCTTTGGTTACCACGGACAAGCTGTTTCCCCGTGTGGTCAAGGGCGGAAACTGGGATATGGATCCTGAGGATTGCAGAAGTGCTTCAAGACTGCCATCACACGATGACAACTGGCGCAGCGAAGACCCTAACTTCCCCTTAAGCCCATGGTGGTTCACCAGCGGTGAATCTCTCGGTGTAGGAATGAGAATCATTCGGCCACTCACTCCGGCACCTACTGCAGATCGAGAAAAGTACTGGAAAGCTGATATCAGCTTAGTGCAGGAGGATGTTGATTTCCGCATTGATGAAGAGGGCCGTGGCGCACGCGGTTTTGTCGATGAGAAGTTACCGTCCGCTATCGAGATGCTCAAGAAACTACTCGGGGAATAAGATCCCTGCCAGCCGAACTTAAATGGAAAGGGCTGTATCAATGAGTGTCATCAAGGTTGCATCAGCGGTGCTAAATCAAACACCGTTAGACTGGAATCGCAATCTTGAAAACATCGTAAATGCAATAGGCGAAGCGCGCACTCACGGCGCGACACTTCTTTGTCTTCCGGAATTATGTATTACGGGATATGGTTGCGAAGATGCCTTTTTGGCATCTGGGGTCCAAGCAACAGCTGCTGACATGCTCAAGCAGATCCTTGAGCACTCCTACGGTATCGCAACGACCGTGGGATTACCAATTGAGCATGAGGGCAGGCTCTACAATGGTGCTGCGATGATTGCCAACGGTGAATTACTTGGCATCGTTGCTAAGCAACATCTCGCCAACGACGGATTGCACTATGAGCCCCGCTGGTTTACAGCCTGGTCAGCTGGTCAGCGTAGTGAAGTCAACATCGCCGACAAGACCGTGCCATTCGGTGACTTAGTATTCGAAATTGACGGTGTCCGTATCGGTTTCGAAATCTGTGAAGATGCGTGGGTCGAAGACAGGCCCTGTTCGCGTTTAGCTGAACGTGGTGTGCAAATCATATTGAATCCAAGTGCCAGCCACTTTGCATTTGGTAAACATCTGGTTCGCCAAAAACTTGTGCTCGATGCGGTGCGGCAGCATCAGGTCGCTTATCTATATGCAAATCTACTGGGCAACGAAGCCGGTAGAGCAGTATATGACGGCGATTCCATGATTGCGTCGGGCGACGGTTTTAACGCAATTGGCCCAAGATTCTCATACGACAATGTGCTGGTCACAACGTCTCAAATTGAAGTCAAGGATTCACCGCAATCGGCTAACGACGAAGCGGTTGTGGAGAGTAACTTTTCCTTGAACCCATCACCAGAACAAAGTGCAACTGCGTACGAGATGGCTGAAAATTGGGAATCCTCGGAGTTCATCAAGGAAGAAGAATTTGCCCGAGCAGTCTCGTTGTCGCTGTTCGATTACATGCGCAAGAGCAGATCACGCGGCTTCGTTATCTCGTTGAGCGGCGGTGCAGATTCCGCTGCCGTCACCTGTTTGGCATCTCTCGCGTTTCATTTTGCACTGCAAAGTGAAAACGCTGAATGCGCCGTCGGGAAACTGTCCTATATCTCCCCGCATATAGCAACCAAATCACATGAACAGATCTGTAATGAGCTTATCACTTGCGTCTACCAAGGCACTCGTAATAGCTCCGATACTACAAGGCTTGCCGCGGAAGTCGTCGCCAACGACTGCCACGCATCGTTTCATAGCATAGATGTGGATCAGTTGGTTGAAGATTACACCGCGACCGCCGGTCAGGTGATAGGTCGAGAACTCAATTGGGAGTCCGACGATCTGGCTCTGCAAAACATTCAGGCCAGAGTTCGCGCACCCAGTGTGTGGATGGTTGCAAACGTAAAGGGAGCCCTGTTACTTGCAACAAGTAATCGCAGTGAAGCAGCGGTTGGCTACACGACGATGGACGGCGACACATGCGGGGGCATTGCACCGATTGCCGGAATAGATAAAGCATTTCTCCGTAAGTGGTTGCAATGGATGCAGATAACCGGTCCGGAGGGATTTGGAGCATTACCAGGACTCGAAAAAGTAAATGCACAACAGCCGACCGCTGAATTACGTCCGCAATCTGAAGGCCAGACTGATGAAAGTGATCTGATGCCCTATGAAGTGCTAGATGCCATTGAACGGCTCGCTATTCGTGACAAGCTAATGCCGGCTGAGATTCTAACTTGCATGAGCCGCGACCCCGATGTCAATCGACACAGTGCTGATACGACACAACACGCTGCCTGGATCAAACGGTTCTTTACACTTTGGTCACGCAACCAATGGAAGCGTGAGCGATTTGCACCATCGTTTCATGTGGATGATGAAAATCTCGACCCGAAGACATGGTGTCGCTTTCCGATTCTCTCCGGCGGTTTTCAAAAAGAACTTGATGAACTGTAGTTGACCAAGTGCATTCGCCGCCCGTCGTCTCTGCGGTCCATGCCAACGATGCCCGCTAGGCCGGATACATGGTAGCGTGGTCCGAAGGAGCGCAGCGACGCAGGGCCTTGAAAGCGTATAATTGAGTCTGAACCGGCAAATCTCAGCTTTCCTCATACAGCCAGAATCTGTTGACACCTAAACAAAAGAAAAGCGACCGAAAAGTTAATCCGTTTTACGTGCTGCTTGTTATTGCTGGAACGTGCTTCGGATTGACGGCAATTGCATACGGCGTGATGGCATCTGCGTACGCCAAAGCATCGGAAGATCCCGATGCTGAAACGATTCTTGCTGAATTCGAGCAACATCCCCTATACCGTACGTTGGACAATCACGGCGTGACAATCATGTTAATTGAATTGGTGATGTTGGCCATATTCACAGTGGCTGCCATTGGCCTGGATACTTCGCGTGATAAACGGCACGTCGCAAAATCTGACCAAATCAAGCCTACTGACGATCACATCATGACTGAGCAGGAGACGCAGTGTGAGTGAGTCAGCTGGCAACCAAATAGAGCTGCTGCGGAATGAAATCCGGCATCATGATCGGCTTTACTACATCGAGGCCACACCCGAAATCTCAGACCTCGAGTACGACACGCTGATGAAACAGCTTGAACAGCTCGAATCAGAGAACCCTGAACTGGTCACCAATGATAGTCCCACTCAGCGAATTGGCGAAGAACCGGTAAGTCACCTTGAGCAGATCGAACATCGGATACCCATGTTATCGATCGAAAACACTTACAACCTCGAAGAGCTAGAGCAATACGGTCGCCGCACCGAGCAATTACTCGACGGTGCAGATGCCGAATGGGTTGTGGAATTGAAGATTGATGGCGTAGCTGCTTCAGTCGTCTATGAGCAAGGACGCCTGGCCTATGCTGTCACACGTGGTAATGGTCAGGTCGGAGACAACATTACTCACAACATCCGTACGATTGCTGATGTACCTCTTAAATTATCCGGCTCAGACTTCCCTCCGGTATTGGAAGTACGCGCTGAGGTTTACATGAGCAATTCGGATTTAGTGAAGCTCAATCAGTTACAAGCTACACGGGATGACCCTCCATTTAAGAATACTCGTAACGCTACAGCTGGAAGCATCCGGCAGCTTGACCCTCGTGTTTGTAGTGAACGTGGGTTGCGGCTATTTTGTCACGGTATCGGTTTCTGTGAGGGAATGACGGCTAACACCCATATGGAATTTCTCGATGAGATTCGTCATTTTGGATTACCGCCCTCTCCATTTGTGAGTTGCTTGCCAGACTTTGAGTCAGCTATGGCTCACTGTGAAGCACTTACAGAGCAGATTCAGGAAATCGACTTTGAAGTGGACGGAATCGTGTTAAAAGTGAATCAGTTGAATCTACGAGATTCACTTGGCGCCACTTCAAAGAGTCCGCGTTGGGTAGTCGCATATAAATGGGAACGATATGAAGCAGTTACCCGACTAAACAAAATCTCTGTTCAGGTTGGCAAGACCGGTGCCATTACACCCGTTGCCGAACTTGAGCCTGTTGAACTCGCTGGAACCACAGTGAGTCGTGCCAGTCTTCATAATGCCGAAGAAATCGAACGGAAAGATGTACGGCCCGGCGATGTTGTGGTGGTCGAGAAAGCTGGCAAGATCATTCCACGGGTTGTGAGAGTTGAGAAGCATGAACGTCCCAACCGTTTGTCAAAATATGATTTCCCGACAGAGTGTCCAGAATGTGATACAGGTGTGATAAAGGATGAAGGTGGGGTCTACATCCGTTGTCCAAATTTTCAGTGCCCCGCCCAACTGCGAGAGCGTATCAAGTACTTTGCTAGCCGCAACGCGATGGATATCGAAGGCGTAGGTGACAAACTGGCCGAGCAACTTGTCGACAGCGGACTTGTTAGTACCTATGCAGACCTTTATCGGCTAAATGCTGAGCAACTGCTGGAACTGGAACGCATGGGAATCAAGTCCGCCGAGAAATTGCTGGCAAACATCCACGATAGTAAATCACGCGGGCTGGGACGATTACTGAATGCCTTATCGATCCGACACGTGGGTAACACGGTTGCCCAGGTAATCGCCAAAGAACTGGGATCGATGAGTCGAATCCAGTCGTCGACTCTCGAGCAATTATCTGAGATTAACGAGGTTGGTGAAATCATTGCCCAGTCAGTTTATGACTTCGTCCACGGGGATATCGGTAGCCAAATCATCGAGGAACTTGAAAACGTTCAGGTTGATATGGCAGTTCTTGCAGCCGAACTGGATGGCCCAACTGACACTCGGTTTGACGGAATGGCATTTGTCGTTACGGGAAAACTGGAAAAGTACACCCGTGACCAAATACACGAACTCATCGAGCGATTTGGTGGCAAAGCATCCTCCAGCGTCTCCAGTAAGACGACATACCTCATCGCTGGCGAAGCCGCTGGTAGTAAACTGGCCAAGGCGGAGTCACTTGGAGTCGAAGTTCTGAGCGAATCTGAATTCGCGGAACTCGTCGAGCAGTCCGGACCTGAACCAGGGATGCTGTTTTAGCCGCTATTTTTTCGCGACACCAAGTTCTGCAAGTTTCTTAGCGACATCAGCGCCGTGAGTCCTTGCGCTAACTTCCTTGTCCACAAACAAAACCTTCCCGTCTTTACCGATGTAATAAGTCCATCGGAAAGGCACGGGCCGGTCATCGTTCACAACACCGAATGCGCCGGCGACTTTTTTCCCGGGATCACTGAGGATCGCGTAGTCGAGTTTCAGTGCTTTGGCATATTTCGTATTGGTTTCAACCGTATCGGTGCTGGCCGTAAAGAAAGCCACGTCGAATTTGTTAAGCCCTGAGCCGCTTGCACGCTTGGCAACTTTAAATTCCCGATCACCGAGTAGTTTTACTGAGAAGTCTTCTTTAATTCCGCTGACACGCAGCGAATCACATTGAGCCGTTCAGCCACCGGTAAACGCTTTAGGGAACCATGCAATTACGACCACTTGCTTCTCACTGAGCTTGGAAAGCGTGTAGGATTTGCCATCGCTTCCTTTGAGTGTGAAGTCTGGTACCTTGTCGCCCACTTTCAATTCAGCATTAGCTGGCGTTGCTGCCATCGTGAAACAACATAGCAAAACGGCTATGGATGTTAGTACTCGTCGCATTGTATAGAACTCCTTACAACTCAGGATGCGATTCTGTGCGTACATGTCGCTGGTAAGATTTTAACAACAATTGTAGTGGACGTGTGAGTCTTTTACTGGGAAGGGCTATAGCCCTATAAAAAAGGCTTTCATCGCCCTTAGTCGCTACGCTCCATGCAACCGCGGTTGCATGTACAACTGTCTATGCCAAGGACGGCAGGTAGACCGGATGCATGGTAGCGTGATCCGAAGGGGCGCAGCGACCTAGGGCCTCGACAGCGAATACGCGTAAAACCCTCGGCGGGCCGTAGATCCGCGCTAGGGAGGCTCTACGCAACCGCCCCCCATTAACATCTCGTCTCGAACATCCTGTAAAATGACGGATTAACTTTCCACACTTTTCATCACCAGTGGGAAACGACGCCCGTGGCCACCGAAGCACAACGAACGGATTCGCACGGATCGAATGGTTCGATCGATACGAATAAGGTTAATCATGCTCCGCTAGACATGATTAGCCTGCGTGGAGTCGAAGTGCACAACCTCAGGCAGATTGATCTGGATCTGCCTCATAACCAACTCATCGCAATCTGTGGTGTAAGTGGAAGCGGAAAAACGAGCCTCGCTCTGGACACCATCTACGCTGAAGGTCAAAGACGATACATCGAGTCCTTTTCTGCCTACACGCGTCAGTTCCTGGATCGACTGGAAAAACCCGCCGCCGAACGAATCGATGGTATCACACCCGCAGTCGCCGTTACTCGAAAGACACATAGCCGCAGCAGCAGATCCACCATCGGCACCGCGACAGAATCAGCAGATTATCTACGCCTGCTGTTTGCGAAAATCGGCAACGTACATTGCCCGGCCTGCGAGAAGGAAATCCGTAAAGATTCACCGCAATCAGCCGCAAAATGGCTAACGGGAGTGCCACAAGACACCCGCTTTATGATTGGTGCGGAACTTCAAATCGATGATGATGAAGAGCTGGAACTCACCGCCAAGTACCTACTTGAAGAAGGATTTGTGCGGGTCGTGGTCGAAGGCACCACTTATTCGCTCGCAGAACATTTCGAAGCGATTCTGGAGAATCACGCAACGGCCAAATCAGTCATCGTGATAATCGACCGACTCAAAGCCGATTGGTCTGAACCAAATAATGATTGCGAAATCCGGAGTCGCGACTCGTTAGAAACCGCATTTTCCATCCCGGATTCCGTTTGTGTCGTATTTGCACCATCCATTGCCGGTGGCTCAAGTCCGATCGAAGTGGATGGACGTGACTGGACAGTTAGCCGTTTCAGCGCCCGGCACTGGTGCGAATCGTGCGACCTGGAATTCCCTGCTCCGGAACCAAGGCTTTTCAGCTTCAACAGCCCAATGGGTGCCTGTCCGGAATGTGAAGGCTTCGGCAACATCATTGACATCGATATGGAACTCATTGTTCCCAATCCGAATAAAACCATTCGTGAAGGTGCAATCGCACCGTGGAATACACCTGCTTATGAGCATGAACTGCAAGAATTACTCGCACTTGCCGGCGACTATGATCTGCCTGTGGATATCCCTTTTGCAGAACTCAAGCCCAAACACCTAAAGCTTATTCATGACGGTGTTAAGGAACGTAAATTCGGTGGACTCAGTGGATTCTTCGCGTGGCTCGAACGCCGCAAATATAAGATGCACCTGAGAGTGTTCCTTAGTCGCTGGCGCAGCTATAAGCCATGTCATGTCTGTGATGGTAACAGACTCCGCGATGAAGCTCTGTCGGTAAGAATTGGGCCTCACAACATCGCTGAAGTCTGCCAAATGAAGATCAGTCAAGCAAAAGACTTCTTTGATACGCTTGAGTTGAGTCAATGGGAATCCGAAGTTTCCAGATTCATTATCGAACAACTGCGGGCGCGTCTTTACTACCTATCTGCAGTTGGCCTTGGTTATCTCACTCTAGACCGTACGCTACGGACTTTAAGCGGTGGCGAAGCACAACGGGTAAACCTAACAACAGCGCTTGGCTCAAGCCTGGTTAATATGTTGTACGTTCTCGACGAACCGACTGTCGGCCTGCATCCACGTGACGTAGATCAACTCACGGACGCCATTGTAGGACTGCGTGATCGAGGAAACGCCGTGGTCGTGGTTGAACACGAAGATGCCATGCTCCGTGCCGCAGACCGATTAATCGAAATCGGACCCGGGGCAGGCAACCGAGGAGGGCAAGTCGTTTTCGAAGGTACACTCGAAGAGGCTCAATCAGACAACGATTGCATCACGGGAGATTACTTATCCGGAAAACGACGAGTACCAATGCCATCAAGCCGGCGATCCACGTCGCACGGCTGGATTCGACTAACAGGCGCCACGGGAAACAACCTCAAGAATATTGATGTTGAGTTTCCTCTAGGCGTGTTATGCCTGGTCACCGGCGTCAGCGGGAGCGGCAAGAGCACGCTCGTTCAAGACACTCTGTATGGCGCCGTGTGCCAGAGAAAACGCAAAGACTCGAACAAACCACATCCGTTTGATGATGTGTTTGGAGATGGTCAAATCGATGATGTCGTGTTGGTGGACCAATCCCCTATCGGAAAATCACCGCGTTCTAATCCGGTTACGTACATCAAAGCGTTTGATCAAATCCGAGCGGTGTTTGCAGAAACTGTTGATGCACGCACGCATAATTATACAGCTGGTCACTTCAGCTTTAATGTGGACGGTGGTCGATGTGAGATATGCAAAGGCGACGGTCACATCGAGATAGACATGCAATTCCTGGCCGACGTCTATATGAAATGCCACGCATGTGGCGGCCGCCGCTACCGCGATGAAATCCTTCGAGTCACTTATCGAGGAAAGAACATCGCTGACGTTTTGGACATGACGATTCGGGAAGCATTTTCCTTCTTCCGCGGACAACCGAAAGTACAAACCAAGCTCAAGCGGTTGATTGATGTTGGATTAGACTACCTGCGACTCGGACAACCCGCGAACACTCTCAGTTCAGGAGAATCGCAACGTCTGAAGCTTGCCACCTATATGTCTGCCGCCAAGCGCCATCGGACACTATTCATTTTAGATGAGCCTACAACGGGCTTACATTTCAGCGATATCGTTCAACTAATCGACTGCTTTGATGCACTGATTAGCGTCGGCCACTCATTGATCGTGGTTGAACATAATCCACAATTGATGCAAGTGGCCGATTACATCATCGACCTGGGACCCGGTGCATCTGATGAGGGAGGGCAGGTCGTCACGCAAGGCACTCCGGAAGAGGTTGCAGAGGTAGCAGAGTCATACACCGGTCAACACCTAAAAATGTGCCTGGAAAACCGTTTGGCACACGAACAGGACTACGCTACCTAATCACAGTCACAAATTGAGCTGTCAAAAACAAATGCCCAACGAATTAGACTTACAAATCAGCGTTGAAGTGAAGGACCATCATGCGTCTTCAGCTTTGTGTGGCATTACCGTGGAGTCTGACAACATTACCGAATTGCAAACGGGCACCCCATCCCTATCAGGAAATATCTATGGGCCGGTTTGTAAGGGAAGTCAAACGTTACCGTCGCGTGCATCAATCGTTGACACTTCCGCACACGGTGCTCTAACGGGTAGCGCAACCGTAATAGATCCAACACCGTGGACGCCTGAATTGCCCGCTACTTATCTGGCAACCGTTCACCTGAGTATCGACGACGGCTCTCCATCAACCTATAACCACCCGTTTGGATTCAAGTCACTGGAGACTCGCGAGGACAGTTTTTACATCAACCAAAGAAGATTTGTGCCCCGTCTGGCTCAATTAAATGTCCAAGATCATGATGTCCGCGATTTGCTGGATGTCATAAGAGAAGAATATCTGTGCCTCGCGATTCGTCATCCAAAAACTGAATTGCTGGAGCTTGCAACTGAACAAGGATGCTGGGTATTCGTTCTACTTGACGGCAGTGAAGATCCAGCGACCGTTCTGTCCTGGTGCAAACACCCGGCATGTTTTGCAGTCGTTTTAACCACAGAGGCATCAATCCAGCTCATAGATCCTCTACGAAATCAAATCATGGCTCTTACGATGCTCGGCCAGCAAGTAACGGCCGGCCAAACCTTATCTGACTTTGTTCACTTCGTTATGGTCGAAGCAAGTGAGCTTGGCGCGATCGATTTCGCAAAAAAACCAATCGTGGTTACACGAAACGATAGTAGCGTGAGTATCGAAAATGGTCGCCGTGGATGTGAATTGATTCAGCGTGACACCGCGGCAACTGCCGACTTCGCAGGTTACGCGGTTTTGAATTCAAAGACGCCCGGTGATGATTTAACAGATCGGAATTAGAATAAATCAAATGAATCTGGATCGATACATTCGGCAAATGCGATTTCAGCCGCTAGGCGAAGAGGGACAAGTGAATTTGTCTAACTCTCGTGTTTTAGTGTGCGGCTGTGGAGCGCTCGGCAGCATTCTCGCTAATACGCTGGCTCGTGCCGGAGTTGGACACATACGTATCGTCGATCGAGATTTCTTAGAACTCAACAATCTGCAGCGACAGGTGTTATACACCGAGCAGGATGTAGCTGACGGACTTCCCAAGGCTATTGCAGCAAAACGTCATCTCGAGAAGATTAATAGCTCGATTCAAATAGAAGCAGTCGTTGCAGATGTGAGTGCGAGCAATATTCTCGAGTTAGTCGACGGTATTGATTGCATCGTAGATGGCACCGATAACTTTGAAACTCGATTTCTACTCAATGATGCATCCATTAAAACAGGTATCCCATGGGTTTACGGTGGATGCATTGGCGCTGAAGGCCAAACCATGACCATCTTACCGGACGACACGGCTTGCCTTCACTGTCTGATGCAGGCGGGTCCGCCGCCAGCCGGCACAACACCGACGTGTGATTCCGCCGGAATACTGTCGATGATTATTAACGTGATCGCATCGATACAGGCATGCGAAACAATCAAGATCCTCAGCGGAAACCTGGACGCCGTAAGCAGGAAGCTTCAGGTGTTCGATATCTGGGAAAACCGCATTCGACAAATTGATTTGTCGGCATTGCGTGATGGCAGCAGCTGTCCCGCCTGCAGGCAACGTGAATTCTCCTGGCTCAATGGCGACCGTGGGAGTCAGGCGGCAGTACTATGCGGTCGAAATGCCGTCCAGTTATCCTTCCCAGATCATTCCGGCATCTCCCTTACCGAGCTTGAAGAAAAACTTCAATCCGTTGGTCAGGTCAGTCGCAATTCATTCCTATTAAAACTCAGCGTAGAAGATGTCGCATTGACCGTATTTCCAGACGGACGTGCCATCGTACAGGGAACTGAAGACGAGTCTAAGGCTCGTAGTATTTACGCCAAATACATCGGCAATTAGCTTTTTCAATGTTAGCTGATACCATTTTAGACGAGTTGCCTAAAGACTTAGTCTGAGGATAGACTAGAAGATTGTGAATCACTTTGTGACGTAAACAACCAAGGCGCCGAAGTTCATCGGTTGCACTGCATTTCCAACGAAATAGGAATTCAAACATGAAACGGTTTCTTTCATTGACACTGGCATTGCTGTTCACGGTATCCCTCGCTGGTTGTGGCGGGGAAGAAGATGTCGCGCAAAACAATGACGGTGACGTCACGAGTGCTGAGCTATTCACAGATGGCGAAGATGCAGCATCCGATTCGATGACAGACCCTGATGATGGCAACGTCGCTGAAGTCACGACTGAAGATGCAAATAGTACGGATAATGGTGATACAGCTACCGTTGAGGGTGACAAGAAAACCGTTGGATTTGTCACTAATGGAATCGCATCGTTTTGGGTGATTGCAGAAGCAGGTGCCCGTCAGGCGGCAGAAGACTTCGGTGTCAACGTGGAAGTGCGCATGCCACCAAATGGCCCGGAAGATCAAAAGCGAATGCTCGAGGAATTGGTTGCAGACGAAGTGGATGGAATCGCTGTAAGCCCAATCGATCCGGACAATCAGACTGAACTGCTAAACAGCGTTGCTGAGAAGACAAATCTCATCACACACGACAGTGATGCTCCAAACTCCAACCGTATCGGATACGTCGGAATGAGTAATTACATCGCTGGCCGTATGTGTGGGGAACTGGTTAAAGAAGCTTTGCCTGATGGCGGCAGCCTGATGATTTTTGTTGGCCGTCTGGAACAGCTTAATGCCCGGCAACGTCGCCAAGGCGTCATCGACGAACTCTTAGAGCGTGACTTTAATCCTGAGCGGTATGACGAACCTGGCCAGATTATTTCAGGTGAAAAATATACGATTTTGGGAACACGTACTGACAATTTTGACTTTGGCAAAGCAAAGTCACTTGCTGAAGATGCAATTGTTGCTCATCCGGACATGGGGGCCATGATTGGATTGTTTGCATATAACCCGCCAAACATGCTGGAGGCTCTCAAGAGTGCTGGTAAGGTTGGGCAAATCAAGGTAATTGGATTTGACGAAGCGGATGAGACACTTCAAGCAATCAAAGATGGACATTGCATTGGCACGGTTGTTCAGGATCCGTACATGTATGGTTATAAGTCCGTTGAAATTCTAACCAAACTGGCAAACGATGATGATTCATCATTTGCCGACAGTGACTTTATCGACATTCCGGCACGCAAGGTAGTCGCGGGCGATACAGACGAATCGAAAAAGATTGTCAATGTTGATGAATTCTGGACCGTGCTCAAAAAACGTACTGGGCAGGAAGAGTAATAAGTCCCGTATCTAAATACACGGGTCAAATCGTCTATGACCGGCGAGTCTCCTATTCTCGAAGTACGACAACTGTCGAAACGGTTTCCGGGCGTACGCGCCCTAAGCGAGGTCGATCTGGATCTGTTTGCCAGTGAAGTACTGGCAGTCATCGGCGAAAATGGTGCTGGCAAAAGCACGTTGATGAAGATTCTTGCCGGCGTACAAACGCAGAACGAAGGCAAAGTCATCGTCGATGGAAATGAAGTCTGGATCGACTCGGTAAACAAAGCACTGGATCTTGGAATTTCATTGATCCACCAGGAACTAAACCTATCCGGCAACTTAACCGTTGGCGCAAACATCTTTCTTGGGCGCGAACCTCGAAAGATGGGGCTGATCGATGAAGCTACCATCGTTGAGCAATCACGACGTTATCTGGACATGGTCGGTCTAAACGTAGATCCAACCGTTCTTGCAGATGACTTGCCTATCGGTCAGCAGCAATTAGTTGAAATTGCCAAGGCACTGAGTGTTAACTCACGTATCCTGATCATGGATGAACCGACATCAAGCCTCTCGCAGGGTGAAGCAGATCGACTATTTGAGGTTATCCACCAATTGCGCGATAACGGCGTAAGCGTAATCTACATTTCGCACCGACTCGGAGAAGTCAAAGCGCTCGCCAACCGAGTCGCAGTACTTAGAGATGGTGAAAATGCAGGCGAGCTTGGTCGGGATGAGATAACTCACGATGCCATGGTGCAGCTCATGGTTGGCAGAGATGTCTCACAGTATTACAGTCATTCACCCAGTTACTCAGATGAAGTCGTTCTCGAAGTTGATAGATTGCGGACGACTGCCTTCCCTGGTCATGAGCTTAGTTTCGATGTGAAACGAGGAGAAATCGTAGGCGTTTCCGGCCTCGTTGGCGCAGGACGGACAGAGATGCTACAGGCGATCTTTGCCAGCGAGCCAAAAGTCTCAGGTTCGGTGCGTGTCCTCGGCGAAGAAATTGATGGAAACTCCACGATCGATGTTATTAGAGCTGGCGTAGCACTTGTACCTGAAGATCGAAAACTTCATGGGCTCGTCATTGATATGTCAGTCAAGGAGAACATGAGTCTCGCAGGGCTGCGGCAAAACCAAGTTGGCATCGGATTTATTAACTTCGATGTGGAAAATGACATTACGGCTGAGATGGTCGATCGCCTCAAAGTCAAAACGCCCACGCAGGATCAGATCGCCAGATATTTATCTGGTGGAAATCAACAGAAAGTCGTACTTGGTAAGTGGCTTTCAATGAAACCAAACATCTTATTGCTTGATGAACCGACACGCGGAATTGATGTTGGTGCAAAGCAGGAGATTTACCAGTTGATGGAAGAACTTGCAGACCAAGGAATGTCCATTCTCTTTGTATCCAGTGAATTGGAAGAAATCATTGGAATGTCCGATCGTGTAATCGTCATGCATGAAGGTCGATTGGCAGGAGAACTGCATCGCAGTGAACTGTCCGAACAGTCAATAATGAATCTGGCAACCGGCGGAGTGTCGCAGCACGTCACCACGCATCGTTAGAAGCAAGGAAAAACGGCAGGCCAAGTTTCCGCCGATTAAAGGGATCAAACTCAATGAAAAAAATCATGGGAATCCTGATGTTGCTGGTATTTATATGCCTAGCAACAGCGCTACTAAGTAATGGCAAGTTCGTAACGCCATTTAATATCCAAAATATCGTACGCCGCAGTGCGTTTTACGGAATCATTGGCATCGGTGTCGCATTTGTGATCATCACCGGTGGAATTGATCTCTCTATTGGTTCCCTCATTGGGCTTGTCGGCTGTCTTATGCCCATGGTGCTCGCGGCAGATCATGTCGAACAAGGTGATCCAATTAGCATAAAGAACGTCAATAAAGTCAAACGCGCGCTGCTGCTCGATGGCGGTGACATCGATCTTAACGCTGGCGATCAACTGAAATATTCGTCTTCCAGCGGGTCTACGCGCCGAGTCACTATCAATCAAGTCATTAGTAAACCATCCCAAACGATCGTATTCGTCAATGAACCGGTAAATGCGCTTAATCAGCAGATAAAAGTCACTCGGGTAACACTCTCGCATAATTACTTTTGGGTTGTCATCGGTTTCGTGCTTGTATTCACATTAGCCATCGGATTGATCCACGGTTTATTGATTACCAAGCTGAATCTGCAACCCTTTGTCGTAACCCTCTGCGGATTACTGATTTATCGCGGTGTGGCAAGATGGATTACAGCAGACACGACACAAGGGTTTGGATCAGATTTT
>Ga0114933_10002182_pt1 | contig 20641 bp, 8 predicted proteins | sample 4SBtaG_FD_89691 | JGI IMG/M metagenome (GOLD analysis project Ga0114933, IMG submission 89691) | Deep subsurface microbial communities from Kolumbo volcano to uncover new lineages of life (NeLLi) - 4SBTROV12_W25 metaG | ecosystem: Environmental > Aquatic > Marine > Volcanic | place: Kolumbo... | reverse complement strand
GACATCCGCTCCAGCGTAGACTGTTATTGGGGTCTTTTCAGTGGTTGAAATCGTGTTAAAGGCAATTTCGACGTTGTATTCTGTATCTCCGACCGCCTTGAGACTGTTGACATCGATTCCATTACAATCAACCGTGAGGGATGAATTAGTAATCTTTCCAGCAGAGTTTCGGATACTGAATCCGAAATCACCATTGGTCACTTCTGAATCGTCGATACGAATGAAAGTCTGTGAAGCCCAGATTGCCGAGCGACCACCGTCACGATTCCCACAGCCCTTGTTGGTTGATTGGAACGATGCACCTTCAAAAATCATCGGCGATATCGGAGTTCCTCCACCATAAACTTGGACCGCTTGGCCCGTGACTCCACTTCGCTCATCGTTGCCAGCAACATACTCGCCACCGATGAAAGTAGGTTGAGCAAGATTGGTGGCGAGGACGCTAGTCGTGTTGATATCATTGAATTTCATTCCACGGAGCGTAGGGCTAGCACCGTCTATAACCAACGCTCCATAGCGATATTCGTACTCGAGTTGGACGTAGAAGGGAATTCCCCAAGCACCGTTGAAATGCATGTTTCTCATTCCGGATTCTGAAAGATCCATCGAATCTCGCAGAATCACTCCTTCTCCACAAGAAGAATCGCGAATCCAAATCTTGGAGTTCCCAGACCCAAGTCCGTAGCATTCACCTGTTGCGTTAGAAACCGCAGGTTCTGTCCATGTCAGAGTGATTGGATTATTCGCACCGGCGTTGCCGCTGGCTCCACAAGCCGAGACACCTGCACAAAGATTACCCCGAACATCTAGCATGGTCCCATTTGGGAAAGTGATTGTAGTTCCAGGTTCGATAATTAGCTTAGCTCCAGCGGCCACTGAGACATCGTCAGTTATCTGGTGAGATCCACTCCAAGTCTCGGTTCCAGTGATTGTCCCACCGGTTGTCTCATTGGTCGCTGAGACTGGTGTTGCTGGCCCAATCAGAGCCACTGTGGTGCTCATCAGCATCAACATCACTAGGAAGTGACTTCTTGCTCGCTCGCTCATCATGTATCGTGGGGTTCATCAAACTGATTTAATCATAGGGTTGAATCGAGCCGTAGGCTCGGTTGATACGGATTAGGGTATCATGATACGTCATCAGACCGAATTTAGGTTATATTGAATTCGAATTCGACCTGTTTCAACCATTCGACAGCATCTAGATTACCATACCCTCTCTTATTGTGATGAGATGCTTCTTCTTCCTGTGAAACCAAAGACGATGTGGCCAAAGCGCGCTTGACCTGCTCCATTTCTCCGGCATCGAAAACTCCGTCATCTCCCCTCATTTCCTCGCCATGAATTTCGAGGATTAAAGAAAGGGCACCGACTACGATTACTGTTGAATCGGAGCTGCCCGTCGAATAGGCGTATGGTGGTTGAATATCAGTTGACGCGGTGGAGAACATTTTCACTCCTGGAGCTCGAACCTCTGGCTTCTGATTCGGGAAGGATCGTTCCTCTCCTGAATATGGGTCAATTGTGGAACCTACGGAACTATTCAACCAGACGCCACCGTTAATTGTCGACGCTCCGACAGCAATTACTCCAGGGATGTTGGCTGGAATTGATACATCATTGACACCAGCCTTCATTCCGTTGTTTCCGGCTGCTGCGATGACAAATATTCCTGCATCAAGCGCCTCATTGACCGCTTCGACGGTTTCGGATTGAAGGCTGCTCATTCCGCCCCCAGGATCGCCTCCTAAACTCAAGCTGATAATGTCCGCTTCCTGAGTGATTCGACACCATCTAATGGCTAGTGCAACACGGTCGGCCTGTCCTGATTTTCCTTCGGGACCGAGGGCAATAGCCACTGAGAGATCAACTTCAGGAGCCGCGCCAGTATAGGTACCGTTGGCAACTAAGAGACCGGCCATTAGCGTTCCATGGTAATCATTACCGACATCTCGTATGTCTGCATCGTTACCGTCGTAGAAATCACGGAAGCCAACGAGATTTAGGTTCTCAAAGTCCGGGTGATCGCCATCGATTCCGGTATCGACGATACAGACGTGAACTCCGGAACCGAAGTAACCCTCATCTTGGAGTTCACGAATTCCCGTGCTCTCAAAGGCCCATTCGGAATCTGGTAAGAAGGGCCAAAGGTAAGCTTGGATGGAATGCCAACTAATCAGCAACAGAACCGTACCGATGGCGAAACTCACCCCGCCCCAGGGCCAAAGGAACTTCTTCATAGGCCCTAGTGGCCAACGTAATTCCCTAGCCTCTTGATCGGTCAAGCCGTAATCCGCCCCGGAATAACCAGGTGCTTCCGAGTCAACTGCCGTGAGTATTCGTGAGTCCTCTGGCTCGGGCATTAACTCTAGTTTTTCAAGAGCCATGAGTCATCCACCAATGTCGCCTCGTCTCGGTCAGCCTATGAAGAACTGTTTACAATCGCGGCAAAACCGAGTCGAATACACGTATCAGAACGGAGCTCCGGGCCTACGGGAACCGGATCTTGTGAAGTACCACATAACCAAAGCCAGCAACACGATGAGCACCAAACCAAGGACTGTAGTTGGAGTAGTGTCCTCGACTGGAGGTGTCTTCAGAGTGTATCGCTTGTTCATCTCTTCAGGCTGTTCAATGAACTCCTGACCTTCTGGAGAAATCACGAAGTCGAACCACTGTTGACTCGGTGCTATTCCTCTCAGATCTACATCGATGATGTAGGTTACTTCCTCTCCCGCAGGTACATCATTTGTGGCGTTAGAATGAATATCTGTTCCGCGTAGAGTTGCATTCAAAGTGACCTGCTGAGCATCGACTAATCCTGTATTCTCAACTACAACTGTGAATGTGTGTATCGTGTCGGAGACCGGATCAGACGAGGAGAATACCTCTTGGATTTCAAGAACCGGTAGAGAGGTCTTCACCTTAACCGCAATCGGTTGGTAGCTGCCGTTATTCTTGTCGGTAACAGTGACAGTGACAGTGAATTCCTCATCACCAGTGGCGTTCGCAGGTGCGAACACCATCAAGGTGTGAGTCGTATCGACGAATGGACCCATTGTGTGAGAGGTTGCTCCGGTTCGTTCCCAGTTATCTGGGACCTGAGAATCGTCGAATTCGAAGGTGTATCGCTCATCTCCGTTTCCAGTATTAGTGAAGAGAATTGGAATCGAGAGATCTTCTCCAGGTCGGATTCCATAGACTTCTTGCATTTCCTCACGTAACTCAAAGCCGTGAATCTGAGGAATTCGTACCTTTAACTCATCATCGTGTTGATACCCATCCGTTCCTGCGAATATCAAAGCCACCGTGTGACCGTCCTCAAAGGATTGAGCAGTCGAACCGTTAGCAGGTGACACTCGTAGCCTGAGATTGTCGTAAGTCGTGGTGTTATTGCTATCTAGTCCGAACTCAAAGGAAAACGATGTAGTCCAGTTCTCAATCGAAGAATCCCAAGCCTCAACCATCCAATATTGTCCATCTGCACCGACGACATTACCGACGACGGTGTAGGTGGAGACTGATTCGTGTCCAAGGTAATCTAGTGACAAAGTGAACTCGATTGGAGTGTATTCATCATCCTCACCCATTGATGCTAGGACATCATCGAGTTCTCCTTCAACTGTCAATTCACCACCGCTGACAGCGGTAATTGTTGATTCGATTGTGTGGTTAACGGCACGATTGAAGGATAATTCCTGTGTCACTGAAGCGATCAAATCCGTTCCAGATGATGGAATGTTGATGTTCTTAGAAGAAGTGTAATCCATTGTTCGGTCCATCTGATCCACTGAGAACTCACTCTCTACAGAAATGGTTCCGCTTGGTAAGAGAATCGATATCCCACCACCATCTGAGAGGACAGCGTCCCACTCTACACCAGCACCAGTAGAAATCGTGAACTTTGGTTCATCTACGATATCTGCGCCTTCTAGATCAGTCTCAGACAAATCGTGTGCATTACCATCGAAATCAAGCCACTGTGTGGAGAGATATAGCCATCCACCATAAACGAGGGCGGCTTCAGCATTTCCTCCATCCGAGATATCAGCATTCACCATTGCCATCGCAACGAGGTTTGATTCCTCAAGGGTTGCTCTGATGATCCAATTGCCTGGTTCGACCGATGCCGACCATTCTCCGGTCCAAACACCATCTTCGTAGATCTTCTCGGGTGTGACGCGGTCTCTCACCATGTCTTCGGTTGGTATCAATACCAATTCGACATCATCGCCGATAGTGGCGAGATTTGAGTGAGTGATGTTACCCCAGACTGGGACGTATCCAGCTGTGAGTTCGATCTCAATCGAGTTCGGTGCGTTCATCGCCACGGATTCATTCTCTTGAGCAAATCCATCCCTATGGGTTGAGATATGCCAAGATGAATTCAATGGAACAAAGACATTCCACTCTCCAGTAGAATCGGTAGTGATAGAAATGTTATCTTCGCCTTCACTGGTCATCATGACTTCAACATCAGGGACTCCTTCCCCAACATCAGCATCGTCATCATCGTCGTGGTCCCAGAAGATGACTCCAGACATTTCGACATAGGTTGTAGCGACAATCTGAATCAGACCGTTATCACCGGACACAAGTCCGCCATCTAGGAGTTCAACGTTGTCAATTACGTAACGCGTGCGGACCTCAGTATGATTCAACTCGATATTCCATGAGCCGGCGCTGAGAGAACCTTCCGAATCTCCAGAAGCGTCTGTGAAGTCGAGATGGACTCTACCCAAGTCCTCGTTGGATGTGATTACTAGATCCATTCCCTGCAATGGGGAACCGGATTCGTCTAGCACGCGAACTGAGAATGTTCCCAATTCACTTGTAGAAATCGTATGTGCATCGTTAGCGTTAGCCTCAGAGACCTCGATGAGAGTTCTAACACCCTCAACCACACCATCGCCAGCGTTGACCGAATCAATCACTACAACCCAAGTACTTGCTGGCAGGTGATCGACAATAGTTCCATTGGCATCAGTTGTTCTCGAGATGATGTCATTTCGATTACCGGTATCGATGAATTTCACATTCTGGTCCACAAGTGGCCCACCACTCTCGTTAGTGAAGATCAAGTCGACCTTCCACTCCGGGTCAAACCCGATGCTTCTAGTCACGACTTCTCCGCCAAATCCGACTTCGAAGTAACTGTCCCCTGTCATGATACGCGTACCGAACAAGTCTCCCGCGCGCGCGTCAGAGATTTCGACATCGATGCGGTAGGAGCCAGCCTCGACCGGAACCACTGCATGGCCGGCTGAGGTCCACTCAGAGCCATCGGCTTCCACATCGACGCTCATTCCTGCGAAGTTATCGACTGGAACAATCGAGAATCTATATTCTACCGGTGTGCCATTCGCTGGATCATTGTCGTTGTTATGATCAAGGAAGAAGTCGATTTCTACGAATGATGAATCAGGGCTGAGATACATGTTGACGGTGTCATTATTACCATCGACATCCAGAACTGTCTCATTCGCGTTCAACCAAGTGAGGTCGGTCGTGAATGTCCAATTACCCTGTGGGAGGACTGTTGCGAAGGTTCCCATCTCGGTAACATCGAGGTGCCAGACCGCATCGATACTCTCGTGAGTAGCATAGACGGTGACTGGCTCCCAGCCTCCAAGGTTCGAATTGTAGTAATTGCCCAATCTGTTGATGTTGAGAGCACCACTTACCTCACTGCCCGGACGTGCAATCATAGTGACATCTTCCATGTCCTCGGTCACTACGAAGCGAGTTCCGTTGACGACGTTCATCACGCCTGCACTGACTGTTGCATCGACTTCTGCTCCAATTGGCAGAACAACTGAAAATACTCCATCTCCATCAGTATTAGCTGTCGTCGAGAATCCTTCCCAATGGAAGACTACTACACCGAACTGTACAGCCTCGGGCATAAAGATGACTGGGTTGCCATCCTCGTCGAGCACTGGGTTGCCATCAGCGTCGAGTTCAGGCTCGCCGATGGCTCCTGACCCCTGAGACTTCGTATCATAATACACGACACCATAGACGGTCATTGATTCTCTGAAGACGAAAGATGTATTGATATCCGAATCTACTTCGATCTGTTCCCACAATTGCTCAGATTCCGAAAAGGTGTGACTTAGAATCCACTCGCCTTGTCTCAATTCAACCATGTATTCACCCTTCTCTGCATCGTATACTGCATCGACCGGTGCGATCGAGGTATCCGTGCTGAGCAAGGTGAGATTCAGGTCACTGACGCCAGTTTCTGTACCGTTTACAGTACGAGAGAGCGTGAAAGTAAGATCGTAGGTAGTTGGAATCGGTGTTGGGAATTCCATCACTGAATCGGATTCGGCTTCGAAGATATGGATGATCTGTGCTTCGTTGAAGCCGTCGCCATCCATATCGAGTTCAGCCAGATAACTACCAGGGACAACCGGTCCAAAGGTGAACGATCCATTCTCATCGGGTGTGATATGACACGGTGCATACATGACTTCGCTGCACTCTCCCTGCGAAGTGGAGTTCTCTTCATCCAGGATGCTCAATTGTACTTCTCCAGTTAGTGGGTTCTCGTTTGAATCGAGTAATTTGCCACTAATCAAACCGCCGTAAACATCGATTGGATGCAAAGATGCAACGCCCTTGAATGGGACATTGAATCCATCATCAATCTCGACGCGGGTTCCATCTGAGAAGACTACTGTAACATCGTAATCTCCAGGAATAGCGTTAGTCAGATGGAAGGTTCCTGCCTGAACCATTGGTCCACTAAACTCACCATCTCCAGTGTAAGTTCCAGTGCCGTTCAGAGTCCCGTAGGACTCAAGGTCTGGATTTGATGCATCAATTATGAAAATACCTGATCCAGACAACGAGGAACCGTTGTGAATCTGAGAGAAGGATGCTGTTCCATTCGATGTGAATCGACCAGTCGCGTTGACAGCACCATCGATGAGGAAATCTCCATCGGCTAGACTGCACACTGAGAAGTTCTCAGGCATAGTGCCATTCTCGTTACATTCTCCATCAACGACGTCAGAGCCATCAATGATACCTGAGATTGTTCCGCGGCCGGTGAATTCACCGGAACCTGCGAGACTGTGGCCATTTAGGATAGTCTGAGTATGCGTTCCGACGAAATCACTGACAGTCAGCATACCGGTGCTCGTAACCTGTCCCTCGCCAGTGAATGTGACCTCACCAATTCCTTGGAAGGCCAAGTCGGTTCCACTGACCGACCCTGTCGATGTTTCGAGGGAAATCGGCTGCATCTGAATTGCATCCCAAGATGGACTCAATTCGACTACTGCGTCAGTAATCGCCTCAGCATCGAATAATTCATCTCCAGTCCAGATAAGACGTCCGGTGGAGAATGATGCCTCGACTGAGAGGTCTGCTGTAAGGTGAGCTTCTCCATTGGAGTGTCCATCTTCACCAGACACATTGACAATGGTCTCGGCGAGCCATTGTGAACCTGAGACATTTCCAAGAATTCCAGTAATGGGGTTGACATTACGCTGACCTACCGTAGATTCAGTAGCAACATCCTGTAACATTCCACCAGAACCGGAGAGCAACAATTGGCGAGCAGTATCTAGGTCTGGCTCTCCGAAGAAAGCACTGACGCGGATTCTTCCCGCGGGCACTATGAAAGAGTAGTCTCCATTCTCATCAGCATCGACAGTTCCAATCGGAATCCAGTAAGTTCGCTGATCACGATCGATGATCGTTCCGTTCTCATCCGCGACTTCCTCGCCACTGAACGCGTCACGCTCAATTAGGATTCGAGCGTTCGGAACTGGGCCTACACCGTCGAGTTCGACGGTACCTTCTATGGTCGCACCGCTGTAGTATTTGACGACCTTCACATTGGTGTTAGCGCGACCGATTGCCGCATATCCACCATCGAAGATGTCTGGGACACTGTTGTTATTCTCATCAGGAGATGCCGTTCCGTCGTTGTACCAATTGGCGACTACGAAGTGGTTCATCATAGCCCCTGGTAGCGGGAAGGCATTCTCAAGAGGTGAATTCGGAGTTCCACTAATCGCCCAAGTGGGGCCTGGTTGTGCTGGATCTACATCAAGACCAAGACTTGTTGTGCCATATCCAACGTAGATTCGTGCTACCATTGTCTCAAAGAAAGACTCTGTCTGCTGATACTTGATGTCGATTAGTTGAATCATATCAGCTGGATCGTCCATTGCTCCAGATTGCTGTTTGACGACATCGTTCATGTATTCGAGTTCATACTGTTCAGCACTCATGTATTTTGTTTGACCTTTTTGTTGAGTCTCGTAAATCGACTCGATGTAATGATTAGGGTCCAATCCAGAGAGTGTTGTAGGCGCGTAGAAAATCCCTGTAGTTTGGCCACGGTGATAACTCTGATCTGCGTAATATGCACCACCGAGAGGATACAACCTGTCATCGATTGCAAAGTATCGAATCTCGTTGTTTCGCATTATGGTCTGACCGAGGCTTCCCTCGTAATCCTGAACCTCGTACTCCATCGATGTACTGATATCGTGATAGAGATCTACCAACTGTTCAGTTGAGAGAGCAGAGGTGAGGAATGCTCGGGCGAGACCGAGCTTTGCATTGACTCTGTGGAGGTTAGTCGAGACGTCATCGAAGTCTTCGATCAAGTCCGCAGTATATCGATATTCACCGATTTCGTAATGACTGACAATCGCATCTTCGATGCTGGTAGGGGGTTGTCCACTGAGAACTCCTCGCGTATCATCGAACAAAGTGCTAGCTACGGATGGGTCATTTGTACCATTGCCAACCTGCTCGCCATCATACATGACATACCACATCTGCTCAAGCGGAAGTCCATCCTCTCCAAGGGTGGAACCGTACAGCAGTTCAGTGGTGTGAGAGAAGAGCATACTGTCGAGGTACTCCTCCTGCACATCGGAGGCGTAGAGAGCTAGTGATCGGTCCTCTACGAATGACTTGTCTCCTGGACCGAAGGACATTATCTGGTAGAATTCAGAGACCTGATCCTCAGTGAAGTGGTCGTTGAGCACATTCGAGAATTCTTCAGTAAACTCACTGTCAGAAGAATACCTGCGGTCACCCTGAGCCAGTGTCGCGATGAACATAGCCAAAGTATCGTCCTGACCAGACGAAAGCAGCATAGCTCCGCTGTTAGGAATACCTGATTGGAAGTTGTCAGCGACCGTTGGATGCTCTCCTGAGTCGAGGGCTTGGAATCCGTAGTCCCACCATGAAACGAAGGCTGGTCGATGACCGAATGGCTCGTCAGCATCTTGTTCTGCTAGCCATTCGTAGGCCATATTCCATCCTCCACCATTGAATCCGGGACCAAAGGTTCCCATGTACCAGCAGCCATTACTGCAGGTCGTCGAAGGAGTGTATGTGCTACTATCAAGGACTGAAAGTCCAGCGACATCAAACCTGAGAATATCTGGTGTAATGTCGTAGATTGTTTGGTCGATATCTCCGGCCGCTGTCTCTCCGCGAGGAATACCAGAATCAACACCGTAAGTGACGTGCTGAGAGGCGACTAACATGAAGACTAGCATGAGAACTGGAATTAGAGGTCGCTTAGCACTCGCCGGGCGAATTGCACGGAAACGTGCACGAGGAGTACCGATTCCCGAACGACGCCATTCCTTGGTGAAGGTCTGGAAATCAGCCATCTTCCAAAGAGCGGCGATTCCGATAGCACCGACAACAGCCATCGGCGGTGTCGCGTTGAAGATGAAACGCCCAGCAGTCCAAGCCATGTATGCTGCAATGAGCACCCAAATTCCAGCTAGGGACTGACCTTGCTTCTCATCGCGTGCACCACGCCATAGCAGAATGAACGCGTATCCAAGGGCGATGAGCGTGACAATCGGCCCATACGAGGCGAAGAGAACGCCACGACTCGGGGCCTGAGCCTCACCAATCGTTCCGAAGATCTTGTTCTTCGAGAAGTAGAATCCACCAGTGAATAGGATGTCCCATCCATCGTAAATCTCGGCCGATTGTAGTATCCAAAGTATCGCAAGGATTCCTCCGAACAACACGCCACCGCTTCCAAGAACAAGCAGCCAAGGCTTGTCGCGGAAGCTCGAAGCAACCCAACCGAGAGCAAAAGTGAATCCAACAATGTAGAACATCGGCTGGAATCCACTAGGTGCCCAAAGCAGGTTGAGACCTGGCCAGATGTAAAACGGCAGTGGAATCAAGAATGTAGTGAACATCATCTGTAGTGTCGCCGAAGTCAGGGGTAAGCTGTCACGGCGACGGAACATGTTGACAATGATTTGAGCTGCGAAAGCAAGGAAGAGAATTCCAGGTCCGTAGACGAATCCCTTCCAACCGAGTGCGACCGTCGAGAAGCTGATTCCCGCCAAGGTCGCGTAGGACATGACAACCGGGCTCCTCTTCCACATCTCGCGCATTCCTGCGATGAGATAGAGTGGATTTGGGCCTGGATTGCGGAACATGCGCTCACTACCAATATCGTGAACCGCTCGTACCCAGAAGTAGAATGCCATCGTTAGGAATAGCAACGCAAACGAGTCGTGGTCAGCCAGACCAAAGGTCGAGTGGCTGATGTGACCTGGCATCAAAGCCATGAGCCAAGCGGCGATAACGCCTGCCTGAGTGCTGTGCAGACGTGCTGCAATACCAGCGACTGGCAGAACGATTAGTGCTCCGAAGATAGCAGGGAATCCAGCGACTGACCACCATATTACCTCATCAGCAGGAATTCCAGTGAGCCATTCCAGAGCCAAGCCACCGAGGGCTAGACACCACGAGAAAAGCGGAGGTCGAGGATTGATTCCACCAGCTGGGTAGGCCCTATCTGCATCGAAGATGAAGTGGGCTCGCTCAGCGACGATGTAATCGACAACTCGCTTCATGTACCAAGGGTCGGAACCTCCAGTCATGTCCCAAAGTCCAGTGACATTCGCATTCATCGCTGGTAGAACATTCCATCCGGTTCGAATCATAAATCCGAATACAACTGCCGAACCGACAAGAATCGAGTAGGAATTTTCCTGCCACCAGAGGCGGAAATTACTCGCTTCGCGGCGAGGCGCGATATCACCGAAGTAACCACGAGCCGCCAGCATCAATGCCAGCACATTCAACCAGAATGTGATGAATAACCATGAAAATGCTCCGATGAAATCACTACCAGATAGGAAGTCGATTCCTTCAGGCAACTCATTGCCGATCTCAACCAAGTGAGCAAAGCTGTAGATTATCCAATTGACTGCGACAATAGCACCCAGCACATGCCAGCGCTCAGCGCGGCAGAAGGCGACGAACATGATGATGACCGAGGTCGCCATTGCCCAGACACTTCCAAGATAAAGGTGGGATTCGAAAATCGCCGCATCGGATATTCCTGCCAACCATAGCAATGGAATCAAGTTCACAAGAAGAATAACAACTCCTGTAACGACCAAGTCTCGATGTTCTGAAACATCGATCTTCGAAGGCAATCTAGCGAACAAAGCTCCCGACCCAGGAGTCATGAGTGAGCCGCGGAAGGCGATTGCCAGGAACGTCCCGAGGACCATCGAAGCGGCCCAGAACGCGAAGAAGTTGGCAGCGAGGCCAGCTCGCTGAACATCGATCAATTGAGACTGTAGTGAAGCACCCTCTGCGATAACCAGTTCCGGCATCGCAGCTGCATAAGCCACAGCCATGTGGAATCCAGCAACCATAGAGAAGAGGACTGTTGCCTCCTCGCTTCGGTTAGACTTGACCAAAAATAGCGTAGCAATCGCCATGAAAGCGAATGTTGTAGCTACGATTGAATCGATAAGGCCCAGAGACTCAACGATGATGGGCACCACTGCGAAGAGCAATGCGACAACTGGAGTGCGGCTTGCGAAGGAATCATCTGGCAGAGCAGATACCCAAATCCTTCCCAGAACAGCCGCTAATGCGGCTGCTACGGGAAGGATGACTAACTTTCCTTGGTCAATCATCGCTTCGTCAGCAAGGGATGTGGCAGTCATGAAGAGCAGGAGTAATCCTGCAAGTACCACTGGGGTCGAAGCCAGACCTAAGGTCTGTCCGACGTCCCTCGCATTCCCGTTTTCGTAAGACATTGTTTCATCACCGTCTAAATGCAGCCTGAAGGCTCAGCGTCGCGGCGACCAAAAGTTCTGTTATAACCGTTCTCGGAAGCCACGCTACGTAGTAGCGGCACTAGTATCAAGATTAGAGGAGTCAGAGAGCCCGATAAGCGATGTCACGACGATGGTGTGAACCCTCGAGTTGAATCTCATCTATGACCGCGTAGGCAGCCGCCACAGATGTCGAAAGATCATTGGCTAAAGCGGTCGCTGAAAGTACTCTTCCTCCACTTGAAACAAGATTCCCGTTCTGATCGAAATTAGCCCCTGCCAGATGTACAAATGCGCTGATTTCTCCCTCGTCTATTCTAGTGTTAGCACCGCTGATTGACCTACCCGTATTAGAGGGTCCAGGATATCCTTCAGATGCCACTACAACGGTGACTGCGGACTTGTTAGCGAACTTCGGTTCGATCCCGATGATCCTACCTTCGGCGGCTGCCAGAAGCATCATACCGAGGTCGTTTTCGATTAGTGGGATCGTTACTTGAGTTTCCGGATCGCCGAAGCGAACATTGTATTCCACGACGCTCGGCGCACCATTCTCATCGACCATCAAGCCGACATAGAGTACACCACGATAGGGTGTTGATTGATTTCGAAGATAGTGGTGCATCGGTTCGATGATTTCATCGATGGCGCGTTGTCGAACCGCTCCTGTGACGACGGGAGCTGGTGCATATGCGCCCATCCCTCCTGTATTAGGACCCGAATCTCCCTCGCCGACCCGCTTGTGATCTTGACTCGCCGGGAGGCAGATGTAACCTGATTCGTCCATCAGAACTAGCATAGAAGCCTCCTCTCCAGCAAGGAATTCTTCCAACAAGACGAATCCATCGCTAGCGATTGAATCTGAGATGAATGCGGCGGCCTCATCGGCGTCCTCGGTGACGACGACGCCTTTACCAGCCGCAAGAACATCGCGTTTGATGACCCATGGTGGAGAATAGCGAGCCATTGCGGCAGAGATATCAGAATCAGAATCAAGAATTTGCACGCCACCTGTTGGGATTCCCAAATCCTCCATGACTTTCTTGGCGTGCAATTTCGAACCCTCTAACTCCGCACCCTCTGAATGAGGACCGAAACTGGCAATTCCAACCGCACGGAGAGAGTCGGACAGGCCCGCTACGAGAGGCGCCTCAGGTCCGACCACAACAAGGTCCGCGGCCAGTTCGCCGGCGAGCGAAACCACGCCTTCAACATCGGTCGCTGAAACCGGGTGGTTGGTCCCAACAAGGGATGTTCCAGCATTCCCTGGACAAGTATGGACTGCGCCGACTGACTCACTCTCAGCCAGCCCAATCGCCAACGCGTGCTCGCGGCCGCCGCCGCCAACGATGAGCACAGTCATTCCGGCCATATCATTACAGCCCGTGCGCTAAGGAGATAATGCATTCCGATGAGAAATCTGACTTACAGAAGTCAATTCTGAACCAAATCTCAGTATGGAACTGATTTCAGCCCCAAGCGATAACCCAGGATATTGAATGAGCGATGGATTATTGGAGTTAGAATAATTATCGTAATTATTGAAGGCGCTAGATGCGAGTGCATTATGACTTGGTCGTTGAACAAAATAGCTGCAGCTAGGAAGATGAAAATTGCAAATGGCAGTGTATCCAGCAAAGGTGCCTTCGAGCTTACCTCTCCCTCTCGCTTCAAGCCCTGTCTGCGCTTGACAAATGACCCGGCCATATCACCTAACATGCAAGCAAATCCTAGAGTGAAGCCAAGAATAAATGCGGCACTCCATTCTCCACCAATCCAGAACCAATCAGTTGAATCTGCAGTCAAAATTGGATCGATAAAAGGGCGATCTGAGGGGCCGGTATTCCCTGCCCACAGCCAATGTGCGATTACAACTAAAATTCCAGAAAATAATGCTCCACCAAAAAGACCCTCCCAAGATTTTCCATCGCCCAACATACGATTTCCGTCAGTGTGCACCCGCCCTCCGTCAATCTTATGATTCTCCAACCCAAGCTTATCGGGCACCCACTTACCACACAACATAGCCCCAGTGTTTGCGAGGTAAGCGGGGCCATAGACAATGAGTACAGTGAGGATGTTCAGAGCGAACTCGACGCCCCCAGAAGAGGGGAAGGATATTGCCGACACGTCAGTCATCGTTGTCGCCATTAGTTCATGCGAGAAGAACTCTCGGTTTACCGCTCATGCCGCCGATTGCTTCATTGGTGGCTCGACACACGACGAGGATATGAGCCGCACAAAGTCCACTCTGCTCTGCGTTCTGATGGTGACCTCCTTGTTTTCGGTTATGTCAATGAGCGTTGCAGCTGATGGTGAAGATATTGTCATTGATTCGCAAGTTGAATGGGTAGGTGATCGAACTTTGGAGGGAGATGTTCGTATTGTTGCTGGTGGTGATTTAACGATTAATGCTCTTAATTTGGTCATCTCGGATGATTCTCAGATAATCGTCGATGAAGGAGGGATGCTCAACATCCTGAACTCAGCTGTTGACGCAGAAAACCCTCCTACTGGCCTTGCAGGATATGGGTATTGGGATGAGGTGAACCGTTCTGCAGTATTGATTCCCGGTTCGGATTATGGTGTTGCCTTCGATGCCACTTTCTATGCAGGTGAAGGAAACTCATTCTATGGTGGTCAGGCGATTGTTGATGGTTGGGATCCTGTTGATTTGAATGGCAGTGAATTCACTCTTTCATTCAACGACACCACCGAGGATGTCTGGGTTGGTCTCGTTGCCTACGGACATCAGTCCGTGCGGCTTGCCTCAGTGACTCTCACTCCAGTGGTTGGATCCGAGGCGACGCACGATGCCATAGATCTCGAGCACCGTAACATGATGGCATTGGATACGGATATGCTATCGTGCCAGATCTTCATCCACGGGGTGGCTGACATCGATGATTCCTCGATGCTTGGCTGCGATGTTGTGGTCAATGGCACTCTCACCATCCATTCCACCTCTATCGAACGGACTGGACCGATTTTCGTCAATTCTGAAAGCGAACTAATTCTCAGCGGAGATACGACGTTCGCAATGAGTCGAGATGACCATGATGTACGCGCGCACGCGAGGGCGGATCTACACTGGGGCGAAGAAGTCGAGGGCAGTGGCGGCCATACAGACCGTTGGGAGCGCATCATAGGTGCTCAGCAAGTTCACTTCGATGCAGCAGGTGTTCTCTTCCGCATACTCAATTTCGGCCCTCTGGAAATTACCTCTTCCACCTTTTTCAGTGATGATAGTGGAATTGGCTTGATTGATTCAGGTGAAACTCGAACTGTCGAAATTGGTTGGGCGGACGGAAGCGTTTGGACTGAATCGGCCGAGATTGAAATCGTAGACTACAGAACTAGCTGGAACATGGATATCTCGATGGAGTCTTATGGCGGCGGTATCGCCCCTCTGACTTGGGATGACGTAATCGTGATTGACGCTTACACACCCTTCATCGATTTTGTCTCCGTTGAGTTCCAACAGCCAACTGAGAGCGTGTCCCGCAGCAGCGGTGGAGTTGGATTGATTGCGACGATTGCAAATCGAGGTACTGCTCCTGCAATCGTCTACTTCAATTGTGATGTCAGTGAAACTGGCTTATCAGCTCAGATGACGAGTTTCCCTGGTGGCTTAATCGAAGCAGGAGAAGAGATTGAGATCCAATTCTCATGGAAGAATAGCGAGATCGATTTAGCCAGTCTAACTTGTGAGATTCTAACTCCAACTCAATTGGTTGAAGATGATTCCTTTGGAGGCGGAACGGCCTCGAGCAGTCAAATCACATGGTTTGACGCCGAAGATAACGATGGCTCGATTATCCCAATAGTCGCTGCGATTTCCCTCGCAGTCGCTGGAATGGCAGCCTTACTTCTGAGGATTAGCAAGAAAAGTCAGGACGAAGAAGAAGACATGCTCTTCTAATCAGCAACTACTGACTTCGTTCCAGGACTCGTGGGTATCTGGACTTCCATCTTCATCGCCGCCTTCTTCGACGAGTTCGTAGTACTTGGAGGCCGTATGGGCTGTTCGATCTCCCCAAGGTGGGCTCTGAGTGAGGGTGACAGTAAATTCGTAGCAGCCGTAATCATTCTCTTGCCAATCATCTCTTGGGATGTATGGCATACCAATAACGAAGTCATCAACTGACCCTGGTAGACTTAATTCCGATCCGAAGTCACCAACTTCAGCGCTTCCAGACCCATACACCCCGCTTTCGGAATCCCAGATTGCTTCACCATTAGTCACAGTAACAGTTGGATATTCAATTGCAGTCACTCCATCCTTACTGAGCACTGCAGACATTTCGAAATCAGCATGAACGAGAGGGGCTGGGCGTGGATCGGGGTCATTTGCCTGCGACATTCGAGGCAAACCCACCCAAGTTCGAAGACCGACACCGATGACACAATTATCGTGGCCACCATCGCAATCGTTTCCTTCTCCTATAGCTGCCAATGCCTCGTTCTTCACTTGCTCAACTGTTCGCTCAAGGTGAGCGGAATTCAAGATGTATGTATCGGAAGCCCCATCGACATCAATCGATACAATGTACTTCGCATCATCAGCAGCATTATCTGAATAGAAAGAGACGATTGGGAGAACCAATTGGCCATAATCTCCGTATCCATCTTTCAAATTAACAGCGAATGGCATAGAAGTGGTCCAAACCTCTTCTCCACCGTAAGATACTGAGACATCGGCGTCACCAGAGGCAGAACCGAATAGCCCGCCAGACTCACGAATGGTGAGAGTAATTGTCGTAGCATCGCTCGAGAGTGTGCTATCTGTAATTGTAAGAGAACTCGATGAGACGCTCATCGCCATGAATGGGGAGGCTAGAAGGAGAATCAGCACAACCGAAATGACCTCTGTGTGCTTTCGCCCGATTCCATTCCAAATGAACCAGAACGATGCACCCCCCATCATAATCGGGAGGAGAATCACGAATGACCAATCGCTCTGGATTGAAGGAGAGGAAAATATCCACATCGAGACTACAGAGACCAGTGCGAGTGCAAGACCTAACTTGAGGCTGTTACTGAACATCGGGCCTCCTTTTGGAGGTACTACCACGGCCTCAGCGACCAATTCTGTGTCGCTCGATTGCTGTTCCATCGCCTTCTGAAGCAATCCACCATCACTCATTCACTAACCTCTCCGGATGCTGAGGCGTCAACTCCGCCGGTTATCAACCCGTTGCCACCTATGGTGGCAATTCAATTAGAGCGAGGCGGGGTTAGAAAAGCCGCGCATCAAGTGGTTCCAATTCGTCTGATGCTTCCTCAGACCTAACAATTGGCCTGCGACCTGCAATAGCAGCAGCAGCGAGTGTTGTCATCATCATAGTGCCAATGAGTTCGAAGCCAGGCAGATAGACACCACGGATGTAGATCGTCATGGTTTGAATTTGGTAATTCGGAATTCCTTCTGTTCGGACCGAGTATTCCGAAGTCGCCTTGAATTGGAGTGAGAAGTATTTGTCAGTCCAACCTTGATTCTTAGGGGTGCGCATCTGAACTCTAATCTTCTCAGGTGGCGCCATCGATTCGATTTCTACACTCACGAGAGGTATGCTCAGTTGGAATCCCTCATCGTTGAGATCGTCGTAATTCTCGATAGCGATATTGAATCTGTCCAAGGCATTACCATCATTGTAGACATCGAATACCAGATTGTAATCGACCTTCGGCCGCAATTGAAGGAAGGCTACTTCCGAAGCGACTCGAAGTCGGCTGAATTGGCGGATGATAACCATCGAGTTCGCAGCCGATGGCTCGCTAGTAACTGGGATTCCATTTGCCATAGTCACCTCTGCACTAACAGTAACTTGGTGCTGACCCTCAGGAGCTCTCAATTCGGCCCTGACCATGACTTGGAATGAAACCTCAGAGCCGCCACCTATCGATAGAGTAGCGGGGCCTGAGAAGGCGAGAACACCTGCTTGAATCTGAATCCTTACCTTCTCTTGGTGGACTGTCGGATTCTCGATTCTACAATTGATAATACCTGATCTGGTTGCTCCAGGATTGACATCAATAGGCTGAGGTTGGTCACAAGTCAGCACGATATCTGGGACCGCACCCTGTGCCTGAACAGCGGCCACGCCGGCCCAAGTACTCAGGAAGTATACCGCCAGCATCATTAGGGCCGGTCGGACCTTACTTGCAGTGCTCATCAACTCAAGGCCGGATTAAGCCGTATTTATGGGTTAGCACAGCCGGCTTCGTACGGCGAAGGAAACACTACCTCTCTGTGAGGCGCTGATACACAGAAATATAGCCAATTTTCAAGTTTTAACTGTATAGAGCGCAAAAGACAGTAATCGGCGATTTTGGTGGACCCGACCGGATTTGAACCGGTGGCCACTCGGTTATGAGCCGAGCGCTCTAACCAACTGAGCTACGGGTCCTGTATAACGCTCGAACCAATCAGCGAGATGAACCTTGTTCCCTAGCCCCAAGCCCACACACCCCTCTCCGACCATACTCTACCAACACCGAACAGAGCACGACATTTGTTGGCATCTCATCAAAGCAAACGAGAATAATTGCCTGTTCCCTCACGGTGAATGTTCAAGCATTGCTCGCACATCGCAGACACATGGCGAAGCTCTGGGTGATGTTCTTCACTGCCTTGCTACTTGTATCGACAATGAATTTCTATGCGGTTATTCGTGAACCGGATATGATTGATATGGACGAAATTCATGAATATCCGCGCGAGACTGTCAAAATCAAAGGTGTACTAACTAGCTTCGTTGTCGACCCTTATGGAGAACAGGCTGATCGAATTGATTTGCAAATCCGTGAGGTCGACGGGCACTCAGCTCTCGAAGTTCGTTGGTTCGTCGACCGAGACATCGATATCCCCCCAATTGGGACAATTGTCACGGTCGAGGGTGAAGTCACTGAATGGAATGGTCGAATTTGGCTTTCTTCCAATGGATACGGTGCGATTCAATGTGCGGACACAGATTGTGATGGAATCGATTACACTGCAATGCAATTGGTCGAAGTCGCCATGAATCCCGAAGCATTCTCGAATATGTCAGTGAGGGTTGATGGATACCTCTCAGAACCGCTTGAACCTGACGTTACTTACCACTCTCTGAGCTTGATGGACAACCCTTCCTATGGTAACGCTGACCATCTATTGTACATGCAAATTGAGGGCCGTGTGATGGATTGGGTTGAGGCAGGCAGCCATGTAGAAATTTCCGGCTGGCTGCAATATGACCAGCGCTCACTGCGCTGGCGACTCCTAGTGCAAGCGACTGCGGTCGAGGTGCTGAATAATGGATCGACTGTGGATCTTTCTTGGGAGCTTGAACCGTATACGCTGACTTACGAAGTTGGGAAAAAGGTCAGAATTGACGGTACAGCGACCGAGGCCTCTGATGGTTGGTGGCTTACTGGTGATGCGCCGACAGACAGATTGTGTTTACTTCCTTCACCTGCCGATCTCAGTGAAGGAATTGAAAATTCGACAAAGACCTGGTCAGGCCGACTAGTCTGGTCAACCGACGAGGCGACGATTTGTCTCGAGCGTCTTGGTTACGACTCCTCGGCGGATAATCCAACGGGACAGTTCGGCGATGATGTCACAGCTATGCTCGATGTCGCCGAGAACCCCTTCGCTTTCATCGGTCAGAATTACACATTCGAGGGTTGGGTGACTGATCCGATATCGCCCGATTACGACAAGGGCTACGTGGGCGATGGCCCCGATTACTATTCGCGCACGACGAAATTGAGGCTGCATCTCATCGGAGAACATGCCGAATATATCGAATCAGGGCAGGCGATTCGATTCAACGCGACCGTGATTTGGTCTGAGAGTGAAGGGCGAGTTATCCTCGAAGCGCGCGCTTGGACACTTGGCCAAGCACCCTCACCGACGACCCTGAATTGGGGAGACGGTTACAATTCATGGAAATGGGATATTGGAAAGTTAGTCATCCTCAATGGAGAAGCCACAATGGATGAGGATGGAAATCAATGGATTCAGAGATCAGGCTCCGATGAGCAAGTTTGTCTACTCGGAGACGGAACCGAAGCAAGTCAGCAAGAATCGATTGGAGCACCAATCGATTGGACTGGACGACTCTCAACAGCCGAGGATTCATTTGGTAACACAATGCAGTTCTGTATCGATATCCGCTGAGGTGATTCCGTGGACCCGTGGATGATTGATTATGCGTGGCTAATCGGGTCATTCGTTTTCGGAATATTTCTCGGTTGCTTAACGGGCTTGATTCCTGGCTTCCACGTCAATAACGTCGCCCTAATCGCTCTCTCACTTTCCCCAGTCGCTGTAGGGATAGGCATCCCGCTGGACGCTGTAGCGGGGATTATTGTGGCCTGTGGGACTGTCCATACTTTCCTGAATTATATTCCGAGCGCCTTGGTAGGTGCTCCTGATGATAACGTGGCGCTCGCCCTTCTGCCCGGGCATCGGATTTTTATTTCCGGTCAAGCCGCGCAAGGAGTCGCTTACTCAGCGCGCGGCTCACAAATGGGCATGCTGATGTCGATTCCACTGCTTATTGTAG
>Ga0114933_10002181_pt1 | contig 20656 bp, 14 predicted proteins | sample 4SBtaG_FD_89691 | JGI IMG/M metagenome (GOLD analysis project Ga0114933, IMG submission 89691) | Deep subsurface microbial communities from Kolumbo volcano to uncover new lineages of life (NeLLi) - 4SBTROV12_W25 metaG | ecosystem: Environmental > Aquatic > Marine > Volcanic | place: Kolumbo... | reverse complement strand
TGGCGGGTGGTGACGGGTAAAGACGCCGTGTACATCCCGGCCGGCTACTACGGGCTCACACGGCACAAGCTGTAGCGCTCCTGTCGGATAGGCATGACGCGAAAGCCGCGAGAACCCCGTTTGGTTACGGTTGCCAGCAATGCGGCGCCGTGGAGACGGTTCTCCCGACCGTCAGCCCGAGATTCCCTTCGCCGCGGAGATCCGTAGCCTGCTCGTGTGCCCCTCGTGCGACCACACAAATCGGCCACCGTCCATGCAGCGATTGTCGCGACCGTGGCCATGTCTTCACTCCTGACCGGCTGTCTGACGCCGCTAAACCACCCGCTCCGCGCTGAACCCGGGCTGTTCATCGGCGGTGGTGTCGGCGCAGGAGTGGGCGCGGGTCAACAGGTCAACTGCCACGACGGCTGCAACCTGCCCGACATGACGAGCATCGGCGCCGGTCTGAGCGCCACGGCCGGGCTGATGGCGATGCCGACGCGCGAGATCGGCCTCATCGTCGGGGCCGAAGCCGGGTCGAACAGCCAACGCGGCACCTTCACATACGACGGTGCGGTTAGCGCGTTTGCTCACGGCACGTGGCAAACGCCGACCACCGCGCTCGGGTTGGGCATGGAAGCCGGCGGACTGATGTGGGGCGTCAAAGGGTCCGTGCATCGCAAGATCGACGACGAAGTCGCGGTGGCTGGCTGGGGTCGCTATCTGCGTCCATGGACGCCCGACAGAGGATTCAGGGAGCCGGATATGTGGATCGACGGGCGCTACCCGGCGATGGACGTCGGCGTGCGCTTGGAGTGGCGGAGGATCGCGATCAACTACGCGTTCGGGACCCAATTCGGCGGCAGCTCAGGACAGCTCTGGTTCATCGAAGGGCGCGTGCACGACGAGTATTGGTACTCGGTCAGCTTTTCGTTTCAGCTCGTCTTGCCGTGGAACAGCCGGGCGATCCAGGGAGACCCGCCCCGGTAGCGGTTTGGGGCGTGTCATCGCGGCTGTCCGTGCCCGTTTCGCAAAGTCCCAAAGTCCCAAAGGGGTCCCGGATTCTGCACGTGACGACGTCGAGTCGTCGTGCGTTCGAAGTCTCACGGGGGTCCCAATGGGTCGAATTCCGCCCTGCGCAAACGCGAGACTGCTCAGCGATTGGTTGCGGTGTGTGGGCGATGAGGTCCCATTCTGTCGATTTGTGTTCTTAGGCAGGTTGTAACTATTTGAACTCGTTGGACTTTGAACTTGGCACGAGACTTGCGATTCAGATGCTTGCCCCGGCAGCGGCGTTGGGGTCCCGCGGCGTGTGTGCACAGCGTGGCGGGCATCACCAGGTAGGTTGGGCGGGCCGTCGGGCAACCGGCGGTAGGTCCGCGCGGCGCGGCGGTTTGTCGTCGTGCCGCATGGTGGTGGTGCCGTCGCACGCGGCTCTCGAGTCGCTCGGCGGTGCCGGGGGAGGCAAATCGACGGGTTCCCTGGCGGGTCGAACGACGCACCCGTAGAGGCAACCCGGAGGGATGGCGGGGTTTGCCCGACGGTCCCCGGTCACCGGCGGTCCGCTTCTCCGCTCCCGCTCCAGCGCCCGTCTCAACGCTTCGAATGCCGCTTGGCGAGTTCGATGCCCGCGCCTGATCAAGCCGCGACAAGCGGCTCAGCATTCGTGCGGCACCCGCCTACAACGGCGCGCAAGGAGCGTCGCAATACCCCAGCACCAGGAAGTAGTGGCACGTCGCCCCGGCGATCACGAAGACATGCCAGACCTCGTGAAACCCAAACACGCCGGGCCACGGATCCGGCCGCTTCACAGCGTAGATCACCGCGCCGAACGAGTAGAACAGACCGCCGCCGAACAGCCACCACGCGGCCTCGGCCGTGATGTCGCCGAACATGTGGTAGCCGGGGATCAGCGCGCCCCAGCCCATGGCGACGTAAATACCGGTGCCGAGCCACCGCGGCGCGTCGATCCAGACCAGCTTGAACACGATGCCGACCGCCGCGAATCCGAGCATCGCGGCCAGCGTCGCAGTGCGCCACGGCCCCGCAAGCGTGTGGATCGCGGGCGGCAACCACGTGCCGGCGATGAGCAAGAAGATCGCGCAGTGATCCAGCTTCCGAAGCAGCCGATTGCCGTCGTTGCCGATGTCGAAAAAGTGGTAAAGCGTCGACGTGGAGAACATCAGCATCAACGAAATGCCGTAAAACAGCATCAGCGGCTGCTTGGGCCCCTGGTCGGGCGTCTTGGCCCACAGGAAGACGCTCCCCGCGACGGCGAGCAGCAGGCCGATGAAGTGGGTCAGCCAGCTCCACGGGTCCTTGTTTATGCCGATGCCCAAACCGCCGCGGGCATGGTCGTGATCGTGGCCATGGTCGGCCGCCAGCCCGGAGGCAGCAGCGGGGACAGCCGTTGCGGCGGCGGCGACCGACAGCGTTGTGGCGGCGGCGACAGACATCGTTGTGGCGGGGGCATCGTGCGGCATGGCGCAATGCGAACAGATCCCGCCCTCGCGTCAAAGTGCTGAGACGAAACTAAGACAGTGGCCGCCAACCTGTTGCATGACGGCGCGATGTCGAGGTCGCTACTTGGTCGGCGCGGCGAACAGAGTCGGGTGGCTGTTCCACTCAAACGAGCCGCCGAACGACCAGATCGACAGGATGCGGTCGCTGTCCACGTCGGCGCGCGATGGGACCTGTTTGGCGGGGTAGTCGCTGCGATCGAAGCGCACGAGGCGCGCAGGAATGCTCGGGCCGTTCACAAGGAACACGGCGCACCCGGTAGACAATGCGGCGTCGTCGAACTTCGCGACAGCGTTGGGGCCGATCGTGGTCTTGGTGGGCGTCGCGAAGCTGCCGAGCGAATACGTGTCCGCAGGGGACTGGCTCAGCTTTGTACACGGCGCCGTGATGGGCGATTTCAACCCCGCCACATGGACTTCGATGGATGCCTGCGAACGGTTGCCGATCACCAGCCGCGCTGTGATGGCGGCCTGCTGCACATCCGCTGAACCGTCCGGTCCGTCGGTGATGGCCACAGGCACGGACACAAAATCGCCGTCGTGCGGCTGGGACGTGGCGGCACACGCGAGCAGCCCCACAGCCACCAGACCCCGCGAAATCGTGCCGGATCTCAAGGTGAACGACGGAATCTCTCGGAATTGCGAGCTCTCGGCAGGTGTCTGTTGCAATAAGCCCGCGCCAAGGACACGCCACGACACAGCGAGCGCCGGCAGCGCCAGGAGATCGGTCGGATCGACGTGAATGCGCCAGGGGATTGGTCCCATTGCCGCCACCAACTCCACGGCATGAGCGACGACCGGGTCGAGATTGATCGCAGCAAATCCAGCGCCGACAGCCACATGACAGGCCAGCCAAGCGCGCCGTGAGCCGGCCCCGAGGATCGCCGCCAAGACGAGGGGAGCGACGAGCAGTCCCTCAAAATCGCTGAGCTTTCCGGTGATTGCGAGAGGCAGGACGCCGGCGGTCTTGAGGAGGTGATCGTTGAGAACCAGCAACGCCAGCGCCGTCAACCAGAGAGGGTGGCGCAGCGCCGCCGCAAGAGTGAACGTGCGCATCGAGGTTCGTGTCGGCATCTGCCTTTCGCCTTCGCCCAACTCCGTGCTCCCAACAGGCGGCACGGTGGCAAATGCCCGGGTGTGAATCAACGATTCGTACTGCTTTTTGCCGCGCCGCGCTCCTGCAGCTGCCAACATTGTTTGCCGTCGGTCACCAGCACGATTCGCGCAGTTCCGCCAGCGCGTTTGATGCCTTCATAGCCCTTGGCGTACGTGGTGGCGCGATGCTTGGACAGCAGGCGCCGCGCGTCTTCATCCGTCAGGGTGCGGCCCGCCACGACGAACGGGAGCTTGAGCCTGCATCCGGCGCGCCATCTCGAGCAGCCCCACGCCGCTTTGCCACGGATCACATAACCGGGCTCCCACACCATGTTGTCCATGCACATCGGGCAATCGACGCGGTGGCCAAACGCGGGCCGGGGAGCACCGACTGGAAGCGGTTTATCTGGCTGCGAGGCGTCATAGTCGACCGAAAGCCGCACCCCATCGCGCACAAGCGACGCCTTGAACGGCTTGCCCCCCTTGCCCTGCGCCCGGAATCCGAAGATGCGAAACGTGCGACTGCCGGCCAGCAAGTCCGCGACGTCGTCGGCGAATAACGGCCTCTGCATGTACGCGCCGGGTAGCCGGAACGAACACTTCGCGCATCGCCATTGACCACGCGAAAACGCAACATCTTGGCCGCACGTGGGACACGCCCCGACCTTGCCAACCAGCTCGCGTTGGTCGACCTCGACGGCCCTCACGCGGCCGTTTTGCCAGGCCAGGACGCCGTCGAAACGCCGCTCATCACGCGTCTTAAGGCCCTCGATCAACCCAGTCGCGCCGTCCGTCAACAGCGCCTTGACGTCGGCCAGCTTGACCTTGTGCCCCGCGATCTCGGCGAAGACGACGAACTTACACGAACGCCCGGTATCGCAGGTGTAGATGGTGCCGCGCGGACGAACCGGCTTGCCGCATTCGGGACAATCGCCGATTGGATCCGGGTCGGGAAACGAGAACTCGACCTTGCCTTCATCGGTGAGGTGCAGCGCGGCGCTGAATTTCTTGCCGGCCTTGGACGTAAAGCCCTTCACCGCCTTGGTTTGCCGCGATTTCAGCAGCGTCTTGGCCATGCGCGGGCTGATCTCGCGCTGGGCGACGCGACCGGGCACATGCACTGCGCAGCCGACACACGACCATCCATAGCGGGCTTGTCGGACCTCGGAGCCGCACAAAGGACAAGCGGCGAGCACTTCGCCCGTCGCGGCGGGCGCTTCAAAACCGGCTTGCTTGACGGCATCGGCATCGACGCCTCGGATCGCGGCCACGATCTGCGCCGTGTACAGCGCGATGTCCGCCATGAAGGCGGTGCGGTCGTCGTTTCCTTCGGCCATGGCCACGAGTCGCGCCTCCCACGATCCGGTCAGCTTCGGCGATGTCAGGCCGTCAAAGGGCAGCGCGTCGAGCAGCCGACACCCATGGTCGGTCGCGATCATCTGGGCGCTCTTTCGCTCGACGTAGTTGCGCGCCAGCAGCGTCTCGATAATCGCCGCGCGCGTTGCCGGGGTGCCGAGGCCATTGCGCTTCATCGCCCGCTTGAGTTCAGCGTCATCGAGCTGGTCACCGGCCCCTTCCATCGCCGCGAGCAGGGTCGCTTCGGTGTAGTGGCGAGGCGGCTTGGTCGTGCCCTCATGCAGCCACGGCTTGAGCACCTTTACGTCGTCGCCCTTCTCGACAGGCGGTAGCAGCGACGCCTCGGCGCCCTTCTTCTTGCCCGTGGGCGCCTTCTTGGCCCCCCTCTTGTCGCTGGCCGGCGGGTCGATCGCGCGCCATCCGGGCTCGAGGCAGGTGCGACCGCGAGCGAAGAGGTGGTCTTCGCCGAAGGATGCCGTCATCTGGACGACCGCGAACACAGCGTCGGGCTGCATGACGGCGAGGAAGCGGCGGGCGACAAGATCGAAAACGCGCTTCTCGTCGACCGAGAGGTTGCAGCGCCGCGCGTCGATTCCGGTCGGGATGATGGCGTGGTGATCGCTGACCTCGGTGTCGTCGACAACCCGCTTGCTGAGCTTGATGGGCCAGCGATCCAGCGCGTCTCGAGCGGTCGCTTCATAGGGACCAAACGCGATACCACGTAGCTTGTCCGGCAACCCGGCCACCTCGTCGCGGGGCAGATGCCGGGAGTCGGTTCGCGGATAGGTGAGGACTTTGTGCGTCTCGTACAGCGCCTGGGCGATCTCGAGCGTGCGTTTGGCCGAGAACTTGAAGCGCCGGTTGGCCTCTTTTTGAAGCGACGTCAGGTCGTAGAGCAGGGGCGGTTTTTCGCGGCTCTTCTTGCGCTCAACGCGGCTGACTTTGCCTTCCGCATCGACGAGACGGTCGCGGATCGCCTCAGCTTCCGCCTTGTCGTGGATCCGATCGCGGCGCCCGTCGTCTTTGGTGTTCTTGCCGGGCTTGCTCTTCTGGTCCGCCTTGGTCTTCTTGTCTGCCTTGGTCGTGCTGTCTGAGACATGCGGTCGTGTGCGGCTCGCCCGCCGTATCCAAATGGCTTCCCAGTCACCCTTTTCGGCGTGAAGTCGCGCCTTGACCTGCCAAAAAGTCTGCGGCTCGAACGCTTCGATCTCCCGCCGCCGGCGGACCAGGACGGCGAGGGTGGGCGTCTGCACCCGTCCAACCGACAAGAGGACGCGTTCGGCGCCTTGCGAGAAACGAGCGGTCATCGCCCGCGTGGCGTTGAGGCCAACGAGCCAATCGGACTCTGCTCGGCAGCGGGCGGCATCGGCCAGGTCGTTCAACCGCTCGCCATCGCGCAGCGCGTCAAAGCCCTTGCGGATCGCGCTGTCGGTCATCGACGAGATCCACAGCCTCTTGGTCGGCGCTTTGCAGCCGGCCGCTTCGTACACCCACGCGAAGATGAGCTCCCCTTCTCGCCCGGCGTCGCAGGCGTTGACGACCTCGGCGGCCTGCTCGAGCAGTCCGGCTACGACGGCGTATTGGTCGGCGCCGGTGTTGCGGGGCTGCAGCGTGAAGCGTTCGGGGACCATGGGCAGCGTCGACAGCCTCCAAGACTTCCACTCGGGGTTATACGACTTGGGTTCGGCGAGCTGGAGCAGGTGGCCGACGCACCACGTGATGCGCGTCTTGCCGCCGTCGAGATAGCCGTTCTTGCGCCGGGTGATGCCGAGCACGCGCCCGATATCGCGGGCGACGGAGGGTTTCTCGGTGACGATGAGCCGAAATGCGGGTCGCGCCGAAGCCATTAGCGACGATCTGTGCCCTAAGCCGCACCTCTCGTCAAAGCGCGGAGGCTTGTCAGCAAGCGCACCAACGACAAGGCCTGTTGAGCGCGGTCATCGCAACGGATCGATGAGCGTCACCATGGCGATTCCGCCGCCATCGGGCCGGTACTCGATGTGCAGCTTGTACCGATCGCTGTCGTAGCGATCCCAGCCGCCCATCGCGCCGAAATCTGCGTCGATTGTGGCGCCGCCCTTTTTGGAGGGCTGGCCGAACGCGGCGACAACCTCGTGGCGCGTCCAGGTCGTTTGCAGACCGAGTGCTGCGATCCCCGGGTGCGGCGGCCGGACGTGAACAACGGTGATGTAACCGGGCGGGTCGCAGGTGACCTCGAGCGTCTTGTCGTCACGGAACAACGCTTTGCCACCGTCGGGCAGACCAACGCCGCGCAAGAGGCCGAGATCGTTGGCCACGTTGGGTGTGAGCCGGAGCCCGAGCAGGCGCGCTGGATTGTCCATGATGGTTCCCCTTTCCGCAGGCCACATCGTTGGGGCGCTCAAGCCCCGGCGCGTGGGCACGCGTGCGAGACGACGGTGGATCGCCGGTCCTGTACAGTCTATTTAACGATCGAATTGCGCGGACTTGGAAGGACGCGCAGCCCAGCGACGGCGACGTCAACCAAGACGGCCGCGCGGGCACCAAGAACGACATCCCTGGGACGCCGGATCCCAAACTCGCGGAGAGCACCATGGCCGCTTTCGACTCCAACAAGAGCGTACAGAAACGTGATCGCGGCGCCGCATCGCCGATCCAGCAGCGCCGCGCGACCGGCGGTGGTGTGCAGCTGAAGTCCAACGGCTACGTGCAGCAGCGCGCCGAAGTCAGCCCCGAGGGCGGCGACAAGGGCTACGAAGTACAGCGCAAGGAAGTCGCCCCCGTGCAGATGCACGGCGAAGGTGGCGCGACCGACGCCGGTGTGCAGGAAGCCGCCGCCCACGGTGTTGCGGATTCCGGCCAGCAACTGCCCCACCTCGACGCGATCCAGACGTCGTTTGGTGGCCACGATGTCTCCGGCGTGTCCGCACACGTCGGCGGCGCCGCCCGCGAAGCCGGTGAGTCGATGGGCGCTGAGGCGTACGCGACCGGTAACGATGTGGCGTTCAACTCCGCTCCCGACCTGCACACGGCGGCCCACGAAGCCGCTCACGTCGTGCAGCAGCGCGCCGGTGTCCAGCTGCTTGGTGGCGTTGGCGAGGTCGGTGACAAGTACGAGCAAAACGCCGACGCGGTCGCCGATCGCGTGGTCGCCGGTCAGTCGGCTGAGGATCTGCTCCCCGGCGGCAGCGCGGGCCAGGGCGGCGCGGGCGTGCAACACAAGAAGGCGCCGGTGCAAAAGCTCGGCAAGCGCCTCGACGAAGAAGCCGGCGACGGCCTCGCCAAAGAGAACGAGTCGCTACCGTACAGCCACCAGGATCGTCGCTCCGGTGAGTGGACCGACACCGAGATCGCGGGCAGCACGACCGAGTACGACTACAAGACCGGCGACTACAAGAAGACCCAGCGCAAGTACACCTTTGGCCAGTACCAGAAGATGTGGGAAGAGGAGAAAGGTCGCCCGATGACCGGCGCCGAGATCGCGACGCTTGAGCGCGGCTGCATCGGCATCACGGTCCTCAACCTGTTCGGCGGCGGCAACCCGCCCCTCGGCGAAGCGTTCGCCACGTTTGAGCAAGGCAAGGCCCGCATGCAGCACGTCAAGGAGCTCATCAAGGAGCACCCGAACATGACCGCTGCGGACGCCAAGGAAGCCGGTCTGCGCCTCAACTTCTCGGGCACGCTCGGGCAGTACAACTCGGTGCTGTTCGCCAAGCTCTTCTGGTCAAACCAGGGCAAGGCCCCCAACCAGGAAGACTTCAACAAGGGCAGCCAGGAGTGGGACGAGGAACACATCTGGAAGAAGGAGCCGCTGATGCTCCCCAACGGCAAGACGGTCGACCAGATGCTCACCGAAGACGGCCGCGCCGCCACCGTCAGCTACATCGAAAACGAGCTCGGCTGGGCCGAGTACGAGAAGCTCAACAAAGAGCAGCACGACAAGAACGTCGCCGCCTACTACCTGGCGTGGGCCAAGGCCATCAACACCGGTAAGCCCGAAGCGTTCCCGATCGACGGCGAAACGGGTCACGTTGACATGACCGGCTACCAGTACCAGGGCCGCACCAAGGTCGAAAAGAACGACAAGGGTGAGGACGAGTACGCGGGCGGCTACGTCAACTTCGACTACGGCTTCTACGACGAGACGACCGACAGCATCTGGCACGCCAACCACATGCAGTACAAGCAGGGTGACGAAAAGCGCGAGAAGCAGCCGATGTACGTCTACCAGAGCACGGTCGAGAAGTTCACGAAGGGTTACACCGACTTCGACCGCGTGATCTTCTGCGTCGGCCTGCAGAAGGCCTACGACCCGAACGCCGCGGCGAACAACCACTGATAGCGGGCCGCCGCGTGAGGAGGCTGCGATGACCCAGTCAAACGAGCCCACGGACCGCCAGAAGATCGAGGCGTTGCTCGACCAGTACGTCTCAGGAATGCCGCTTCACAACCCGCTCGATGGAGCCGGTGCAAGCGCCAATGAGGGCCAAACCATCACCCTGACGGGTCCCGCGGTCGACACGGCTTCGGGTGCGGCTGTCGTCGACGGTGGAACGACCGTTATCGGTGGACTGTCAAGCTGGCCAGCGGAGACGTTGGGCAAGCGCGTTTCGGTGACCGGCAAGGTCGTGCGCGCCGAGATTGCGCCCGATCCCGTGGTCGGCCCCAACGGCGAGCAGAGCCACGGTGCGTGGGGCTCATCCACGGTGCTCGTGGACGCCAAATGGGAAGTCGTCAGCTGAGTCGCTTCGCATTTCAATCCCTTGTTGGTGTCTTCGCGGCCCTGGCGCTCGCGGTGTCGTCGTGCGCCAAGAAGCCTGAGCCAAAGGCCGAATCAACGCCCATGGCGACGACCAAGACGGGCGATGAGCCACGTGCGGACAAGCACGCGGCGGCTGCTGATGGCCCTGGCAAGAACGACGCGCGCAAAGCTGCGGATCGACGCAAGATCGAGGCGTCGCTGGGCAAGCCGCTCAAGCTCTACGATCCTCATAAGCGCAAACTCCAGCAGGAAGCGGCCGCGGCTGCTGCACGTGCTCCCGGGGACCGCATCTTCGCTGCGAAGGCAGGCGGCATGATCCAGACCTTCATCGGCGAGGCCGCCAACGCCAAGAGCGGCGCGGTCGTCGACACCGGCTCGGGCGTCTACTACCTCGAGGGCATCCCCGAATGGCCGGGCGATGTCCTGGGCAAGCGCGTCAAGGTCGCCGGCATCGTGCAGCGCAAGAAGCTCGCGCCCGATCCCACGGTCGGTCCCAACGGCGAGCAAAGCACGGCAATGGTGGGCTCATCGAGCGTTATCGTGGCGCCCAAGTGGAAGCTCTTCCCGGCACCGTGACCCCTGTACCGTGCGGCGTGACGCGCGCGACGACTCAGCGACGAATCTGCTACGCTCCAGCGGCTCTTTGGAGGTCCGCGATGTCGACGGGTGTGCGTCTTTTCGGTGTCTTTCTGGCCGCCTCGATCGCGGTTGCTCCGGCTACTGTGGCGGCTGTGGTTCCAGCAGGGGTCGCCGTGCAAGGCGTGATCCGTTCGGGCGGCGGCGCGGTTGCGGATGGCACGTACGCGATGCAGTTGACGCTCCACGACGCGGCGACCGGTGGCAAGACGTTGTGGTCCTCGGGTCCGCTCTCGCTCAAGGTCGCAGGCGGCGCGTTCTGGCACGTCATGGGCACCAACAAGCCGCTCGGTGATGCGCTGTCCAAGGCCGGCAAGAACGGGCTTTGGCTCGGCGTCCAGGTCGGTGTGAACCCGCAAATGAAGCGCGCGCGGGTGCATGCAACGCCCTTTGCGCGGCGAGCTGCGGTGGCCGAATCGTTGCAGTGTTCGGGCTGTCTCGGCAAAGGTGCCATCGCGGCGGGCGCTGTTGGTCCTTCTCACGTTTCGTTCGCCTACGCGGGCGCCGCGGACGGCATCAAGGGCGGCGCGGCCAAGACCGCCAAGGCGTTGTCGTGCACCGGATGTGTGACCAATACCCACCTGAAGTTCACGGGCGACCTCGACGTGGGCAAGTACGCCATCAAGGCCGCCAAGCTCACGGTTTCGGGCGACGTCGTGGCGGGCGGCGTGGTCGCAGCCAAGCAGTTTCTCGGCGACGGCAGCAAGCTCAGCGGCATCAAGATCCCGTCGGGCGCATGTTCGAAGAAGGGCCACGTCGTGCGCGGCATCAAGCCGGACGGTTCGTTGGACTGCGTGGCGGCGCTCGACCCCAGCGCGTTGCCCGGCGACGGTCTGGACGAGATCTCGGGCGGCTTGTTGACCAACCAGTTTGAAGACACCTGGGCGAATACCAAGGCCGCGCCGATCCCCGACAATAACCCCGGCGGCGCGTCCGTCACCATCGATGTGCCCGACCGCGGCATCGCCCAGGCGCTCGTGGTCAGCGCCGACGTCGCGACCAGCAGCACCGGCCAAATCGCCGTCTCCGTCACCGATCCCAAGGGCAAGACCCACGTGTTGCACAGCAAATCCGGCAGCGCCAAGTCGCTCAAGGGCTCGTGGCCCAAACCCAACAAGCTCGTGTCCGGCGATCTCGGCGCGTGGGTCGGCCAGAATCCCAAGGGCAAGTGGACGCTCAAGGTGGTCGACAACAAGTTCCTCAACAACAAGACCGACGGCGCCATCAACTCGTTCGCGGTCACGGTGAAGACGCAGAGCAACAAGAAGGTCGCGGCCAAGGGTGGCTTTCAGTTCCAGGTGGCCGCCGAGCCTCCGGTCCCGTGCGACAAGACGCATATCGGCCTGTCCTATGTCGGCGACAAGGGTGACGCTTTGTGGATCTGCAATGGCGAGGAGTATGCGCCCGTCTTCCTGTCGCCGCTCGGGACCAAGAAGAACCCGGCCGCGTCGTGTCTCGATATCCGCACGCGACATCCCGGCGCAAAGTCCGGGGTGTACTTCGTGACGGCCGGCAACGGGTCAGCGCAGGTACACTGCGATATGGACAGCTACGGCGGTGGCTGGACCGCGATGGCCCGTGTCGCTGGCAAGACCTGGGAGTACAACTCGGCCTACTGGACCAACGCATCCACGCTCAACCCGAGCAAGTCAGCGCCGGCCTGGGACAACGCCAAGTTCGGCACGTTCAACCACATGCCGGTCAAGGAGCTGCTGCTCAAGGCCAAGTCCGGCAAGTGGACCGTGGTCAAGCTCGCGGCGACCGGAAAGACGCTGCGACAGTGGTTCCAGGGCGGCACGTCGCTGCTGACGTACGTGGCCGGCGCCAAACATCCCCTCGAGCTCGTCGATGGCCGCAACACCGGCTTCTGTCAGCCGCCGTGGCGCATCAACACCAAGGGCGCCAACAAGGCATGGATTCGTCTCGGTGGCTGGTCCAACAAGCACTGGAACTGCGGCTATGGAAACGACGGGGCCGGCAAGCCCACGGGTGCACATCTCATCGGGTTTGGCCTGCGCGACGACCAGTGGGGCCCGTTCACCCACAACCGCAAGAGCTTTGGGGTCCGCGACGCGCACGATTCCAAGTACCTCGGCCAGGCGGAGAGCGCGGCCATGATCTACGCGCGGTAGCCAACCGTGAACCCAGGCGCAGGGCGGCGTCTTGTCGCATTATCGGTCGCTCTTGCGCTCACTTTCGCGGCGATACTGACCAGCTGTGTCGACCTTGCCGCCGTGGACGGGCCGCCCGCGACAAGAACGTCCGCTGACCGCAATTCAGAGCTGGCGCTGCACGGCTTCGGGCTGACCGACGGCGCGCACAAGGTTCCGCGACCCACCATCCGCCTGCGCTGGATCCAAAACTACACATCCGAGAAGAAGTCGTTCGTCCCCACGGGCCTGTTTTGGACCCTTTCGCTGCTTGGCGCGGAGTTACCGGCGGATCGCAAAGACGAGATCATCTACTGGGTGGGCAAAGACCAGCTCGTTGTCGACCTGCATGCCGCGGGGTTTTCGTTGCCGGCGCTCAAGGCGCTCGACAAGCTCTGCGACCAGCTGCGCGACACCGGCGAATACGAGGCAAACGGCGCCATCGATGTCGGCCGCTTCGTGATGCTGACCCTCAACAGCTCATGGCACTACTACGCCATCACCGGGGTCTCGCCGACGGTCACCACGTTTCGCGAGCGCTACCCCTTCAAGGGCAAGCAGGCGTGGCTCGTCAACTCGGGTATTGCGACCGGCCATCGCCTGGTCGAAATCGCGGACGGGCCGAAGTTCCGCGACACCGCGTGGATCGCGTCCGAAGGCTACGGTTCACTGCCAGGCGGGAGCTTCAAGGCGGCCGAGTTCGAGGCGATCGACACCATGCCCAACGGTCAGCTGCGATTTGCGCTCTACGACCAACACGGGCTGCTCAAAGCGGCGGCCGATCCCAAGCTGACCACCGCCGGCAAACCGGCCAAGTGCGCGTGGTGTCATGAAGGCGACCTGCAGCCGTCCTTCGCCAACGACGCTTTCGTGCATCACGTGATGCCCGAGGCCCACTTCGACAAGCTGATCAACCACCACAACGACCTGATCGCCAAGCACAAGAAGCGGCTCGATCCGGTCATCGACCACACCGACAAGAAGGCGCATAGCTACCTGGAGAAGCTCTACATCGGCTTCGCGGAACCTTCCGCCGAGCGTCTGGCCGATGAATGGGCGCTGCCGTTGGCGAAGATCAAGGCGCTGGTCAAGGGCATCCCGACCCACAAAGAGCAGTTCTACCACGTGTGGTTTGGGCCGCTTTATCACCGCCGCGACATCGAAGACCTCGCGCCGTACGCATCTGTCCGCACACCTTCAGATGCGCTTGAGCGGTCGTTCTACGAGCCGAACCTGCTTACGACGAATTGAGGCCCCGCGAGCGATGTCGGCGCTTGGCTACTTCTTGCTGGGCTACTTCTTGATGCCGCGGATAATCAGGTCGTCGATGAACGCGCCCGCGCCGGTCTTGTTGTTGCCGTAGCGGCTGTTGAAGCGGAAGCGGACCTTGAACTTACGGCCGGTGAAGTCCCAGTTGTACTGGCTCGGGCCGAGGTTGAGTGACCGCGCGTTCCACTTGTTGGCCGTGCCGGACGAACGCGGGATGCGGTAGGTGCGCGTCATCGCCTTGCCGCCCGAGGTGATGTTGCAGTTTTCGCGCGCGTTGCTGTTGTTGCACACGGTCTGCGCACCGCAACAGCCGGCGAAGTTGTTGGCCGATACCTGCACGTAGATCGAGTCGAAGCGATTCCACGAGTTGGTGGCCATCGCCTGGTACTCCCAGAAGTTGAGCTGCAGCGTCTTGTAGATGGTCGCGTCGAATTCCTTGGACACCACGATGCCGGCGACGTCGTTGGAGCTGGACGAGTCATTGGTGTTGCAGGAGGTCTTGCCGCAGTAGTTCTTGCCGTTGTTGAAGTTCAGCGTGCACTTGGCCGACCGCGGCTTGACGCTGGAAGGCGTGGCGTCGATGGCCCACTTGACCCCCGATGCGGTCTTTGTCGTCGCCTGGGTCCAGCCGAGCTCGCCGCAGTCGAACGCGGTCTTGTAGATGGTGTCGGCGCAGGTGATGTGGCCCTTGCAGTCGCTGTCGGCGCAGTCGACCTTGTCGTCGAGGTCGTTGTCCTTACCGTCGCCGCACACCTCCTTGCATTGCAGCAGCGACTTGCAGTCCGGGTCAGCGCAGTCCTTGAGGCCGTCACCGTCGTCGTCCTTGCCGTTGTTACAGACCTCGGGGGAGTCCGGCGCCTTGAAGAGCCGCACGTTGTCGACGAAGAAGCCGGCGCCCTTGTTGCCCGACGTGTTGGAGAAGATGGCGAAGCGCACGCGGAATTTCTGCCCGGCGACCTTCGTCAGCTGCATCGTCATGTCCTTGCGCAGCGTCTTCATGCACGAGCCACCGGCGCATCCCGTCGACGCGAGCGTCATCACGTGCAGCGCGGAGTTGCTGCCCTGGCGGTAGACGTAGCACCGGGCGGTGTCGCCGCTGTCCAGGTCGTAGTAGGCGTCGAACTTGAGCGTGATGGCGCCCTTGACCTTGGTCGCATCCAGCCACGGCGAGAACGCGCTGCGAGCCCAGCCGCCCGACGTGTTCTGGCGGCAACCGTTGCCCCACGACGAGTGGCAGTAGTCCTTGCCGTCGTTCATGTTGAGCGTGCAGCCATAGGGTTTGAGCGCGCCGACGCCGGGCGTGTTGTCGACGGCCCATTTCACGTTGTTTTGGTTGCTGTTGTTGGTCGTCCAGCCCTGCATCTTGCCGCAGGCGAAGTCGTAATCGAGGTCCTTCCAGCCGCAGTTGTTGGTCCCGGCGGCGCACTTGCCCGCCTTGCAGGAGTCACCGGTGGTGCAGGAGGTGCCGTCGTCACACTTGGTGCCGTCCTTGCCGTTGCTGTAGCTGCATTTGCCGGTCTTGTTGTCGCAGGAATCGACGGTGCAGGAGTTGCCGTCGTTGCAGGACTTGGACGTGCCGGCGTTGCACTTGCCGTTCTTGCAGCTGTCGCCTGTGGTGCACGGGCCGACGTCGCAGGTTGCGCCGTCGTTGGCCGAGAAGCCGCACTTGCCGGTCGCGGCGTTGCACACGTCCTTGGTGCACGCGTTGCCGTCGTCGCAGACCTCTGCCTTGCCTTCGCATTTGCCGGTCGACGCGCACTTGGTGTCCTTGGTGCACTTGTTGCCGTCGTCGCACTTGGTGCCGACCGCGCCGGCCATGCTGTGCACGCAGGCGCCGGTCTTGGCGTTGCAGCTGTCCTTGGTGCAGGTGTTCTTGTCGTCGCAGGACTTGGCGGGGCCGGTCTGGCACTTGCCGTTGTTGCACTTGCCAGCGGACGTGCACTTGTTGCCGTCGTCACACGGACCGTCGGACGCGCCCCAGGAGCACGCGCCGGTCTTCGGGTTGCAGCTGTCCTTGGTGCACTGCTTGCCGTCGTCGCACTTGTTGTTGGTGCCGCCCTGGCACTTGCCGTCTTTGCAGGCCTCGCCCTTGGTGCAGACGCTGCCGTCGTCGCACGCGCCGGTGATTTTGGTGTTGCTGCAGCCCTTCTTCGGGTGGCAGCTGGCCTTGGTGCAGCCGTTGCCGTCGCCGCAGGCCTTTTCGGCGTCGATCTTCTTGCCGGCGCACTGGCCGTTGGCGCACGCATCGTTACCTGTGCAGGCGTTTCCGTCGTTGCACTTGTTGGTGTTGGCGCCCCAGCTGCAGCCGACCTTCGGGTCGCAGGTGTCGGTCGTGCACGGGTTGCCGTCGTCACAGTCTGCCTTCTTGCCAGGCACGCACTTGCCGGCTTTGCACGTGGACGCGTCGACGCACTTGGAGCCGTCCTTGCAGGTCATGCCGTCCTTGCCAGCGGTGTAGACGCAGCCTTTCTTGCCGTCGCACTTGTCGGTGGTGCAGGGGTTGTTGTCGTTGCAGCCCTTGGCGCCCGTGGCGGCGCATTTGCCGGCTTTGCAGCTGCCCTTGATGCACTTGGCGTTGTCGCTACAGGGCGCGCCGTCGGCGTTCTTGGCGATGCAGCCCGTCTTGGGATCGCAGCCGTCCTTGGTGCACGGGTTGCCGTCGTCACAGGCCTTGAGCGCGCCGTTGCACTTGCCGTCTTTGCCGCACACGTCTTTGTCGGTGCACTTGTTGCCGTCGTCGCACTTGCCGCTGCCCTTGGCGTGGCTGCACTTGCCGGTCTTCGGGTCGCACTTATCGACCGTGCACGGGTTCTTGTCGTCGCAGCCGAGCTGCTTTTGCGGCTTGCACTTGCCGTTGTTGCAGCGGTCATCGAGCGTGCACTTGTTGCCGTCGTCGCACGGCTTGATATTGGCGCTGAACCCGCACAGCCCGGTGGCCGGCGTGCACTTGTCGTCGGTGCAGGGGTTGCCGTCGTCGCAGGTGATGGCTTTGCCGGACGCGCATTTACCCGCCTGGCAGGTCGCACCGGACAGGCACTTGTTGCCGTCGCCGCACTTGGTTCCGTCCTTTTTCGGGATCGCCTTGCACTGACCGGCGTCGCACTTGGCCATCGCGCACTCGGTGAGCTTCATCTTCGCGGCGCATTCGTTGTCGGACTTGCAGCCGGTGGGCTGACCCGCGTCGGGCTGCCCAGCGTCGGCCTGCCCAGCATCGGCTTGCGTCGAGCCGGAATCCGGGCCGGTGGTGCCCGCGTCGGGCGAACTGGAGCCGCTGTCCTGCGGGGTCGAACCGGCGTCTTCGGGAGCAGTCGAGCCGCTGTCGTCGGGAGCAATCGAGCCGCTGTCGTCGGGAGCAGTCGAGCCGCTGTCGTCGGGAGCAGTCGAGCCACTGTCGTCGGGAGCAGTCGAGCCACTGTCGTCGGGAGCAGTCGAACCGCTGTCTCCAGGCGTCGTTGTGCCAGCGTCCTGCGGAGCGGTGGAACCGCTGTCATGGGGTGCCGTCGAGCCGGTGTCTTCGGGGGCGGTCGAGCCCGTGTCCTCGGGAGCCGTCGAGCCGGTGTCCTTTGGCGCGCTGCCGGTGTCCTGGGGAGCCGTGGACGTGTCGTTGGTCGTGCTGCCGGCGTCGACTGCGCCGCTATCCTGGCTGGCGCTGTCGTTGGTCGTTATCCCGGGGCCTTCAACCGATTGGTCCTGGCCGCACGAAGCGAGGACAAAGACCAGGGCGAGCGCCGCGTATGCGGGCAATGACGGGCGTGCGAGGCGATTCTGAAGCACGACGACCTCCGAGAGAGTTTCGTAGGAGAGGGGCACGACGGTGAGGGGCGGACCGAACGGCTGATGCAGCATCCGGGCGCAGGCGCGCATGGTCAAATGAGAGAATGTGCGCGTCCAAGTAGGAATATGAACGCGGCGCCCGACGTCGCCGTTCGGAGGGTAGGTGTCTTCGCTACAGCGACCACTTGGCGAGGTTGTCCAGCACGGTGTCCGAGGCGTGCTTGATGAACAGCTGCCGGTCCTTGTCGTTGATGGCCGCTGGCGCCTTGGCCTTGGTCGGGCTCGCTTGGAAGATCGCGGCGTAGAAGGTCGCGGCGGCGAGGAACGACCCGTGCACGTTCGGGTGGCTGCCGTCGCCGTCGAACAGGTCGGGGCCGTTGGCGTCGATAACTTTGCGCCACGACTCACCGACCGGGACCACGCCTGCGTCGATCTGCTTGGCGACATCCAGGTAGCCGGCGGTCAACGCGTCCTGCATCTGGCCGAAGTCCTTGAAGTTGGCGCTGCAGGTGCTACCGGCACATTGTTTGCCGCCTTTCTTGCGACCCCAGGTCAGGAACATAAGCACCTTCGCGCACTGGTTGGACTTGCGCAGGTGCGAGACCAGCTTCTTGGCGCCGGGCAGCATCGCGCCGTTTTTGAACGGGATGATGGTCGGGATCTGGCTCTGTTCCTGCAGCACGACGTAGTCCCACGGTTTGGCCACGAGCATGTCGAGGCTCTGCTTGTTGGTGGCGTGGGCGTTCGGGTTGGCGCCGAGGGTGAACCCGCCGGGCATCACGGCTTCGGTAATGACGGTCTTGCCGACCGACTTTGCGAGGTCGGCGAACATCTTGGGCAGGTTGTTGCCGTGCGTGTAGCTGTTGCCGAGGAAGAGCACCTGCTTGGTCGCGTTGTTGGGGCACTTGGTAACGCCGGAGTCAGGGGCCACAGAGCCAGCGTCGGGACCACCGGTGTTCGTGGTCGTCGCGTCGGGTGAGACGTCCTCGCCGGATGTCGCGTCACCGGACATGGAGCCGCTGTCAGCTTCGGGACTGGTCCCCGCGTCGCCCATCATGCCCGTGTCGCCCATCATGTCCGTGTCTGAACCCGTGTCGTTGTCCATGCCTCCTGTGAACACGTCCTGCGCCGCGCCGGCGTCGAAGCTCGTCTTGTTGTCGTCGGAGCTCTCAGCCGCAGCGCCGCCCGGCGTGGGCACCGGATTGACGATGCAGCCGCCGATTGTCAGCGACAGGAATGCGAAGATCGAAAGCTGGACGATCGACCCGGTGGTCGCCGCGAAGACATCAAATGTGCGCATGGGAGGGGCTCGGCAGGTGGGGGGTGCGCGCCAGGTCGCGAGGTTGACCGGGTTTTCCAGGTTAACCGGGCTTTCGAAGTTAACCGGGCTTTCTAATCGGTCACGTACACGACATTGCTGTAGATCCATACCAGATCCCGCTTCGCCTTCGCCTTCCAAAAACCAAGGTGCGGCTCGAGGTGAAACGGCTGCATCCGAATCTCGGTTCGATAGGCGCCCGACTTGCTGACCTGCAGCGCGATATCGCCGTCTTCGACGCGCGCGACCTCGTCCCAACCACCTTCTTTCGCCCTGAGAATGCGCGCAACGAGCTTGGCTTTGGGCGCTTTCGGATCGACGCGGATAATCGACGGCATACGCACGTGCAGCCAGGTCTTGCCCTTCGCCAGGGAGACCTCGGCTCCCATCTCGTAAAGCTGCGCCTTGCCGTCGCCGTCGACCTGCGTCGCGGTGAAGTCAAACCCCTCGGGGAAGCCGAGGAATTCGAAGACGCCGTACACACGCCGCGCCGTCAAAGCGTCCTTCAGGTCGCGATCGTCCCAAGTGCCGTCCGTGCCGGGTTTGACCAGCAGGTGATTGGAAAACCACGTCATCATCCGCCGATAGCTGTCGACCCGTTCGTCGTCGTGCAGCTTGATCGGCAGCGTGTTGCGGTGGCAGTCGGTGCCCATGACGGTGACGCGCTTTTTACCCCGGGCCATCACCGTGCCCCAGCGCGTCAGGTACGCGGGGTCCTCCCAGACCAGCGGCAGGAACACGAGGTCCGCGGACGGCTTGGGCTGGTTGTCGTCGTCGAGGATCTCAGCGGCCACGCCCAGCGCGTTGTTGAGCTTGCCCATCATGTTCGCGTGCAGGTTGAACATCTCGAAGCCCTGCACCGGCAGGTCGACGAGGTCGCTGATGCTGCGGCCTTCGGTGTGGGCGTAGAGCACGACGGCGCCATGTTTCTGCAGCGCTTCGAAGGTCGCCTTGTCCTTGGTCGAATAGAGCTTCTTGCGCTGCTCCACGTCGCCGACGTGACCGGGGAGCCCGATCGGCATGGACTGAGCGCTCTCCGAACCCGCCATGATGAGCTGCTTACGGCCCGAGCAATCGATCCAGTTTCCGGCGTGCTTGCCGTCGTGCATCACGAGCTTGTCGCCGCGCGCCTTGTCGTAGAGCAACACGTCGGGGAACTCGTGCTTGCGAAAGTGCACCGGGTGGTCGCTCAGGAAGACGAAGTCGTGGCCAACCGTGCAGAAGTCGCGGCGAAAATCTTCCCAGCACGGCTTGTTGATGTTGCCGTCCTTGTCGAACGGTTCGCCGTCGCACGCGTCGTGTGAGTACGGGCTGTGGGCGTGGATGATGCCGCGCAGGTCGACGAAACCGCGGCGCGATGGCTTGCGATTGAGGCGCACGATCTTGGACGGCGCCCACGCCCCGGTCCAGGTCGCTTCGAGGTACATCGGTGCAGGCGCGGCAGGAGCGCCAGGGGCATCGGCGACATCACCGACCGAGGCGGTGTCATCGCTGCTCGCGACGTCGCTTGTCGACTTGGACTCGTTGTCGTCGGGATCGTCGTTGCCACAACCCATCGCGGTCAGCGCAAGTAGCAAGGCGAAGCAAGCGGCGGGTCGTCGCCGCAGAAATGGGCCGTTTTCGGGGCGGGGTCGGTACGTAGCCATGGGCCGAAGGTAGCAGACTTGCGCAGAAGAGACGCGGCCGCGAGACCTGGACCCAGGCCCGATTGGAAGTCGCTGACTGAGCGATAACCCGGGTCCGGGCCACCCGAACCCGAACCCGAACCCGAACTCACACCCTCACGGGGTGCCGCTGTGCTTGCGAATCAGGCCGGTGA
>Ga0114933_10002178_pt1 | contig 20666 bp, 27 predicted proteins | sample 4SBtaG_FD_89691 | JGI IMG/M metagenome (GOLD analysis project Ga0114933, IMG submission 89691) | Deep subsurface microbial communities from Kolumbo volcano to uncover new lineages of life (NeLLi) - 4SBTROV12_W25 metaG | ecosystem: Environmental > Aquatic > Marine > Volcanic | place: Kolumbo... | reverse complement strand
TTCTCCATCACCAAAATTAACTCGTACATTTGTTAATGGTAATGTTCCTGTATTTTCAATAGATACTCTAGCCATGATGAAAAGACTTTGTTTTTCTTTTGTTGGATCAACCATTAAGCCATATTCACCAGATGAAAAACCAGTTGGAAAAAGAAGAAAAACGGCAGCTAAAATTCCAGCAACACCTGCCGAAATACATATCACCACCACAGATTTTGAATCAACCAATACATTATCAATCATATCTTGGTTTAAGACATTTTCTTTAACACTGTGTAGTTTTGAAGAATGATTTATCTATTCAATACGCATCATTGAACCAAGAAAATTAGTCTGCCATCCTATATTCATTTTCTTGATTGGTGTAATTTTCTGCTTTGATAGATTATCCATAATTTTAGCCAAATACTGATTTGACCGGCTAAATGATTTTTTATGGCATGCACATGAACATCTTTTGCCATCACAGCAATATTTTGCGCATGAAGTACATCTTAGATTCATTTCCTATACTTGCAATTTTACTATTTAACCAATTAACCTTGGACTATGCGTGTTTTACTGCAGAAGGTTTGTAAAATATACATAGACCAGGTTATGCTATACTTGCAAAAATTGTATAAAAGATTGATCATTTGATTGTTCATCAATCAAGTTTTGTTATTTCATAAATCTTTTGTCTAGAATCTCGAATTGAAATTTTTCTTTTTACATAGCCTTTCTCTAAAAGATGACTCATAGCAAGTCTAACAGTTCTATCAGGTAACATAGTTTTACTTGCTAATTCTTTTTGTGTCATTGAACCCTCATACTCTAATATTTTTAATAATAATTTTGAGCTGGGTGGCATGTTTAGTAATTCTTCAGCAAGTTTAACTTTTCTTGTTAAAGCAGATATTGCAGTAGTATCTTTTTTTAAACGAATAATTTTTGCAGATGGAACAAATTTTGTTGCTTCAACAATTTTATCTACTTTGTATCTGTCTATTCCATCTAATACAACATCACAATGCATACGTGCAGTTATTTCATCAATTTCAATTATACTTTCATTAGAAACAACTAATGGTCTTCGAATAATATCTAAAGAATTAACAGAAATTATTCCAAACACTGAAGAATCTTGGAAAATCACAGGACCTCCAGCTGACATTGAATATGCTGATGATCCTATTGGAGTTGAAACAATTATACCGTCACTACTATCATGCCAAACTTCATCACCATTAACACGTAACGTATATTCCATTAACATTGCACTCTTTGATGAAAAAACAGCAACATCGTTTAATACGGGATAAACATTTTTTCTATCTATTTTTACTCCTAACCTAGTAACTTCCTCAATCTTATAATTCATTTTTTTTAATTTGTTTACATATGTTGAAAATTCTTTTAGATCAATTTGTGCTAGAAACCCATTAGTTTCAGATTCATTAATTCCTAAAACTGGTAATGTAGCATCAAATGTTCTATGAAAATAATTTCTGACGCCTCTATCACCTCCTAATACAATTACACAGTCAGGTTTCTTTTTCTTAGATTTTGTACTAATTGGAAAACTAGTGATTCCAGCATCATCCAATATTTTTTTAAGATTAGTTAGAGATGAAGGAGTAAAACCTGAACCTGTTATTCCAACATTCATAATAGTAATTTTGCTTTAAGCACAATATATTTTAGATCTGTCTTATACCGCAGGACAAACACTAAACGGTTCTAAATTTCACCATATTATAAAAATAAGAACCGTTATTTTCAATCGCTGCTTTTTGAGGAATTTTTTCTAAACCGAGTTTTTTATTTTCAATAGCAGCTTGTGCAGCACCACCTGCAAAACATAATGCCCAAAGAAAATCTTTCTCTTTTAACATAGTGCAGCAAAAAGTTGAACAAAAAATGTCACCAATTCCTGTTGTATCATGTAATTTTATATTTGGAAGCTTAATTGAATACATCTTATCTTTTACAAGTAATGATATATTTTGTTTATCTGTTAATATTACATATTCTATACCTTGGTCTTGTAGTAATTTCATTGCATCATCTCCATTTAGACCGGTTAATGCATTAATTTCGTCATAATTAGTTTTAATCACAGATATTCCAGAGAGATCAATTTTAGAATTCTCTAGAAAAATTTCATTTTCAGAAGTCTTTTTCCTTAGAAAACCTTGTGGATCAATCATTATAAAATTAGAATTATTTTTCAACTTGGAGAAAACATCTGGTGAAATTTCATCAAAAACAGGACTGATTATTAACCCATCACTTGTATTGTCAATAAATTCTATTTCTTGACATTTGTTTTCTATAAACAATTTTCTATCAGAATCATTTAGAAGTATTTTAAATCTTGTTGTTTTGGTTTCAGAAAGTAGCTGATTTTTTGCAATATTGAAATTGCCTAATTGTTCGATCAATGGAAAATCACTTCCAAATTTTGTATACAAATCAACATCAAATTTTAGGTTTTTTGCAGTAAATGCACCATAACATGCAGGACCACCCGCAACATCATATTGAAGATCATTTAGGATGATACTATCAATTGTACAATGAGCTGCTATTCCTAATTTCATTATTTATGAGAAGATGATGATTTAGAATTATCTGTTTCTTTCATACAGTCTTTACACACTGTTTTTCCCAAGACTGGAAAAACCTCAATGTTAGACCTTAAACAATTATGACATAAACCATTCATAGCAAATAATGTTAATTCTTACATAAATTCTTTGAATTTTTAGAAATACAGATTCAATATCGCATTTATATATACAATATCTAGATAAAATTTATGCCACTTAAACGAGCTAGTAGAGGTAGAAGAAAAGGTGGAAAAGGCTCCTCTTCAGTAATACAATGTGTTAATTGTGGAGGCACTGTTCCAAAAGATAAAGCAAAAAAAGTTACCTCCAGACTTAGTTTAGTAGAACATCAACTAGCTAAGGAATTAAGAGCTCAAGGCGCATATATTGCTGCACCAAAGGTTACAAAATGGTATTGTATTTCATGCGCAATTCATTTTAAAGTTCTAAAAATTCGTTCAGCTGAACAAAGAAGACAGCATACAAAACTTCGTTAGAGTTTCTTAACGTTTTTTGATAAGATAAACAATCTTTGGATTAATGTTATTGCAGCAATTATTATAACAATTATTATTGCAATCTCCATAAATCCTATCATGCCTATTATTGCTATAACTAATAATCTTTCAGCTCTTTCACCTATTCCTATACCTTGTAATTTTATTGTTAATGTATCAGCTATGGCACGAGTATAACTCACAAGCAATGATAAAGTCACTGCAAGAAAAACCAAATATGGCTCAGCATAACCTCCAATTAAAATTCCAAAAAATATTGATACCTCAGCAATTTTATCAAATACAGAGTCTAAAAATCCCCCACTCTTGGTTATTTTGTTTGTATATCTTGCAACTTGCCCATCTACAATATCAAAGAAACCTGAAATTAGGAGTATAGCTCCACCTAAAATTAAGGAATACTCGAACTTTAGTCCATAAATTAATGATGATACAAATGCAAAAATTAAACCAATTACTGTCCAAACATTTGGAGATATACCTGTAGAAGCAAAGACTTTCCCAATACTTTGTAAATATGGTTTAAGTGATTCACGTAAATTGTTTAGCAAAATATCCCCTAATTCTAATTTCTAAAAGTTTTGAATAAAACAATTTCATTTTATATTCATTGCAATAATTGTTGAAATCATTTTTGCAGCTAAAGATGATGTTGAACCATTATCAAATGATGGATTAAGCTCAACCACATCAGACCCGACAATTTTCTTATTTTCTAAAGACGTTATCATATCAAATAATTCTCTAGATGTGATTCCTACTGCTTCAGGATTTCCAACACCTGGTGCAAATGCTGGATCAACTACATCCAGATCAATACTTACATACAATTTATCAAAACTTGATATGGCATCTTTCAATAATCTAGTGGCATTACCTAATCTTATTTCTTTATCTGAAATTGAATTAATCTTATGTTTAGTTAAAAATTCTAATTCTTCTTTTACAAATGACCGTGCCCCAACATGAACAATGTTATCTGCTCCACGTTCTTCGACAATCCGTCTGAGGTATGCCGCATGACTTAATTTTGTATTAGCATATTCATCACGAAGATCATAATGTGCATCAAAAACAACATATCCAGTTTCTTTTGGAAAACTCATGTAACTGCCAAGAGTTAACAAATGCTCGCCTCCAAGTATAACCAAAAGTTTATCTGTTTTTCTTAAATCTGTTGTAATTTTTTCGACCATGTCTAACATTTCTTTTGCAACAACAGTATGCTGAATGTTTCCAAAATCCTTGATATTTACAGTTTCTAAATCCACTTGAAATTGTGGGTGAAAGACTTCAATATTGTTAAATGCATCACGAATTACATCTGGGCCAAACCGACATCCTGGTTTATAGGAATGAGTTGAATCGAAAGGAACACCAAAAATATTTGCAACTGGGTCTGATTTTTCATCAGGGCTTATTATCAAAGGTGATTGCGTTAAATACAAATCTGTAAAACTCATCTCACTCATCTGAAAATGAAAAACTACCCAGAAATAAACTCATACCTGAATTACAGGCCTCTTTGAGAGTAACAAAGGCACGTTAAGCGATGAATATGGTTTACCAGTAGTTTGAGAGTTAATTTCTGATATGAAATCATCAAATGATAATTCACGTACATCACTTGTAGTTCTATCCCGAATACTAAGATTTTGTGAACCAGCTTCTCGCTCACCAATAACCAATATGTAACGAATCCATTCTTTCTCTGCCTCCCTTATACGCTTACCAATTGACTCATTTCTATCATCAATATCAGCCCTGATATTTTTACTGGATAGTTTCTTAGTGAGTTCTTTACTAAATTCTAAGAATTCATCCTTTAGTGGAATGACTCTTACCTGTGTAGGTGCAAGCCAAAGAGGTAATTGTGGCTTACGCCCTTCTTTTGAATCAGTTGCTGCCTTTTCGAGTAAAGTATACATCACTCTTTCAATTGCACCGCTAGGAGAATTATGTAATATGATTGGATTTTTTGGTGTGTTATTTTCATCTACAAATTCAATACCATACCTATTACCATTTTCTACATCTATTTGATCAGTTGATAATGCAGATGCTTTACCAGAATTATCAATATAGTTAAATTCCCATTTTAATACAAAGTAAAAGAATCTCTCCTTCCACATCTCTACTAGTACTGGCTTTCCAATCTTTTCCACCATTTCACTGATAAGATCTTTATTTTCGTTGTAGAAATCTTCAGTAAAACGTATTGCCATTTCATAATCATCTTGTGTTATACCAAATCCATCTAGGACGTCACGTGACAAATCAAATCTAATTCTAAACTCTTCTATTGCTTGTGGCATATCAGTACAAAATGCATGGCAATCAGGCATCGTGAATGCTCTCAATCGTCTTAAACCAACTAATTCACCAGATTGCTCCCTTCGGAAACTATAACGTGTTAACTCATACAAACGGTATGGTAAATTTTTGTATGACATCTGAAAGTCATGCGCCATAAGAAATTGACCAAAACAAGCCGCAAATCTCAAAAACAAATGTTTTCCTTCTGAATCAATACTATATTGTCTAGCTGGAAATCTATTGAAATAACTTTCCATACTTGGATGATGAGAATCATACATTATTGGTGTCTCTACTTCATAACCACCATAATCTCTAACTTTATCAGTTACAAATTGCTCAATTTGTGATTTTATTAGACGCCCATTTGGGAAATAGCGCATATTGCCTTGATCTGAGGCAGGCTCATAATCAGCAATTGCTAATTTCTTCATTAGTGCAACATGTGGCGGTGGTTCATCTGTTGTACGTTTTTTAGTGGATTCGTATTTTGCTAGTTTCTCAAGTTTTTTATGCTGTGAAAAATCAAACTTAGTAAATTCATTCATTTTTCCATCGGGAGATAAGATATACCAATATGATTTTATTTTTGATTCTGAATTTAATGCATCTGATGTTTTTTCTTTTTTTGACTCAGCAGTTATTATCTTCGAACTTTCAGCTAATGGATGCCCCTTAACTTTCATTTCATATGATTTTGTCCATCCAAAAGGTGCGTGTGTAACGTCAACTTCATTAAAACTTTTTTCTAAAGAGTCTAGAAGTGATATTGCTGTGGTAGGTGATGCAAGATCTGCACTAAGATGTGCGTATGGATATAAAAGTAATTTTTTACAGCCAATTTTTTTCATTGATTCTTCAATCTGTAAAGCCGCATTTTGTATAACAGCATCATCATCATCCTTTTCAATTGCTAAAAAACATACTACAATCTCTTCTAATCTAACAGTCTTTGGTTCAATATCCTCAGCAGATGAAATTTCTTTTTTAGTTGGCGTGTACTCAATTTTGTCACAATGTAATTGTAATATACGCATGAATTGTGTTTATTTGGTTAATTGAATTAAGTGTTATGATAATATTACACTAACTAAAACCAGCAGCAAATCTATCACCTTCTTTTACAGGATCAATATTTGTGGTTTCCTTCATTTTGAGATATAGAAATGCTTCGTTGACAATTTCTTTAACATCAGAACTCTGAATTTTTAGTTTATTTAATGCAAAATTATAATATTTCTCTAAGATCTTTGGATCATGTTCGTCAAGTGATATATTATCATTTTGAAGTGCTTGCGAAATTTTTATGACATATGAATTACGTTGTGAATCGTCCATAGTACATCGTTTCGTTAGTTATTTAAAAATCAAGACATCTTAAACTTCATTTTCATCATGCCCTACAACATGTTTTTCGCAATAATAAAGATCATTCATATTACAATAAAACAATGATTTGTCATCACAGAGTGCACATTTTGGCTTTTTATCATCCACTGATAATTTGATATGAAGAATATTACGAGTCATTTTTTAGTTTATGCTCTAATGATATAATTAAACGTAATATTATTCCAGATAAACCAAGGCTATTTCTTAATAATTTAGCTGAAATTTCTAATGAATTACTACCTATGTTATCTTCATCGTAAATTGATTCAATTGTGTGTTTATCAGTTTCAAGATACGCAGTGATAATAGAATGTGGAACTGAATCATCATCAATAATATTATTGTATAATCTAAGTTCCAGATTTTTTATTCTAAATCCATTTTGAATGGACTCTCCATTAGATAGAAGAGTTATTGATTGCTCTGGCTCCTGATTTAGAAATTTGGAATCAATATAATCACTAATTTTCATTACTAAATTACTAATGTGATACTGAGTATATGTACAAAACCTTATAACGCATTAATTTGACTAGTTGTTTTGTTATGGACTACGGAAAATTATGTTCGGAGTTATTAGAACTCGATTCTAAGATACGATATGTTGGAATTTACAATTCCTTTAGTGGAGATGTATATGAAAAAATGCAGGGTGGAGTTTCACGACATTTTGATAAAAACCAAACTAGAAAATCTATGACGCAGGCAATCATGAGATGGAAGACCAGAATGCATTTTGCCGATGAGATTGGTGCACCAGAATATTCAATGACAAAATATGGTAAAGTTAATCGCATTACTATGGCGTGTGGAAAAGATGGTTTACTGATGTTTAGTACAGAAGTGGATGCACATCCATGTGATGTTATTACGGATGTCACAAAAGTTGTCAATAAATATATCAAATCTGACGAAAGTGACGATTCTAGAAGAATACGTTCCTAATTATAAAATTATTATTTCTTATTCGTTTTAGCCTTTCTACGTGCTGCCTTTTGATCTGCAAAACGTGAATGTTTACCATCTTTTCTTTTTCCCATTAGTAACTGAAAAAACTAACGCCTCATAAACTATTCGACTGTAAAAAATAAAAGAGGTTAATTTTGTCCGAAGTTATGGATAAAATGTTTATTATAATTCTGGTAACTGTTATCATAGTAGGATTTTCTGCTTCTACCTATATCTTCAGCCAGGTTGATGTTTCAATAGAACTTGATGATATTACTGACAACTTATCTGGAAAGAAGGCTCAGGTACTTGAAGAGATTGATAGATGTATGTCCCAAAATACTGTTGCAGGTGGTGCGGTAACTTTGAATTCGTTTGAAAGAAATTTACTTTCAAGTGTCATAAAACAAGTTGCAGATGCTAATGATGTTGAATCGCTAGAAAAAATATCTGAACAAATCTACACAATGACTTCATGTAAGCCTGAATAATTACTTCTAAAATCTGTCATAACGGGAGCGTTCTAATTCCCTATCATCCTTGGTTTCTTTTTTCCATTCTTTATAATGCTCTTTGCATAACGCAGTCTTTTTTCCACTTGATGAAACACTCAATCCTGCATCTTCAACTTTACCTGTGTTTAAAGAACGAACTGCATCATTATCACATCCACTGACATTACATTTAGCACCTTTACCAACAATTCCCATAAAATGTATTTTTTTCTACTGTTAATAAAGTTGAAAATCAAGTTTGTTCGTTTATAAATGGCTCATTGTAAAATTGAACATGGCAAACAAAAACAAATCTGTTTCATCTAAAGACAAACCTGGTAAAACTAAGGATGGTAAGGCAAAAAAAGACAAAAAGCCAAATACAGAAAAAAAAGAAGTTGCAGTTGAAATTAATGAAAATGATGCAACAAAAATCGTTCAAAATTCAAAAGTTATTACAATCCATGACCTTGCAAGGCAAACAAACGTAAAAATTTCAACTGCCAATGCATTTATCAAAAAGTTAGTTGAAAATGGCACTGTCAAAAGAGTTGGTGGATTTAGTGGTCATCACGTATATTCCCCACTGTCGTAATAAAATTTTAAATCTGTACCAGAATTCACGCTAGAAAGTTTTTCAACATTAGTAATTATTTTTCCAATTAATGTCATGGTCTTTCCTAATTTAACATCAGAGTGAAAAAAACAGATTATTTTTCCAACAGGTAAAAATGCTATGTCACCTTTTTTGAATATGTTTGTACCACGTTCAATTCCAGATTCAATTGAAGTTTCAAAATATACAGCACTTTTTCCTAAAACATGTGCGTTGCCATCAAGAGGTAATGCACGGGTTATCTGACCCACTGCTTTTGGAGATAGATGACGCTTTAACTCACATTTGATTATATCTTTACTACCTACCTCCAAGATGGTGTCTATTTTTGAAACAGATCTTTCAGTCATAGTTTCATTGATTGCTTGGAATATATATTGGCATTTTTTGATATAATTACTTGGCAGAATTAAAGAAAAAGAATGAATCTGTAGTAGGTGAACAACCTAAAGAAGAAATTGAAGGAGGCATAGAATCTGATGAAGATATTAGTGCAGATGCTAGTTTACAGAAAGCTATAGATGATTATAGAAAAATCATAGAAAATAACGCTGAATTAACTGAAAAACAGATGGATGATTTGGATAAAGTATGTAATGCTATTAGGGAACGTGAAATAATAGATAAGGACCATGAACATACACCAGAAGAATTAGAAAGTGAAAATAAGATTCTCATGGGACCCCCAACTTTAACACGGTTTGAGAAAGCTAGGATAATGGGTGCACGTGCTTTACAATTATCATTAGGTGCACCACCATTCATTGACATACCAAAAAATGCAACCACATCATTACAAATAGCAATGGAAGAATTAGATCATAGAGTTATTCCAATTACAATTAGAAGAGTACAACCAAATGGCGATTTTCAAAATATTCCACTATTCAACTTTAAATAAAAAGAACCAATCATCCATTTTATTTAAAAGAGAAATTTGTGAGAAAAAAAATAATTATGAGTGTAGAAGAACCACATCAATCAGAATCGATCAATCCAGATGATGAATTAATAGTTACAAATGAACCTGTAATGAAAACTGCTATAGATGTAATATCAAAATTCGCATTAACAAATAAATTAGTTTTGAAAGCATATGGTGAAATTATTCCTAATGCTGTTGCAGTTGCAAATATAATTACAGAAAATATTCTTAAAGGTAATTCTAAAATTGATAAAATTTTACTTGATAGCAAAATAACTGAGGAAGAGGGTATGATTTCAAATATTCAGATTATTTTATTGAAGAGTTAATAAACACTTCCAGGTCCCTTTAGAAGCATATTTTCACACTCCTTACATACGGCTTCATCAATATCCGATTCCAAGTTATGATGTATGTCACATATGAGAAGGCTTGATTTAATATAATTACATAACCCAATGAATTTAGAAAGACTTGATGGTGAATATGCTCTGTCAGATGATAGGTCATCACATATTTCAAAAATCATTTCGGATACTTGGTTTTCAGTAAGAAGTTTTTTTATTAACTCAGGATCACCTCTAGTTCCACGGATGTAATTACTAACTGCAGCTTGAGTTACACCAAGCATTTTAGATATTTCATCTTCCCTGACGTTGTGTTTTTCAGCAAGTGTTTTTGCTAAAATTGCACGTAATGCAGGAATTAGTGTTTTTGATTCGATCTCTGCTGGTAATAACATTACATGAAACTAATTGTTATCAGATTTAAATTGTTAGCAAATTAGCTTACCTTAACAACTTGATCAAAAAACAAAATTTAAGTGAATTTTGATATTTTATAATACATGACTGAGGAACAAAAAATGCTTTACTCTATACTAGAGGAGGTGATCTCAAATTGTAAATCAAATTGGATTTCATTATCAGGTGGATTAGACAGTAGTATAATTAGCCATTTCATAAAAAACAGAAATCCAAATTCTCTTGCAATTATCACCAAAGACTTCCTTGGAGCAGATCTAACGTATTCTCAAATAATCTCAAAACATCTGAATATACCACTTGAAATTTGCTATGTAAGTACTGCACAGATTCTAGATGGAATCAAAAACACAATAAAAATATTAAAAAATTTCAATGATATTGAAATTAGAAATGCTGTTGTAATGTATTTGTCGCTAGAAGAATTATATAAAAAAAATGTAAAAACTGTTAACCGGTGATGGTGCAGATGAAATTTTTGCTGGATATAATTTTCTTTTGGACAAGCCAAAAGATGAAATTAATGATGAACTAAAACGTATTAAAAAAATAATGCATTTTTCTTCTCAAGAAATAGCAAAAACATTTGGAATTGAAGTTGAATCACCATTTTTGAATAATCGTGTAATAGATTTTGCAGATTCTATTTCAGTATCAATGAAAGTTAATAATAAACATGAAAAGGTTTTTGGAAAGTGGATTTTAAGAAAAACCTTTGAAACCCACTTACCAAAAAGCATAATCTGGAGGGAAAAATCACCAATGCAAGATGGTGCAGGAACTGTTGGACTTACAAAACTCTTTGAAAGTATTATTAGTGATGAAATTTTTTCCAAAAAAATCGAAAAAATAAAAAAAGATGATGGAGTAACGATTAGAAGTAAAGAGTCACTTCACTATTATGAAATATTTAGAGAAAAATTTGATCCCCCAATGAGAACTAACTCAAATCAAAATGTTTGTAATGACTGTGGTTCAGAAATTAAAAAAAATGCTAAGTTCTGTAGAATGTGTGGAAGGTTTCCTATCTAATTTTTGTATTTTCGTGGTTTTTTGATAAAGATCTTTCTACATCCATTACAGCAAAAATAATATTTTTTATCTTTGAACTCATGAACAATAGCCAAACTTTCATCAAACTCTAGACCACATACAGGATCGGTAACGGACATAATTCACTTCTAAACCACGCGTATTTATCTCTAAAGACGATTTTACGTAACCAGTTTTTTTACAGTTTCTTGAAATTCATTTACAGAAAATGGTGGAATTTTCATAACTTCCACGTTCTCAGTTACATGCGCGTCATTTTTTTGTCCAACCAATGGAGCAAGAACACCTGGTGTGGACCTAACAAACTGTAAAGCACCTACAGAAGGTGAAAAATTTGAAAATGCATGAGAGTTTTTTACCCATTCCAATAATTTACCTTGCATTAATGGAACACTGGTAAAAACACCAATACCTAATCTTTGTGCACATTCTAAAATTGAAACTTGTTCTTGTCCATGTATTTGATTTTTCTTTATGTATGCCTGATCAAAATGAAAATTATATGGTAGTTGTATAAATCGAAATCCATGATTTTCACCACCAATATTTTTTGCTATGTCAATCACTTTTTCCAATGATAAAAACATGTTATTGCCCTTATCTGCACGGAAACATTCCCATGTTGCCATTCCGTAAAAACGAATTTTTCCTTCATTTCGCTTTTCTTCATAAAACTCAATGACGGAAGTAAGTTTTGCTAAGAACTCTTCGTTTGATAATTCGGGATGTCCTTCCACTGCATTGTGTAAATACATTAAGTCAATACATTCTAAATCCAAGTTTTTGATGCTTCTATTTAGCTGATCCTCAAGATATGGTATTGTCATGCAATGATAGCCAGATGAAATATCACCTTCTTTTACAATTCCTGGTTTTCCAAGTTCACGAATTACATACTGCATGAGATCTTCTGCAATATCCCCATCATTTGTTACATAGCCATTTTTTGTAGAGATGAAAACTTCATCTCTTGAGATTTTATTTTCATCTATTAGTTCAGCAATTGCTTTACCTACAGAACGTTCTGCCTTTTGTGCACGATAATTAATTGCAGTATCAATCACATTTATTCCTGACATTATAGATTTTTTTACCGCATCTTTAACCTCTGTGTCAGTTTCAGAATCTGGGTTTCCAAGATAAGTGCCAATTCCAACGTTTGACAGACTTAATTCCTCAAATACATTGAAATTTTTATCTGGTATGGAATCATGCTTTTCTGTAAATTTTTTTGTTCCTTCAGGTGTTGCAAAGCCTCTAATCATGATGCTATGACATTGATTGCCTTAATTTGTGTTGGCTCATTCCAAGCTTCTTTCTTCCATCTTTGATTAATTTCATTGCACAATCAAGTGATTCCTGATATGTGTGCTCTGATAATTTTCTTGAGCATAGATTACACAATGGATCATTCATTGTAACCACTACTGCATTATACTACAAAAGATCAGCGATCTGAACTATTTACTGATTTTTGTAGCTCATCAAATGCAGATTGAACTTCAGTTACTGCTGCACCATCCTCCAGTGTACTCACATCACCAACTTTTTCCTTATTCGCAATTGCCTTAAGTAATCTACGCATGATTTTACCACTGCGTGTCTTAGGAAGTTTTGAGACGGTGTAAAATTCCTGAGGAATGGCAATTGCACCAACACTATTCCTAACAGTGTTTTTTAATTCAGTCATTAGTTTTTCTTGTGTGATTGTTACACCTTCATTTAAAACTACAAATGCAATTATTGATTCACCCTTTATGTCATCAGGAATACCACACACAGCAGATTCAGCAACATATTCATGAGAAACTAAACTACTCTCAAGTTCGGCGGTTCCAATTCTATGTCCAGCCACTTTTAGTACATCATCAGATCTTCCAAGTAGCCAGAAATAACCATCAGAATCACAGATGGCATAATCTCCCGGATAATACATATTTTCATATTTTGACCAATAGACATTTTTGTATTTTTTATCATCACCCCAAAGCGTCATTAGCATTCCAGGCCATGGATTTTTGATTATTAAAGAACCTTTTGTGTTTTGACTTACCTCTTTTCCATCATCATCTACAACGCTTATACTTACACCTGGAATTGGTTTTGCTGCAGAGCCTGGTTTCAAAGAATTTGATTCTATTCCAGGTAAAGATGAAATCATCATTCCACCAGTTTCTGTTTGCCACCAAGTATCAATTATAGGACAATGTTTTTTTCCAATAACACGATAATACCATTTCCATACCTCAGGATTAATTGGCTCACCTACAGTTCCAAGTAATCTTAAAGTTGATAAATCAAATGAGTTTGGTATCTTATCACCAAACTTCATAAACATACGTAATGCAGTTGGTGTTGTATAAAATATTGTTATATTATATTTTTGAATTATGTCCCACATTCTTGATATGTCAGGATAATCTGGCGACCCCTCATACATTACCTGTGTGGCACCATGAAGTAATGGACCATACACCACATAGCTATGGCCAGTTACCCAACCTATATCTGCAGTACAAAAATAAATATCAGAATCTTTGATGTCAAATGCCCATTTGTATGTTGAATGTAAATGTGTTAGATATCCCCCCGTTCCATGTAACACACCTTTTGGTTTTCCAGTGGTTCCAGATGTATAAAGTATGAAAAGTGGATGTGTGCTGTCTAATTGTTCTGGTTCACACTGATCAGACACACCTTGCATTAGTTCTGACCATAAATGATCTTTTTTGTTTAATGTTATTCCATGTTTTACTCTTTCAAGAACTATAACATGTTCAACAGAACTTGTTTCAGATAGAGCATTATCTACTATATCTTTTAATTTGATAATTTTTCCTTTTCGAAATCCACCATCTGCAGTAATAATGATTTTTGATTTGGAATCGTCAATTCGATCTTTTAATGAAGTTGCACTAAACCCTGAAAAAACCACTGTGTGAATAGCCCCAATTCGTGCACACCCCAACATGGAGATTACTAATTCAGGTACCATGGGTAGATATATTGTAACTCTATCACCCTTCTCTACACCAAGGGATTTGAGGGCATTAGCAAATTTCTTAACATGAGTTAATAATTCAGAGTATGAAATATCTCGTTGACTTCCATCTTCACCTTCCCAAAAAATAGCAGTTTTGTCAGCTTTTCCTTTTTGGTGAATATCAAGTGTGTTATATGAGGCATTAAGTAATCCACCCTCAAACCATTTGGCAAATGGTGGGTTCCAGTCTAATGTTTTGTCCCAATGCTTAAACCAACTCAGAGATCTTGCCTCGTTCTCCCAAAATGTGACAAAATCATTTTGCCCAGACTGGCGTATATTTGGAAAAGAATTACCTAAATCGATTTCAAATTTTTCAGAATCCATAATCTACTTTAAAAAAAGTAATTAGTAAATGTTAAAAAATATTATAAAGTTATTCGGAGCGCATGCGTTTTAACCATTCTGGTTCTGGTTCAGATGATGGCTTGGATTCATTTTTTTTAGTCTCAGGTGGAACTAACATTGAAGGTCCTGGTATGTTACTTTGTGATTTTACTTCACTTGGTGGTTCTGGTAAACGTGTTTGATGGGTCTCCATGGTTTTATTTTCAGATAAGTATGAAACAGCAGAATCCTGTATATGGTGAGATTCAGGTTCTGTAGGAATCATATCCTCAAGAGAGAGATTAGATAGTCTGGACTTGACTTTTGCAATCTCACTTTTCTCGTGTTTCATATGTTGAAGCATTTCGTCAGTTTCTTTTTTAACTAAATCGAATGTCTCCTGAGAAATCTCATTACTCTTACTTTGAACTTTTGCATCAAAGAGCATAACTTTTACAGCTTTAATGTCTGCATCGATTTCAACGACTCTTTCTTCTAATTCAGATTTAATTTCAGATTCAGTTTCCTTGAGTGAGTTTAATTTACTCTTGTATTTCTCATGAATCAATTCTGCATCAGATTTCATTTTATCGTTGTCAGAGACAATTTCCATTAACGCAGAAAGACGTCGGACAGTTAACTCCTTTTCTCGGAGTAGACGTTGTGAGTCCAATCGCCATTTTGGAATGAAAATTACTACTTCTTGTTGAATTACGAGCTGAGAGTATGGTACTTGTTTTAGACATCCTGAACCACAATTAATACCAACAGTCTGAGTTGAACCATCAATATCTGTAGTAGTGCCTAAAATCTTACCCATTGGAGCACCGTACATGTCTTTTACAGCTTTTCCAATGATCACAGCGTCGTTATCACTCATGACGAATAGTTTAATGTTTCATATAACCAGCAAAGTGTTAACAAGCTTAGAATTTTTAGTAGAAAGAATTTAACTAAATAAACAGTATAGGCACGATCGTAATTTTAAAATTAATTAAAAATTGCTTTATTGTAATGATAGAGAAAGATGAAGTAAAAGAGATTCTTGAGTTCATTTCAGAGTACTGGACAAAATTAAAAAATGACCCAGATAATGAGGCAATGAAAATGCTCCCAAGTAAGTTTTGGATGAAATCACTTGGGGGACCTGTAGGAAACAAAGATGGTCCAAAAGGAAGATGGATTACAACTTTAATGTACACTGAAGATTCTGAAATGGATAATGCTTTCAAAGAAGTTCTAAAACGTTGGCAGGCAAAAGGGCAACAAACAGGTACGGAACTTCCAAAGAAATCACCCGATCTAATTCAAATCAAAAGAGGATAAGATTAATACTAATTAATTGGCTAAGTTTGTATTGCCAAAATTTTCCAATAAAGAAAAAAATATTTTAATAAAACATTTTTCAAATACCGAGAATTCTGTTTTTGCAATTACTACAGCAAAACAAGTTGATCGTGGCGCACTAATGTCAAGGTATAGTAGAACAGATAAAGATATGAGAAGAGTCTTTCTTGATGAATTTTTAAAAAATAAAAATAGAGGAGAAGAGTTCTATACACGAGTTTTACTAGAATATGGTGATGACTCAGTTGCAGAATTAGGAAGTGCACAAATTGCAATTGAAGGACTCTCAAATATCGCTGTTAAAAAAATTGAAGATCGTAGAATTGGTTTTTCATATCTAGAAAAGTCTTCAAGATACGTATCATGGGATAAAAAAATTAATGGTAGATACAAATTTTTTCGTGAACCAACAATAATGAAATCACGCTATGCCGATAAATATTTGGATGCATGTAATTTAGATTTTGAAATTTATACAAAAAATATTCAACCTATGTTAAAACTAATTCGTGAGAAAGATTCAATTGAGAATTATACATTTAGAGATAGTTCAGGAAAAGAAAAGAAGTTTTCCCAATTAAATGATCAGGATAGAATAAAATCAGCAGGTAGAATATACAATGCTGCAACAAAAGCTAAAGCACTTGATGCACTAAGAAGTTTGTTACCTGCGTCAACATTAACCAATGTTGGAATTACTGGGAATGGTAGGGCATTTGAATATCTGCTTACCATACTTTTTAGTTCAGAATTGGACGAAGAAAAAAAACTAGCGTCTCAAATCAAGCGTGAATTGGATAAAACAGTCAAATCTTTTGTTAGAAGAGCAGACGACAAATATGGTAAAGCCCTTCAAACATACCTTAGAGACATAAGTAAAATTTCGAAGAAATTAAGCAAAAAACATGTAATTGGTACACCTAGGCGTGGAAACAAGGTAAAATTGGTTGAATGTGAAACAGAATCAAATTCTATCAATAAGATAATTACAGGATTAATTTATGAACATTCTCCTAGTATTTCATTTTCAGATATACAAAAAAATGTCAAAAAAATTAATCTGAAAGAAAAAACCAAAATTATTAATGAATTAGCATCGGTCAGAAAAAATAGAAGGCATCGACCACCACGTGCATTTGAAATGGTAAATTATACATTTGATTTAGTAACTAATTATGGTATGTTTAGGGACTTTCATAGACATAGAGCACTCACATTAGAGAGACAGCTCTTAACAACAGATAATGGATTTGATATTCCAAATGAGATAATAGAATTAGGGATTGAGAATGATTTCAAAAACTGTATGGATTTTACAAAAGATGTATTTAATTTAATAAGGAAGAGAAATGCAGTTCAAGGACAATATGTTGTAAATTTTGCATACAACTATCCATATTTTATGAATATGAATCTACGTGAAGCAACTCATTTAATTGAACTTAGAACTGTACCACAAGGACATCCTGATTATCGTAAGGTTGCGCAAAAAATGTTTAGTTCAATAAAAAAGAAACATCCAGTAGTATCTAAAATAATGAAATATGTTGATTTGAATGAATACGAGCTAGAAAGATTTGAATCAGAAAAACGTACTGAAGAAAAAAGGAATAAAAATTGAAATACAAAATAACTAAAACTAATGACGAATGGAAAAAACAATTATCGCCAGAACAATTCAAAATATGTAGAGAAAAATACACCGAACGACCATTTACTGGTATCTATAATGACTGCAAAGAAAAAGGAACGTACAATTGTTTATGCTGTGATGCAAAACTTTTTTCATCCAACGCAAAATTTAATTCTGGAAGTGGTTGGCCAAGTTTCTTTGAGTCATTAGATGATGAAAACATAGAATACGTAAAAGATACTAGTTATGGAATGGAACGAATTGAAGTGAATTGTAAACAATGTGGCTCACATCTTGGGCACGTTTTTGATGACGGCCCTCAACCAAGTAATCTAAGATACTGCATAAATTCTGCTTCGTTAGATTTGAAAAAAAGTTAAACTAAATAATACATCAATAGTGTTGACATTATGCGAATCATACTATGTGGATTTGGTGTTGTTGCACAAAGTCTAACAAAATTACTGGAATCACGAACTTCAGATCTTTATTCAAAATATGGCATGAAGCCACGAATAGTTGGGGTTTTTGACAGTAAAGGTAGTGCATATGATAATTCTGGATTAAATTTGAAAAAAATCATTAGTGTGAAAAAGGAATCTGGAAGTGTCAGAGGCTATGATAAATCACAAAAAATAATTTCTGGATTAGAAATGATTGAAAAACTTGATGCAGATGTGCTAATTGAAACTACAGCCAGCAATTATAATGATGCAGAACCTGGTATGAGCCATATTATATCTGCCATGAAAAAGGGTTTACATGTAATTTCTGTTAACAAAGGACCGTTAGCATTAGCATTCCCATCTCTTATGGAATTGGCAACATACAATCAAGTATTGTTAAGATTCAGTGGTACAGTAGGTGGAGGAACACCAATACTTGATTATGCAAAAAACAGTTTACGTGGAGAAAGAATTATTTCGTTTCAGGGTATTTTGAATGGAACAACAAATTATATTTTAACAAATATGGCACATGGACTTTCGTTTAATGATGCACTATCAGATGCAAAAAAGAAAGGATATGTTGAGGCTGATGAATCACTTGATTTAGACGGATTAGATGCTGCTGCAAAATTAGTTATCTTGGCAAACTGGATAATGGGATTAAAGGTTACTATGAAGGATATAGAAAAAATAGGAATTAGGGAATTAACTTCTAAAGATATAGAAGATGCTGCAAAGAAATCATGCTCTGTTAAACTTATAGCATCATGTAATGACAAACTAGAGGTTAGCCCAATGCAGATAAAAAATGATGACCCGCTTTGTGTAGATGGCACGTTAAATGCAATCTCGTTTACTTCTGAACATTCAGGCACACAGACAATAATTGGTAAAGGTGCTGGAGGCATGGAAACCGCAAGTTCAATCTTAAGAGATTTGTTAGATATAAGAAAAGAGATATCACAGACTTGAAAACAAATCTAAAATCAAAAAGTGAAACATCAGAGATTCTTAAGACTATATCTAGACTCTGGAATAAAGATATACCAAAAATAAAAAATCTCAAATCACATTACATAGATAATGATTCAGAAATCTTAGTTGGTGACAATTTAAAAATTCTCAGACTTGGTGAAGAATATCTCCCATTTTTAAGCGAGTTGAAATTACTAGAGACTTTTCCAAATGTTACAGTTGACATGGGAGCTGTAAAATTCATGTGTAATGGGGCTAATGTAATGAGACCTGGAATTAAGAGCCATTCAGAGTTTTCTAAAGATGATATTGTTTGTGTTATTGAAGAATCACAGCATAAATTTTTGGCAGTTGGAAAATCATTAGTGAATAGTTCAGAAATGGAAAATATATCAAAAGGTGAAATGGTTAAAAATCTACATTACATATCTGATAAATTTTGGGAAATCAATAAGACAATATGAACTAGTTAACTTTCTCAGTAAATTCTTGTGTACCATCTTTGTTTACTACTAAAATATCAATCCCATCACCACTGAAAGAATCTCTCATAGTAGCAGAACGAACAGCTTTAGTAGCTAATTCGATAGCATCCTTCTCATTCATGTTTTCTTTGAACTGAGGATCTAAGACACCCAATGCCATTTCAGCACCTGTACCTACTGCTGCATATTCATCAGGAAGAACAGAACCAAGTGGGTCAAGTGTGTAAATTGTTGGTTTATCAACTACTCCACCAACTATTACCTGGGTTAACAATGGAAAGAATCTTCTTTCATACATCATATTTGACATCATCTTTGCAATAGTATTAGGTGGAACTTCTCTTTTCAATTCCATTTTTCTAATTTTTGCAAGAGCAGAAATCTGTAATGATAATAACTGCATGTCTGCTACTAGACCTGCACATGTTGCACCCACTTTAGGAGTTATAGAAAATGTTTTCTTTGTAGTTTTGCTAACAAGAAAGTTTCCATATGCAATACGACGCTCACTAGCAAATACAACACCTTCATCATATGTTATACCAACAGCTGTAGCACCAGGCATATACATTGCTGACATAAAATTTATCATTTGAATGACAATAAAAGTCATTACAAAATTTCTGCATGGTTACACCTATGAAAATATTTAAAAAATAGAAGATCGTCAATTTGCCGAGTAACGCTTTAGCGTGATACACGCGGTCAACGTTTCTGACTAATTACGATCAGTTTAACGACGACGTTTCTTTCCGCCTTTGGCAGCTTTACGTTTCTTACCGCCACCGCC
>Ga0114933_10002177_pt1 | contig 20679 bp, 20 predicted proteins | sample 4SBtaG_FD_89691 | JGI IMG/M metagenome (GOLD analysis project Ga0114933, IMG submission 89691) | Deep subsurface microbial communities from Kolumbo volcano to uncover new lineages of life (NeLLi) - 4SBTROV12_W25 metaG | ecosystem: Environmental > Aquatic > Marine > Volcanic | place: Kolumbo... | reverse complement strand
GTGGAACTCCGGGTCGCTGTCCCCGCTGTAGTTCGGGTTGAGGACCTTCAGCGCGACTTCACGCCCGAGCGGTGCTTGCTCCGCTCGATAGACCTTGCCCATCCCGCCGCGGGCGATCAGCGACTGGATACGGAAGCGATCATTGATGACCCGCCCGATCAGCGGATCGGGGCCCTTCTGGGACCTCCGTTCCGCTCTCGCGGCCGGCTCGGACGTTTGTCCGGCGTCCATCGCGCTCCCCTCACCCACGCGCGCACCGCGCACGGGTGCTGATGCATCCCGTCATCGTTGGCGAATTTACCCTGGATGACACCCGAACGTCGAGTCCGATGATCAAAGAGCGCCCGGGTTGCCGTGGGACGCCCTTGGCCCGAAGATTAATCAGAGGTTGATGTGATCACTCCCTGGATGATCATCGTTGGGGCTTTCTCGACCGGTCTGCTCGCGCTCTTGGTGAGTCGATTTCGGGTTCGGTCTCGAACACGTGTTTCCGAAGCCGTTCCCACCTGCGACGTCGCGGAGCTGGAGAAGGGGCGCTTCCGCGTGGTCGGCCGCGTCATGCCGATCGAGACGTCGCCCAGCACCGTGGACGGCTCCGACTGCGTCTACGTCGAGTGTGCGGCCTATCGCGCCGTCGGCACGGGCTGGGTGCCCCTGATGCGCGAGGTCGAGCACGGCGCGATCTGCCATCCGTTCTATCTAGAGGACGGAACCGGCCGCGTGCTCGTCGATCCCGGCCACACATTGATCGAGTGCGCCACGGTGACGACCGACGGTGGCCTCACGGCGGAGCGTCGCCTGCGGGCAGGCGAGGAGCTCTCGCTGGTGGCCACGTTTGTGCCCGTCGAGGCTGAGCTCGAGCTCGGCGACGGGCCCTACCGAGCCGGAGCTCGCCGTTGGAGCCCCACGGGCGACGAGACCGGTCCCCCTCGGCTCAGTCACCGGACGGAGCCTTCCATGGTCGCCCAACCGCTCGATGACATGACCGCGTTCCTCGGCGGCATCGGCGCGATGATGATGCTGATGGGTGGCCTCCTCGCGTTCGCGATGACGTTCTTGAGTTAGCCTCATCTCTATGCGGCCGGTGCTGGTGGCGACGATCCTGGTGTTCTGCGCCACGCCGGCAACGGCTCAGACGTCACGGGCGGAGGCGGGGCCGTCGAGCCAGGCGCTGTCGAGTTGGGCGGGCCGCCTCCTCGGCCCGCGGGCGCGCGCGGCGCTGCGGAGCCCCGAGGCGTCTGTCCGGATGGACGCGGCTCGGAGGCTTGGCAGGGCCGGAGAGCCGCAGCGGAGCGTCTTCGCGTTGATCGAGGCGCTCTCCGTCGAAGAGGACCTGGCCGTACGAATGGCGATTCTCGGGGCGCTCGCACGACGTGGCGACGAGAGTGCTGTGCTCGCCCTCGCGCAGCGCCTCTCGGAGTGGGGACGGGACGATCGCGAGGCCGCGTTGCGGGCCATGGGCGCAATCGGAGGCGACGACGCGGTGCGGGTGTTGGTCGATTGGCTCGGGGCCGCGGACGAAGGCGCCGGGGCGGTCGACGGCCTCGTCCGCATCGGTGCGCCGGCGGTTCCCCGACTCCTGCGCGCGTTGCAGATCCCGATCGCGTCGAGGAACGCGGCGGTGGCCCTCGGCCGAATCGCTGACACCCGAGCCACGATTCCGCTCGTGTCCCAGCTGCGCCGCGCGCCTCCTGCGGCGAGGGTCGAGATGCTCCGAGCGCTCGGGGCGATCGGCGATGAGCGCGCGAGCCCGGCGATCGTCCGCGCCCTGAGGGACGCCGATCCCGCCGCGGTGTCGGCTGCGCTCGCGGCCCTCTCCAACATGGCGGGCGCTGAGCACGCGCAACCCGTCGCGAGTCTCGCGGATCGCGGCACGACCGAGCAGCGGGCCTCGGCCCTGCGCGCGCTCGCCGTCATGGACCCTGTCGCGGCCGCCCCTCGGCTGGAGGCGGCCCTGACGGACGAGGAGACCCCGGCGATCTTGCGGAGCGTCGCCTTGGAGTCGCTCCTCTCCCACCCCACCGAGCACTCTGTCGGCACCCTCGTTCGGTTGCTCCGCTCGCCGCAGTCGCGCTCGGCGGCGGCGGATGCACTCGCACGTGTGTCGCCCGGACACGGACTCGCTCAGCTTCTCGAGGCCGCCGAAGAAGGTCGGGGGATCGACCCCGCTCTAGCCCTCGCGCTGCGGCGGGGAGACGGGGAGCTACCCGACGATCTCGTAGTGCGCGCCCACCGCCACTTGGCCCAAGAAGGGAGCCTTCGGAATACTGTGCTCCGCGCCCTAGCGCTGGATGCGACCGTCCGACCCCGACTGGCCGAGCTGATCCGGAGCGAGGTCACCACAGAGCGCGCTCACGGGGCACTCGGCTCGTTGCTTCTCGGGGCCGACGCGACGTCTTTGAGACCGGAGATCGGCCAGGCGCTGATCCGAGAGTCCGATCCGGCCGTGTTTCGCCTGCTCGCGATGACGGCGCTGCAGGTCGGCGCCGCGCTCGATCCGGCTCGCATCGATGCTCGCTGGTGGGATCCGAGCACCGCGCCCGAGGCGCTCTGGCTTGCGGGGGCCCACCTCGGGAGCGCGGCACGACGAACCCAGCGCAGAGCCCGCCGCGCGATGCGGCGATCCCTGCGGGCGGCGCAGCCGCGCGTCCGCGCCGGGGCCGCGCTCGCCCTCGCGATCGCACGTGACCGTAACGCCTGGCGCGCACTCGTCGCGGCGCTCGGCGATGAGCACGACTCGGTTCGGCTGGCGGTTGCGCGCGCCCTCGAGTCGCTGGGCGACGAGCGCGCCAATGAGGCGCTGCTCGCGCAGGCCCGGGTGGAGCAGGTCGAATCGGTGCGGCACGCACTCCTGGACGCCGCCTCCTCATCTCGGAGGCGAGCCCCTCCCGCGATTCGCCCGGGTCACGCTCTTCTCTACGCGAGGGTGTCCACAGCGGCCGGCCTCTCCCGTGGGCCCGATCTCGCGGTCGATGTCCTGCTCCCGGATGGCCGCTGGCTCCGCACCTTCGCGCTCGAGACGGGCGAGGTGTTCTTGGCGGACTTGCCGGCGGGAGAGGCGGAGGTTCAGGTGCGCCTGGACCCGTGACGCTTGCGGACACGGTCATCGCCTCGCAGAGTCCACGGGTGATTCGAGTGTTGCGTGTCCTCGCTCTGGTCCCGCTGGTTCTCTCGTGTGCGCCCTCGGGAGAAAACCCGACGAATCGGCTCATGACGTGGGAGGCACCGTCGGGTGACTACCGTATTCGCTACCTCGAGCCGCCTTGGGGCTTGGTCGAGGAGGACGCGTCAGGCGCGTATTTCCGAATCAGCTCGAACCTGATGATCTTTGGTGACGTCGATGGGGGGCCTGGAAAATACGACCTCCGCACCTCGGTGATCGCCGGTGCCGTCCCCATGCTGATGGACAGCGAGGTCCGCCGCGCCACGAGCACCTCCGGCCGGGTCATCCAGGATGGACCGCGCTCGATCACGACGGATGAGGGGGTGGTCGGAAGTGAGCTGCTCCTCTTTGACGAGCCTGACCCCATCGAGCGCTACCGGCGGGTCGTGCTTCTCCCCCTCTCGACCGGGAATGTTCTGCGGCTCGACTTCGCGGCCACGCCAGACCTCGACACCGATGAGGTGAGCGCGATGATTCGCAATGTGGGCATCGGAGTGGAGGTGGAGCCGTGACGCGATCGGCCTGTCTCCTGGGGCTCTTGCTTTCTTCACTGCTCCCAGCCTCGACCCTGGCTCAGTCGGTGGACCTCGGGCTCGGCCGTCGGCTCAGCGAGCCGAGCCGCACCGCTCCGGCGCCCTCCGAAGACGGCGACTCCGACGCCGAGGAGGCGGGGCAGCCAGAGGAGCCGTGGGCCGGCCCGCAGATCCAGATCGGCTACGGCTACTGGAAGCTCGCCGATGGTTATGGCGGCGGCGACACCCACCTGGCCGGTTTCGAGGTTTTTGTCGGTTGGCCGGTCTCGCAGTTCCGGACCGGGTTCCTGGCCGAGATCGGCGGTCGCGACTACTCGCTCGGTGGAGACGATCTGGTGGTGCGTGGCGCGGTCGAGCTCGGCTTTCAGCTGACCGACCTGCTCGAGCCCTTCGTTCCGCACATCTCCGTCGTAGGGACCGGCGGCGCCGTGGTGGCCGAGCGCTTCGAAACGACGGTGGCGTACGGATTCGGCGGCGCCGGCATCGAGCTCGGAGCTGAAGTCCGGCTCGTGCGCAACCTGCACGTCGCGGTCTCCGTTGCTTACCTGCGACTCGAGATGGACGGCGCCGGTTTCGACGTTTTTTCGTTCCGAGCCGGCGTCGGCCTCTAGACGTTGACCGCCGCCCTCGAAGCGCTTTGCACGATCGCGTGCATCACGGTTGACCGGGCGGCCCTGGCTGCGGCACTGTCGGCCCGTGGAACGTGCGGCTACCACAGGGGGTGTCGAGCGCCCTGATCTCAGCTTCGAGCAGATCTTGAATCGGCTGAATGAGGTCGTGGAGCGCCTGGAGAGCGGCGATCTTCCTCTCGAGGAGTCGCTCGCCGTGTTCGAAGAGGGCGTGCAGCTCACCCGGCTCGGCTCGAGCCGGCTCGATTCGGCGGAGGCCAAAGTCGAGGAGCTGCTGACCGATTCCGCGAAGACCCGAAACCTAGTTGACGACGAAGGCCAGAAGTCACGATGAGCTACGCGATCAGCGTCCCGACGCCTTTCAACGACATCTCCGAGCTCGCCGAGAGCTTCTACTCGAGGGTCGACGAAGAGCGCCTCATGCTGCCCAACCCGGAGCAGATCCCGGAGGGCGAGGTGATCGACTTCAACGTCACCCTCGCTGACGGCAGCGCCGCACTCGTCGGGCAGGGGCGCTGCAGCACCTCGATCGACAACGGTGAAGAGCGCGCGGCCGAGCACCGTTTTGATGTGGTGATCGAGGCCCTCCAACTCGATGAGATGGCTCAGATTTATTTCGAGCGGATCCTGCAGGTGCGCGCCACCTATGCGGGGGACGAGCCGCACACGGGTGAGGTCGAAGTGCCCGGCGAAGGTTACGACGCCGGAGCTTATGAAGAGCAGCCCGCTGCCGAGGTCTACGCCGAGGAGCCGGCCGCGGAGGTCTACGCGGATGAGTACGCCGCGGAGCCGGCGGCGGAGGCTTATGCCGAGCCGGCCGCCGAGGACTACGCCGAGGCGGAAGCGTACGCAGAGCCCGCGGCCGAGGCCTACGCAGAGCCGGCCGCCGAGACATACGAGCCCGCAGCGGAGGCCTACGCAGAGCCCGCAGCCGAAGCCTACGCAGAGCCCGCAGCGGAGGCCTACGCAGAGCCCGCAGCAGAGGCCTACGCAGAGCCCGCAGTGGAGGCCTATGCAGAGCCCGCAGCCGAAACCTATGCAGAGGCCGGCCCGGATGAAGGTGGCTACGCCGAAGTTCCGGCGGAGAGCTTCGCAGCGGAAGCCGCCTACGAGGAGCCAGCTCCCGAGGTTGGGGCAGAGGCTTTTGTCGCGGAAGCTGCGGAAGCGGAGTCCAACTGGGACGGTGACAGCGCCGTCGAACTCGACTCGATCGAGGAAATCCGTTCCGTCGAGCAGCCCGTGCTGGAGACGCCGGCCGAGTCGAAGATCTACGCGCTGCCCGATCCGGTGGCGCCCGGCGCTCTGCCGTCGCCCCACGCAGTGGCTGAGGTGCTCACGCGTCCGTTCTTGCACGCCACGTGGTCGCCCGAGCCGCAGGCGCGTTTGGATCCGAGTCCAGCCACGGGCTATTTTCAATACGCGATGGGTGCGGGTCTTCCGCAGCCAGCCGAGCCCCCGCGTCCGGCGCTCGACCCGAGTCTTCGCGTCGTGCGTGCGCCCCGCCCCGGTGATCCTCACGCGGCCCCGGCCTTCGAGGCCGCTCCCGCCTACGAGCAGCCGGAGGAGGCGGGCTACGCCGAGCAGGTGGCCGAGCCCGCCTATGCTGAGGGGGGATACGAAGAAGGAGCGTACGCCGAGGAGGCGCCGGCCGAGGCTTACGCCGAAGAAGCGCCCGCCGAAGCCTACGCTGAGGCTCCCGTCGAGGGTTATGTGGAGGCCGAGGGCTACGCAGAAGCTCCGGCAGAGGGCTACGCGGAGGAGGCCGGCGAGGCCTACGCCGAAGCCGATGAGGCCTACGCCGAGGCGCCGGCCGAGGGCTACGTCGAAGGGGCCGAGGTCTACGCCGAGGAGGCCCCTGTCGAAGGCTACGCCGAGGAAGGCTACGCCGAAGCGCCGGTCGAAGAAGCCGAGCAAGCAGGCGAGGAGTACGCCGCAGACGGTGAGGTCTACGCTGTCGACGACGGGTTCGCCGCGGAGGGAGACGGGGCGACGCTGGACGCGGAGCACCTGGACGGATACGACCTCGGCGAAGCCAACCAAGATGAGACGAGGCAAGTCGACCTGAGCGCAGTGCCCGACGATGGGTCCGGTGCCGATCTCGACGACGACTACGCCGACGTGAACGCGCAGTTGGACCAAAACCTCGGCGACGAGACCATGCAGGTGGAGCTTCCGGAGGGGGACTGAGCTCGGGCGTCTCCATCTCAGGCGACAAAGTGAATCATTCCCGACCCTCTCCGTCCCACGCGAAACCAGCAGAGTTCCAATGAACGGATCGCGCGCCCTCCTCATCCATTTGTCCGTTTTGCTCACCGTTGTCGCGGGATTCTGCGAGGTGGGTGAGGCTCAGCCGACCGCCACCGTGCGCGTGCACGTGACGGACCGGGCCGGAGAAACGGCCAACGCTTGGGTGACGCTGACTCCGCAGGAGGGTGGCGCAGCGCACGACTGCCGCACCCAAAACGGGGCTTGCGAGATCGAGGGGGTTGGGCCTGGGCGCTACATCGTCACCGCCACCCCGCGGGACGGCGGGCGACCTCCGCTACCTCGCGTTGTTCCCGTGCCAGCCCGTGTGCCCTCGATAGAGCTGCGCGTGCGACTTCTGTAAGGCACTAGAAGGGTTTGTGAATCGGGGGCGTCCGGTGTATGAAACCGTCGCCGAACTCGGGTAAAGCCCCGTGTTCAGGGACGATCTCGTTCCACGACGATGGAGCATCGGATGCGATTGAGGACCCTTCTTCCCCTTTGGATCGCGCTTCTGTTCGCGATCCCCCTGACGACCGTTGGCGTGACGGCTGCTCAGGACTTCGACGAGTTCGACGACGACTTCGGAGACGACGACGACTTCGGAGAAGACGACGACGACGACGCGAGTTCTACCGACTCGAGTGAAGACGAATTTGGCGACCTGGAGGACGACGCGTTCTCCGAAGACGACGACGACGGTCTCGACGATGGCGGTCTCGAGGACGGCGATCTCGAGGACGGCGATCTCGAAGGTGGCGAATTCGGCGACGACACGGAGGACGACTCCGGCGACTCGGACGACGACGCAGAGGACCGGCCTGCCGAGAGCGAAGTCGTGGCGGCCCAGGCCTACCGCGAACGCCGTCATGTCTTGCACAACACCATCGACGGCTCGGTGGGCGGCTTCCACATCGTGGACGCGGGCTCAGGCGCCGCAGGCGCGTTCCGCGCCCAGCTCGGCCTGGAGTTCTTCTTCGTCGACGGCTGGCTGACGCTGAACGATGCCCCGATCGATGCGTCGACGAGTCACAGCCACGTCGGGGGCACGCTCTCGCTGAGCTGGAACCCCTTTGACTTCCTCGAGATCTACGCGTCGCTCACCAACTGGGCGAACAGCAACGAGCAGGAAGACCCGGCCCTCTTTCAGGTGCTCGGCGACACGCTCTTGGGCGTCAAGGCCGGCTACCGGTTCGAGGACATGCCGATCCTGGCCATCGGCGGTGACATCGGGATCGGGCTGCTCAACACCGTCGGTGACATCGGACTGGTCGGAGACAGCACGAGCGTCGGCATTCGAGGCAACGTCTCGTTGGACCTTCGCGAGCTCGAAGAAGATCGCATCCCGTTCATCGCTCGGCTCAACCTGCAGTACTACGTGGACAACTCGCAGGCGCTGGTGACGGCCGTCGAGCGCGCGCGTTACAACGCGCTCTCGCCGACCGACCGCCGCCCCTGCCCGGAAGATCCCGCGCTCGGAAACTGCGAAGAAGATCGCCACCTCGTCACGCGGGTGGAGCGTTACTCCCTGCAGATCGACCGTGTCGATCACTTCCGTATCGGCCTCGGCGTGGAAGCGCCCATCACCGTCATGCAGGACTTCACGGTCAGCCCGATCGCGGAGTGGGTGCTCGACGTGCCCGTCAACCGCCAGGGCTACAGCTGCCTCGACACCAGCGTCGGCGGCGTGGTGCCGGCCGGCGCGGACGCCTGCCTTCGCGGCCGGGACGCGGCCGGAAACGAGTTCGACCGGGCTGACGCGTTTGAGCAGACCCTCACGCTTGGTGTGCGGGTGATGCCGCCGCTGCGCGGCATGAGCCTCTTCTTTGCGGTCGACATCGGTCTCACCGGCACGAACACGTTCGTGCGTGAGCTGAGCGGCCAGGAGCCCTACAACGTTCGCCTCGGCTTCGGCTGGGCGTTCGACACCGTCCCGCAGATTCAAGAGGTCGAGCGCGAGGTCATCCGCGAGGTCGCGACCGAGCCCGAGGGTCCGCCCACCGGTCGGATCGTCGGCACCGTAGTCGAGGAAGGTGCTGGCACCCCCGTCGATGGCGCGATCATCACGTTCCCCGGAACGGAGCTCACGGCGCAGGCGAGCAACTCTGGCGGCGGGTTCGTGACCTACGAGCTCGAGGCTGGCGAGCACGCCATGACCATCACGCATCCCGAGTACCACGAGGGCACATGCACCGGAACGATCGCGGCCGAGGGTGGCGATGTCGAGGTGCGCTGCGAGGTCTCGCCGCTTCCGCGGCTGGGCACCGTGCGTGCCACCGTGCGCGGTGACGACGGGTCGATGGTCGGCGGCGCAACCGTCAACTTGAGCGGCCCCGCCAACCGCAGCCTGGTCACCGGACCGGACGGCACGTTCGCGAGCCAGGAGCTTCCTCCCGGCACCTACACCGCTCGCATCGAGGCCGAGGCCTACCTCATCAAGGTCGAGAGCTTCGAGGTTCGCGCCCGCGAGCAGGCCGCGCCGCAGATCACCTTGATCGCCCGGCCGACCCGCTCTCTCGTGCGCGTTCGCAGCCGCGAGATCATCATCCGCCGTCAGGTGAACTTCGCGACGAACAGCGCGGACATCCTGCCCGACAGCACCCCGCTCCTGAGCGAGATCGCGGACGTCATCATGCGTCACCCCGAGCTGGTGGCCATCGAGATCGAAGGTCACACCGATGACCGCGGCGGCCGCGCCCACAACCAGCAGCTCTCGCAGCGTCGCGCAGAGGCAGTCCGTGACTGGCTCGTGCGTGCCGGCGTCACGGCCAACCGGCTCGAGGCACGGGGCTACGGGCAGGACAACCCCCGCGTGCCCAACATCACGGCCTCGAACCGCGCACGAAACCGTCGCGTGCAGTTCATGATCCGCGAGACCGCAGAGACGCCCTAGTGCGAAGCCCCCGAAGTTCGACCCCGGTTTCGGCTCCGTCGAAATCGGGGGCGGGCTCCGACGGGATGGGTCCGGTGCGGCTCGACCGCACGGAACGAGCGACGGGCCGGAGGGCCTAGCTCCTTGCGTCCGCCGAAGAAGATCACGGCTGGCTATCTCGAACGCGTGGCGCTTCACTATGTGGAGCGGCACGGCGGTTCAGAGGGCCAGCTTCGGCGCATTCTGGCCAAACGGATTCGTCGCTCGGTCGAGGCGTTTGGCGAGCCGAGCCCGGAGATCATCGAGGAGATGGTCGATGAGCTGATCGCGAAGCTCATCCGCCTCGGGTACGTCAACGATGAGCGGGTCGCTCGCACGCGGGCGCGTAGCCTGCGGAGACGCGGCAAGTCTGCTCGAGCGATTCGTTCGACACTCTTTCGGCTCGGAATCGACGCGGCCATCATCGACGACGCGATCGAGGGGGACGACCTCGAGGCGGCGCGAACCTACGTGCGCCGTCGCCGTTTGAGCGGAGGACAGAAGGATCTCGCCAAGCTCGCGAGAGCCGGGTTCAGCTACGACGTCGCGAAGCGAGTGCTCGAAGAGGAATGAGCGCGAAGAGCAGGATCGGCCATCGGAGCGGGGAAGGGCTGCCGGGCGCCGCGCTGCAGCAGCCGCTCTCGCAGTCGAGGGAGAGCCCACCGCGGGGCGCGTAGTCACATTCCCCCGCGGGCTCGCCCGGCGGATAGATCTCGCAGAGCCCCGCGACGTCGTCGGCGTGCAGGTCTCGCTTGATCGTCTCTCCTGCGACAGCGGAGGCGAACATCGTGGCCTCGACCTCCTGGCTGTGCGCCAGTCCCAAATAGTGCCCCATCTCGTGGGTGACGACGTTCTCCAGATCGACGACCCGCTCCGTGCAGCCTCCGTCAGGACAGACGCCGTAGGGACCACGCCGCTCATTCATGTCCATGTCAGCGTCCAGGATTTCGCCGGTGCTGCGGCGATGCCAAACGGTCGTCAGAGCGAACGCGTTCGGGTCGTACATTCGCTCTGCCCAATCAAAGACAAAGGCGACCGAGTTCACGTTGCCGCTTCCGTCTCGGTAGAGCGGGGCGTCACACGTGCTGGACTCCTCCATCAGGGCCAGGTTGATGCCAAACGGCTGCCCCCCGCACTGCACGCCATTCCAGGTCGCGAGGGAGCGACTGAAGATTGCCGCCACCTCTTCTTGGCTCAGGTCTCGCGAGGGAGAAGTCACGCTCAGCGCAACGGCGCTGCAGGGCCGTTGCCACGCGAGGTACTGCTCCGGTGGGGTCGTGCTCGGATCCGGAAAGATGCAGGGCTCAGCCGCGGTCGGCGCCCTGCGGCTCGTGGTCAGCCGGCACCACGCGCTAGCGGGGCCAGCCGGGATCAGCACAGTCGCGGCGAGCAGCACGGTGGCGATGACGCGCCTCATGGGGTCCGCCGAACGATCTCGAGCACGCGCTCCCGGAGCTGCTCGAGCGGCTCCGGATGCAGCAGTGCGGCAGGGGCAGGCACCAGCCGACCACCGTTGTCGTGCACCAACGAGAGACCTCCGCCGCCGGGGTGGGCGAGCAGCGCGCCGCGATCGTCGGTGACGGGCAGAACGCCCTGACTCATGCCGACCGGACGACGAACTCCGTCGACGGAGCGAAGGAAGAGCATGTAACGCCGGCCTGGGATCAGACGGGGCTCGCCCTCGATCCGCATCGCCAAGTCGCCGATCTCCCCGCTCAACGCGCGCATCGTCAGGACCTCTCCCGGGGTGGCGGTGCCCCGAAGCGTGTCTTCGACCGTGAGATCGTAGTCGGTGACGATCCGGTCGGAGGCGTCTCGAAGAGCACGCTCCCCGACGCACGAGACGAGCACAACGGTGTCCGACTGGGACACCAGATCGCCCAGCGAGAGAGCCTCGATGAGGGTCGCCTCGGCCGTCGCCGCGCTGAGACAAAGCACCGCAGCAAGCGCCGTGCCGGCGCCACCTCTCCATCGCATGCGCACAGAATGGTCGGCCTGCGCGCACCTCGCAAGCGAGTCGTGATTGACGCTTGCCGCGAAGGTCGGTACTCACCCAGGCCATGACTCGCTGGATCCGTCATCTCACGCTCGCGGCTACGGTCGCGGCCTTGGTCGGCCAAGCTGGGTGTGACCTCACCCGCATTACGGCCAACTCCACCGCCAACGTGTTCGAACGGGCCGGTGGGACCCTCGAACGGCACTTTGACTACGAGCTGGTCGGCTCGGCGCTCCCCGGCAGCATCATGCAGCTCGAGGGTGTCTTCAGCATCGTGCCGGACAACGAGCGGCTTGGAATCACGCTGATGCGTGCCTACACGTCGTACACCTACGGCTGGGTCGAGGATCAGATGCAGATCGCCCAGGACCGCGGTGATCTCGACGAAGAGGAGCGAATCCTCGCTCGTGCGCGTCTGCTCTACACCCGAGCGCTCAACATCGGGCTTCACCTGATGCGCATGCGCGACCCCGGGATCGACGCCGCGCTCGAAGGCGGCCACGAGGGCTACGTGGCGTACATCAACGAGCGCTACACCGAGACGGGTGACGTGCCGGTCCTCTTCTGGACTGGGTACGCTTGGGGCTCGGCGATCAACGCGGGTCGCGATGATCCGGAGATGATCCTCAACCTCCCGTACGCCCGCTCGACGGTCGAACGGGCTGTCGCGGTCGACCGGACCTTCTTCAACTACAGCGGCCTCACGTTCCTCGCGGTCGTGAACGCGGCGCTCCCCGAGGCGCTCGGCGGCGACCCCGAGGAGGCCCGTCGGCTCTTCGAGCAGGCCCTCGAGCTGACCGAGCGGAAGTTCTTCACCGTGCACGTCAGCTACGCCCGCACCTACGCCGTGCAGACACAGAACCGAGAGCTCTTCGTCCGACTCCTGCGCGAAGTCGTCGACGGGGGAGATCCCGAGCCGTCCGCCCGGCTTGCCAACCGTATGGCGCGTCGACGCGCCGTGCGCTGGCTTCAGCGGACCGATCAACTTTTCTGAGGCCTTGGGCCTGAGGCTTCTCAGGCGATGTGAATGTCGAGCGCGCCCCACCGTCTAGGTCGGGCAGCTCGTGCTAGGCTCCCGGTCTTCCGGAGCCTCGAGGGATGGTGGTGAGATGAAGCGACAAACCTTGTTGATGGCGCTGCTTGCGCTCGGTCTGACGATCCTGCCCGGCACGGCTCCCCGTGACGCGGGCGCCCAGTCGGCGACCGTATTGCGTATGGCGACGCTCGCGCCCCGCGGCTCGTCGTGGGCCCGCGTGTTCAGCGCTTGGAACAACTCGCTTCGACAGGCGACCAACAACGAGCTCTCGCTCCGCGTCTACTACGGTGGATCGCAGGGCGACGAGCGCGACGTGATCCGCAAGATGCGCATCGGCCAGCTCGATGGCGCGGCGGTCACGTCGACCGGCCTGAGCCTGGTCGTGCGGCCCATCCTGGTGCTGCAGGCGCCGGGCGTGGTGAACAACTACCGCGAGCTCGATCGGGCCAGAGCGGCGATGACCGAGACCTTCGCCGCGCAGTTCCAGGAGAACGGCGTGCGCCTGCTCGGCTGGGGCGATGTCGGCGAAGGCCGGATTTTCTCCAACCGTCCCATCAACCGTCCCCAGGACCTGCGCTCCGTGCGGCCCTGGCAGTGGCGGGACGACTCGATGTTTGGTGAGTTCCTCACCGTGGTCGGCGCCACCGGCGTTCGACTCGGCGTGCCCGAGGTGCTCCCGGCGCTCAGCACCGGCCAGATCGACACGGTCGTGGCCTCCGCGACGGCGGCGAGCGCGCTGCAGTGGCACACCCGGGTGACCCACGTGACGCAGCAGGCCAACTCGATCCTCATCGGCGCCACGCTCCTCAACCAGGCCAAGTACGAGTCGCTCTCCCCCGAGCACAGGGCCGCGCTCGACTCCACTTCGGAGCAGGCGCACCGCACGCTCGTCGCCCGCATCCGGCGCGACGACCGTCGCTTCTACACCGCTCTCACGACCCGCCACGGCATCACCGCGGTGGACACTTCCGCGCACGAGGCCGAGTGGACGGCGGCGGCGACCGAGACTCGCAACCGTCTTGCAGGCCGGCTCTACCCGCGCGCTCTCATGCAGCAGGTGATCGCAGCCGCTCGCGGCCGCTGACGCCGCAAGCACATAACGTCCTGAAGTGAGAAGGCCGAGTCCCAGGACTCGGCCTTTCTCGTGTAACCTCCCGCTCCGTGCTGAAGCGAATCGAGCAGTTCGACGCAGGTATTGCGCGCGGCGAAGCGGCCCTGGCCACCGTCTTCCTTCTATCCATGATCCTCGCCGCCTCCATACAGGCGGCGATCCGGAACCTTTCGGGCATGGAAGTCGAGTGGGCGACCTCGTCGCTCGAGAGCCTGACGTGGGTGGATCCGTTCCTCCAGAAAGGCACGCTCTGGCTGGCCTTCCTCGGGGCATCGCTGGCTACCCGCGAGGGGCGCCACATCGGGATCGACATCCTCCCCCGAATCGCGCCCAAGCGGGTCAAGCTGCTGATGCGCGCGGTGGCGGGCTTCGGCTCGAGCCTCGTCTCGTTCTATCTCGCCCGTGCCTTCTGGGCGGCGGTGCTCGTCAATGCGGACGAGCGACCCGCCATCCTCGAGGTCTGGGGTGACGAGGGCGCGCTGCACGTCTGCGACGCGACCGCGGCGCAGATCGCCGACGCGGGCCTCGAGGTCCCAGGCGTGCTCTGCACGGTTCGCTCGACCCTGGCGCTCGTCGACGTGCCTGTCGAGACCGGCGAAGCAGCCCTGCAGCTGATCGTCCCGGTGATGTTCCTCTTCATGTCCATCCGCCTCTTCGGCAGTTCGGTGGGTACGTCCTTGAAGCTCGCCTCGGGCAAGGTCGATGACGAGGAGGAGAAGCCGGCACCCGGGGCCTCCTCGGACACCTCGGACGAGGCGGACGCCCCGTCCTCGGAGAGCTCGGAGGAGGGCGAATGATGCAGCGGCTGAAGAACCTCCCGCTTCGCTCGATCCTCGTCAGCTTCGGGCTCGTGGCGATGCTCGGCCTGGTCGCCATCCCCGGCTGCTCAGGCACGACGGCGTGTACCAACACATCCGACTGCGAGTCGGGCCAGATCTGCAATCAGAGCGGTACGTGCGCCACGGCGTGCGAGTCCAACAACGACTGCGGCGTGAGCGAGGCCTGCATCGACGGTGGCTGCGTGGCCACGCAAGCGGCCGTCGGCATGGACCCGCTCTACGTCGTCATCCTGCTGATCTTCGCGCTGATCGGCGCCCCCCTCTTCGCGATCTTCGGCGCCGCTTCGATGATCCTCTTCGGCGACGGCGGGACCATTACGTCCGTCGCGGTCGATGTCTTCAGCGAACGCTTCGCTGACTCGCCGACGCTGGTCACCCTCCCGCTCTTTACGTTCGCTGGCTACCTGATGGCCGAGAGCGGCACGCCCCAGCGCCTGGTGCGCGTGAGTCGCGGACTCTTCGGCTGGCTGCCAGGCGGGCTGGCCGTGGTGTGTCTGATGGCCTCGGCCTTCTTCACCACGTTCACCGGCGGCAGTGGCATCACCATCGTGGCGGTGGGCGGTCTTCTCTTCCCCGCGCTCGTACAGGAGAAGTACCCGGAGACGTTCTCTCTCGGCCTCGTCACGACCGGCGGGTCCCTCGGGCTGCTCTTCCCGCCGAGCATCCCGATTGTGCTCTACGGCGTCGTTGCCGGCATCCTGATCGACAAGCTCTTCCTCGCTGGCATCGTGCCCGGCGCGATCACGATGCTGATCTTGATCGTCTACGCCATCACGGTCGGCTGGAAGCAGCGCCCGCCGCGCGACGTCATGCGCGCCGGCTTCAACCAGTTCATCCGTTTCTGTGGCGGCTACCTCGGCGGTGCCGCTGGCACCCTGCTCATCTTGGTGGGTATCTGCTTGTCCGCTGGCATCGGCGCGATCCCGGAGGGAGAGGGCGGCGAGCTCGGTCGTTGGATCGGCGAGTACGCCAAGTACCTGCTCCTGCCCGTCACGCTGGTCGGCTTCTTCGCCGGCACGGTGAGCACCCGGGGCGAGACGCGCGCGGCGCTGCTCGAGACCTCCTGGGAGATCTTGCTTCCCAACGTGCTCATCGCAGGCCTGGCGACCGGCGTACTGCGCATCCACGAGGCGGCCGCTTTCACGGCGCTCTACGTCCTGGTCGTCGAGGTGTTCGTCTACAAGGACATCTCGATCACGAAGGACCTCCCTCGCGTCGTCAAAGACAGCATGACGATGCTCGGCGCGATCCTCGCGATCCTCGCGACCGCCTTGGGCTTCACCGGCTACCTGATTCAGGCGCGTGTGCCGGAGCTCATGGTCGAGTGGATGGAGACCTTCATCTCCAACCCGATCTTCTTCCTGCTCGCGCTCAACGTCTTCCTGCTCGTCGTGGGCATGTTGATGGACATCTTCAGCGCCATCGTCGTCGTCGTGCCTCTCATCGTTCCCATCGCGACCGCGTTCGGGATCGATCCCTACCACTTGGGCATCATCTTCTTGCTCAACCTCGAGATCGGCTACCTGACCCCGCCGGTCGGCCTGAACCTCTTCATCGCGAGCTTCCGCTTCGATAAACCGGTGACCAAGCTCTACCGCGCGGTCCTACCGTTCATCGGCTTCCTGCTCATCGCGCTCTTCTTCACGACCTACTTCCCGGTCCTGTCTACGTGGCTCACGGGCTTCGTCGACACCCGCGAGCTCACGACCGATGAGATCGAGAACATGGGCGACGATGGATCCATGGACCTCGGCGGCGATTCGCTGGACGACATGGGCGGTCTGGACGACCTGGGCTCGCTCGACGACCTGGACTCGCTCGACGACCTGGACTCGCTCGACGATCTGGACTCGCTCGACGATCTGGACTCGCTCGACGACTTGCCTGGCCTCGACGCGCCGTCGGACGACGAGCTCACGCTCGACGATCTCGACGACTTGCCGGGCTTGGACGAGCCGGCCGACGACGAGACCCTCGACGATCCGTCGGAGGAAGAGGTCCCCGAAGCCCCGGTCGATGGTGAGGCATCCGACGAGCCCGCTCCGGCCGGCGATGCAGCTGGGGAAGAGGCCGCCGATGGAGAAGCGGCGGGGGATGAAGCCCCCGACGGAGAAGCCGCCGAGGGTGAAGCCGCGGCGCCGTAGCTGGCGTGCGCGAAAGGGGCGCGCGCGGCGCGCCCGCCGGCGTCTTCAGTGGTTGCGCGCCCGACCGGTTGGGGGCTCGAGCGCGACGCCCGAGCTCACGGGCTACCGGCGACGGTGACGCTGTCGAATCCGGTGCCCGCGAAGACGTCCATGGCTTCGACGACCTGCGCGTACTGGATGCCGTCATCGGCGGAGACCACAACCCGGTTCTCTCCCGGCGCCAGTTGCATGCGTCGCTCGAGCTGGGCCCGGAGCGCGCCGGTGTCATGCGACTCGTTGGTGAGCGGGATGCGGGTCTCGTCCCCGAGCTCGGTCGAGAGCCGATAGCCGTCGTGGTCGATTAGCACCGTCAGCGGTAGCGCCGAGTCTGGTGCGGTCATCTCCGATTCGGGGGCTCCGGGCGCGTCGAGGTTCGCATTGAGGCTCGCCATCTGGTTCCAGACCGCGGTGACGAGAAGAAACATCACGCAGCAAAGCAGGAGATCAATGAACGGAACGAGTGGGATCTCCGAGTCCACGGACTTCTTCCCACCCTGACCACCACCTGTCGAAACACCTGCCATGCTCTCGCCTCCTCGTCGTTGCGTGCATCTCTTGGTGTCCGGTTCTTCCCCCAGGTTCCGAAACTGTTAGTCTCCACTCGTCGAGGGCTGCCATGGATCCACTCATCGGTATCGAGCTCGATGGCCGTTACCGGCTCGTGAGCGAGCTGGGCGAAGGCGCCATGGGCAAGGTCTATCGCGCGGAGCGCATCGCTGCCGGAGAGACGGGCTTTGCAGCCGTCAAGGTCCTCAACGAGGACTGCAGCGCCCAGCCAGACCTGAGGGAGCGCTTCGAGCGGGAGGCGCGTGCGCTCTTTGGCCTCGCGCATCCGCATATCCTCGAGGTGCAAGACTTCGGGATGACGCCGCTCCACCGACCCTACTTGGTCATGGAGCTTCTCGAGGGCCAGAGCCTCGATGAGATGGTCGACGGCGAGATCCTCCCGCCCGACCAGGCGCTCCAGCTGGGCCGGCAGCTCCTCGAAGGGTTGGCCTTCGCACACGATCAGGGCGTGGTGCACCGCGACCTGAAGACGGAGAACGTCTTTGTCGTGCGCAACAGCACCGGCGGCTATCACGCGAAGCTGCTCGATTTTGGCCTGGTGAAGTTCACCGACGACGAGCGCTGGGGAGAGGGCCGCAAGCTCACGGTCGCTGGGTCCGTGATGGGCAGTCCCGCCTACATGTCGCCGGAGCAGGCGACCGGCGCTCCGATCGACGCCCGCAGCGATGTGTATTCGGTGGGGATCGTGATCTACGAGCTTGTCACAGGCCATTGGCCGTTCGAGTGCGAGTCCCGAAGCGACATGCTCCGGGCCCACCTCATCGAGCCTCCGCCGACGATCGCCGCGGGGCGAGACGGTCTCGAGTGCCGACCGGAGCTCGAGGCGCTGGTCCAGAAGGCGATGGCCAAGAGCGCGAACGACCGCCACGCCAACGCCCGTGAGATGCTCGCGGCCCTCACGGCGATCCCCGCGCCCGCCGCCTGGCTGAACGTACAAGCGGGGCAGAAAGCGCCGTTGGCGGGTGGAGCGCTGCCCGCGTTTCAGGACCTGGTCGACGCGCCGCTGCCCGGTGTCCTACCTGTGGCGACGGCGATGCCCGCCGCACCGGCGAGAGCAATCTCGGAGTCACCGGCCGTCGCTGTGCTCCCTGCGGGCGGCTCGGCTCAGCCTGCCCCCCAGAGCTTGCCGGCGCTGCCCATCAAGGCGAGTCAGACCGCCATCATCGTGCTCGCGGTTGTGGTGGGTCTCTGCGCTGCGAGCGCAGTGATCGGTGCTGCGATCGCGCTCTTCGCGAGCTGAGCGACGGAATTGAAAACGCCCGCCGTGAGGCGGGCGCTCGAAGAAAGGGCTGCGCGTTGTCGACGCGCGCCTCTCAGTTGGGTCTCATTCCACGCCGACAAACACGACCATCACGAAAACGATGACCGAGAGGATGCCCCACACGCCGGCAATGAATGCGATGAAGATCGGCAGGATGCTCTCGCCGTAGATCGCGGCGGGTGCCATGACCAAGAGGAGGACAGCGATCATCGCTCCGATCAACGGCTTGCCAAAACCCTCGACGCCCAGCCAACCCGCCTCTGCAGGGGAGCCCCAGAGAAGGAAGAGGGTGATGACGGCGACGATGCCGGCGACGACTCCCGCGAATGCAACCAAGCCGGTGAAGAGCGCCTCCTCACCATGACCCGAGCGGTTGAGGAAGGTGGCGATGCCGGCCAGAACGCCGAGCACCACGACGAGTCCGATCGCCCAGAGCCGCACGCCCTCGAACTCGTGCTCCTCGGAGAAGTCGAGCCACGACGCCAGGGCGGTGATGCACCCAGCGACCGCGAACAAGGCGGAGAGCCCGAACGAAATGATGAACTCGGGGTTGGCGACGATGCCTTTACCCTTTTGGATGGCTGCTTCGGTGCTCATTTGGACTTCATTCCCCGCCGCCCTGCTGAAGCACGACGAAGTGGATGTTCGAGAATTCGGCTTGGCCGAGGGTATAGATCACTTCGGACAGAGTCCGGAAGGGGATTCGCCGGTCGCAGATGATCTGGACCGTGCCCGTAAAAGGGTGCGTCGGGTTCATCTGAGCGATCAGCTGAAGTCGGTCGCGGTGCTGGGTCATCACGTTGTGGAGCGGCGTGATGAGGAAACCGGTGCCCCCGCCCTGCTTCTGACTGGGGTCGACCAGACCGTTGGTCCGCAGCTCCACCGTAGGACGCCCATCGACCACGATGGTTCCAGCCTCTTCGCCGGCTGGGAACGAAATCTGAATCGGCAGGGCCTCTGACTGCTCCGCGATCGAAGTCGACCACGGGATCTGCAGGGTCGGCCCCTGCACGATCGCAGCAGACTCCTGCGAGAACTGCATGATCATGAACACCAGCAGGATGGTCATGATGTCCATCAGCGGGTAGATGTTGAGATCGTGCGACTCGTGAACGGGCTGGCGCCGCAGCTTCTTGCGAATGATCGCCTTCACCTGCTGCATCGTGGCCGGCTTTTCGTTCTCCTCGCTCATCGTACGCCCGCCGAAAGCAAGACGTCAGGGAAGAGCGGCTCCGGACCGGTGCCTCTCATGGCGTCCATGGCGCCAACGAGATCCTCGAACTCGACCTCGGGGTCGGCGCTGAGGATCACACGCGTCTCATCTGGCCACTCCGACTTCACGAGCGTGAGGCACTCGGCCAAGAGCCGAGCGGTCGCGCCCTGTTCGTGCGTCGGGTTGTTGTTCTCGTCCGTGCCCTCGATCGACCAGACCAGATCGCCATTGCTGGCGGGTACCGTGATCACTCGCCCAGGCTGGGTCTGCCGGCAGCCGGGAGCCAGCTTTCCGCCCGACCCCGAGACGATGATGCCATTGCTGGTCACCGTTACACTGAGGTTGAGCGACGACTGACCATCCTCGAGCTGCTGCCGACCCGCGCGGCGCCCCAGAGAGGGTAGCTGCGCATCGATCTGCGCGATCGCCAACACCGCCTCGGTGGTGGCGAGCAGGAAGATGATGAGGTTGATGACGATGTCCAGGAACGGAACGATGTTGAGCTCGCCCATCTCTTCGGATGGATCGAGATCCCGATGCGCCGTCCGCTTACGGATGTAAGAGCGCTGTCGTGGGGTGAGCTTCGGCATCCAGCCGTCCTACGCTCTCAGCGCCCCTTGAGGAGCAGGAGGTTCTCGAGCTTCATCGTCGCGCGCTCCATGTCGATGCGGATGCGCTTGACCATGCCGTGAATGACGAGGTGGAAGACCATGCAGAGCACGGCGATGCCGAGCCCGAGCGCCGTGTTCCACATCGCCTCCGAGATACCGTCAGAGAGAATGGCCGACCGCTGCGACGCTTCCGCGTGAGCGACCGCGCCGAAAGCGGCGATCAGCCCCTTGATCGTGCCCAGAAGGCCGACCAGCGTAGCCACGTTCGCGAGCGTCCAGAGAGCAGCAACCCGCTTCTCCAGCTCCGGCATCAGCTCGGACATACGCTCTTCCATCATCGCGATGACGGCGTCTTCCCCACGATTCACCTGGGTCAGACCGC
>Ga0114933_10002171_pt1 | contig 20721 bp, 17 predicted proteins | sample 4SBtaG_FD_89691 | JGI IMG/M metagenome (GOLD analysis project Ga0114933, IMG submission 89691) | Deep subsurface microbial communities from Kolumbo volcano to uncover new lineages of life (NeLLi) - 4SBTROV12_W25 metaG | ecosystem: Environmental > Aquatic > Marine > Volcanic | place: Kolumbo... | reverse complement strand
GTTAATTCTCTAAAAAGAGAAGCTAGACTGCTTGTAAAAGACTATCCTTCAGCAGAATTTTTAGTTAATAATAATTTTCCTAAAAAATTACCAAGCATTCCAAATACTCTTCCTGCAGATATTATAAAAAGAAGACCAGATCTAATTGCTCAACAGTATAATCTACTTGCTAATAAAGCCTTAGATAGACAAGCGCTTCTTACTTTATTCCCAACATTCAGTCTTAGTGGAAGTTATGGAAGCTCCTCCAATGATTTAGAAGACTTAACAAATGAAGATTTTTCAGTATGGAATAGAGGATTGAGCGTTTTTGTTCCTATATTTAATGCTGGTAAACTTATTGCAAATAAAAAATTGGCCAAATCAAATAGGGAAATTGCAATGCTTGATTTTGTTAATGCTCTTTTAACTGCTTATAAGGAAGTTGAAATTGGATTTGAATCTGATTTGACATCAAATCAGGCTTTAGAAATAATTAATCAAAATATTACTTTATCAGAAAGTATCTACAATACAACCTTTGAAGGATTTATAAAAGGATCTTCAACATTTGAGGATGCTATCAATACAAATAATGCACTTTATGACAATCTAGACTTAAAAGCTCGATTAGAAAAAGTTCGCATAGAACAGAGAATAAATTTAATTTTAGCTCTAGGCGGAGGATTTACAATAAATGATTAAAAAATTAAAACCACTATTTATCTTGTTAGGCGCATTCGCTTTATCATATTTACTGTGGCTTTTAGGTCAGGTTCAGCCTGATCCAGTAGAAGAAGCGCCAGCTCCAGATGTTATTGTTGAAATTATAACACCCGAAGATTTTCAAATTAAAATAAGTTCGAATGGTACAACAACGCCTCTCACCCAAACAGTATTAACTGCAGAAGTTGGTGGTGAAGTTATTTATCGTTCAAAAAAGTTTTCTGAAGGTTCATCAGTTATTGAAGGTGAAATCTTAGCAAAGATTGATGATACAGACTTACAGCTTCAATATAAAAATGCTTTATTACAATTGGCAAATGCGGAGGTACAATATTCATTACAGTTAGCAGAAGCAGAAGTCGCTAAACAGGCATGGGAAAAAATGGGTGACGGTATTGCTAGCGATTTGACACTAAAAAAACCGCAGCTTAAGCAAGCTGAAGCATTACTAGCAGTAGCAAAAGCTCAGGTTAGTTCAGCTGAAAAAAAATTAGATAAAACCGAAATTGTAGCACCTTACGCTGGTAGAATTCAAAATGTAAATATTGACTTAGGTACTACTATTATACCTGGGCAACCCGTTGGAGCTATATATACTTCAAGTGAAATTGAAGTTACATTAGCTGTAAAAGATAATGATTTGCAATTCTTGAGCATACCAATGGATGGAAGAAAATTAGATCCAAGTGAACAGGCATTGGTAGAAATTAAAAGTTTTTATAAAGGTAAAAATCAAACTTGGATTGGCAGACTTGAAAGAGTGGACGGTGTTATAGACCCAATTACCAGAATGATTAACCTTATCGCAGTCTTTAAAAATGATTTTATTGAGATTGATAAACCTAATCTTCCTATTGGTTTATTTGTTGAAGCTCAAATTGATGGTATTAAGTTAAAAGATATATTTTCAATTCCTGTTAATGCAATTTCTCAAAATAACGAAGTGTATATTGTAAATAATGACAATGAATTAGTATCAATAAAACTGCCAATTTTAAAAAAATATAGTGATTTCGTGATTGTAAAAGACGGACTTAAAGCTGGAGAAAGAATTGTTACATCTAAACTTTCTACTGCCTCAAATGGAATAAAAGTTAACCCAGTATACAAATAATGCGCGGAATTGTTACCTGGTTTGTAAATAATAGTGTTCCTTCTAACCTATTTATGTTTTTCTTAATAGTTGGTGGATTCTTTATCTCTTATCCATCAATAAAAGCAGAATTTTTCCCCACACCAGATCCAAAAGCAGTAACTATTGTGGTACCTTATCCTGGTGCCTCTGCATCTGAAGTTGAAGCTTCTATTTCTTCAAAAATAGAAGATCGTCTTGAAGGCGTTTCTGGAATTAAAAAGATAAATTCAAACTCACTTGAAGGAAGAGGTATTGTTGGTATTAGAGTTTTTCCTAGCGCAGATTTTGATAATACAATTGAAGAAATAAAAACCATTATTGATGGAATTACTACTTTCCCTGAAAATAGTGAAGAGCCTATTGTCAAGAAACTCGAGATTGTTGAAAAAGTTCTAGATGTAGTTATTCATGGAGATGTAGATGAAAATACTCTTTTAAGCGTAACTAAAAGTATTAATGAAGAAGTTAAAAATCTTAGTGAAGTGTCATTTACAGAAATTTATGGTAACAGAAATAGAGAAATATCAATAGAAATTTCTGAAAATAGTTTAGAAAAATATAATTTAACATTTGATGAAATTGCCTTTGCAATAAACATGGGGTCAATTGATCTCCCAGGAGGTGTCATATCAAGCACTAAAGGTGATTTACTTATTCGCACAGTCGGTCAATCTTATAAAGGATCTGAATTTGAGAATATAGTAATCAGAGCAAATCAAAACGGAAGCACATTACTGTTGAAAGATATTGCTACAATCAAAGATACATTCGAAGAGGTAGATAAGTTTATAAAATGGGATGGTGCTAATGCTATGTTTATCAGTGCAAATCTTGTTGGTGATCAAGACGTACTTACTGCAGCTAATCAATTAAGAAATTTTGTAAAAAATAAGAAAAATGATATGCCTGAAAATATTCAAATCGATTATTGGTATGATCAAGCAAGATTCTTAGAAGATAGAATCAATATATTATATAAGAATTTTGCTATAGGAATGTGTTTAGTACTGATTCTTCTTACTATGTTTTTGAGACCTTCAGTTGCTTTCTGGGTTGCTATGGGAATTCCTATTTCATTTGGGGGCGCTTTAATTTTACTTCCCATGCTTGGGGTCACAATAAATGTATTATCAACATTTATGTTCATTGTAGTTCTTGGAATTGTCGTTGATGATGCAATCATTGTTGGAGAAAATGTTTTCAGGAGAAGAATAAAGCTAAAAGAAGACAATTTTACTTCAACTATTAAGGGCACTATGGAAGTAATGCTTCCAGTTTTTTTTGGTATTCTAACTACTATAGTTGTTTTTGCTCCGATGCTTGATTTAGCGGGAGATACTGGACCTATTTGGAGAACCTTTCCACTAACTGCTATTCCAATTCTTGTATTTTCTTTAATTGAATCAACGACAATTTTACCTGCTCATTTAAATCATGCTGGTGAGTGGTTCCAATATAGGTTTGTAAAATTTGGGAAGGCGCTAAGTACTGCAAGAAATTACTTTTCAGAAAAATTATATGAATTTATAGATAATAAGTGGCTTCCATTAGTTAAAAAATCTATCAAAAATCGTTATCAAACTATCTCAATTTTTGTTGGCATGCTTTTAATATCTTTTTCTTTACTTGCTGGCGGATGGGTAAAATGGCAGTTTTTTCCTGTGTTAGAAGCTGAAGAGATTGCAATTGTTGTTGATCTTCCTGAAGGAACACCTATAACCACTACGGAAGAAGTAACAAGGATGATTGAAAGAGAGGCCCTTAAGCTCAAAAGTGAACTGAATTCAGAAAATGATAAAAAAATTATTTCGCATGTTTTGACAGGTGTTGGCGATCAATATTTTAGCAATCAAGAAGCGCAGAACAGTCCCACTGGACCAACAGCTCAAGCTGCTTCAACTCCACATATTGGAGAAGTAGTAGTAATTCTTACGCCTGCTGACAGTAGATGGGGCTTAACTGGAGCATACGATATTATTAATATTTTAAGAAGTCGAATTGGTATTATACCTGGTGTTGAGAGACTAAACTTTAGTGCAAATATTTTTAGCGCTGGAAAACCAATTCATTTTGAATTTTCAGGTAATGACTTTGATGACTTAAATCGAATTGTTAATCAAACTAAATCTTTATTAAGTAATTATGCTGGTGTTTATGATTTAACAGATTCAGATAAGATTGGTAAAAGTGAACTTCAAATTGAACTTTTACCTGCAGCTGAGTCATATGGAATAACTACTGCAATAATAGCAAAACAAGTTAGGCAAGCATTTTACGGTGAAGAAGTTCAAAGAATTCAACGACAAGATGATGATATAAAAGTTATGTTAAAGCTTACTAAAAGCGAAAGAGACAATGCTAGAACGCTTGAAAATTTAAGAATTAGAACTAACACTGGTATTAAAATTCCATTGTACGCTGTTGCAAAAGTAAAAGAAATTCCAGGTAAATCTGCTATTCAAAGAATTGATGGAAAACGAGTAGTTGAAATAACTTCAGATGTAGATATAAGCAAAAATACATCTTCTATGATTCTATCCTCAATGCTGGGCCCGGAAGGAAATCCGATTCGAGATTTTAAAAAGATTTTAGTCAAAGAACCTAATGTATCATTTGCGCTTGCAGGAGAAGCAGCAGAGCAAGCAGAGCAACTACAAGATATATTTGTAAAATTTGGTTTGGCCATTTTTACTATTTTTGTTTTATTAGCAATTCCGCTTAAATCATATTTTAAACCATTGATCATTCTATCAGCAATTCCATTTGGTATGGTTGGTGCTATTTTAGGACATTTAATGCTATTTCAACCAATGTCAGTTTTATCATTATTAGGGGTTGTCGCACTATCTGGTGTTGTAGTGAATGATAGCTTGCTGCTTGTAGTTTTTGTTAATCGAGCTAAAGAAAAGGGTGATAGCACATTAAAGGCTGTAACAGATGCAGTTAGATCAAGATTTAGACCAGTAATATTAACTTCGCTTACAACTTTTCTAGGTATTGCTCCTCTACTTTTCAATCAATCAACTCAAGTGCTTTTCTTAAAGCCAATGGCAATTTCACTAGGAATTGGAATTTTATTTGCGACATTCGTTATTCTACTGTTAGTCCCAGTATCGTATGTGATTATTGATGATTTTATAAATTTGATTTCTGGGAATAAAAAGAAAAGTGCCTAAGCTTCAAACTGAGAATAATTATGATATCCAACTTTTGCTGGATCGTCATAATCAATTTTTACAATAGCTTTCTTTAAAATTCTTTTAAGAATAATCAGTCTATCCTTTTCAGATTGACTCTTTAATAACATTTTTTTTGCTCGCTTATCAATATCTAACATAGATGCAATTTCAAATGCAGCTTTTGGCATACTTATTTGAGAAATTTTTGCAGATGCTCCTAATTTCATTAGCACTTCGTATAAAAACACATTGGTTTCTTGAAGCAATGTTTCATCTATTGAATCATCAATGTCCTGCCAAGTCTTGACATAGGCTTGCTTGTAATCTTTTGAGTAATTATAACTCTTCACGATGAATCGTTCAACTCCAGTTACAAGTATATCATATTCTCCTGTATCTCCCTCTGCAGCAGTTATTTGTGTAATCTCAGCAGTACATCCAATTGAAAGAGTATCGTTATTTCTTGAATTTACAATTCCAAATTTTTGGTTATGCTTTAAGCAATACTCAACCATCTTTTTATACTTGGCTTCAAAAATATGTAGTGGAAGCTTTTCACCTGGAAGTAAAACTAAAGGAAGTGGAAAAATTGGAATTTTATCATTCATAGTATTATCAAAATACATATTGTTTTATTAATTTTCACTATCAAAATTTTAAAATTCAACCAAAAGAGAGAAAATGAATAAAGATATATTAGATCATGTAGCTATTTGCACTGATAGTATTGAAAAATCTGTTCAATGGTATACTGAAAATTTCAAATGTGAAATTTTGTATCAAGATAGTACTTGGGCAATGCTAGAATTTGAGAATGTTAAACTTGCACTTGTATTACCAGAGCAACACCCCTTTCACTTTGCTATCCTAAAAGATAATGTAGAAGATTATGGAGAACCTGTAACTCATAGAGATGGATCGGTATCTGTTTATATAAAGGATAGATCAGGTAATAATATTGAAATATTGAGGTATTAAATATGAAAAGAATAGTTATCATGAATTGTATTACGATTTTTCTGATTACGGTTTTATCATACGTATCTACGCCAAATAATCAAATCCTTTCTAATCATCATTTACTAATAGGGTTTGGGTCAGTAATTGCTTTTATGTCTGTTTTATGGATAATCAGTTTGCTTATTAAAGATGCAAGCATAGTAGATATTTTTTGGGGACCTGCATTTGTAGTTCTTGGCTGCTCTCTACTAATATCAATGGATCAGATATACTCTGAAAGATCATTATTCATTCTTTTTTTAGTTTCACTTTGGGCAATTAGATTAGCGTCTCATATAGGATTCAGGAATATTGGCCATGGGGAAGACTTTAGATATGTAGAATGGAGAAACGAGAGTGGAAAAAACTATTGGTGGCATAGTTTCATTAGAGTATTCTTACTGCAAGGGGGGTTATGCACATTAGTAGGTGTGTCTATTTATTTTGGTTACCTAAATGATAGACCTTTGTCTTTCATTGAAACAATGCTTTCATCGACAATTTTTTTTATCGGCTTAGCGTGGGAATCAATTAGTGATTTACAGTTAAAAGCATTTAAAAATGATCCAAATAATAAAGGTAAAATTTGCAAAAATGGTTTATGGAAATATTCAAGACATCCCAACTACTTTGGTGATTTGATAGTATGGATAAGTATCTTTACTTTTAGCATCTCAAGCGAAAATATATTAATAATTGTAGGATCATTATTAAGTCCATTGATTATGGGTTCAATTTTTTATTATATTACTGGCCCTATAATGGATCAAGCAATGATGCAAAGTAGGCCAGATTATAAAAAATATATGGAAACTAGTAATTCACTAATTCCAAAATTCAAATGAAAGAGGGGAAAAAATGTATAACAAATTATTGTTAACACTTTCAATATTCTTATTTATAGCATGCGGTGGTGGAGCGCCACAAGAAGCGCAAGTTATAAATATTGGGTCATTAGGTGCCGAAATGAAATATGATGTGGAAGAATTCACCGTAAAAGCAGGTTCAAAGGTGCAAATTGTTTTGAAAAACAATACTCCTTTAGACTTTATGGGTGAAATGCAACATAATATTGTCATTTTTAAAGATGAAGCTGCTGCTCCTGAGATCATTAAACTAGCTGAAAGCTACTTTGGTGGAGATGCGCCTGACGACAATAGAATTCTAGCGAAATCTATATTAATAGATAAGCAAGAAGAGACTACTATTGAATTTGATGCGCCTAAAAAACCAGGTAAATATCTGTATGTATGTACATATATTGCTCATGCAGGTTCAATGCGCGGTTATATGATTGTTGAGTAATTTCTTTATAGAGCATTAACGCGCTTGGATGAATTAATAAATCTACATATATTACAATTCTAATATTGAGACTAAATCTCAAAAGGGGAAAATGTGAGTGAATTTTTGATTATGTTTAGAGAAGTGCTTGAAGGAGTGCTTGTAGTAGGAATACTTTATACTTTCATTGTTAAAACAGGTAGAGAACACTTAAAGAAAAGTATAGTTAATGGTGTTATTGCATCATTTATTGCTACTGGAATTTTTGCCGTCATATTTCAAATTGCGTACGGAGGCTTTGAAGGAAAGCAGGCTGCTCTATTTGAAGGGACAACAATGCTAATTGCTGCTTTTTTACTTTCAACAATGATTATATGGATGGGAAGAAATAAGAATGTTGCTGCTAGTTTAGAAAAAGAAGCCTCAGATATAATTGAAAAAGATAAGAATGTTTCTTTAGGTCTTTTTGCATTAACGTTTTTTGCAATTTTTAGAGAAGGTGTTGAAGTGGTGCTTTTCATGTATGCTATTGTAATTCAATCGAATGGTCTTTCTATTGGTGGTTCAGTTTTAGGATCTGTCGTTGCTCTAATGATTGGTTACGCAATCTTTGTTCAAGGTAAAAGAGTTCCTTTGAAACAGTTTTTTAATGTTACATCTATATTACTCATTTTTGTGTGTGCTGGATTAGTTGCATATGGCGTTCATGAATTTGAAGAAGCATTTTACACAAAAGATGAAATGAAGCAAATGGAAATATGGAATGTTAATGACAAAGGTCCCGTTTTTGGATTTAATATTGACGATAATGGAATATCTAAACCTTTATTAAGTGATAAAGGCGCAATAGGACAGTTATTCAAAGGTTTCTTTGGATACAATGGCAACCCAACTTCTACAGAGCTTGTAAGTTGGCTACTAACTTTAATCCTTGTATCATTTCTTTGGAAAAGAGCATCTAATCCTAACAAAACATAGTTAAGACTCACTAATGATATCTTTAAGTTCTGTAATTATCATTGCAGTTGCACCCCAACAAATACATTCATTAAAATTATAAGCGGGAACATTGATTTCAAAACCAGACTTATTAATTGGAGTGTTTGAAACTAAATTATTGTCAATTAATTCATCTAGACCAATCTTATAGACCTGATCAACTTCGCTATTATTAATCTTAATTTGAGGTTGAACCTTTGAATACCATAAAAAAACATGAATATTGAAATATGATACTGGCGTATAAAGACTAGAAAGTTGTCCTAAGCTTTCTAAGGTTGAAGAATCAATGCCAATCTCTTCATTAGTCTCTCTAAGTGAAGCATTTTTTGCAGTTTCATTTCTGTCAATTGCTCCACCAGGCAAAGAAACTTGACCTTTGTGATGTTCAACATTTTCAGTTCTTTTTGTTAAAAGAAAAAATAATTTATTATTCTCCTTAAATACAATAATTCCAACACTGGCCTGCTTAGCATCTTTTGGAGGTGTAAATGCCTTCTCCGTAAAACTATTTATTGGAATGACTGCCATTTTTTTATGACTATTCCAGCCTGGAAGGTCGTTATTACTTCGAACTCTTTCCTTTATTAATGTAATTATTTTGTCTACTTTCAAACCCATGAAATATAAGCACATAATTTGGGATTGGAATGGAACTTTGCTAAATGATTTAACCCTTTGTGTTGAACTGCTTAACATGTCATTAGAAAAAAGAAAACTCCCATTAATGAATGAAGATAAGTATAGAGAAAAATTTCTTTTCCCAATTAAAACATTCTATGAATCTATTGGTTTTGACTTTTCGCAAGAAGATTTTGCAATTACAAATGATGAATTTCATGATGGATTTGAAAAAAATTTTAAGAAACAAGCTTTACAGCCCTATGCAGTTGCTGCAATATCTCATTTTAAAGAATTAGGTATAACACAAAGTATCTTATCAGCCACAGTGCAGAAAAGGCTCGAGGAGCAGGTTAATTTTTTTGATATAAATCACCTCCTTGATAATGTGGTAGGTATAAGTAATACACCTTCTGGATATGGTAAAGAATTTGAAGGAAAAGAATTATTAAAGAAGACAGATATACCATTAAATGAGACAATCATTGTTGGTGATAGTATGCTAGATTTTACCGTTGCAAAAGCACTTGAAATTGATTGTGCTTTATTATCAAATGGTCATAATAATTTGGAAAGACTGGAAGCCACTGGCTCAAAAACTTTTTCTAATATCCAATCATTTTCAAATTGGATGCTTGATTCACTTAAGTAGTTATTCCACCATCCACAGTAAAAATTGAACCTGTAACAAAATCGGATGCTTCCGATGCCAAATAAAGAGCCATTCCAGATATGTCATCTGGAGTACCCATTTTACCTTGGGGAATAGCTTTAACTATTTTATTGTAAGTATCTTCGTTCTCCCATAAGGCTCTACTAAAATCGGTTTTAATTAATCCAGGAGCTAATGTATTTATTTGGATATTGTGCTCTCCAAGTTCTTTTGCTAATACTTTAGTAAGCATCACAACAGCAGCTTTACTAATATTATATACACCTAACCCATCAAGAGGTGTTTTTGCTGCAATGGATGCCACATTTATTATTTTTCCTGAACCATTAGTAATCATTGAATTGCTACATGCCTTAGCAAAATTGAAATATCCTTTTACATTTACATCAAAAATTTTATCCCAATGAGAATCTTCAGAATTTAAAATAGGTCCATAATAAGGATTTGTTGCAGCATTATTTACGAGAATGTCCACTTTACCAAATTTATCTAAAGTATAATCAGTTACAGATAGAATGGAATCGTAATTACTGGTATTACATTCAATAGGGAAAAGTGTTAATCCATTTGACTCTGCCTCCATAACAGCTGCGTCTAGATTTTCTTTTCGTCTACTACAAATAATCACATTAGCTCCTGCTTGAGCAAATTTTATGGCAATAGCTTTACCTATACCTTTAGATCCGCCAGAAACAATTGCATTTTTTTTATCTAAACGAAACATTTACTTTTTCTTTCTTCTTTCAGCCATAGCTTTCCACATAGAGTCAGGTAATTTATTCAAATCAGAAAATTCACCTGCTCCAGCAAGCCATTCTCCGCCATCAATAGTAATAACCTCTCCATTAATGTATGCAGACCCATCACTCATCAAGTAAGATGCGAGATTTTCCAACTCATGTCTTTCGCCAAATCGTTTCATCGGGATTTTATTTTTCATATTATCTTCAAAGTCATCAAATCCTGGGGGCATCAACCTTGACCATGCTCCTTTAGTAGGGAAAGGTCCTGGGGCTATTGCATTAAATCTAATATTATATTTTCCCCATTCAACTGCCAAAGATCTTGTCATTGCCAAAACCCCTGCCTTTGCAGCTGCTGAAGGAACTACAAATGGTGATCCAGTCCAAGCGTATGTAGTCACTATACTGAGAATATTCCCTTTTTTATTTTTAATCATTTCTTTACCAAGGACGCTTGTACAATTCCAAGTCCCCATAAGCACAATATCTATTACTGCTTTGAAAGCATTTTGACTAAGCATTTCAGTGGGAGAAATAAAATTACCTGCAGCGTTATTTAAAAGAGCATCAACTGTCCCAAATTTGTCTAATGTTTGTTTTGACATAACTTCTACATCTTCAACCTTTCTTACATCACCAGGACAAGTTAATACATTAATATTTTTTTCAGAGAAATCATGTGCAGTCTCCTCAAGAACTTCTTTTCTTCTACCGCTAATAACTATATTAGCTCCAAGCTCACCAAATCTTCTTGCCATACTCTTTCCTAAACCAGAACCCCCACCGGTTATGACAATTGTTTTATTTTCTAATAGTTTGTCTTTAAACATATTTTATTCTCCCCTTTATTACTGAAGTGCGTCTAAGTTATTTTTAATTGTTTCTGTTTTTTCTTTTATTGGATCTAAAACAGAATCCTCAATTACATCGCTGATTTTTTCTTCGCTATTTTCAAGCTGTGTTTTGATTTCATCCATATTAGGTAATGGCTGATTAGTAAAAAGTAAATAAGCACAATATAAAATAAATAAAGTTATCCCAAGAGTAACAATCTTAAATAGTTTTTTAATTACACTGAAGGTTATCATAGTAATTAAAACTATTGCTACAGCAAGATAAGCAGGATTATCTGAAATGCTATTTAACAGATTTTCTAACATTATATCAATTTATACATTACATTTCTACTTTACAAAGATGAAACATAAATCAAAGAAGAACGTTAATAATAATGTGATTAAAAAAATATGTGTTTTATTCTTTTTTCTCAACATTGTTTTATCTCAAGATAAAATTGAGTTAAAGCAAGCTGACTCTCTATCCTCGCTTAAAATTAATAATGAAACCGTTACTTCTTTAAAGGGAGATATTATTTTTAAGAAAGGTAGTCAACTACTTTTTGGAGACAGGGCTATCCAATCCAGCGAGTATAATCAAATTGAACTTTTTGATAATGTTAAAGTGCAAGATGGAAATAAAACAATATTATGTGATTCTTTATCATTTGATACTGATTCAGATAAAATACAATTATTTGGTAGAGTTACGATCAAAAGTGACAACCAAGTGATAACATCAAATCAAGGAGAGCTTGACAATAAAAATGAAAAAATTACGTTATTAAAGAATTCAAAAGTTGTAAGTGATAATCAGAGAATTGAAGGTGACTTAATTGAAATTATTTACAACCAAGATGAAATGGAATCTATAAAAATTTTAGAAAATGGCGTGATATTTTCTAAAAATTTAGGTTATGAAAAAGATAATAATAATGAAAATCAGATTATAGAAAATGAAGATATACTTAAAGGTAATATTATTCAGATAGCCATGAGCAATAACGAAGTTGATGAAATTGAATTAGAAGGCATGGCTTCAAGCTTTATTCACCTTTATGAAGACTCTTTATATCAAGGGACAAATGAGATTTCGGGAGATAATATTATTTTACAATTGAATAATAATAATGCTACAGAATTAGTATCTAATGGAGGTGTAATTGGTCAATTTATTCCTTCTTTATCAAATACAAATAGTCAAGAAAAAGTAGATTATCAAGGTAACAGAGTTGAGTTTGATAATAATTCAAGATCATCAAAAATGTATGGAGATGCAAACATTGTTCAAGTCGGAATGGATTTGAAAGCTGCGCAAATCAATATTGACTGGAAGAGTAATATACTTGAAGCATTTAATACGAATGTATTCAATGATGAAGAAGATTTAGAGCCCACCCTAATTGAAAATGGCAGAGAACCAATTTCAGGCAAATCAATGGTTTATAATATTAAAACTAGAAAAGGTAAGGTAGTTGCAGGATCTACAAAAGTTCAAAATAATACTTATATTGGAACGCAAATTACTACTGTTTCTGATAGCACTTTCTATATTGATGATTGTATTTTTACCTCATGTGACCCTTCAAAGTTTTACATAGGGAGCAAACAAGCAAAAATAATTTATGGCGATAAAATTATTCTTAAGCCACTTAGCATAGTTGTAGGTGGAGTTCCAATTTTTGGAATACCAAAAGCTATTTTCCCTCATTCAAATGAAGAGAGGAGATCTGGTTGGATTATGCCCTCTTTTGGTTCATCTGAAAACAGAGGAAATTATCTAGATGGTCTAGGATATTATTTCGCGCCTAACGATTATTTTGGATCAGAAAATTCGATTATTTTTGCGGACAGGCAGGGATTAATTCTTAAATCAAAAAATCAATATAAAAATCGTTATAAATTTAGTGGCAATTTTAATTTTGAGGTACGAAAACAGCTTAATTCTACCGAAAAAGATATAGCTAAATTAAATGAAAATAATAAAACAGATTTTTCATTAAACTGGAATCACAATCAAGTACTTAGAAAAAACCAAACGCTTAGATCAAATGTAAGCTATTATAGTAACGGTGAATATAATCGAGAAACAAGCATTAACCCTGTAAAAAGATTAAATCAACAAGCCATTTCTAATGCTACATACTCAAAAAGATGGAAGGATAAAAACCTTTCAATGAGTGTGAATGTATCAAATAAACAAGACTTAATGTCAAAAAATAAGGTTAATAATGCATCTTCCTTTTATCAAACTCCTACTAGTCTATCTTCATCAATTACTGAAAATACAAGTACTTTACCTTCTTTAAATTTTAGAGTTGGGAGAAGAAATTTATTTAGCAATTCTAACAAATCTTTCCTTGGAAATATTCAATGGGATTTTAATTCTAGAATTTTAAATAATTCTAAAAACTATTATCGTTCTGAAGAAATAATAGATGAAGAAGGAGTCAGTAGTTTTCAATGGCAGCAAGATAGTAATGGAAATGCAATAACTTCAAATAAAACTGACATGATGTTGAAAAATAAGTTAAGCATCAATGCTCCTTTTACAATTTTAAAATATATAGCAATCAATCCGAATATTAATGTGAATTCAGATTTTGTAAATAGATTTCAAAAAGCATCTATTAATGAACAAGATGAAATTGAATTGAATACAATTGATAGTTTCAAAAATAGAACTACTTCTAATTTAGCTTTATCAATATCTACAAAAGTATATGGTATTTTGCCATTTAAAATTGGCAATTTTCAATCAATTAGGCATGTAATTTCGCCTAGAATCGGATTCTCTTATTCTCCTGACTACTTAAGAAATGATAATTATTTTCAGGAATTTAACGATGAATATTACGATTATTTTTCAGGTACTTTGATTGGTTCTACGCCCAGAACAAGCAGTAAAAAAATCAATTTATCAATTGGCAATGTTTTTCAAGCCAAAAAAAATGAAAATGGCGAAGAAGAAAAAATAGATCTTTTCTCATTACGAATGAATACTGGGTATGATATAAATAGAGATGAATTCAAGCTATCTAATCTAAACTCATCCATAAGAAGTAGTTTAAAGAATGGAACAAATATTGATATTAATTTCACTCATGATTTTTATGAGTTTGATAAAGAAAATAATTTGAGAATTAATGAATTGCGTTCACTTCCAAGATTAACAGGTCTTAGACTTTCCACTAATTTTACTTTAAAAGGTGAAAATAATGATAATGAAAAACAGGAAAGTTTTTCGGATGAAACAAATAATTTTTTAAATGATTTTTCATCTAATGTTTGGCAAAGCAGGATAGGTGTCAGCTATACAATTAATCAAATAAATCCAGAAAATAAAATTGAAAACTTCTGGCTTAATACTAATACTAGTATAAATGTTACAAATAGTTGGAAACTGAATTATAATGCAAGATTTAATCTTATTGATAACAATATAGTACGTCATAATTTGACTCTTTACAGAGAAATTGATTGTTGGGAATTATTTGTGGACTGGACTCCAAATGGGTACGCTAAAGGACTATATTTTAGATTAAACTTAAAGTCAGATATGTTACAAGACTTGAAAGTTGAACAAAAAACTGGTATCTATACTACAAGACCAAGTTTTTAGGTGTTATTACTTAAAAAAATTATTAAAGTTGTTTTGTGAAATCAAAATTTCAAAAAATTAAAGGTACATACGATATTCTTCCACCAGAAATTGAAAAGTGGAGTCAAGCTACCTCTATACTACAATCAATTAGCAAACAGTTTGGCTATGAAGAAATTAAAACTCCAATAATTGAAAATATTGATTTATTTAAGCAAAATATTGGGTACGATACCGATGTTTCAAAAGAAATGTTTACATGGGAAGACTCTTCGAAAAACCAATTGGTATTAAAACCAGAGATGACTGCACCTGTAGTTAGGGCATTTATAGAATCAGGATTTTTTCGAAGTAAGCCGCTATGTAAGCTTTTTTATATAGATGCTTTATTCCGTAGAGAAAAACCACAAAAAGGTCGACAAAGGCAATTCCATCAATTTGGGATTGAGGCACTAGGTTCTTCAGAAATTGAACAAGATGTTGAAGTTATTCTTTTATCATCGAAAATATTGTGTCATTTAGGAATTAAAAATACAACTTTACAAATCAACAATATTGGGAATAAGGAAACACGAAAAATATATGAAGAAAAATTAAAAACTTATCTTACTGATCATAAAAGCAAACTATCAAAATTGTCACAAACAAGATTAAAAAATAACTCGTTACGTATTCTTGATAGCAAAGAAAAAGAAGATATAGAAATCATTAAAAATGCTCCATTAATTAAAGAGTTTTTGTCAAAGGATGAACTAGAAGGCTTTTCATCATTATTATCACACTTAAATGCCTTGAACATATCTTTTGAGGAGAATGGACATTTAGTTCGTGGTCTTGATTATTACAATGGAACTACATTTGAAATTTGTAATATGTCCTCCAAGTCACAAAATGCATTATTAGGTGGTGGAAGATATGATTATTTAGTAGAAAGTATGGGTGGTCCATCAACTCCAGCAGTAGGTTTTGCAGCAGGTATTGAAAGACTTCTTCTTGAATCTTCATTAACTGATGATAGTAGGAGTTTAGATATTTTTATTGGCTTTAATTCTCATTCTGAAAATGCTATAAAAATAGCTAACCAATTAATTGATGAAGGTTTTACAGTTCATATTGATACATTAAAAAAATCTGAAAAAAACCAATTAAAAAGTGCTATTAAAATGAATTCTAGTTTTTATTTAAGAATTGAAGAATCAATTAAACTTAAAAATCTTAATTCAAAAGAAGAGTATATCGTTAAAAATATTAATGAGCTCAAAAAACTTACAAATTCGTAACCCAATAATTTATATTTATATATAAATATAAATTTTTGACAAATACTCATCGATTTGCGTAAGTTGCCAACCAATATGAGTAAAAATGAAAAGTTATTAATTATTGTCGAGTCTCCATCAAAGACAAAAACAATATCTAAATATGTAGACAATGCATCTGTTATTGCTAGTGTAGGCCATTTTAAAGATCTTCCTAAAAAAGATATGGGAATTGATATTGATAATGACTTTGCAATGCAAATTGAAAGCATGCCTGACAAAAAGAAATTTCTTTCTCAATTAAAAAAAGAGGTGAAAATAGCTGATCGTATTTTAATTGCTACAGACCCTGATCGAGAAGGAGAAGCGATTGCAGCAGATATTGCATCTGAAATTAAAGGGGATGTGGAAAGAGTAGAGTTTACAGAGATAACTAAACAAGCAGTATTAGAAGCAGTTAATAATTCTCGAAAGATAAATTATGACTTAGTTGATGCTCAGCGTGCAAGAAGAGCTATTGATCGTATAGTTGGTTTTTCATTTTCTCCAGTACTTTGGAAAACATTAAGATCTTTAAAAAATAAGGGCCTATCAGCTGGTCGAGTTCAATCAGTTGCTTTAAAACTGTTGGTAGATCGTGAAAAACTAAGAAATAAATTCGTTGAAAATAAATTTTACTCTATTGATGCAGAAATTATTGATACCAATAGTAAAGAAATTTTTAAAGCTAACTTAATTTCATATGATGGAAAACCAGTTGCTAAAAGTGATGATTTTGGAAAATTTGATATTGGATTAAAGGATGATAAAATTATTCAGGTTGATCAAAATTTAGCAAAAAAAATCAAAGAGGAATGCAATGCAAATAACTGGACAATAAATAATATTGAAAGCAAACCTACCTCTAGCTCTCCTGCTCCACCATTTACTACGAGCACATTACAACAAGACGCATCTCGAAGGTTTGGATTCTCCCCTAAAAGAACAATGGTTGTGGCACAAAAATTATATGAACAAGGATTTATCACGTACATGAGAACTGATTCAACTCATCTTTCTAGCGAAGCATTAAATGCTTCTAAAACATTTATTAAAGAAAGTTTTGGAAATGAATTTCTTTCAGATAAGACGAATGTTTTTAAAAATAAAGTAGCAAACGCTCAAGAGGCGCATGAAGCAATTCGTCCAGCAGGAACAAAATTTAAAAATGTTAAGGACGTGCAGAAAATTGGTTTAGATGAAGCTAAATTATACGAACTAATTTTAAGTAGAACAGTTGCATCTCAAATGAAGCCAGCGCAATATATTCGTACAAATGTTGAAATTTTTAATGGACTTTCAATATTTAAAGCAAGTGGAAATGTTACTGTATTTAAAGGCTATACTTTAGCGTATGAACAAGCATTAACTAGAAAAGACAAAGCAAAACCTGATAGCTTGCCTGCTTTGAGCAAGGAATCTAAAATTGAAAGCGAGGATGTATTGCTAGAAGAAAAAACCACCTCACCTCCAAGAAGATTTTCAGAGGCTATGTTAGTAAAAGAAATGGAAACAAGAGGAATTGGTAGACCTTCAACCTACTCTGCTATTATTGAAAAATTATCTCAAAAAGAATATGTGGTGAAAAAAAATAAAACGTTAATTCCAACATTTGTAGGAATTGCTGTATCGCAATTATTAGAAAACCACTATAACGCATTATTTAATGAACGGTTTACTGCTGACATGGAAAATCGCTTAGATGCTATTTCAAGATCTGAAAATTCATATTTAGATGTTTTGAAAGAATTCTATTATGGGAATCAGGATTATAAAGGAGTATCAAAATTATTGGATGAAGAAGTTGATATAGCGAAAGCTTGTACAGTAAATGTTGAAAATGATTTAGAAATTAGAATTGGAAAATTTGGTCCTTATGTTCAACGAGAAGGTAATAATACAACCATTCCCGAAGATACATTTTTTGGCGAACTAAATAAGAAAAAATTAGATGAGCTTGACAGCATGCAAAAAGAGGACAATATTATTGGTGTACATACTAATGGTGAAAATATTTTATTGAAAATTGGTAGATATGGACCTTATGTGGAATTAGAAAAAAGTAAAAAGAGAAAATCAGTATTAAAGAGTATTGGCATAGAAAATGTAACACAAGAAATAGCTATTGATTTATTAAGTCTGCCTAAAAAATTAGGGAGTCATCCTGAAACAGGCGAAGATGTTCTAGCTGACTTTGGACCATATGGACCTTATGTTAAATGTGGTAAAATAAATGCGTCAATGAAATCTGATGACAGTCCTCTAAGTATAACTCTTGAAAATGCAATCAAGCTGATCAAAGACAGAAAACTAAAATTTGAACCAAAAATTCTTGGTGAACATCCTAAGACTAAAAATAAAATATCAATCAAAAGAGGTCGATTTGGCCCATACGTTACGGACGGGAAGAAAAATGCTTCTTTAAAAGGATATGTGGTTGATGAAGTTACTTTAGAACAGGCCGTACAATTAATTAACGAAAAATCATGATAAAGAATTTTGTTTTATTGCTCCTTGGATCTGTCACATTATTTGGCTTTCAATCTTCTGTTGAAGAGCGTTTGTATTCCTTAAATAGAGATCTTATGTGTCCAGTTTGTGATGGGCTTACGCTAGAGCAATCTCAAGCTGCTCCCGCCCTTGAAATGAAAGATGAAATTAAAAAAATGGTAATTCAAGGCGAGACAGATGAAGAAATTAAGGAACATTTTGTTCAGAAATTTGGTATTGAAATTTTAGCTAATCCTCCTAAAAAAGGATTTGATTCTCTAGTTTGGCTTGCTCCACTTGTTTTTGGTTTTTTTGGAATAGTTTTTCTGTACAGATATATTTTTTCTTAAACTCTATATAAGATGAGTAAAAAACATTTAGACAAAATTGTTTCCCTTTGTAAGCGTAAAGGCTTTGTATTCCCAAACTCAGAAATATATGGAGGATTAAAAGCATCTTATGATTATGGTCCTCTTGGAGTTGATTTGAAAAAATCTATTTCTGAAAAATGGTGGGACGAAATGACTCGAAATTCAAATATTGTGGGGCTTGATAGCTCTATTATGGTTCACCCAGATGTTTGGGAAGCAAGTGGCCATATTGCAAACTTTAATGATCCTATGACTGACAATAAAGATAATAAAAAACGTTATAGGGTCGATGATTTATTAACCCAACAAAAAAACAAGGTGATTGATGCTCTTTGTGAAAAACTATCCATTGAAAATAATAATGATAGCAATACGATAGATAAGATCAGCAATATATTACTTGAAGAATCAGATAAATATAGCGGTGCTTTAGAATCTGCAGGTGTTATTGACCCATTTTCTGGGAATGTGGGTAAATGGACTCAAGCTACTCAATTCAATCTCATGTTTAAAACAAATGCTGGTCCATCTGAAAAAACTGGTAAAAGTATTTACTTACGTCCTGAAACAGCTCAAGGGATTTATATAAACTATTTATTAGTTCAAAATTCAATGAGATTAAAAGTTCCATTTGGAATCGCACAAATTGGAAAAGCTTTTAGGAACGAAATTATAGCTAGAAACTTTATTTTTAGAACAAGAGAGTTTGAACAAATGGAGATGCAATATTTTGTTCATCCGTCAGAAGACACGTCATCAATGAATCTATGGAAAGAAAAAAGAATTAGCTTTTACTCAAAAGAGCTTGGAATAAATGAAGAAAATTTAAAATTTCATCAACATTCAGAAGATGCTTTGGCACACTATGCTAAAGACGCCTTTGATATTGAATATAACTTTCCATTTGGCTGGGGAGAAGTTGAAGGAATTCACAACAGAACAGATTTTGATTTAAAAGAGCACGAAAAATTATCTGGTAAAAATATGATGTACTTTGATGCCATAAAAAATGAAAAGTATCATCCTTTCATAATTGAAACGTCAACAGGATTAAATCGTCTATTTTTAATGGTTTTATGTGAAGCCTATCATGAGGACAGTGATAATAATAGAATTGTTCTGCAACTTCCTTTTGATTTAGCTCCAAATAAAATTGTCGTATGCCCTCTATTAAAAAAAGATGGTCTGCCTGAGAAGGCTAAAGAAATATTTGATTCAATAAGTTCTCATCATAAATGTGTTTACGATGAACAGGGTTCGATAGGCAAAAGATATTACAGACAGGATGAGGCTGGTACACCATTTGGTATTACTATAGATCACGATACCTTGGAAGATAATTCCATTACAATTCGTGAAAGAGATTCTATGGAACAGCATAGAATACCGATTGAAAATATCTTAAAATTCATTTCAGAAAATAAATAATATTTGAGGAGAAATCATATGCGTTCTGCTAATCCAGCATTAAACAATAGTACTTTCAGAAATACAAGACGAGTTAGCGGAGAGCAAGCAATGTCTATCGATGGTACTGTCAATAAAACAGCTTTAAGCCTGCTCTTAGTTATGACTTCTGCAATATATACATGGAATAATCCTGAAATGGGATTGGCTTTATTTTGGCCAGTAACTATTTTTACTTTTGTTTTATTAATGATTACCATTTTTAATAAAAAATCAGCTCCTTTTACAGTCCCTTTATATTGTTTAGCGGAGGGATTAGTTCTTGGTGGAATTTCTGCTTATGCTAATTCCATGTATCCAGGAATTGCTAATCAAGCTAT
>Ga0114933_10002170_pt1 | contig 20730 bp, 17 predicted proteins | sample 4SBtaG_FD_89691 | JGI IMG/M metagenome (GOLD analysis project Ga0114933, IMG submission 89691) | Deep subsurface microbial communities from Kolumbo volcano to uncover new lineages of life (NeLLi) - 4SBTROV12_W25 metaG | ecosystem: Environmental > Aquatic > Marine > Volcanic | place: Kolumbo... | reverse complement strand
CACCGGCCTGATTCGCAAGCACAGCGGCACCCCGTGAGGGTGTGAGTTCGGGTTCGGGTTCGGGTTCGGGTGGCCCGGACCCGGGTTATCGCTCAGTCAGCGACTTCCAATCGGGCCTGGCCGGTGTCGGTCACCCAGACCAGCTTGATCTGGTCGACTCGTGCGCCTCGCCGTCGAGGCCGCGCGCGATCGATATGGCCGCCGCCGCCGCCTTCGTAACGTCCCAATCCGTGGGTACGGACCACGGCTTCTGCATACATCTGCGCCGCCTTCTTCGAGCGAACGGCCTGGTGGGCGATCCACTCGTGACGCGGGTGCCACCGACGAAGGCGGGCATCGGGTTTTCCAAGGGCGGGCTGCGCGTCGGTTCGAAGATCCACCTGCGGCCCGTCGCCCAGTTTCACGACCACCTGCATCCATCCATCGTCGCGGGGGACGTCCGGCGCGAACATCGACCACTGTTGGCGCAGACCGAGACGTGCGGCGACATCGGTCATACCCGCCGCCTGACCGACAAACAGCGCGATGAACAGCAACGCGAGCCAGCCGCCGTAGCGCCGGGCGCGATCTGGAGAACCATCGGCGTCGAGCCACCGTCCGACGGCCGCGGGAAGACGGGCCCAGTCAGATTCGGGCACCAGGACAACCGCAAAGACGCACATGAACAGCGAAAACGAATCGAGCGTCGAAACGATAGCGATGCCGACGTGCAGAACGAGCACCGCGATCGCCGCGACGCGTCTGCAGGACCTGCTGCGCCACGGACTGATGATCAGCACCGGCACGAGCCATTCGATGGCGAGCGCCGCCCACGTCGCTCCCCACAACGCGTCGGACGGGATGTTTTCGGCGATCCAGAGCCCTGCCGGGGAGACGACACGATCCTGCGCAAGAAAGAGCTGAAGCGCCTCGCCACTGCGCCACGTGCTGCCTGTCTTTGCCGCCGCGTTGAGCAGGTAGATAGCGACCAGCTGCAGCTGAAGGGCGGCGGGGGCGCTCCATGCGAGCGGCGCGGATGGGGCTTTGTCGGAACCACCGGGCTCATCCACGCGCTGTCCGCCCAACGGCAGGCAAAGGGCCCAAATCCACAGCAAGCTGGCCACCGCCTCGCCACCGGTCCACGCCAACCAGTTGCGGTTGTGCAGGCTCAAAACGCCCGCCGCCGCGATCCATTTCCAGACACCGGGATGGCGCGAACCGAGGGTCGCGAGCACCGCGATCCAGGTCGCCGCGAAGAACACCAATGGCGCGGCATCGCCATCGATGAACCGCAGCAAAGAGAGTGTCCGGGCCCCAGCGCCACCCGCGAGATGGTCGTGCAATCCGAGCAAGCCGCTCGGGGTCCAGAGCAAGGAGGCAAGCGGCAAAAGGTCGAAGAGATGCCAGAGCGTGGCCGCACACAAGGCGACCCGAAAGGCTGCGAGCTGCCGCGGACCGAGGATGAAGTGACGCAGGTCTACCCGCCGGTTTCGGTCGCGTCACCGGGAAGCGTGGCGGTGTCGGCTTCATACCCGGCGTCGTCGTACCACGAGCCTTTCGGGTTGGAAGCGACCGTGTTCGCGCATCCGGACAGCGCGGCGCCGGCCGAAGCTATGGTCAGCAAACCACCAGCCGCGAGTTTGGCGGCGACGAGCAAAGGACGTCCTTTGCGGGGCGCTTCGGCGTCAGGTTGTGATGAATCGGGGGTGATTTTGTCGCGCATCGGGTGTGCCTCGGTGGCCGCAAGCGTACCAACCCTCGCAGACCTTTGTAATGGTGACGTCTGTCGACGTCGCAGCTGTCTTGGTGGCTCGGAAGCGTCGCTGCTAGCGCCGCGCCGCCCTCGGTTTCCGTGACGGTGGCCGACGCCGACGCCGACGCCGAAGCCGAAGCCGAAGCCGAAGCCGAAGCCGTGAAGCTCCGAACGTGGTGGCGAACCCTGACAAGTCCAGCTCGCGATGGCGTGATGGTGACGTCTGTCGACGTCGCAGCTGTCTTGGTGGCTCGGAAAGCGTCGCTGCTGGCGCCGCGCCGCCCTCGGTTTCCGTGACGGTGGCCGACGCCGAAGCCGACACCGACACAGACACCGACACCGAAGCCGAAGCCGAAGCCGAAGCTGTGAAGCTCCGGACGCGGTGGCGAACCCTGACAAGTCCAGCGCGTGATGGCGTGATGGTGACGTCTGTCGACGTCGCAGTTGTCTTGGTGGCTCGGAAGCGTCGCTGCTGGCGCCGCGCCGCCCTCGGTTTCCGTGACGGTGGCCGACGCCGACACCGAAGCCGACACCGACACCGTGAAGTTCCGGACGCGGTGGCGAACCCTGACAAGTCCGGCGCGCGATGGCGTGATGGTGAGAGCGCCCCGAGATCCGCGTCTTCCCGGCGCCCGAGCGTCCGGTCGGCAATTGTAGCCACGGCTTCGGATTCGGCAACGGCTTCCGCTCCGGCCACCGTCACGGAAACGGAGCGCATCGAGGCGCCAGCCGCGATGCTGCGACCCCAGGCCAACCAGCGGCGTCGCAGACGCCTCCAACTCCAATCTACGTAACCCCGCCAAGCACGCTAATAACGAACTCGGGCTGGGCTTCGAGTCGGAAGCCGGACTTGAAAATCGGCCACACGTAGGCGTCGGCGCGCAAGATGTGGACCTCGGCGCGCAGGCGGAACTGCACCGCCTGGCCCTTTTCGAGCGCCCGAATCATGCCCTTGGTGAACTTGGAGTCCGGGTCAAACGTGACCCGCGGCTGGCCTCCTTCGCGGATCTGGCGCAGGTGGTTGGCGTTCATCAGGTCGACCTCGTTGCCATCAGGATCGACGGCGGTCGCGATGACCGAGCGAATGTGCGGCAGCATGTCCACCCGTTTTCCGTTAACGAGCTTGTACGGCATCAACGTGTCGATCTTCAGCCGCATGCCGACCAGCGTGTCTTCGATTCGCTGCTGGACCTTCGACTTGATGTCCTTGGACGTGGACTGGTCGAGCGCGATGGTGTCGACCTCGAACTGCAACACAACGCCGCGCCGGTCGCCGCAATAGGCGTCGCATACCCCCGTGTCCGGGCACGCGATGAAGTTGGAGACCATGTCCGAACCGGCGCCGAGGTCTTTCTTTCCAGCCTGCGAGAAGCTGCGCACGCAATGGCCGCTGAGCTTCACCATTCCGAGGATGTGCGCGAGCGTCGCCGATTCGATGGAGGTGCCCTCGGGGATGCCGTCCACGTCGTCGAGTGCCGCCTTGGTCTGGGCGACGAAGTTGTCGTGATTGGGCAGCTGAAAGTCGAGCAGGATCGTCGCGATCTGGCCTTTGCCGATCGTCACTTCGCCGGCGCTTTCAAACAGCGCGCATCCCGGCAGTGCGGTCGCAGAAAACACCGTCGCGAGGATAACCGCGGCGAAGTGGATGGGTCGTGTCGGGCCGTTGGGCCGAGCTTTTTTCACGCCGGCTCCCCCTGGCGGCTGCGAATTGCGGGCCAAGAGGTTAATCGATCGCCGCAACGCCGATCAATGGAGGAAAGCCCTACGACATCTACTGGCAATCGGGGTCGCTGCCCTTCTTGCAGCCGGCGTCGCAAAAGCCATCGCCGATGCAGGTGGGCCAGCCGGCCTGGCAGCTGGGATCGCACGCGCAGATCCGGTCGGAGCGGCTTGAGCGGACCTCGCACACGAGCGTGTGACGGTCGCACGGGCAACCGGCGGCGTCGTTCGCGCCGAAAACACAGTCGGGGTCGTCGGTGCACGCCGGATTGCAGCGCCTGTCCTTGCCGCACTTGATGGTCTTGCAGTCGGGATCGTCGCCGCACATGCCGTTGCACGTCTGGTCCTTGCCGCAAACAGGGACGGGCCGGCTGCGTCGGTAGGTGCGACGAAACTGCTCCTTGCCGTCGACGTCGTGCATGGTCATGCGCATCGAGTCGCCCCGGGCCACGAAGTACGTAAACCCGAGGGTGTCGTCGGCGAACACGGTGTGGGCACCTTCCCCCTTTTCGCGCAGCTGTGCGGCGGCGCCAGTTACGACCTGGTGCACGCCGCAGTGGGAAGCGAGCACCTGCTTGTCGTGGTCGTGGCCGGCGACGTAGATGTCGACGTGGTGGCAAAGCAAGTGGTCGAGCCAGCGGGCGAGCCGCGGTTGAGCGTCTCCATGCGCGCCGTGACTGCGCCGCGGATGGTGGCCGAAAGCGATGACCCAGGGCTCCCGTTCCGCGCGGGAATTGCGGAGCACGCGCCACGCCCACTGCGCCTGTGCCTCGGTTGGGGCGGAAGTGTCGAGCGCCACGAATCGCACGCCGCCGCGCACGAATGTGTAGTAGCGCGCGGGCATGTGGGCTTCGACGCGGCTGCCGCGCTTGGTGCCGGCGCCGTCCTTGTACGCCTCGACCCACGCATCCGGGTTGCCGTAGTGGTCGTGGTTTCCGAGCGACAGGAATATCGGCACGCGAAGCTTGGCGTAGGGCTTCTCGAAGCGTTCGGCGAGCAGCGGATCGGACGGCGACTGGATGCCGCTGGGATAGACGATATCGCCGGTGTGGATCGCGAAGTCGCAGCCTTCGTGTTTGCACAGCTTGGACATCGACGCGGCGACGTCGACCTGGTTTTGGTTGCCGACGCCCGAATCACCAAACGCGATGAACTTGGCCTGGACCGCGCTGATGGACGTGTCGCCGAGCTCGGACGGGAGCGAAAACGGCCGGCCACCTTTGGCGGCGCCGCGGTCGGCGATGGCGCGGGTCGGATCGCTCTCGGCCGCGCCCTGTTCGGGTGCCGAATCGCCGTCCTGCTTGCGATTGCAGCCGTTGCAACCGGTCAATGCTGTCGCAGCCACAGCCATCGCAGCACAGGAAACAGCGACAAGGGTAGCGACAGGAGCACGGGCGCGGGCTCCTCGCATCACACGCTTGGTCGCGCGGGTCACGTCTTGGTCGACTTCTTGGCCTGGCGACTCGCGTGGAGCTTGTTGGCGTCGTCGACACGGCGCTCGTTGTGGAGCCGGTCGGCTTTGTCCTGCATGCTCGAGAGCTTGCGGTAAAGCTGCGAGAAGTGAGGGTTCTCGATGTACTTCATCAGGTGGTTGCGACCGCGGAAATCCGTGGTGGTCGCCGCGTCGATGATGTCCTTGAGAATCCGGATCTCGTTGCGCGTGAACGAGTTGCTGACGCGGATAATCGCCTGCTTGGCCATTGCCTCTCCGATGGAATCCTGGACGAAGGACGGTTAGGGCAAGGACGCCGTGTGTAGAGCGAATGACGCCTTGCGGGCCGAGCATGGCCTAACCGGCCGCGATTTTGAAGGCCCCCCCTCAACGTTGTGTGCCGGACGCTGCGGACGTACCATCGGCCACCTTTCGGAGCGTGCATGACACAGGACCGAGCACTCGCCGGCGCCGCCACCGCGACGACCCACGGCAACGAGCCCGGCGCTCGCGTCGACCTGCGCAGCGATACCGTGACCCGTCCGTCCGCGGGGATGCGGGAGGCGATGATGAACGCGGCTGTCGGCGACGATGGCTTCCGCGATGACCCGACACTCATCGAACTCGAAGAGCGCGTCGCCTCCACGCTCCACGTCGAAGCGGCGCTGTTCGTCCCGTCGGGCGTGATGGCCAACCAAATCGCGCTGCGCCTGCACACACAGCCCGGCGACGAGGTGATCGCCCACCGCCGCAGCCATGTCGTCAACCACGAAGCCGGCGCCCCAGCGGCCCTCGCCGGTGTCACGCTGCGCCTGCTCGATTCGGACGAAGGCATCCTGTACGCCGACGACGTCCGTGAGAACCTGCGCATCGGCGAAGATGGCCACCTCGCGCCAACGACCCTCATCTGCTTTGAGAACCCGCACAACGGTTGTGGCGGCGTGGTCGTGCCCCAAAACAACGTGCTCGGCGTCGCGGCCTATGCGCACCGTCGCGGAATCCGGCTGCACCTGGACGGCGCGCGGCTTTGGAACGCAGCTGTCGCATCGAGCCGGTCGGTGGGCGAGCTCGCCGCGCCGTTCGACACGGTCGCCGTGTGTCTGAGCAAGAGCCTTGGCTGCCCGGTCGGTTCGCTGATCGCCGGGCGCCGCGACGACATGAACCGCGCGCGCCGACTGCGCCGGATGATGGGCGGGATGATGCGCCAGGCGGGGCTCCTCGCGGCGGCGGGGCTCTATGCGCTCGACCACCACGTGGAGCGACTCGTTGACGACCACCGTCGCGCGCAGACCCTCGCCGAAGAGATCCACGTGGCGACCGGCCTGCCCGTGCAGACTCCTCAGACCAATATCGTCTATCTCGACATCCCGCGCGGCCACGGCCTGCGGATCGGCCGCGATAACGGCGAGCCCGGCCTGCGCCAAAGGCTCGCCGATCGCGGTGTGTTGACCACCGGCACCGACGACCGCGTGCGCCTCGTAACGCACATGGACATCGACGACGAAGACATCGAGCAGGCCGCCGAGGCGGTCCACCACGTGTTCGAAAACTACCGCTGACCCGGACCCGGTCAGCTCTCAAGACCCGCGGAGGCAACCATGCTCCTGACCGTCAACGGCCAACCCGTGCAATGGGACGGCGACCCCGACGACCTGCTCATCGACGTCCTGCGCGACGACCTCGGCATCAAGTCGCCCAAAGTCGGCTGCAGCCCGCAGGCCAACTGCGGGACGTGCTGCGTCGAAATCGACGGCAAGGCGCAGCTCGCGTGCGCGTTCAAGATGAAGCGCGCCGACGGCATCGACGTGAAAACGACCGAGGGTCTCGACGACAACGTCGCCGACGCCATCGCCACCGCGTTCGCCGGTTTCGGCGGCACTCAATGCGGGTTCTGCACCCCCGGCATCGCGATGAGAGCCGCCGTTCTGCTCCGCGAAAACCCCGACCCGACAGCCGAAGAGGTCGCCCTGTCGCTCAAGAAGCACATCTGCCGCTGCACCGGCTACACCAAGATCATCAACAGCATTGTGCAAGCTGGCGCCATGTTGCGCGGCGAAGACGTCACGTTCGAGAGCAACGAGTCGACCACCACCGGTGACAAGGCGCTCGACGGCGTTGGCGCGCGGCTGCGCAAACTCGACGCTTACGAGCTGACCCTGGGCCAGCGTCACTATGTCGCCGATCTCGAGATGGACGGGATGCTCCACGGGGTGATGATCCTGAGCGACTACGCGCGGGCTCGCGTCAACGGGATCGATACATCGCGGTGTTCGGAGATCGGCGGCTTCGTCGACTTCGTGGACGCTGGCGACGTGCCCGGCAAGCGCAACGTCGGCCTGATCGTGAAGGATTGGCCGGTATTCGTGGCCGTGGGCGAGCTGACCCGCTACGTCGGCGACTGCCTCGGTGTCGTCGTCGCCAAGACCCGCAAGGCCGCCCGCGCCGCCGCTCTCGCCGTGGTCGTCGACTACGAGGTGATGGACCCGGTCACCGACCCGTTTGAAGCGATGGATCCCCACGCGCCGCACGTGCACGACGGCGGCAACATCCTTGCCAAGTGCGAGTTTAAGCGCGGCAACGCCTGGGATGCCCTGCGCGCCAGCGAGCACGTCGTCAGCCATCGGTTCACGACCCAGCGGATCGAGCACGCGTTCCTCGAGCCCGAGTGCGCGATCGCCATGCCGCATCCCGATCATGACGGCGTGCGCATGTGGTCGCAGAGCCAGGGCGTCTACCAGGACCGTGTTCAGCTCGCGTCGCTGCTCGGCCTCGACGAGGAGCAGGTGCAGGTCATCCTGGTGCCCAACGGCGGCGGGTTCGGCGGCAAAGAAGACCTGTCCGTGCAGGGCCAGACCGCGGTCGCGGCGATGAAGGTCGGGGCGCCAGTGCGGATCGAGCTGACCCGCGACGAGTCGATTCGTGTGCACCCCAAGCGGCACCCGATCACGATGGACTACAAGGTCGGCTGCGACGACAAGGGCAAGCTGACCGTGGTTTGGTCACGCATGGTCGGCGACACCGGGGCCTACGCGAGCGTCGGCATGAAGGTGCTCGAGCGCGCGGCCGGGCACTCGACGGGCTGCTACAGCGTGCCCAACGTCGATGTCGAGGCGGTGACCGTCTACACAAACAACCTGCCCTGCGGCGCTTTTCGCGGGTTCGGCGCCAACCAGGCCAACTTCGCGATGGAATCATGCGTTGACGAGCTCTGCGCGCTCGGCGGCTTCGATCGCTGGCAGTTCCGCTACGACAACGCGCTGCGCATCGGTTCGACGACCGCAACCGGCCAGGTCCTCGAAGGCGGGGTCGGCGCGCAGGCCTGCCTCGAAGCCATCAAGCCGCACTACGACGCCAATATCGACCGCTGCGGGATCGCGCTCGGCCTGAAGAACACCGGCGTCGGCAACGGCAAGGCGGACGAAGGCCGCGCGAAGATCATCGTCCGCGCGCCCGACAATATCGAGGTGCACCACGGCTGGACCGACATGGGCCAGGGCGCCAACACGATGGCGGTGCAGTTCTTCTGCAACGAGACGGGAATCCCGGCCGCGCACACCACGGTCGTCGTCGACACGGCACAGCAGGTCGCTTGCGGGATGACCACGGCGTCGCGCGCCACGAGCCTTATCGGAAACGCCGTCATCGACGCGGCCAAGGGTTTTGCCGCAGATCTCGAGTCGATCGGCCTCGAACAGATGGTCGGGCGCGAGTACCGGGGCGAATGGATCTGCGATTGGTCGACCAAGCCGGGCGACTTCAGCAAGAAGGTCATCACCCACTACTCGTGGAGCTACGCATGCCAGTGCGCCATCATCGGCGACGACGGCCGGGTGGCGAAGGTGGTGGCGGCTCATGACGCGGGCAAGATCATCAACCCGACGCTCTTCGAAGGGCAGATCGAGGGCTCGGTGCACATGGGCCTGGGCTACGCGCTCACCGAAGACATGCCGTGCGACGAGTCCGGCTGGCCGGTCAGCACACGTATTAAAGACTGCGGCGTCTTGCCGGCGCACGACACGCCTGAGATCGAGGTGATCGGCGTCGAGGTGCCCGACCCCATCGGTCCACATGGCGCCAAGGGTGTCGGCGAAATCGGCCTGGTTCCGACCGCTCCGGCAGTCGCCAACGCGTTCTGGGCTGTCGACAAGCAGCGTCGACGCAAGCTGCCGTTCTTCCCGCTGCGACGACGGCCTCGCCGCAAACGAGGCACGACACTGACCGCGCAATAGCTGGTCCTTTCGCGAATTCATGGCAACGACAACCTGCGAAATCGAGGTGCACGCGCCGCCGGAGGTGATCTGGGCGGTGGTATGGGACGTCGAGCGTTATCCGGAGTTCATCTCGGACTGCGTCGACGCCGGGGTCGAGCCGATGGAAAACCACGACGAAGGCGCGCGCCAGCAGCGGATCGAGATGCGCGTGCAGCTGATTCGGCCGCTTGCCTACACCGCGTTGATGACTGGACAGCCGCCGTTGCACGTGCGATGGAAGGCGACGTCGACGGGCGGCTACCTGACATCGCATCGCGGGTCCTGGGACATCGATCCGAGCACCGACCGCCGCACTTGCACGGTGCGCTACATGCTCGAAGTGCACTTCCAACTGCCGATTCCAGACGCCGTCATTCGCCGATTCGCTGACTTGAACCTGCCCACGATGATGCGCCAGGTGAAGGCGCGCTCGGAGCTTGTCGCCCGGCGGCAAGAGATGGCGCTACCTTAGTGGTCCGATTCAGGAGTTTTGATGAGTTGCCGGGCGTTCGTCGGACCACTAACTTATATTTGCAGGGAGCCTCGCCGGGGAGGCCCCTCGGCCCGCGTTGTTTGGCGGCAGTGGGCGTCGTTTTCGTGCCTCACCCCAACCTCCGCTGCGCGGCTGTAGCTCGTTGCCGGCGACTGATCGTTTCCTCTGCAACGAGACATCTCAGACCCGACCACATGGAGTCGCGGCCCGACTTGGGCGGCGGCTCTGCAATGGGCAACGGTGAATACTAGCCGAAAACGGAGCAAACATGGCCATCTTGCGCGGGATCGAGACGCTGGCGATCGGCAAATCCAAGGTCGTCGAGATCTTCTACGCCGGCGCCGGGTCCTATGAGGACGCCGACGGCGAAGAGGTCAAGCTGATGGACGTTGCGTGCCTCGAATGCCGCAACAACTTCTACGTGCTGCAGAACGACCCGGTCGATTTCTGCCCCCACTGCGCGGATCGGCGCGGCAAGGTGTGGTCGGATTACGAGAAGGCGCGCTCGTGGGCGATGGAGCACGAGTTCGAGTGGCTGCGCGAGAGAGGTCGTGTGCCGATCGGTGTGCGCACAAGCCAGGGCGTCTGGGTGTTGGGATTGGCCCGCAGCGCGGCGGACCTGCTGCGCATGGACCGGACCGGGACCATCGTCAACGCGCGCGAGCTGCTCATCGATGACCGTCGTGTGGCCAACGTGGACAGCGGCGCAGGCTTCAGCAACCCCACGGGTGGTTCGAAAGGCCCGTCGGCGTTTGGCGGCAGCGGGGACGAGTGGGGGGGCGGTCTTGAAATCGACTGAGCCGTCGGCGACCCCTGCGGACATCGCTGGGCTTGGGCGCAGACAGGCCGTCGGCATCGTCGTCATCGGTGATGAGGTGCTGAGCAACAAGGTCGAGGACGAGAACACGCCGCGGATCATCGCGACGATGGCGAGCAACGGCGTGGACGTCGGCGAAGTGGCCATGATCGGCGACGTTCCCGACCGCATCGCGGCGGTTGTGCGCGATTTCGCACAACGGTTCGATTTCGTCGTGACCACCGGGGGCATCGGTCCGACCCACGACGACTGCACCTGGCGGGCCGTGGGCGCGGCCTTTGATCGACCGATCGAGCTGCATGAACGGCTCTGGGCGGCGATTCGGCAGTGGCTCAAGGGTGAACCCACCGAGTACCACCGGCGCATGGCCATGCTTCCGCGCGGCGCCGATGTGCTGTTCGAAGGTGGCCACTACCTGCCTGTTTTTGAGAACGTGTATGTGCTCCCCGGCGTGCCCTCGATGGTCCACGCGCGGTTGCCGATCATCGCGAAACGACACGCCTTTACCCAGCGTTCGCTGGCGACCGTCTACTTCGCGATCGACGAGTGGAAGGTGGTGGATCGTATCGACGCCGCGGTGGCCTCGTTTTCGGAGCTGGCCGTGGGTAGCTATCCTGTCTTCGACGCCAAGGACCATAAGCTTCGCGTCACCTTCGAAGGCGACGACCGGCCGCGTGTGCAAGAAGCGGTCACCGCCCTGGTCGCGTCGATCGGCGAGACCGAGCACGTCCGCACGACCTGGCGGAAACCGGGAGCAGAACGCTGAGCACCCTCACCTCCCTGAACCTGCACGGCCGATTCACCATCGCGGTACGGGGCTACCAGTTTCAGCTCGCGGACAACCGCACCGACCTCAACTACATGTGGCTCGATGCGCTGACGTCGGTCCGCGGCCAGAGCGGGCGCACCATGCGGATGCGTGCGCTGAACTGGGAGCTGCTCGCGCTCGCCGACGCCCTCGATGATGTGGCAGCGATTCGCCGGTCGGAGTGGCGGTCCAAGCTGCTTGACTCGGGGTTGCGCATCAGCGTGACGCGACATCCGCAGCGCGGCGACGCGTTCGAGGTCATGGCGGTCATCACCGAGATCGGCGGGCCCCTGCCGGCCTTCGCCGTGCCGCACTGGGATGGCGACCGGCTGGTCTGCCACGGCTTCCCGATCGAAGGAGTCCGCCTCGTGTGCAGCGCCGGCGCGCTGAGCCTGTTCGCCGCGGATCTGCGCGACGAGCTCGCGGACTTCCCGATCCGACGCCTGCCGAAGAACCGGCTGCACCTCGGCCAGCCTGTGTAGAGCGCCGAACAGCAATGCTTCTCGGTGCATGATCCTACTTGGTTGGGGGACTATGAGCGTCCCCACACCCCAAAACGTGTCATTTTCGTGGCGTTCCCCATCCCGGATCGCCGATTCCTGATCGGCGCGCTCGCTAGCCCGTCTTTCTCACCACGTCAGTCGATCTGACGCTCTCGGACAGCGATTCAACGATCGGACAAGACAGCTGATCAGGACGTGAGTGGCAGCGGTCGATGAGATCGGCGAGCGCGCTGCGGATCGCCCGCAGGTCGGCGATACGACTATCGATGTCGGCAACTTTCTCCTCGGCAGAGCGGCGTACATCACCGCAACGATCCATGCGATTGGTGCGCAGGGCGAGCAGCTGTCGAACCTCCCTCAGCGAGAAGCCGAGCGCCTGGGCCCGCTTGATGAACCGCAACGTGTGCAGCGCTTGATCGTCGTACTGCCGCCAACCTGTGCCGGTCTTGAGCGGCCTCTTCAGCAGCCCTTCGCGCTCGTAGAAACGAACCGTCTCCACATTCACGCCAGCCGCCTTCGCCAGTTTGCCTATGGTGCGCCCAGCCATCTCGTCTCCACGCCGCCAGGGCCGACTGCTGTGTCAGCACAACTTGGTGCGGGTTTTGCGGCGCCCGCCGCGTCGAAAGCCAATGGCGGAATGCCATTTGTAGAGCCTCGCGCTGTGCTGCGATCATGCCACTATACGCTCGAGTTGTGATGGTTCACAGCGGCGCGACACGCGCGATCAGTTCCGGCGCTGGCTGGCTGTCGTGCCGTGGTGCCAGACGTGGAGCTTGTGGTGCGCGAATCGTGTGGTCGCTGCTTTCATGGTCGCCTCCTCGGCGCCGGATGAGCGGCCGTGGGCGACGACAGAACCGCACCCCCTCCGCGGCCGCACACCTTCGCATTTGCGGCAGGTCTGCTACTTTCGCTGCGAATTGTGCCAACGGCTCGATCGGAGAGTGCCTGGATGCGGTGGTTGACCCTCGTCGTTTGCGTCATCGTGAGCGCGACGGTGGCGCCGTTCGCCCGACCTGCGTATGCCGCTGATTCCGCGAAAAAGAAGGCGATTGCCGCGTCGATCCTGGCGCGCGCAGCCCTCGACGAAGGCAAGTTCGGCAAGTGCGCCGACCTCTATCGGGAAGCATGGATGGCGGATCCGGCTACGCTCGGCTACCTGTACAGCGTGGCCCGATGCGAGCACAAAGGCGGCCGATTCGACGCCGCCGTTCGCGACTACGAAGAGCTGCTGAAAGTGGTCGGGGAAAAACCCAACCCAATGGCGATCAAGTCCAAGAAGTTTCTGACCGAAGCCCGCGCCCAGCTCGCCGAGCAGAAGAAGCACGAGGCGGAGCTGCTCGACAAGGCGCGCAAGCAGGCTGAAGAGGACAAGAGAAAGGCGCTCGCTGCCGAGAAAGCCAAAGCGGCCGGCGCGAACGCGGCCAAATCCGCTCCGGTTGTTACCAAGCCGGCTGGCCGGGACGGCACGCTGCAGCGCAGCCTCGGCTGGGTGGCGATCGGGGCCGGTATCGTGATGGCAGGCACTGCAGGCGGCCTCTATTTGGTGGCTGGTTCCGACCGGAAAGCCCTGGACGGCAGGCTCGACGACCTCAAGACCGGCAAGGACCAGAAGTTCACGCAGAAGCAGGCGCGCGCGCAGGCCGACGACATTGCCCAGCAGAAGACCATCGCCGCCGTTATCGGCGCCGCGAGTTTTGCGGCGATCGGTGGTGGCGCGTACTTGCTCTATGCCGCGCCGCAGAGGACCGCGTGGACGCCGCTTGTTGTTCCAACCCAAGGTGGTGGACTCGTCGGCGCGACCATCCGCTTCTGAGTCGCGCTACTTTCCGCCGCAGATCTTGGTGGTGCTCGGTTTGCCGATGTCGGCGCACTTGCCGTTGACGCAGGACAGGTCACCGCACGACGCCGTGCACGCATCGCCCTCCTTCGGGGCTGTCTTGCACTTGCCGGCCTTGTTCAACGCGCCGTCGCAATATGTCGACTTGCACTCTGTGTCGGAAACGCACACGCCGCCAGCCTCGACGTGGGGGACGAAGACGCCCTCACACGCGCCCATCGAGCCGGACTTGGCGACCTTGCTGTAGTCCTTGCACGGCACGGCCTTCATCGCGGCGACGCATGTGTCGGCCTTGGCGCTGTCGACGCTCACGCGACCCTTGTTGATCGAGTCCTGCAGGAAGGCGGCGAACCCAAGCAGGATCTTGGACTGTTCGTCGGTGCACTTGGCGGCGTCGACGGGTACGGCTGACCCGAACTTCTTGGCCAGGTCCGCGGCGCTGCAGCACTCGAAGGCTTTTTGGCAATCGGCCTCGACGAAGGCGATCACCGCCTTGGATAGCGACTTACTCAGCCCGCCGGAGCTCGAACCGCTGGAGCTTGAGGCGCCGCTGCTGCTCGAGCTCGCGCCGCTTTTTGAGCTCGTACCGCCGCTGCTGGCGCCCCCCGAACTCGCGGCACCCGTGGGCGCGACTCCACCACCGCTACCCGTGCCGGCGACGCAGCCCGCGGTCGAAAAGGAGATGACAAGGACGGCAACGACGATGAGCGATGAGCGAAGGTTCATGGTGGCACTCCAAGGTGTTGGCGGGGAGCATGCCGGTCGGGACACGGATCACACAATCACCGCTTCGGCCTCGATTTCGATGAGGGTGCAAAGGGCCGCTCAAACACTGTGTTGAGGATCAGACTTCGAAGCGCGTGTCCGGCCCATGCGGGCTTCGGTCGCGGCATCCCTGGCGCGCTGGGCTTCCGCAAGGCTCTTGAACTTCTGCACCCCGACCGCGATCTGGCCGATCAGCTGCGGCGATCAGCAACGGCCCCGGCGCTGCTGATCGGGGAGGGCGCCAACCGACTCAACGCAGGCGCCATGGTTGGTAATCCTGATCGCGGGGACTGCCGGCGCGGGTGTATAAAAGGCCTGGCCAGTTTGTCGCGCGCGGGTCCGAGGGTGCACGACTGGGACCTTGCGAGGACCTTCGTAGATGCTGAATCTATTCCGGAAACCGACCCATCGGCTCGCCCAGCACCGCTACCTGCGTCCGCTGCAGCGGTGGTTTTCGCCCAGCGACGCAAGCAGCCTCGGTCGCCTGCTGCTGCTGTATGCCGGCGTGGGAGTGGTCGTCGGCGTGTGCGCGATCGGCTTTCACTGGACTGTCGCGTGGGCAGAGCACCTGTTGTTGGACCGTTTGGCGGGCTACCGCGCCGCGATTCCAGCGGGCGAGCACCACCTGAGCACGCCATCGAGCACCGCGTTTACGCCCTGGGTGCTGCTGGTATTGCCCGCGCTTGGGGCGGGAATCTCGGCGCTGCTGGTGTGGCGGGCGGCGCCCGAGGCCGCCGGCGCGGGCATGGCGAACGTTATCGACTCCTACCACGGCGGGGGGCACGTCCGGCGCCGTGTGTTCTGGGTCAAGACGCTGGCCTCCGCGCTGGTCATCGGCTGCGGTGGATCGGCGGGGCGCGAGGGCCCGATCGCCCAGATCGGCAGCTCGCTGGGCTCGTTCGTGGCTCGCCTGTTGCGCATCAGCCGACAGGAGCGCCGGACGCTGGTAGCGGCGGGCGCGGCGGCGGGCGTGGGGGCGCTGTTTCACGCCCCGGTCGCGAGCGCGTTGTTCATGGCGGAGGTGCTCTACCGCCGCATGGAGCTCGAGCACGAGGTGATCGTGCCCAGCCTGATCGCCTCGATCGTTTCGTACACCATCTACAGCATCGAGTTTTCCTGGCGACCGCTGTTTCGCATCGACGACTTCATGTTCAGCAGCCCGCTCGAGCTGGGCCCCTACCTGCTCTTGGCGATCGTGCTCGCGATCAGCGGGCGGCTGTTCGTGCGCACCTACTTCTTGATGGCCGGGCTCTTTCGCCGGCTGCCGTGGTCTGCGCTGGTCGCGCCGGTCGTCGGCGGGCTGGGAGCAGGCGCGATCGGGTTGCTCGCGCCCGAGACTCTGGGCGCCAGCTACGGGAGCCTGCAGGCCGCCATCGACGGCGAGCTGGGCTTGTGGAGCCTGGCGGGCCTGGCCGTGGGCAAAATGTGGACCGCCACGCTGACGTCGGGCGCCGGTGCGAGCGGCGGTTTGTTCGGCCCGTCGATGGTGATCGGCGGCCTGATCGGCGGCGCGATGGCGATGGGGGTCCACGAGTGGATGCCCGCGATCGCGCCACCCTACGCAGCATTTGTCGTCATCGGCATGGGCGGCTTCTTCTCCGCCATCTCGAACGCTCCGATCTCGGTGATCATCCTGATCACGGAGATGACCGGGAACTATCACCTGCTGGTGCCGGCCATGTGGGTGTGCGTGATCGCGTGGCTGCTGACCGCCGACGTCACGCTGTTCGACACGCAGAAGGACACGCGGCTGGACTCCCACGAGCACCTCATGGAAGCCGTCAACGGGGTGGCGCGGCGCCTGACGGTGGGCGACGCGATCCGCAACCAGGAGCACGAAGCCGTGGTCACTGCGCGCCCGGACACGCCACTGTCGGAGCTGCGGCGACGCTTCGCGCACACCCACCACGCGAGCTTCCCGATCACCCGAGAGGACGGCGAGCTGTGTGGCATGGTCGACGAAGAGGCGATGCGGCAGGCGATGGAGGATCCTGACCTGCCCGACATCATCGTCGCCGGCGACGTCTTGGCCCCCGCCGACCCGGTCACCTTGGAGGACAGTCTGCACTCCGCGCTGCACAAGCTGGTCTCCTCGCACCGCGACGAGCTGGCGGTCGTGGAGCGAACCGATCGCACCTGCCTGGTGGGCTGCCTGAGCCGCCGCGACATCGTCGCGTTCCTCGATGAGCGCCTGCACGAGGGGGAGGTGACATGAGCGCGATGCACGAGGCGCCCGCCGGCCGCTGTGCTGGTGGTCCTGCGATTTCAGGGCTGTCCCTGAATTGCGCACAGTCCGCATGAACTTGCAGCGACGCTGCTACTTGATCAGCTTCACGCAGCGGAAACCGACGCCGATGGTCCCCTTGGCCTGGTCGGCGGGGCTGAGGTGGGCCGTGCGGGCGGCGGTGCCGGGTTTGGTGTACCGACCGCCGCGCAGGACGCGCTTGGCGTTGGCGGGGGCGACCGGGTTCTTCTTGGTCGCAGCGGGGCTCGCGTAGAACTTGGGATCCCAGCCGTCCCGGGTCCATTCGGCCACGTTGCCGCCCAAGTCGTGCACGCCGCGCTGTGTCACATCGCCTTCGGCCCGGGATCCGACGGGTTGGACGCCGGTCGGATGGCAGGGAGCGCCGGGTTGGGCGACGACCGAGTGGCTGCAGCTGGCCTCCGGTTTGTTGCCCCATGGGAAGTTGGTCGCCGCCTTCTTGCAGGCCGGCCCTGGAGCCGTGCACGGGCTTCGCGCAGCCGCTTCCCATTGCGCTGAGCTGGGCAACAGGCCGCCCTTGATGGCCCAGGCGCAAAAAGCGGTCGCCTCGGTGTGATTGACGCAGTTGACCGCGGTTTGTTCGGCCGCGCTGAGCGCGTCAGATTCGGTCACCTTGGCGGCAAGCTTGGCGTGTTTGAGCAACGTACAGTTGCCGAGTCCAACCACGGGATCCTTGCACTTGCCCGCCTTCTTGCACGCGTTGTAGCGCGCGACCGTGACTTCGAAGCGGTCGATCCAAAAGCTGGTGATCGGGACGATGTGATGTGGCTCTTCATGGGGCTTGCAGCGCGGCTTGCCGTCCGGGCCGAGATCCGACTTGGCGTTGCAGCCGATGGCGTAGTTGCCGGCGGGAATGAGCGCCATTCCATCGGGGATCTGGGTGGCGACACCGCCGACGCAAAACCCGCCGATCGTGTCCGCGACGCCGTCGGGCTTCTTGAGCGCGATGCACGCGCCCTTGGTGGAACACGAGCTCGTGGTGCAGGCGTTGCCGTCGTCGCACTTGTTTGTGTTGGGGATAAACGCGGTGCACTTGCCGGTCTTGGGATCGCAACCGGGCCAGCAGCCGTCGGACGCGGCGCCGGGCTTGCAGCTGACGACCGAGGTGGGATCGAGACGGCAGGCCGATGACTTGCCGCTCTTGTCGCACAAGAACGTGCCGTTGCATGGGTTGCCGTCGTCTGCGTCGGCGCAGTCGTCGTCTTTGGTGCACGCGCAGACATTCGTTCCGGGCTTGCACGTCCCGTTTCCATCGCACGTGTCGCCGACCGTGCAGGGGGACCCGTCGCTGCAAACCGTCTTGGGTTCGGCCGCGCCTTGCGCGCACTTGCCAGACTTGGGATCGCAAGCGGAAGGCGCGCACGGGTTGGTCAATGGGTCGCAAACGGGCACCGAAGCCGGGTTGGCCCGACAGACGGCGATGCCCTTGGACTTGTCGCAAAACAAGGTCGGCGCGCACTTGTTGTTGGGGTCGGCGAACGACGCGCAGTCTGCCGATTTCTTGCAGGCGCAGACGTTGACGTCGGCCGTGCATGCGCCGCCATCACATGTCGAGTGGGGAGTGCACGGGTCGCCGTCGTCGCAGGTCTTCAGCGCGCTGACCGCCGCGACTTTGCACGTGCCGGTCGCGGGATTGCAGCGGTTCTTGAGGCAGAACGTGTCGCCCGCCGCGTCGCAGTTCACCGCCTTGGCGGGGTTGGCCCGACATGAAAACGGCGCCTTGGTCTTGTCGCAGAAGAACGCGCCAAGGCACTTGTTGGACGACGCGCTGGCGCACTCGGCGTCGGTGGTGCACTTGCAGACGCTGATGCCTGCAACGCAGACGCCCTTGACACACTGATCGCCGAACGTGCAGGGATGACCGTCCTCGCACGGCTGGCCGGGTTTGTCGTGGGGAGTAAGGGCGCAGAGCCCGGTCTTTGGCACGCAACGATTGACCAGGCACGCGAGTCCGGACTTGTGCGGGCAGGTGACGATTGTGGCCGGATTGATGCGGCATGAACCGGACGACGCGTCGCAGTAGGGCGTCCCGTTGCAGCTGTCGCCGTCGTCGATGCAATCGCTGTCTTTGTTGCAGGCGCAGACGTTGACCGAACCGGCGACGCAGGTGGCGCCCTTGCAGTGGTCGTTGGCCGTGCATGCGTCCCCGTCGCTGCAGCTGACGTGGGCGACGACGGCATAGGGGAACGCGCGCTCGATAACGCTTTTCTTGCTCGCGCCGCCGATGATCTTCTCGACGCGGATGTGGGTGCGTGGTGTCAGCTTGCAGACGCCGCTGGTGGCGTAGCAGAAGTTTCGGACACAGCCTGTGTCGTGAATCGTCGGGCAAACCACGAGGGACGCCGGATTGGGCACGCATTTGCCGCTCAGCTTGTCGCAGGCGAGGGTGCCATTGCAGAAGTCGCCGTCGTCCTTGTTTTCGCAATCCGCATCCTTGGTGCAGGTGCAGATCCGCGTGCCCTCGCCGCCCGTCGGGAGATGGTCGTTCTTGGGGTCGGCGTCAGCGAGCTGGGCCTTCTTCTTGGCGACGTCCGCGGCGCCGCACACACCTTTGAAGCAGGTCTCCGAAGCTGTGCACGAATCGCCATCGTCGCAGACCGGCGTCGCGATCACCGATGTCTTGGACACCACCAACGGACACGGCGGGTCATCGGCGCCGGCCTTGCAGCTCTTATTGGCCTTCTTGACGTGCGTAACCGAGGTCATCTTGCAGTGCCCGTCGAGCGGATCGCAGGCGTTCTTCAAGCACTCGGTGTCCGACCCGATGGAGCACTTGACGATGGCGGCCTTGTTGATGGCGCATTTCCAGCCCTTCACGTCAGCGGCGGATGTATCGCAGTAGACGCCCCCGCACTGGCTGGCGTTGAGATGGGCGCAATCCTTGGCCGCTGTCTGCGGCGTGCACGGACAAACGTTGGTGGTGCTCGTGCACTTGCCATCTTTGCAGAAGTCGTTGGGCGTGCACTTGCTGCCGTCGTCGCACGGGGTGTTCGAGGGCGCCGGTTTGACGCTGCAAGCGCCGGTGGCGGGGTCGCACGTATTGAGCAGGCACGGGCTGCCCGGTTGTGCGCAGGTTTGCTTGGTGACCGTCGCTGGGATGGTCTTGCACTTCCAGTCGCCGACCTTGGACGTGTCGCAGTACTGCTTTCCGAGGCACTTGTTGGTCGGGCTCGCCCAGCCGCACGCCTTCTTCCCGGCGACAATCTCGGGGTACTTGGACCATGGCGCCTTGCCCTGCAGGCCGGCCGGGACGCAGCCGCACACGAAGATGCCCTTGCCACACGTCCCCTTGGTGCAAAACGCGTTCTTTTCGCAGCCGCTCGCGTCCGCGCACGGGGCGTGATCCTTGACCGGCTTGGCCACGCACTTGGGGGCGGCCGCCGTCCCGTCGCACGTAACGGTCATGCACGGGTTGTCAGACGGACATTCGTGCCCCTTGCCGGGCACGCAGGCGCCCTTGCCATCGCAGGCGTCGGCCACGGTGCAGCTATCCCCGTCGTCACACTTGCTGCCCTTTGCCACGTCCTTGAGCACGCACGTCCCGTCTTTGCCGCAAACCGCTTTCTTGCACAGATTCGTCGACGCCGGACAGCCGTTGGCGACGCAACCTGAATCGGCCATGGACGCCCCGTCATGGCTGTCGGCACCCCCGGCCAGCGAATCCGTTTCGCCTGTGTCTGCGGACGCGGTGTCGCCGCCCGTTACGTCCGGCGTGCCGCCTGCATCGACGCTCGCCGAATCCGCCGCGGCGGCGTCCTGGGGCGCCGACGTGTCTGCGGTCTTGCCGGCGTCGTCGCCGGTGTCCGCTGCCGCCTTCTTGAAGAATTCATCGCCGGGGATGTCTTCGGTGCACCCGGCGCCAACAATGGCGACAACAACAACCGCAGCAGCAGCAGCAGCAGCAGCAGCAGCGGGCGAGCACAGGCGACGACTCGACATCGCTAATCAGTCCGCAAAGCGCGGAGCGAGCTCGTCGGCCGCCTTGACCGGTGCGCGCTTGGCTGGTTTGGGGGCGGCTTTGGCCGGCTTGGGTGTGCGCGGGCGCGCCGTTGCTTGTCGGCGCCGTACTTTGGCCTTACGCGTCGCCTCTAGCACGCGCTTGTCAGCCTCT
>Ga0114933_10002169_pt1 | contig 20733 bp, 13 predicted proteins | sample 4SBtaG_FD_89691 | JGI IMG/M metagenome (GOLD analysis project Ga0114933, IMG submission 89691) | Deep subsurface microbial communities from Kolumbo volcano to uncover new lineages of life (NeLLi) - 4SBTROV12_W25 metaG | ecosystem: Environmental > Aquatic > Marine > Volcanic | place: Kolumbo... | reverse complement strand
TTTCGATAAGGATTCCATATACTCTCTGAACGGAGTGTTGGACGTAGGTGGGAAGCTGATCAGATAGGGTAGATCGCCTTCCTCAAAGTCCGGTGGGATGATCGCTAGTTTGATGGTGTTCTTGCAGGCTATGAAGCGTCAATGATTAATAAAGTTGTAAATATGTGAAATAGGTTGATATTATCGAATTTTAAGAATTATTTAAATCCATGGCTGTATTAAAAAAACTCTTACAGAGCTTTGAGACTAAAAAATAATATGAATTATGAGTGAAGTTTTAGAAAAATATTTTAACCCTGAAAATATTAGGCTTGCCTATTATCGTGTTAACTGTTGGACCGATAAAATGGTCAAAGACCGTGTGGGTATACGAGCATTTGGAAGTGATTTAGAACGAAATGCCAAATTTTTGTCTGAAAAAATATGTTCAGGGAGTTATAAGCCTCAAAGAGGTTTTAAATTTTATGTTCCAAAAGCATCGAAAACTTTACGTACAAAAACACTTCTGTATGTAGAAGATGCAATTGTTTATCAAGCAATAGCAAATAAAATAGCTGAAGAAGTCTATGAGATATTAGCTGAGCAAAATTCGTTTGTTTTTGGCAGTGTCTTATCTCCTGATGTAGTGAAGGGAGAGGCCATATTAGAAGAAACGGAACCAAATTATTTCTTTTTTAAATTTTGGCAGAGTTTTTATAAAAAATTTACGGACTCAAGACTCAATTGTGTAGAAAAAGATAAAGTTAAATATAAATTTGAAACGGATATTACAGGTTTTTTTGACTGTATTCCTCATTACAATTTGTTATGCAAATTATCTGATCGTTTTGGTGTTGAAGATGAGGTTTTAGATATTCTTTCTACTTGCCTAGAGTTATGGTCAGGAACATGTGATAGCGCCACGCCGGGAGTTGGTATACCACAAGGTCCAGTACCCTCTTTTTTGATTGCTAACCTAATTTTACATGAACTTGATGAGCAAATAATTGCTGAAGGTTTTAAATATTATCGCTATATGGATGATATTTGTATTTATGGGTATGAAGAAAAAGAACTAGTGAAGGCTTTGGTTTTAATAGACAAATACCTCAAGAGTAATGGGCTTTCTATAAATGCAAAGAAGACTTCAATTGAGCCGATAGGAGCTAATTTTTTGGAAGAAGAATTAAAAAATATTCAGTCATTTTCTTTGTATTTTGATGAGGATCCAAATAACCTAGTCGATGAGTCGAAACATACAATAAAAGCTGAGAGTAATCTTATTGCTAGTGATTCTAATACATTAAGTGAACAGGATATTGGTTGTGACCAAAATCATAAAGAAAACTTTCTAAGAGATACTCTTACCTCCAAAGATGATATTGAGGCTTTTTGTAATGAAATTTTAATGGAAGTTGATGATTCTCTACCTAAATTATTTGATAAAAAAAGTTTGAATAATAATGATTTATTACTTCAAAAGGGAGTGAATGATAGAGATTTTATGTCTCTTAGTTTTCAGTATACAGGTGCACTAAAAGCACTTCAGGATATAGGCTTAGAAGTTGAACCAAATCAAAAGTTATTAAGGTATTGGCTTTTTGCTTATAAAACTTTTTTTTGGCGTGCTAATTGTTTTGTTTTTATGTTTCAATTTTATAGTAAAAATGAAAAATTGAAAAAGGCATTATTAAAGTTAATAAGAAACGATTTTGAATTATATGAGTGGTCCCGTTATTTAACTTTTCAAATTCTATCTTTGAGTCAAGATTTTAATGATCGGGAGTTACGGCATGACTTTTTTAAAATGTTAAAGACTGAGGATTCTAGCTTAGTAAAAATTTCGATTTATAAGTTATTATTTATTCATGCAGGTAATGATCAAATGGTGGACTTGATTACAAAAACCTTAAAAAATGAGGAAAGCGATTATTTGAAAATAGTTATCACTGATTTTTGTAATTACGAACTTGATAGTTTTAATGTAGAAACTTTTATAGATAATATTGGTTTATGAGTTTCAGTGAAAGGAGGAAAAAATTTGAACCAAAAATAAATGAGTCACGGTCAGGTACTGTTAGTAGTAGCACCTACGCTATTGAGTACTGGGCTGATAGCCATAGAAAGCGAATCATAGGTCTGAATGGTTTATTTTTACTTCACTTTTTTGAAGATATAAGTAGTTTAAATATAAAAATTAATTTTGATGAATATCTTGGTTCAAAATATCGTTCAATAAACGAAGATGCTAAGGAATGTATCAATTCTGCTTTTTTTGTCAAAGATATTCAAGGCGCTAAAATTCGTGAATGGCTTACTCCTGCATTGAAATGTTTCGATGGATTTTTCTTAGTTTTCATTCAAGAAAAATTAGAAGAAATAATCACAGGTGATTATGAGGTTGGTATTGAGAGGCAGAAATATCATTATTTAATTGAAAAAGGGAATGAATTTGAGATTATGGGTGAAAACATGGATAAAGTTTATAAAGCAAGGAATGGGTTTTCTCATATGGAGTCCATAAATGATAATGGTATAAGGTATATAATACCAATGAGTAAAAAAAAATATGATTCAAAAAGAGAAGTTATTTTAGACAGTATGAGAAAAACCATTAAATGCTTAGTTGAATATATCGAAAAAGAAAAGTGAACTTATTTTTTAGTGCGAATGAATTTTTTTCATATTATGTTGGTAGCTTCAATTCATTGCTTGCTATGATTCGGACAGGGTGCTTGCTCTTGATTATTCGTTGTGAGCCCCCTAGAGTCAAATTTTCATAACTAGCGATAACCCTTAGATCAGCCACATCATGATGATATTTGATAAATTTATCTTTGATGTTCTGATCTAACAATTCAGTTTGGAATTGTTCATCGGTTGCAGTGCTTAACATTTCTTTGCTAATAGGTATATTGTTTGCACTAATAAATGTAGAGACAATAACTTGAAAAGTTAACGGGCTTTTATGGTCTAGGTGACTCTCGTAAATGGCAACCTTTTGGTGGGTTATTTCGCATGTCACTTGGCCATTTTTATCGCCGTGTTCTTTAAAGAATTCTTGCTTGGAGTTGGTTAGGTCGGGTCCTACCGAATTTCTGCATGCTTCGGTGAATTCTTGATATAAAGATTTGCCTTTTGCTTTTACTGCAGTTATGTAAGAAAAGTCTGTTTTGGTTCCGTCAATTCTTTCAATCCAAAAGCATTTGGTACCCATATCTGTGGGACTCTTAAAAAAACGTTTAACTCCTTTTCCTATTTTTTGTACTGCTTCTGGGTGTCTTTCTATTAATGCTAATAACATATCATGATCTCCTCCTGTAATGGTTTGGTTACTCCTTACACGATTGAGCATTGTTTTGAAGAAATATAGAGCATCTTTTTGGGATGTAAATTTTTTACTATTGATCTCAATTAGTTTTCTTTTCATGATTTAAGTCTCTATATTTAAGAAAGAAGTGAGCGGAGTATTAAGATTCTTTTTTAATTGATTGTTGGTGGGATTTTGATTGGCTCTTTATCAGATGAGTTTTCAGGTTGCTCAATAACTTCGACAGAGGTTACATTTTTTAATTTCCGATTAATGACTCTTGTTCTTGTATCGACTTGATCAAGCGTATTGCTTGCTTTATCAATATGACTTTTTACTTTAGTTAATACACCACCAAATTTTTGGAATTCCGATTTGGTTTCATCAAGAACTTTCCATACTTCGCTACTGTGTTGTTGAATGGCAAGTGAGCGAAATCCCATTTGCAAGCTATTTAATACAGCAGTTAGTGTCGTTGGCCCTGTGATAGTCACTCTGTAATTAAGTTGTATTTCTGAAACGAGACCGGGTTGGCGTACAACCTCCGCATAAAGGCCTTCGGTAGGCAAATACATAATGGCATATTCGGTGGTTTTGGGAGGGTGGACATATTTTTCTGATATGCGTTTAGCTTCATTTTTTATAGACCGCATGAGTTGTTTAGTCGATTGTTCGATATCGACGCTATGCGCTCTTTCCATAGCATCAGTTAAACGGTCATAGTCTTCATGTGGAAATTTAGCATCAATAGGCAAAAGTATTTCATCGTCATTTATAGGAATGCGTATGGCGAATTCAACGGATTGTTGAGTATCTTCTTTGATTCGAGCGTTGGTAAGATATTGCTCAGGCGATAGCATTTGATCGAGTAATGCGCCAAGTTGTACTTCTGCCCACCCACCGCGTGATTTAACATTTGTCAGAACGCGTTTAAGGTCGCCTACGCCAACAGCTAACGTTTGCATCTCACCAAGGCCTTGATGAACTTGGTCAAGTTGTTGTGATACCTGTTTGAATGATTCACCTAACCTTTTATCTAAAGTACCTTGGAGCTTCTCATCTACGGTTAGTCGCATTTGCTCTAGTTTATTAGAATTATCAGAACGTAAAATATCTAATCGCTCTTCAATGGTCTTACGGACTGATTCAATACGGGTATCATTTTTTTCAGAAATACTTCTCAATTCTTGCGTGACATGGGTTAGGTTGGTCGACAATGCTGTTGTTAAGTCTTTAAAGTTTTTGGACTGATCTGTAGAAAACTGACTTAAACGATTATCAAGACGTCTACCTGTTGAATCAAATCTTCCTTCTAGGGATTGACCTAAAGCAAGTATGTTTTTGTTTAGCTCTTCACGTAGATCTTTTGCATCGTCATTGCGCTGTGTTCGAAGGTGCATATTTTCTTGGCGAAAAGTCGACTCTAAGCGATTGTTAAATGATTCTATTGATTCAAGTTTTGATAAAAGTATCGTGATGATGTCCTTGCGGCTGTATTTTTGAAAGCAATATAGAACTATGGCGATGATTGCGAAGTTGGTAGCAATATTGGCAATGAGTAAGTTGATTGTTAATGTCATGGTATTCTCTCTGTTCAATGTATATTGAGTTATTAACAAAATCCATGCCAACATTATTTATATCTTAACTCATTGAAATACAAGGTAAAAAAAATAATAAGATAAGTACCCTAAATTCATATAACATAAGATATATTATTTTTTAATAAAATTAATTATGGTGCTGTGTATGTCGAGATATCTTGTGAGCTGGGTAGGTATGACAGATCTTAAAGCTTCTGAAGGTGCTCTGCGTGAAGGGGAACTTGGGCCTATCGGGCAGGCGATTACTAAAATGGATTTTGATAAGTTGGTTTTAATCGGGAATTATGAAAAAACTAAACTTGATCATTTTAAAGCTTGGTTAAAGAACCTCAAATCAATAGACATTGAATTAAATTGTGAAGAATTAAGTAGCCCAACGGATTTGGGGGAGATTTATCAAGCTGTTATTAAGGTACTTGAACCCATTTATCAGCAAAAACAGTCTCCTCATGTTTCTTTCCATTTAAGTCCTGGAACGCCTGCTATGGCAGTTATGTGGATCTTGCTATCTCAAATGCGGTATGAAGCAGAACTTATTGAATCTAGCATAGAGAGTGGTGTAAAAATAACTTCGATACCCTTTGATATTTCAGCAGAGTTTATTCCTGATATATTGAATAAGTCTGATCAGACCTTGCAACGACTTTCGGAAGGGCTGGCGCCTAACGCCCCTGAGTTTGTTAGTATTATTCATCAAAGTCCAGTGATGCAAAAAGTCGTTGCTCGCGCTCGGCGGGTAGCGCCTCGTTCGATTCCAGTTTTAATTGAAGGTGAATCTGGAACAGGAAAAGAGCTCTTTGCCAGAGCGATACACCAATCCAGTCCGAGGAAAGGTAGTCCTTTTATTTGCGTGAATTGTGGTGCAATTCCATCTGATCTAGTTCAATCGGAGTTATTTGGTCATAAAAAGGGTTCTTTTACAGGTGCAATAAAGGATCGGGATGGTCACTTTTTGAAGGCTAATGGGGGGACACTTTTTTTAGATGAGATTGGTGAGTTATCATTAGATACACAAGTTAAATTACTCCGAGCCATTCAAGAAAGTGAAGTGGTCCCTGTTGGATCCACTGATCCTGTATCGGTTGATATTCGTATTATCAGTGCAACTAATCGTTGTTTGTTGCATGAGGTACAAGAAAGACATTTCAGGGAAGATTTGTATTATAGGATAGCGGTAGCTTCTATTAAATTACCTCCGTTACGTGAGCGCGAAGGTGATATTAAATTGTTAATAGATAGACTCGTCGAACAGGTGAATGAAGAGAGTAAATCAGAATTGGGTTATAAGCATAAAAAAGTTTCTATTAGGGGAAAAAAAATTATGCTAAAGCATCATTGGCCGGGCAATGTAAGGGAATTATTAAACACTATCAGAAGTGCTGCTGTATGGTCTGATGGGGGTGAGATTACTGAAGACGATGTGAAAGATGCTTTGTTGGTTATGCCTAATGATAGTACAAATAGTGATAGTGTTCTTAACCAAGATGTATCTCAAGGTATTGATTTAGAAGTAATTATATCTAAGATTGAACGGCATTATCTTTCTAAAGCCATGGAGGTTTCTTCAAATAATAAGTCGAAAGCAGCAAAATTATTGGGGTTAAAGAATTATCAAACACTAACAAATAAGTTAAGAAAAGAAGGGCTGGATTAACAGTTGGCATAGTATCTGCTATTGCCGATGATATGGAAATAAATATTATGGATTCACAAAATTATGAATTTTTGCGTAGTACCTGGCCTGAACTTGCTTCATTAGGCGGGTTTGCAGAAAAGTATTCGAAAAATGATCCCAATGGCTCGGTGGTAAAGTTACGTGCTTATGCGGAGCGCATTGTTGATGTGATTTATTGTGAATTAACTTTACCTAAGGCACCTGCATCAAAGTTTATGGAACTATTAGCTAATGAAGCATTTGTCGCTGTTACCCCAACCGTGGTGGTTGATAAGTTGCATGCTGTTCGTATTCATGGAAATAAGGCGGCCCATGGTGATAAGTGTTCAGTAAATACTGCGAATTGGCTTTTACGTGAGGCTTGGGATTTAGGGCGTTGGCTAGCCGTTACTTACAACCATAAGGATAAGGATCAAATTCCAGCTTTTGAAGCTCCAGTTTTTACTGATAGTAAAGGACAACTTAAACGTGAAAAGAAGGTTTTATTAGAAAAGTATTCTAAACAAGAAGCTCAAATGCGGGTGTTATTAGAGGATTTTGAAAAAGAACGTTATCAACGTATTGAAGCTGAAAAAACGGTCGAAGAACTGGGACAAGCCTATACAAGAGCAAACCAGGTCGCAAATGACTTTCACTTTGATGAGTTAACAACACGCAGAAGGCTTATTGATACACAGCTTGCTAATGTGGGTTGGAGTATAGGTTTTGATGGCAGTAATACCGAGGAAATCACCCAAGAAGAAGAAATAAAGCATCAACCAACAACTTCAGGGTTGGGTTATGCTGATTATGTGTTGTGGGATATCAATGGTTTGCCTTTGGCCGTTATTGAGGCGAAGAAGACAGCTGTTGATGCTGAGAAAGGTCGACATCAAGCTAAAATTTATGCGGATGGCCTAGAGAAAGAGCACGGTCAACGACCAGTTATATTTTATACTAACGGACATGATATATGGATTTGGGACGATGCAAAGGAGCAGCATTATCCACCAAGAAAGCTCTATGGATTTTATTCAAAGAAAAGTCTGCAGTATAAAATACGCCAGCGTCGTGAAAAAAAATCACTTAATAGCATTTCTCCAAAACAGGAGATTTTGACAGATCGTTTATATCAACATGAGGCGCTAAAACGAGTTTGTGAGCGGTTTGAAGATAAGCAGCGAAAAGCTCTGGTTGTCCAAGCGACAGGAACGGGTAAAACACGGCTTTCAATTGCGATCACCGACGTTCTTATGAATGCTAGTTGGGTTAAGCGAGTATTGTTTTTATGTGATAGACGTGAGCTACGAAAACAAGCAAAAAATGCTTATGGCGAATTTCTCAAAGCACCTATTGCCGTCTTAACAACGAAGACTGCACAAGAGGACAGTAATCGAATTTTTGTTGCGACTTACCCCGCAATGATTAAAGTATTTCATCAGTTTGACCCTGGTTTTTTTGATTTAATTATTGCCGATGAATCGCACCGTAGTATTTATAATATTTACGGTGATATTTTTAAATATTTTGATTCGCTACAAGTGGGCTTGACGGCAACACCGGTTGAAATGGTGAGTCGATCAACGTGTAAATTATTTAGTTGCGATTTCAAAGAGCCCACCAGTAACTACAGTCTTGAGCGTGCAGTCGAAGAGGGATATTTAGTTCCTTATCACGTTGTGAAGTACACCACTAAATTTTTACGTGAAGGTATAAAAGGGAGTGTACTCACACCTGAAGAGCTTGTTGAACTTGAAGATCAGGGGATTGATCCTAATACACTTGATTTTGATAGTAAGGATATTGATCGATCTATTTTTAATAAAGATATCAACCGTAAAATCCTGCAGAATTTAATGAATAATGGCATTCGTCAAGCCGATGAACAAACACTGGGTAAAAGTATTGTGTTTGCCAGAAATCATAAGCACGCAAAGCTATTAGAACAATTGTTTGATGAAATGTATCCTCAATATGGCGGTAAATTTTGTCAGGTTATAGATCATTATGATCCTCGGTCGGATGAACTCATTGATGACTTCAGAGGTGACGGCGGTAATAAAACACTAACCATTGCTATTTCTGTGGATATGTTAGATACCGGCATTGATATACCGGAAATTGTGAATTTGGTTTTTGCTAAGCCGGTAAAATCTCCCGTTAAATTCTGGCAAATGCTGGGGCGGGGTACACGGCTTTGTGAGAACCTTTTTGGCGCGGGGAAGCATAAGACGCATTTTCAGGTTTTTGATCATTGGGGTGTGGTGGAATATCACGGGCTTAAGCAACGTGAGGTTGAAATTAATCTAAATAAATCGCCTATGCAACGGCTATTCGAATCACGAATAGCACTAGCAAAATCAGCTATCGAAAAGGCAGAGGTTGAGGTTTTTGAGTTGTTGGCACAGTGGATCACTACTGCAATTAATACCCTTGATGAAAATACAATTGCAGTCAAAGAAAAATGGAAACTTAAACGTCAATTGGGTGATCTTGAAATTATTCGTCAGTTTGCGCCTAATACGGTTGTGCTTCTTGATACAGAAATGGCGCCGCTGATGCAATGGGTTGATGTTCGAGGTCATGCTGAGGCTTATCAGTTTGATTTATTAATAACTCAATTACAAATAACAAAGTTAGCCGATAGTGCAGCCTATATGGATTGTCGTGGAGATATCATTAACTGGTTGAACAGTCTTCAAATGAATTTAAATCCGGTCAGAAATAAAGCCAGTTTGATCCAGCAGATTCGCGAGACTTCATTTTGGGATAATGCCTCTCTTTCTGAAATAGAAGATATGCGAGTTCAGTTACGGGATATTATGAAGTTTCGTGATAACCCTTTGGGGCCAGATTTTGAAGCACCGGTTATTGATCTAACGGATAGCCATGAACAGAGTGAGCATCAAAGTACATACCTTAATGAAGTCGATATGGTGGCTTATCGTAAAAAAGTTGAAGCGGCTTTAAAAGAATTATTTGATACGGATCCGGTGTTGCGAAAAATCAGAAAGGGTGAGCCGGTAACTGAGCAGGAGCTCAAGTCTCTGAATGCTTTGGTGCATACGCACCACCCCGATGTAGATCTTAATACCCTTAAAGCATTTTATGAATCAGCAGAGTCATTAGAGCAAGTCTTAAGATCTATTGTTGGAATGGATGCTGATGTTGTGAATCAACGTTTTGCAGAATTTATTCAGGCCTATCCGTCATTAACTTCTAAACAGGTTCAGTTTTTAGGGTTATTAAAACGACAAATTGCACAAAGCGGTTCAATAGAATTAGATAAGCTGTATGAAATGCCTTTTGTGGCACTGGGTGATTTGGAAGCGTTGTTTGATGATGAACATCAAATAGAATCATTATTAGCCATTGTAAAAAGTTTTGTTAGTGAACCGAGTAGAAAAGAATCTCGAATATTATAAATAAATGAAATCAACATAAGGATAAATGTAACTAATGATTACGGGTGAGTTAAAAAATAAAATCGACAAGCTTTGGTTAGAGTTCTGGCAAGGAGGGATTGCAAACCCTTTGGTTGTCATAGAACAAATCACCTTTTTGATGTTTTCACGTTTAATGGATATCAATGAAACCCGTGATGAAAAGCGTGAGAAACGTACAGGGAAAGCATTTAAGCGTCGTTTTGCCAAAGATGAGCAACATTTGCGGTGGTCAGATTTTATTCACGTAGAAGACCCAGAGGTGCTTTTACATCGCGTTCGTGATGAGGTGTTCCCCCATTTTCGAACCCATGCTGGAGATAATCGATTTGGCGATTATATGAAAGATGCGCGGTTGGTGATTGAAAAGCCGACGCTTTTGGTGAAAGCCATAGAAATGATTGATGCTTTGCCCTTAGAGGCAGGAGACGCTAAAGGTGATTTGTATGAGTATTTACTGAGTAAACTGACAACGGCCGGAATAAACGGTCAATTTCGTACCCCACGGCATATTATTAAATTGATGGTGAATATGCTTGACCCAAAACCAGATGAAACAGTAGCAGATCCTGCATGTGGTACGGCCGGTTTTTTGGTGACTGTATTGGAGTATTTGCTTAAAACATATTCGTCAGAACAAGGAACGATTACGGAGCAAGTTGAAGATCAGGATGGTCAACTCGTAGAGCAGGTTATCTATACCGGTGACAGATTGAGTCAAACACAATGGTCTCATATCAAGCAAGGAATGTTTCATGGGTTTGATTTTGATAACACCATGTTGCGGATTGCTGCGATGAACTTATGGATGCATGGTGCAGAAGATCCCGATATCCACTATCAAGATACGCTGGCTAAAAGTTTTTCTGAAAAATTTCCGGAAGCAGAACAGAATGGCTTTGATGTTATCTTCGCTAATCCACCATTCAAAGGGCAATTGGATACAGATACCATTAATCCACCTATTTTAAGGATGGTCAAAACTAAAAAGACAGAGCTTTTGTTTGTTGCGCAAATATTGCGTATGTTAAAAGTCGGTGGAAGGTCGGCAACCATTGTTCCTCAAGGCGTATTGTTTGGGGCCAGCAAAGCACATAAGGCCATACGTCAGCAATTGCTCAATGAAAACCAATTAGATGCCGTTATTAATCTTCCCAGTGGTGTTTTTAAACCCTATGCAGGTGTTTCCACAGCGATACTTTTATTTACCAAAGGAGGTGCGACTGACAACGTTTTTTTCTATGACCTTCGAGATGATGGCTTTTCTCTGGATGATAAACGCACCCAACTTTATGATTCAAGTTTTGCCGGTGATTTACCGGATATTCTTGAGCGCTGGAGAAAACGTGATCTGCAACGTGAAAATAGCCGCACCGAACAAGCTTTTTTGGTCCCCCTTAGTGAGATAGTAAAGCATGATTATGACCTTTCTATTAACCGTTATAAGGAAGTTGAATATGAGGTAGTGGAGTATAAATCGCCGAAAGTTATTTTTACTCAATTGGCTGAACTGGAAGCAGAGATTTTAAAGGGTATGAATGAGTTGGAGGGGATGCTGTGAGTTGGCAAATAAAAACTTTGGCTGATTATTTCGACATTACGTCGAGCAAGCGTGTGTTTCAGTCCGAATGGAAAGAGTCGGGCGTGCCTTTCTATCGTGCCCGAGAAATAGTGAAACTCGCCCAAGACGGTTTTGTAGAGAACGATTTGTTCATCTCTGAAGAGATGTACCAAGAATACAAAGAGAAATATGGAGTTCCGAGTGCAGGTGACTTGCTCGTCACAGGAGTAGGAACTTTAGGAAAGGTCTATGTGGTTAAAGAAGGCGACCGATTCTATTTCAAGGACGGGAATATCATTTGGTTAAAAAAGCGCTCAGACATAGATTCAAAATACGTCGACTACGTTTTTAAGACTCCTAGCGTTCAGAATTTCATTCAGAACTCTCCCGGAGCAACTGTTGGCACCTATACGATTGCTAAGGCGAAAGAAACGGAAGTTCCAGTACCCCCGCTGTCTGAACAAAAACGCATCGCCATTATCCTCGATAAGGCCGACGCCTTACGAGCTAAACGCCGCGAATCCATTGTCCAGCTCGACAAGTTACTTCAATCTACCTTTCTCGACATGTTTGGTGACCCCGTTACCAATACAATGGGCTGGGAGGTAAAGGCGTTAAAAGAATTAGGGATATTAGACCGTGGGGTTTCCAAACATCGGCCTCGTAATGAGCCTTCGCTTCTTGGGGGATTACACCCTTTTATACAAACAGGGGATGTTTCTAATTCGAATGGTTATATCAAAAGCTACACTTCGACTTATTCTGATCTTGGTTTAAAACAGAGCAAGATGTGGCCTGCTGGAACCCTTTGTATTACGATTGCTGCGAATATTGCCAACACAGGGGTATTGACTTTTGATGCGTGTTTTCCAGATAGCGTTGTTGGGTTTTTATCAGAAGAAAAGGGGAGGTCTGAATATGTGCAAGGGTTGTTCTGGTTTTTTAAAGATATCTTGGACAAAAATGCGCCACAAGTTGCTCAGAAGAACATAAACCTAAAGATTCTTCGTGATCTTCATGTTCCTTTTCCTCCTATCAGCCTCCAACACCGATTCGCCGCCATCACTGAATCCATCGAACAGCAGAAGAATCGCCAGCGCGAACACTTGGCAGAACTTGACAGGCTTTTTGCATCGTTACAATCCTTGGCATTTAAAGGTGAGTTATGAATAAGATGAATGACCGGTTTTTTTAAGACAGTTAGACTTATTAATCAAAGTAATATTTTTGTAATTTACAATTGTTTAATGTTTTACAACAATTTTTTCAGGTGAATGATAAATGGATGGAATAACGGTCAAGCGACTGGCAAAAGAGACAGGTGTCAATATTGAATTTCTAATTAAGAGTTTGGCGGGCATTGGCGTTCAGGTTGAAAGTGAGCGCGATATGATTACCAGCCAGCAGCAATTAGCGTTATTAAAAAGTGGTCACTTTAATCGAGTTACAGCTAAAAAACTCAACCAAACTGTGGAGTCAGTTGAGGATATTCAACAGATAGAAAGTCTCCGGGAGCTAGATCTGGTGTTGACGCAACTGATGTCCAGCCAGCAGATTCAGCCTTTTATTAAAGGTAGTAATTTAGATACGCTGATTGATCTGATTATTCGTTTAGTTGACGTCAATGAAGATGATGCCGGGGAAGATAAACTGTTTGCCGTATCAATGATGGGTCGGTTAGCCGCAGTAGCCAGAAGTCGTGAAACACAGGTTTTATCACGTGTAGATGAAGTCATAGAAAGTACCTTGCCCTCACTGGAAATTTTAGCGCGCGATAAATGGAAAGTGAGCGATAAAGATGATGTAGGTAAGCGCAAAATGTATGCGGCTATGGGGCTGCGTCTTGTAGAAGACGATTGGCTAGTAGATTATTGTCTTCAAGAGGCAGTCAAAATAGACACAGCTGAAAATGCGCGTCGTGAATTGCTCAATATAGCGCTGAACAAGTTTGACTCAGTTGCTGAGTGGTTAGGCGCTATTGGTGCCCAATCTGCAATTATGAGAGTAATTGAAAATCCTGAAACTAAAATTGTTCGTTCCCGGCGACTATTTTCTGCAATCTTTGAAAATTTATCTTTATGGAAAGGTCATTTAGGTGAGGAGCCAGGTGCTGCACTTGAGGTATGTTTTTCTGCATATGTGCGAGGACAATATAATGAAATTAGCAGAGAAAAGTTATTCAGTACTGTAGATGCGGCACTTGTCCTTTTAGTAAGAATGCTTGAGTTGCGTTTTTCACATGCATTTGATGCTGAAATGTATAAAATTATTAAGTCTGCTAAACGGGTGTTAGGAACTCGGGATTGGGGTGCTTATTTGGATGCTTCAGAAGATATTGAAAGTGTAAGAAATTATTTATTAGAAGCTGTGGTTGTGTTAGCTAGGCAAAATAGAACTGATGATGTTTTTGTGAGTTTACTGGCAGATGTCTATGGTGGTAAGAGCCAGATTAAAAGACCTTTAATGCGACATTTTAAAGAATATCCAGACTTAGATCCTGAAAACAGAGATTGGTGGATTAAGGCCGGTAATATTAAAAAGAATCGTCAAGCTGAACATAAAATAGGGGGCTCAGAAGATCAACAAATTGGGTCGTTGATGCTTGAGGTTGAAGGTATTAAAGAGGCCAGTGAAAAGCTGGAGCGTGCAATTGTTCCTTTTTTAGAAATGCATGATCCGGTTTTTGCTTCAACAGCTAAAAAAGTGTTGTCAGGTTATGTGGGTATCTCAAGAATTTCACGGCAATTAGGGCGGCTTAGAAAATTGACTACGACTAATTTAAAGGGTGAAAGAATGGAGTACAACCCTCAGTTTCATGAAATGTTAGGCGGGTACAAGGCGGGTATACGAAACGTTAAGATTGTAAGAGATGGCATTCAAAAAGATTTTGCCGGAAAAATAAAAACAATTGTTAAATGTTGGGTGGAGCCCAAGGAGTAGGGAATACGATGGAGTCAATTGAAGCTAAAATTTTACTGAAAAATTTATTGGATAGGGTTGTTGTTCTAGAAGATGGCTCTAAAGAACTCAGTGGTAAGCTGACAGAAAGCGAATTAGAAGCCCTTAATTTTGCCCTTGATCTTGTGGTAAGTAGTAAACGAAAACTTCCTGCGCATCTAGTTGATTCTGTTGCTCAAAAGCTAAAAGGTAAGCCTGTTAAAGAAGAGCCTCTCGACCCAAAAATACATCAGGTAAAAGAGACAAAAGTTCAGGTTGAGGATGAAAATAAAGATGCCGTTTTTGAATTAGAAACCAGCGTTCTTGATTTAGAACCACCATCTGAAGATATTAGGTTATGTATAGATTTTGGCACAGCCATGTCTAAAGTTACCATGGTCGATAATAGTTCAGGGTATGAGGACATTACTGTTTTAAGGCTCGGTATTCCAGGTGAGCAACAAGAAATTAACGAAACGATGCTGGTATCGTCTGTTTATATTGATAACGAAGGGTTACTCTGGTTTGGGCAAAAAGCGGTTACTATATCAGAATCTGAAAGTCAAAGTGGCAATCGGCAACGGTTAGATAATATTAAACGCTGGTTATCAGAAGAAGGATTTGATGAGAAAGTAAATAGCTCTTTTAATCCGACTGAAATCGATATTACCTATGGCAATATGATACAGGCTTATCTTATGTTTTTAACTTGGGTCGTTGCACACAGCTTAGAAGGTGAAGGTCATCCGAGAAATATTTTACGTCGTTTTGCAATGCCGATTTTTAACGGTGAAAAGCATAGGGATACTAAATATAAATTACAAGAAATGCTGGGGGATGCTCAGATCTTAGCTGATTCATTTTATAGGACACTTAGAGATGGCATTCCTATAGAGACGTTTATCAGTGCGCTTCATCAGTTACACAAGATTAAAACAGATTATAAATTTATAGCGGAAGATATTACTGAACCATTGGGTGTTGCCGGGTCATTATTAAGTTGGGAAAAAAAAGTAAATTCATTGGTCATGGTTGTTGATATAGGTGCTGGCACCAGTGACTTTAGTTTGTTTAGAATTGCTTTTAATCCAGATTCAGGTGTATTAGGTTCAAGTGAGGTTTCAGGGAGTGCCAGAGGCATTACGGAAGCGGGTAATCACCTAGATACTATGCTGAAATCATGTGTATTAACAAAAGCTGGGATTACGAGAGACAATCCTTTATATATGAATATTGTTGGTGTTCTTAATCTTACTATTCGGAATTATAAAGAAGCGCTATTTAATGATGGATTTATTTCGGTATCACTCTTTAATGAGGAAATTGTTGAAATAGATAAGGATGAGTTTCTTTCACTTGAACCCGTGCAAAAGTTTAATGATGACTTGAAAAACACCTTGCTTGAGATTTTAGAAGAAATTGATGACAGCTGGATTAAAGGAGCACCTGCGTGGTCTGGAATGCCTACTCTAGCTATTGCTCTTACAGGAGGTGGAGCTGAATTGCCTATGGCCAAGAGTCTTGCCGTCGGTGAAACCAGTATCGGAGGGAATAAGCTAAAAATTGTACTCTCACAATCTTTCCCGCAGTGGCTTGAAGAAGAAGGTTATGAAGATTTAGAAGAAGACTATACGCGAATAGCGGTCTCTTTAGGTGGTGCTCGCAAGTTGGTTTTACCACATGGGGATTCAGCTGCAATAACAGCAGGTGACATTAAAGAGAAAGCTGTTTTAGGTGGGTTTTATCAAAAAGGGTCATGATTAATACTTATGAAAAAACTTAATTCAATAACGCTCAAAAATTTTAAATCTATCGGCTCACAAGAGCAGACGGTTAAATTGTCTCCTATTACTTTGTTATTCGGACCTAACAGTGCAGGGAAAAGCACGGTATTGCAATCCTTAATATATCTACGTGAAATAATTCTCAATAGAAATTTAGATACTGACAAGACAGCGTTAGGTGGGCAATGGGTTGATTTGGGGGGGTTTAAAAATATTGTTCACGGTCGTGAACAAAATGAAGTGATTCTAATAAAAACTGAGATGGATGTTGTTGATGAGAGTGGCGGTAGTTTTTTATTTACTCATCCAAAAAGCGATGACTTAAGTGATTATCCTCAACCTGAAGAGTGGCTAAGTAAAGTTTCTAAAATTGGTTTATCTGTATCGGTTGCATGGAGTGAGGTGTTAAATCGTCCAATTATTGAAAATTATAGTGTGGAAATAAATGGAGAATTTTTAGGTTCAATTGTTTGTAGTAAAGATTGCAAGCAAATATATTTTAGCAGTTTAAATATGGAACATGCTCTGTTTGTTAATGGGCCACTAATTGATGAGGATTATAAGTTATGTGATTTATTTAAGAGCTGTGTCAATCAATCGACCATAAAACAGTCATCTAGGGCAGTTGATGAAATACTTTCCAAAAACAGACCTTTTAGTCAGTTTAAGATCTCAGAGATGGAAACTTTCTTGGATAATGCTGGTTTTAATGTTCAGGTATTAAAAAAAATGTCGGCTGAACTTGAAGAGCGAACTACCAGAGCGGCTCACCATTTAAATTTAAAAGTTCAGGCGATGTTAGAAAAAGGGTTTGAATATGACAGTGTAAAAGAATTTGGTACAGAACATATATTTATAGGCCTAATTAATCAAAATGATGCTTTAGTTATAAATAAAATTCCATTAGTTTTAGAGGATAACATATGGAATGGTTTTGAATATTGGGATGGAAAGTATGAGGTTGAACTTATCACCCAAGTTTTAAGTGGTTTATTTGTTGGGTCTCTAGATGTCATGTCTGATTTGTTGGAAGACATCATCTATCTTGGACCTTTGAGAGATATGCCGTCTCGTGATATGACACCACAGCGAACACCGGATTTATCACGATGGGCCAAGGGATTAGCCGCATGGGAGTTATTGTATTCAACTCAAAGTGAATCAGTTGAAGAAATAAATAAATGGTTGGGGAAGGGGCATTTAGATACCGGATACGAAATAAATGTAAAGCAGTATCGTGAGTTGTGTATTGATCATCCTCTAATGATGTATTTGGATAAAGACATTGAGCCTGAAGACCAAGATCTCATAAAAGAATTTATCAATGAGGTAGCCATAAAAACAAAGGTGTTCTTAAAAGAAATAAATACTGATCTAGAAGTTATGCCTCAAGATGTTGGTGTGGGTATTTCTCAATTAATCCCGGTTATTGTTCTTTCTCTTTTGGAAGAAAAAGGGATTGTTGCAATTGAACAGCCTGAATTACATATTCATCCCAGGATACAGGTTGAACTGGCTGACTTATTTATTTCATGTGTTAAAGATGCCGATATTTGGCGTAGATTAAAGAAACATCCTCACCCAAGCTACGACTGTATAGATCAGAGAAAGATATTTTTACTTGAAACACACAGTGAGCACCTGCTTTTACGATTACTGAGAAGAATTCGCGAGTTTTATTCTGGTGAAATTAGCAATGCCGGTGATTTTGCTATACCTAAAGAAACGGTTTCGGTTATTTATGTTGAGTCTACGGATACAGGGACTAAGTTGACTTCGCAGGAAATTAATGAGGAAGGTGATTTTGATGATGACTGGCCTGATGGTTTCTTCGAAGAACGAGATGAGGAGCTTTTTTTCTAATGATTTTTGAATATGCCGTAGATCCAGCACTGTTTTCTAATTTTAATGATTGCAGAATAATTTTTGATAATTTCAGTCAAGAGCAGGGCAGGCTAATTGCTGGTTCACCAAAGAATTGGAAACGTCAAGTACTAGAGAATATCAAGAAGGGTGAAATCCAGCCTGTCAGAAAAAAATCAATTAAAAATAAATTACAAAAATTACTAAAAGAGTACGTAATAAATAATCGCAACCTAAGTAGTTGGGATGCGGAGTCTAGTTGGCTTGAAAACATTGCAAAGGAAAATAATATCATCCCGTATGCGGCAGTTTTAACAGAACAAAAGCAACTTAATCCAATTGAAAGTTATGAAGCGAGTAGCCTTTTTTTAGATGCTCCTGAATGTTGGAACGAACATACTCAAATTTCAGTTGTAAGGAAAGCTAAAGATATAGTGGATGTAATAGAGCCATTATTATTGCTTTCTCAAAATATCGTTATTATTGATCGATATTTTAAAGTTGGTGAGAGTCAGAGTGACAATGTACTTAAAGAAATTATCAAAAGAGCTAATAAGTATTGTTTTGGAAAAGGGATCAATAAGATAACCATTCATGTGTCTGATTATCGGGATATTCAAAGGTCTTTAAGAGATGATAGTTTTCAAGAATGTCTTCCAATAGGTTTTAAAGTCCTAATTTATTCGTGGCCTGATTCAATTATTTGGCATGACAGGTTTTTGATTACTGATGTTGCGGGATTTGAATTTGGTCATGGCCTTAGTGAAATGAGGCCAGGTCTGCCTGTGTCACATACAGATTCGTATGTAGATATTAGGACATTATCTTTCGAGTTAAAAAAAGAAAAGCTTTTGAGATTTAATAATAGAGAGAATGCCACCTTTACTGCAGAAATTGAAAATTGATATTTTTTAAAATATGGATACAGATAAAATTATAAATGAACTTATAAGTTACCTACCAAAGTTCATTGAAGAAGGAAATTATTCAACTAAGGTATCAACTCAGTCAATAATGGACTCAATGTGTTGTGATCAAGAGTTTGACCGAAATGAAGTCTTTTATACGATTAAGGTCCTAGAGAATATTTTTAATAGTCTTTGTTTATTTGATTCGGTTGATCTTTCTAAGGGTTATTGGCAGTTTTGTTCATTCCCAGCACAATTAATGGCACGGTCATTAATGGAAGTAATGGCCGATAAAAATCAAAGATTCCTCGATTCTATGTTTTGGGCATCAGAGAGTTCTGGTGAATTCCTAACAAAACAACGAGAGCTTTTACATACTTTAGAGGTTAGTCGGGTGCTTAATCATAGAGATAATAAAGCAAAGGCCATCAGGTCTGTAAATGTAGCTTGGGGCTTTATAGTAATTGGTGGTGAAGTTTTATTTAATCACCGAGAAGATATTAGACGTGAAAGCACCCCAAATTATGTTCCTGTGGGGGGGAAACTGATTTTAGAAGATATTGAAGGTTTATCACTCGAGAAAGCTATTGATGCGTTGGAAACTCAAAATAGTTCTAAAATAAAAAACGCATTAATGAATACTCTTAAACGTGAGGTTGAAGAAGAAACCGGTCTGCTGCCAGGTGGTGATTATCAATTGAATGACTTTCTGACATTAACTCCATATTGTAAGGTTGAAGGATCAGGAGCAAATCATGCTTATACTAAATATAATATTGTGATTTGGTCTCTGGATTTAACTAAAGCTGGTTTTTTTAAATTAATGGAGAAAATGGAAAAAAATAAAAGCCTGGTTTTTTTTGATTTTAATTCAATTGTTAAAGGTAGGCGGCCTGACGGGAAGACAGCTTTTTTAGATGCATTACATAATTCATTTACAAATAAAGATGATTTATTAAATAAATTGAATGATCTTCCTAACAGTTCCAACGATGATTCTTTTTTAAATGAGAATTTTACATTTCCTTTCGGAGATAGCAGTTTATTAAGAGGTCTCTCAGGACGAGAAAGAGAGATTAACTTAGCGCTTAATACCAAACAAGTTAGCTTATTACATTTATTAGCTTGGCACGCTAAAGGATTGGAGTGGGATGAAGTAAATCCTCATGTATCTCTGTATTTGAATGGGTGGATTAAATTAGATGATTTTGATGTGCTTGATTTGGTGTCAGATTTGGCTAACAAGTTATCTGAATTAGGACTAGATTTAATTGATATTTATGATGATAGTTGGGTGCGAATTAAATTGGCTCCGGAAAATATATTTTTCTCCGATGATATATTTTCACTTCAATTGAAAGATAATATAAATGGAGACTATATAGAAGTTATTACAAAATCTATTGACGCTGTTTTAGGTAAAACGAAAGAAATTACGGTAAAGAAAAAGATTCCTGAAGAATTATTTAAAAAACTTGTTAGGGTTAATAACGGTGAAGAATATTCTGTTGTTGGTAATTCAAGTATTGATAAACAGATTTCAAGATTAGATCAAGAGAAACAATTTAGGAGCTATAGTCATTTCTGGTGTATGAGTTAAAAAGATAGCGGTGTATCCTGTTGGATAAGATCAGGCCGATCCTTCACCAACAACAAAGGAAACACCACCATGAAAAACAATAATATTATC
>Ga0114933_10002168_pt1 | contig 20736 bp, 23 predicted proteins | sample 4SBtaG_FD_89691 | JGI IMG/M metagenome (GOLD analysis project Ga0114933, IMG submission 89691) | Deep subsurface microbial communities from Kolumbo volcano to uncover new lineages of life (NeLLi) - 4SBTROV12_W25 metaG | ecosystem: Environmental > Aquatic > Marine > Volcanic | place: Kolumbo... | reverse complement strand
CCTGCAGAGGAACCAACCGCGGAAGCACCTGCAGAGGAACCAACCGCGGAAGCACCTGCAGAGGAACCAACCGCGGAAGAAGAGTAATAATTCTAGATTACAGACTATCTGAATATATAAGGAGCATAAAAATGGCTAACAAAGAGGAAATCTTAGAAGTAATCAAGGGAATGAGTGTTCTCGAACTTTCTGACTTAGTAAAGGCTTTAGAAGAAGAATTTGGAATTACAGCAGCAGCGCCCGTTGCGGTAGCAGCGCCAGCAGCTGGGGCAGCCCAGGCTGCCGACGGTGCAGCGCCAGCTGGCGGAGACGAACAGAGTGAATTCGAAGTAACACTACAAGACATCGGGGCAAATAAAATTAACGTAATTAAGGCCGTTAGAGAGGTAACTGCACTTGGGTTAAGAGAAGCAAAAGAACTAGTAGAAAGCGCTCCTGCCCGAGTTAAGGAATCTGTGGCTAAAGACGAAGCAGACTCTATAAAAGCTAAGTTAGAAGAAGCAGGGGCCACTGTAGAAGTTAAATAATATATACTGCTCCTAATACAGTCGCAAAACATAGTATAGTCACAAGCCGTCGTACCTCCCAAATAATGTAATCATCGTTTCAGAGGCAATGACGGTTTGCCTATTTCACGAGAGGTAAGGAAATGATAAAAGTATCAGCCTATTATCCCTATACAGACGGAGTAAGATTCGACTTTGACTACTACACGAGTTCTCACATACCCCTTTGTCAATCGAGGCTAGGTTGTTCACGAGTAGAAGTGTCCAAAGGGATCTCTGACGCCAATCCGAACGATCCTCCTCTCTATGTAGCAACTGCAGACCTGTATTTTGAAACCGTTGACGCTGTACACGAAGGATTTAAAGCTCACGGAAGGGAACTATTCGCTGACTTACCTAATTACACTGATTGCAAACCCCAATTTATAATTACTGAGGTCTTAGACTAAAAGCCGATCTGATTTTCATGAGGTCAAATAGCTACAGCAACAGACTAGAAACCTTAACATCCCAGACCATAAATGAGTACTGGGACTTCTATCCTACCGCCGGATCACGTGTAGGAGAACACTCATTTGATGGCAGGTTACCAGATTTATCGGCATCCGCCATAGCGAGACGCATACAGAAATTACGTCAACGGAGAAGCGATTTCACCGCCCTCTCAGTTAACTCTCCTGTAGACAGTACCATTAACGGTAAGTTGCTAAGTCATTTTATAGAGAAGGATTTATTCAACTTACAGCAAATGGAGCCCGTAAAATTTAACCCCGTGCGCCAGGTTGGTTATTTAAACATAGGCCCATATATCATGCGCGATTATGCACCCTTGGTTGAGAGACTAAGGAGTATGACATCATTACTTCTGCAGGTTCCTGAATTCCTTATATCATTAACGGAACAACTCGATGACAGCATTGGGTTCCCAGTATTGCAGGCGAGCATAGACAGTTATTCCGGAATCGCTAATTTGTATAGAACTGGTTTAATTAATGGTGTTAAAGACTGTAAGGACTCATCTGTAGTCAAGGCCGTGTATTCAGCATCTGCATTAGCAGCTACGTCTGTTGATGAATTTGTAGCCAAACTGAAAACTCGGGCATCTAACTGTCCGACTGATTTTGCAATCGGGTCCCAACTATTCTCATCTATGCTTCTAGCTAACGAATGTGTAGATACTGACCTTCCGGATCTTATAAGAATAGGACAATCTAACCTAGAGGATAACCTAGCTAAACTAAAAGCTCTAGCTAATAAACTGGCGCCATCCAGATCGATTAACGAAACAGTTACGGAGATCGGCAAAAACCATCCTTCAGCCTGTGGAATAATTCCAGAAACTCAACATATGCTAGAAGATATTCGTTCTGGATTGGTAGAACTAGATATCATATCCCTCCCCTCAGAAGATCGCTGTCTAGTTGTTGAAACACCTGAGTACATGAGATATGCATTTGCCGCAATGGACAGTCCTGGTGCTTTGGAAAAAAGGTCAACTGAATCTTTTTACTACATTACACCTACAGAACCCGAATGGTCTTTTCAGGAACGTGAAGAGTGGCTCTCCAATTTTAACTACGATACATTAAGAATTATATCTATTCACGAAGTTTACCCGGGACATTTCACACATCATCTTCACAATCGTTATGGAGAAACTATATCTTTCATTAATCGAGTTTCGACATCTTACGCATTTACTGAAGGATGGGCCCACTACGCAGAACAGATGATGGTCGAACTGGAATATGAAGAGAACACATTACAGCTTAAGATCACACAAGTTTTAGAAGCTTTAGTCAGGAATTGCAGGTACCTATGCTCGATAGGAATGCATACTCAAGGAATGTCTCTTGAAGAAGCTACAAGGTTCTTTATAGAAAACGCGTATATGGAAGAGCTTCCTGCTAGAAAAGAAGCTATGAGAGGCACATTCGATCCAGGTTATTTGAATTACACTTTAGGGAAACTAATGATCTTAAAACTGAGAAGCGATTTCTATAGAGAAAATCCTAGTACATCATTGAAGGACTTTCACGATAAACTACTATCACACGGGGCTCCACCCATTCCATTAGTCAGAGACATTTTGTTGAACCAGTCTTCACATGAATCAATTATCTAAGTTCGAAATGTTACCTTTCTGAACCCTTCCGATAATATATTGTTATTGTTTTTGCCGACTTCTTCAGCTCGAGATACCAATAGTTCAGAGATCTCTGGCTCAGTCCTACCAGACATCTGACTAATATGAGACATCACCGATTTTATCTTGGTATCAATTACTTCCGTGATATCTACAAATGTATCTGCACGTTCCGTACCCCAGAACAACATCGTTCCAGTCTTATGAGGTTCCAAACCTTGGTCACTCCACAATTCACCAAAATGAAGATGGTCCCTAGCATAGGGAAAAACAGCATCTAACGCTACCTGGCCAGTAATTCTATGATCTCGATGCCACGAAAGATCGAATCGGTACGGTTCCGTAGATAAGACTACATCGGGGCGCACCTTTCGAATTTGTTGCACGATATCTCGCCTAAAATCTGTTGTATCTTCTAATTCTCCATCATTGCGGTGTAACATAACCACATCTTTTACTCCTAATACAGAAGCAGCGTTGAGTTGTTCTTGCTCTCTAGTCTCCGCAAGCTTTTGCGGGGTTATATCAGGATCTTCAGTACCTCTACTACCATTCGTACAAAGCAAGTAATAAACATCTGCGCCCCGTTTTACCCATGAAGCTATCGTTCCACCACACCAGATCTCCGCGTCGTCCGGATGAGGAGTAACAACCAGAACTTTATTTGGAACTTCCTCCATTAAACCAGCCCTCCATAGTTAATGAGATCTTCCAATCTCATCTTTATATTTACATACACATAGTTGTAATTATTGACACTGTTTGATGACCGTTGGATACTCTGCTACAATCGGCCCATTGTGTCAAGAGCGTCCAACAATAGGACAGCACTACAATTAGTCTCTTGTATAAAATAAATTCTGTACAGTTCAAAACTTCGGAGTACACTCAATTGCAAGTACGCTATTTCAATGAGAATGATCGGGAGCCGTTATTGGCGTTTGCCGGCGATGTTCAAGCGGACAATCCTAAAGACTCTCAATCAAGGTCTCAAGAACTGAGCGAAAGTCTTCGACTACCAGGATTTAATCCTCAAGCTAGCTGCCTGATACTCGAAAAAAATGATCACATTGTAGGATATTGTATCGTATTCTCAGAAACGCTTATTCAACGTGCTGTATTAGCGATCGATGTGCAAAAGGATCTAGAAGCCTCTAGCGAAGAAGCGAAACTCATCCAGTCCGGGTTAGAATTAGCAAAAACCCGAGGCGCCGCAGTAGCTCATATATGTCTTGGATCTCAAACACCAAGAGCCTCCATGCTAGAAGACGCAGGATTTCATAGCACACGGACCTATTTGCATATGTTATGGAATGAAGAAACACCACCATCTATGCAAGTTCCACCCGAGTACTCCGTAAATATATACACGTCTCAGGACGCACAAAAGCTGACCGACATTCAAAACGCCGCATTCACCGGTAGCTGGGGATTCTGCCCAAATACCTTACAAGAAATAGAATACAGAACTAACATGAGCAACACGAGACATGAATGTATCGTGTTCCTTGAGAATGAGGCTTGTGTCGTCGGATATTGCTGGGGATGTTTAGGACCAAATGAAGGTAATACCCGCGGCATAATAAGTATGATCGGCATAGATCCTCATTATCGGGGCAAAGGCCTAAGTCAAATAATACTTACAGCAGGCATAAACAAACTAAACGAACTATCACTTGATGGAATAAGCCTACACGTAGATAGCAATAACTCTCCGGCAATCAAATTATATCAATCTGTGGGATTTCGTGAAATAGACAAATTACACTGGTATGAATATACATTCTAAGTATAACTAGGCTCTCCCAAGTTACATATCCTTCAACGTAGAACTGAAAATTTCATTCGCCAGTATTCCACCAGAAACTATAATCTTCATAGCGTCATCTACACTGATATCCGTAGGAGTTACGTCACTCAGTGCCACTACTATCAGAAACCCCGAAGAAGGAACAGGGGTCGTTGGTATATAAACAGCCACCATAGGCTCACCATTCAAAACTCCCAGTTCTGCAGTAATTAATCCTATAGCCTTCATAGCAGGGCGCGGGAAATCAACTAAAACCACCCCCCTACTTTCAAATCCCTGCGTACCTGATAGAATTTCCACACCAGAACGCGTGGTACTGTAGATACTACGGATAATGGGAATACGCTCTATCAGTTTATGTCCTATATTGACTATTCTAGGGCTCAAGATCTTAGTAGTAATAATTCCAACCGCATATAATAAAAGTAATAAGACTATTACGCCTAATCCAGGGAATATGTGCACTTTGCCCATATTGAAAATTGGACCCAATAGAGGATCCAACAACTCGAAGAAGAATTTAAGGACAAATATCGTTACGCCTATAGGCAATATAGTCAATAATCCAGCTATTAGAGTGGTCCGTATATGACGTGCAGCGTTTTTCAAGAGCATTAGCCGTCCTTGCAATATATAATTTTTGGAGGGCCTATATGCCGTAAATATCGATCATATGATTTGCAACATTATCCCAGCCTAGCGTCTCAGCTTGATTCCTAGCAGCTATTCCCATACTATCTCTCAGATTCTGACTCGACATTATCATTTCAACAGAATTTGCAAATGCTTCCGGACATCTCCAGGATTGCAAATATCCAGTGCTACCATGTTTCACAACAGTTGAAAGACCCCCAACACGCGAGGCGACGACAGGAGTACCGCACGCCATAGATTCCAATGCAGCAAGCCCAAAACTCTCATAAAAAGACGGTACTACACATACATCCGCAGCACTATAATACATAGGCAGTTCATCTTGATCTACACGACCAACAAAGTCAAAAATATTACTGACATTTAATTCTTGAGTTAGCTTTTTTATTCGGTCTAATTCATGGCTTTTCCCGTCGTCGCCACCAACTACCACAACCTTCATCCCATCAATATCATCAACATTTCGAATTTGTGCTGCAGTATGAACCAGTAAATCTAGTCCTTTTAAAGACTCTATTCTACCCACATACAGCAGTACTTTATCTCCGTTTAATCCCAAATTCCCTCGAGACACTTCACGACTGATCGGTTTGAACGTTCCTAAATCAACCCCACATGGCACTAAATTTATATGATCCGAATTTGCGCCGTATAACCGTGCCATAGCATCCCGTTCATGAGGGCTAAATGCTACGATGGATCGAGTATCGGAAATTAACTCCCGCTCCGTATCCTGGCGTTGTAAAGTCTCAAACTCTCCAGGCCTTGATTGCATTTTAATCAACGAAAGAGTGTGAAAAGTAATCACATGATTTACCTTAATCTCCTGCGCAAATAACCGGCCAATCCAGCCCGATAACCAATAATGCGAATGAACAGCTCCATAATTAATCTGGTTTCTTCCGACAAAGTTACGCATATTCACCAAGAATTCTGGTAAAAATCCAAATAACTCATCCATTGATGCATCGACATCGCCACCAGGAAGATGAATAACCCTCACACCATCTAGATCAACATCACATGCTATATGGGAACCATGGTGATCTCGTGTGAATATATCTACTTCTATGCCTAATTTGTGCAAACTCCGTGATAATTGCGATACATATACGTTCATGCCTCCCGATTTGCCTTCTCCAGGCGAGGCTAACGGACATGCATGAAAACTTATTAGAGCTACTCTACGTGGTATCACAATGATCTTATCACCATACTAAATATATCGTGGTTGACTCCTCCTAAATGATATTTATAAGGCTCAGATCCACGTAGAAAATCGAAATATTGGAATTCGAGATTAATAGCATCCTTTATACACAAGGCAGTCATTAATAATCCCACACTATAATAACTGGCCTCAGGATCATATCCACTGTTATATAAGAGTCTTGATCTACCGTAATCAAAACATAAGCTCGAAGCTACGTTTAGGCCATCAATTTCCAAGAAAAACAGTTTAATCAAACCCAAGGAAGCCATGGTTTTAGTAATATGTCGAAAGAATATTTCCCGCTCAGCATTCATATATTCGGATTTCTCTATTGCGCTCAATCGCATTAATCTAAGAAACTCATCTACATGGCTTAAAACAGAATCTTGATCCTCGACAATGTACCATCTCCAGGACGGTAACGATTCTAACCGCCTAAATTTGCGCCGTAATTCATGTCTATCCTTCCTGGACAGTGAAGCCACATATAAGTCCCATTCTTGGGGTAGTTCCAATCCTGGAACTACGTCCTCTTCAGATATATCTACAGTGTAGCCTCGATCTCGAGCCAGTTGAGGAAGATAGAACAACGTAGGCGATGATTCCCTAAGTGAGTATAGTTCTAGACGATTAAAGTCTTCTGATTCCAAATGATCTAATACGGTTTCAAAAAACTCTTTTTCGTATCCCGGTGCAATAATAAAATCGTTATAATCAAATGTCTCAGAATTCCCCAGTAGAGATATAGTGTCTTGTTGTTTTGATAGTGAGGCAATTCCAATGGCCCCGCTTGCTCCTTGAATATAAAATCCAGCCATCTCCTTGTCCTGACCAAAAGAAGACCACCATGTCTCCTGCCATTCCGGAGTAAGATAAACCGTGTTCTCAGGGCAAGATTCCAGCAACTTACTCCAAACTTCATGAGCATCTTTAATCTCTAGTATCTTAGTAATTTCCATTCGTTGCCTATCCTGCCAACAATCTCAACAACTCTACTTTTCCTATCCCGTCGTTCCTAAGATCTCCACGAAAAGCCGTTGTAGTCATTAAAGTACCTGGTTTTTCCACACCTCTTATCGACATACACAAATGTTCCGCTTGCAGCTTTACGGCCACCGTACTAGGAGAAAGTTTATCTAATACCGCATCTATCCACTGAGAAGTCAGCCGTTCTTGAACCTGCGGCCTACGACTTAATACATCAAGACACCGGACCAGCTTACTAATACCAGCAATCTTTCCATTTGGGATGTATACAAGATCGGCCTGTCCAAAAAAGGGTAGCAAGTGGTGTTCACAAATAGAGTGAAATCTAAGTCCATTCAGTACCACAGGATCTGTATAATTTTCATCAAATATAGCATCAATTTCGCTGGAAGCATCCTTCCCAATACCGGAAAATAATTCAGAGTACATCTCCGACACGCGCGATGGTGTTCCCAACAAGCCTTCCCTACTAGGATCCTCACCTACTGCTTCCAGGATAGACAAAACTGCCCTTGTTATCTGTTCTTGACTAATATTACCTCGCCGCGCATGTTAGATATTATCCCAAGTTCAATGCAATCTTTTCTAAGCTATCCATATTAGCTGGTATTTCGATAGCTTCCGACTGAATGCTACTTACTGCCAGATCTGGGTCTTTCAGTCCGCTCCCTGTGATCACGCATACTACTCTTTTCCCACTCAAGTCCAAACCTTCAGCGGTAGCTTTAAACAAACCTGCAACAGAAGCGGCAGACGCAGGTTCACCAAATATACCTTCCTTGGATGCCAACATACGATACGCATTTAATATCTCATCGTCAGTTACTGAATTTATAGATCCGTTAGATTCATCACGGGCATTTAAAGCATATTCCCAACTAGCCGGATTACCTATCCTTATTGCAGATGCTATAGTCTGCGGATTAGACACTACTTCACCAATGACTATTGGAGCAGCTCCTGCCGCTTGAAAACCCATCATCCTCGGAAGTGTGGCAGTTTTCCCAAGATCCTTGTATTCCTTGAATCCTCTCCAGTATGCCGTGATATTTCCTGCGTTTCCAACAGGTATGAACATATAATCTGGAGCATCACCTAAAGCATCGGCGACTTCGAAAGCTCCTGTCTTCTGCCCTTCAAGGCGATTTGGGTTTACCGAATTAACCAGGGTTACTTGATGCCGCTCTGTAAATTCCCTAACTAACTGGAGAGCAGCGTCAAAATTACCATCTACCATTACTATTTTGGCTCCGTATGCCATTGCCTGAGCTAATTTACCTAGAGCCACTTCACCCTTCGGTATTAATACCATAACCGGCAGATCACAATAAGCTCCGTAGGCGGCAGCGGAAGCACTAGTATTGCCAGTAGAAGCGCACATTACTGCAACACTTTTTGATTCTAGTGCTTTAGCCATCGCAACTACCATTCCCCGATCCTTAAAAGAGCCGGTAGGATTACACCCCTCTAGCTTGAAATAAAGTTCTTCGCAGCCTACCTGTTTTCCGATATGGCTGGATTTCACCAGAGGTGTATCACCCTCTCCAAGACTTAAAAGAGGTGTTTTGTCAGTAACTGGAAGATGCTCCCAGTATTTTTTTATTACTCCTGAACTCATCTAATAATCTTTGTAAGTAGTATTGATAGTGCTATACCGCATTTAATAAGCAAACCTCAGATCTAACAATGCTTATATACTAAGCCTCAATTCTAATAACGTTACTAATGTCGCTGACAACTTGTAGTTCATGTACTTCCGATAAGGCTTTCTGAACAGAAGCTTCATAAGCTGGATGCGTAGTTATAACCAACTCAGCTTTCTGTTCTTCCGGAAAAGTGTCCTTTTGAAGGACTGAAGCTATGCTAATTGCCCTAGCTCCTAAGATCTCTGCAATTTGGGCTAATACACCGGCCGTATCAGTCACTACTAATCTTATATAATACCTAGTCTCTAGATCATCAATGGACATTACGCTGTATGTGTTTTCTAGATAGTCAAACTGTGACCTCAGGCCGTCTTTTGACATCTGGCTAGCAATCTGTATTACATCCCCCAAAACAGCACTAGCAGTAGGCTCTCGACCTGCACCTAAGCCATGAAGTAACACTTGCCCACATAAGTCTCCAGACACTTCGACCGCATTATAAACACCGTCGACTTTAGCTACCATATTCTCCGCAGGTATCAAGGCAGGATAAACCCTGGCCTGAATCGCACTTCCCGTTCTGTCCGCTACTGCTAAACACTTAATTACATAACCTAATTCGCTTGCATATTGAAAGTCTTGTGATTTTAGATCTCTTATACCTTCTCGATACACATCATCTGGTGACACTCTACATCGGAACGCTAAAGAGGCCAATATAGACAATTTGTATACAGCATCAAAACCGTCTACATCATTCGTCGGGTCTGCTTCAGCATATCCGAGATCTTGTGCCTCTTTTAAAGCAATATCAAAGTTAGCATTATTATGAGCCATATCCGTAAGGATATAATTGCTGGTACCGTTAATGATCCCCCGAACGTTTGTAAAGCTATTGGAGAGCAAAGGATTCATTAGGACGCCCAATATAGGAATAGCACCACACACACTGGCCTCATAAAGCAAGCTCACACCGTTGTCCCTAGCTACACGATGTAATTCAGGGCCATGTTTTGCCACTACTTCTTTATTCGCCGTGACAACATGTTTGCCTCGTGAAAGTGCCTCTACTATAAGACTTTTCGCCGGGTCCGTCCCTCCCATAACCTCTACTACAATATCTATGCTCGGGTCAGATAATATATCCTCAGGGTTAGTGGTAATAATATCCGGCGATATTTTTATGTCTCTAGTTTTATTTAAGTCTCGCACCATAACACGGGCTAGATTAAGTGCTTTTCCCGTCTTATTAGATATTTGGGGATTATCTGCAAGAAGACGTTGAGCAACACCAACCCCAACAATACCAAGACCCATTAACCCAATATTTATTGCTTTCACTACGTATGATTATGAGGGTGCTAAGGTAAGCCGCCCTGACCCTCTCCTTCTTCTTTGTTATCTACTCTTGGCGCGGTTATACGGACTTGTTCAGCGACCCAAGCGTATCTGTCACTATCAAAGTTTACTTTTAACCATTTTTCCTTTGAGCCTCTCTCCATCTGGTCGCCCCGCCACTTATGTACCAACTGTTTAGTTAGTTTAACCCTCATCCTAGCAGTTAATTCACGTGGCTCTGCTGAAGATATAACCCGCAAGATATAAGTAGCATCACCACCATACAAAGGTTCACTGACTTGACCCGGCTGAAGCGGTTCGTTATCTTCGTCACCAAATAAATGTGGATCTAGATCCGGAAAAGCACCTTTAGGCACCCAACCTACATATCCAGCTTGATCACCGTATTCCATGGGGTTGAAAAACTCTGCTGCCACATCTGAGAATTCCTCTTCGTTAAGACGATTCTTAACCTCTTCTGGAATAACATTCACTTCAAAATCAATTCTAATCCATTCCATTTCAACCTGATCTGGTTTATCGGGTATGCTTGAACTCAGCAAACCACTCAACTGGAGCAACAATATTTGGTCTCGTATCATATCCCGATATTCTTCATCAGACAGTCTCACTTGGGTTAAGAAGCCTTGGTATGTATTTCTAAATTCTTTTTCTAGTTGCTCTTCATCACTTTCTTGACCTTCAGGGATCTGCGGGTAAAATTGCCCTCTAAGTGCCTGATCGGTCAGTTCGTCATTCGCATCTAGCCCGAGAGTCGGTGCAGCCTGCCTGACAATTTCTACAAACAAGAGATCTTGCAGAAACTGGAATGGATCTACTGATAAGTCAACGAACCCTCCCTCATACCGATTTATACCTTGTCTGACCCGTAAACGTTGTACAAGGTCTCCCATCGTAAAAGTTTCGCCTCTAATAGACCCTGCCATAACTCTCGGTGGCTCAACAAACTCTTTATAAAAACCCATACCTACAATTAATAATATAACGAGTACCAGGGAAGCTCCGACCAGTATAGCTATCCTCTGTCTGCGTTTCTCCTGTGAAACCAAGACCGGCTGAGCAGGATTATTAGTGGAATTTGTTGTAGCACGCTGTCGCCTATTAGAAGCTACAGGTTGATCATCATTTTCCGCATTGCGGCGGCGCCATGGAAGGTTCATACCAAAGACCTCTAAGGATTAATCTGTGCTTGCTATAGAAACTTGCAGCTTGGAAACCAGGGAATTACGCTATAGCATAGGTATTAGGATCGCGACTCTATCTCCGCATACCCATACCAATGCCTGGATTAGGCACAAACGGAAGCAATGCTATATGTCTCGCTCTCTTAATAGCTGTAGAAAGCAATCGCTGGTGTTTTGCACACACGCCAGTTTTCCGAGTTGGCTCTATCTTGGCACGATCAGAGATAAATCTCCGGAGTCTCTCTACATCCTTATAATCTATGCTCTTAGCGTGTTCAACACAGAACGTACATACTCTCCGTCTCGGAGCGTATCTGCCTCTTGGACGTCCTCCACCTGGGCGTTGACCCTGACCCGGACGGAATCCTCCGCCAGCTCTCGGAGGACCTGACGGTCTAAATCCCCCTCCTTCTGGCCTCTGGCCTCCTTCACGAACAGGACTGGGCGCTGCTTGCTGAGGAGCGCCAGTCGGCGCATTTGCAGGAGTTCCGGCCACCTCTGGTTGAACCGCTGCAACCGCGGCCTCCTGAGTTCCCGGAACTGTTTGTTCTTCTGGTGTAGTCATAAAGAGATATCTCCTCCCAAAGGGATTAAAATGGTAAGTCGTCTACGTCATCAAGAGGGGGCGCTGAATCCCCCATCGATGAATCCTGGGTAAATGGAGCACGGTCTTCACCGGGGCCAGATCCGCCCAGAAATTGGATATCTGTTAGATTAATTTCATTTACGAACCTCGTTTGTCCGTCTCGAGCCTCATAAGTCCGGCTGCTAAGCCGACCTTCAACATAAACTTGCCTGCCGCGCGACAAATACTGATTACAGAGTTCAGAGAATCGCCCCCATGCATTTACATTGAACCATTCTGTCTCATCACGTTGTTCACCAGAGGCCGTAGTGTATCGCCGATTTGACGCGATACTGAAAGACGTAACACTTTGACCACTGGCAGTGTACCGCATTTCCGGATCACGACCTAAGTTTCCTATAACAATTATCTTGTTCAAACCAGCCTCGTAAGTTTTTGCCGCCGACATTGCTGTAGCTACAAGCTTACCCTATAACGTCAGCTTCTTTATTAACTGGATTCTTCAGTTTCTACAGATTCTTCTTCAGACTCGACTTCAGAATTCGCAGCTTCATCTGATTCAGTCGGAGTTTCTTCGATATTATCAGTCTCCTCCGACGCTACTTCATTTGTTGGGTCTTGAACGACAGTATCAGTCTCACCGGTTTCTTCAGAGTTATCCGGCCCATCAGTAGCTTCCTCTGCAACCGCAGTAGCTTCCTCTGCAACCGCAGTAGCTTCCTCTGCAACCGCAGTAGCTTCCTCTGCAACCGCAGTAGCTTCCTCCTCAGGCTCAGCTGCCTCAGTTTCAACCGATGCAACTGGCTCAGGTGTTGGAGGCGGTGGCGGTGGCGGATCGCCAGCAATCACCATAGACCTTAGGACCCTCTCATCTAACCGCAAGAACGTTTCCAGTTCTATGTTGAATGGACTATCGGTCGAAAAATTAGTGAGATAATAATTACCTTCTAAGAAGTTATATGAACCTTGGCGGATGGGATACGCAAGCCTGCGGGTTCCCCAAGATTGCTCTCGAACAATCTCTCCCTCTCGGTTAGTAATGAAATCTTTAATCTGACCCCAAGCTTCCGTAGCTTCAGTCTGATTAAGCATCGGACTCAGTATTGTGACTAGTTCGTAGTGGCGCAACTGGAACTCCTATACATTATTTACAATCAAAGAATTATAGCATCGCTGGGTAATGCTCTCAACTTATGTGTCTAATCCAGGTACTGGAAACTTCGAGGTTAGTTCTTTTATCTCTTCCTTGACCTTATTTTCAACCTGTTCGTCACCCATATTCGTAAGAACTCGAACTATCAAGTCCGCAACTTGTTTAGATTCCTCTTCCTTAAATCCTCGGCTAGTGATAGCAGGGGTTCCCAATCGTAAGCCGCTGGCTACTCTCGGTGGTTTTGGATCATTTGGTATAGCATTCTTATTTGCGCTTATGCCAACTTTTTCCATGGCCAATTCCGCATCCCTCCCGTCAATGTCCATGGGAGTCAAATCTACTAGTATCAAATGATTGTCAGTCCCGCCAGACACTAGTCTTAATCCTGCCTCGGATAATTCCTGGGCCATAACCCGAGCATTTGCCACTATTTGCGATGCATAATTCGCATACCCTGGGGTCAAGGCTTCTCCAAAACACACGGCTTTAGCTGCAATCACGTGCATGAAAGGACCACCCTGGGCATATGGGAAAACACCGTAGTCAATTTTTCGGCCAAGTTCCTCCTCGCACAGGATAAGACCTCCGCGTGGACCTCTAAGAGTTTTTTGAGTCGTGGATGTAACCACATGAGCATGCGGAAAAGGTGAAGGGTGGGCACCTCCAGCTATGAGACCTGAAATATGCGCCATATCTACCATCAGCTTCGCGCCAACAAGGTCAGCAATTGCCCTAAACCTAGGAAAATCTAATATACGGGCGTACGCGCTACATCCAGCGACAATTACTTTGGGCTTATGTTCTTTTGCAATTTTTTCAACTTCATCATAGTCGATAGTCTCGCTAGTTTCGTCAACACCATAAGGTACAAAATTATAAAGATTCCCTGAAAAGTTCACCGACGCCCCATGAGTAAGATGACCACCTTGATCTAGTCTCATCCCCATGACAGTGTCACCAGGCTCCAAGATAGCGAAATACGCTGCCATATTAGCTTGAGCACCACTATGAGCTTGAACGTTTGCATGATCTGCTCCGAAAAGTTCCTTGGCCCTGCTTATGGCTAGTCTTTCAACTATATCTACGTTTTCACATCCACCATAGTACCGCCGGCCTGGATAACCTTCAGCGTATTTGTTATTCATTACACCTGATTGTGCTTCGAGTACTGCTTTACTCGCATAATTCTCAGAAGCGATCAAAACTATACTGTCACGCTGCCTAACATCTTCTAGCTCGATGGCCTTAGCAACCTCAGGATCCTGCTCCATCAAAAAGGACATAGATACTCCTAATAACATCAATTCTGGGGGATTTGCGATAAGCTACCAGAAGCCAATGAATTCAAATGACACAGCTTCTGAACCAGATAATCAAAGTTTACGCGGGAGGGAATATAGTGTCAACGAGAACAAAAGTGGCGATATGTGGATCGTTTATAGCAATTCTATCGAACTAATTTCGTCATCTATCGCTTCTACCTTACCAAAATCTCCAGAAGACAGTCTAAAGCATCGGTCTAGATACAATTGCGCTAACCGTTCACCATTCCTGGATGTATCTTGGGCTGCAGCCAGCAGCTGAGAAAGCTTGAATTGACCTGGAAGAAACTTGGAAAGCGATTTTATCTCATCACTTACTTCCCCTGACATATTAGCGTCTGCTCCGTCCTGAGCAAACCTAAGTTTTCCTAGAAGCCTAGAAAGTTCAGCCAGCTTGTCCGCCTCGCTCATAAGACCGAAAAGAACCTCATTTACCTGGTAAGAAGAATCATCGCCAGTATCAGACTCTGGAAGTTGACCGAGTGTTTCACCAGAATCTACGGTGTTCCCAGATTCGCGGTTGAAGTATTGATCACACAAATCCGAATACACCTGGACAGCCTCTGTTACTGCTTCCATCATTCGGGGAAGATCAAACGAAAACATACTGTCCGCGTAAGCCATATCATCATCTCGTAATCGGGCCAACCGTTCTACATCCTCAAAACTACCTACCGCCTCGGGGACTGGTGGCATGGCAAAAGCCGAGAAATCATTTAGAGGCATACTACCTAGATGTGTGGCGAGGAACGGCGGGACATATTTAGTTAAGTCTGCTTTAACGGGAAGTGAAATGATATAGGTCACATAAACCGTGTCCGGCTCATTATTGACACGAAAATACACCAATGCGTGACCTTTTGGACGGTATTGATCGCCTCTCTCAAATGTCAATTCCATTAAGCACATCCACCATCAGATTATTCCACTGGCATCCCATTATAGAGGATATACAATGACATAGGCCATGAAAATTTGATCATTTATGCTACAAACCGCCGCCAGTCTGCCACGGCATCAAATACAATCTGAATAAGTTCCCTTAATAAATAACGCCGCTGATTGACTTGGAATTCGAATTGCAGTATCGTGTTTTCACTAATAATGGAGAGCGTATATGGCACAAGAAAATTTACCTGAATTAGTGTATGACAACCTCGTGATCGGTGAAGAGCTAGGCTCATACGAATACTTGCTCACCCAGGAAATGATCGACGAATACAGGAAATCAGTAGATGACCCAGCGGGTTTGTTTCCGACAATAGCAGTTAAGCATGACGCAACTGCGCTCGGGCTAGCCTACGAAGATAATACTGGCGGGGTGAACGCTGGTAATGAAATGGAATTCCACAATCCGCCGGTAGCTGGCAAGATAATAAAGGTCACGGGCCGTGTTCACGACAAGTACACCCGTAGAGATAAGCCATACCTTGTTATTGAGGCTACTGCTACAGATGAAGACGGCAGACTTATCGAGAAAATGCGCACATACCAAATGAAAAAACCAGATGAGGTGGGAAAGAAATGGCATCCACAGGGTTAGAAAACAAGGCAATCCCTTCGATTACCAAATCAATTACCCAGGTAAAAATAAACCAGTTTGAATCATGTGGAATCAGGGACCGAGAGAACATTCATAACAGTCCCGAACTGGCTAAGCAGAGGCTAGGTACGACATATCCTATAGCATCCGGTAGGATGTCAGTAGCATTCGCATCGGAATTACTCAGAGAGTTCTTCGGAGCTGATACGTTCCACCATAGTGGTGTCGTAAATCTTAAGTTCCTTAGGCCTGTTAAAGAGGGAGATACCGTCACAATTAGTGGCAACCTAAACAGCAGCCAAGAAGTCGACGGCGGTACAATGGTTACCGTGGACATCGCGTGTCAAAACCAGGACGGAAACACTACCGCTGTTGGACAAGGTAGTGCAATAGTAAGTTAACAAACTGCTAATTGGTAAGTAAAACAAAGAGGCCTCACTTATCTGAGTGAGGCCTCTTTGTTTTATAATAACTTTCCTTGAATTCAGTTATTTAATCTATTAAACTTCGTGACTAAGAGAATACCTATCGGAGGAGAACCATGGCCGGAGCACAATTTGGAAAAGTAGAAGTAGAAGTAGTCTACTGTGTACCTTGAGGGTACCACGCTGTTGCCACGTGGTTGGCAACCGAATTCTGGAGGTCCCAAGACCCAGGAGATATAGCTGTAAAGCTTACACCGGCTGACGCCGGCAGGCTTGAAGTGTACCTAGACGGGGAGAAAATTTTCGACCGCAAGGACGAGGACGGAGTATATCCGAATCTCACCCGTGCCAATGAACTTAAGATGGTGATCGCGGAGAAAATTTTCGAGGTCGACGAAGAGACTGCAAACGCTTAGAAAACCCTAACCCTATACACGGTGTGTATTTAAAGATCCAGAACAGACCAACCTAGTTATTAAACTTGAATCTAAGTGAGTAGTCTCAATGTATAAGTTTGTTTAGATTCAAACGATTGGAGTTAAACCGTGGCTAATGCTGAACATGTCGAGATAGTTAAAAACGGGTCAGACGCAATATCAGAGTGGCAAGAAAAGAATCCTGAATCAGTCCTTGATTTAGAGGGTGCTGATTTATCGGGGTCAGACCTAGTGGGCGCATATATTAGGGGAGCGAACCTAAAGGGAGCAATCCTAGTCGATAGCAAGCTTACCAACGCAAGCTTAGCCAAATCTAACCTAGAAGGAGCTGACTTAACTGGATCTGACCTGGCGAGAGCATCCCTTGCAGATACCAACTGCAACGACGCAAACCTGACCAATGTAAACCTTCACTGGGCAGATTTTAGGGGCGCATCCTTATTGAACGCTAACTTGAGACACTCACGGACCATGAGAACATCTTTCATGAACGCGGATATGACTGGAGCTGATGTTAGCCAATCAACCATGATCGAAGTGGACATGAGAAACGCCAATCTAACTGGTGGTAGTTTTGTAGCATCAAACATGAACGGAGCAGATCTCAGCAGGGCTATTCTAGAAGGAGCAAATTTCACCCAGGCCATGATCCGTGATTCAATGTGGATAATGACCGACATGAGAAACGCGAACTTCGACAAGGCAAGCCTACACAGATCAGATCTAAGCATGGCAAAATACGACGACAGCACCAGGTTTCCCAACGGGTTCGACCCACTGGATACTGGTTGGAAAGACGTAACTGATTAGTTATAGTAGTTAGACATCATAATTGAAAGAAGATTTAATCAGCACAGATGAATATTATCCAGGTGGACGGGAATATCCAAGGATCAGGGAAGAGCTCTATTATCGGGGCCCTTAGCTTATATCTTCGAGAAAAAGGAAAAAAGGTCTCATACTACAAGCCATTCTCAAGTAGCGCCTCAGAAGACCCTGACCCTCCATTCATAGCCAGTGAACTCCTAGGGGTATCCGCCCCCGCACACCCAGTGACCCCGCCTGGTGGTCCTATAACACCAGAACTAGAACAAACCCTCAAGGCTAATATCGAAAAAAATGCCTCCACTTCAGACGTTCTATTTATTGAAGGTCCTGACATTGATTCAGCTGATGGCGCTCTTGGACAAGCCCTCCACGGCATTACAGGAGGAAAACGAATCCTGGTTAGTCGATGGGACAAGAATGCACAAGATAACCTTTCTTCTAATCCCTCATCACAAGAAGCGATAATAATTAATGGCTACCCATTGCACAGGTCAAACCTAGTCAGCTCGCAAATTACAGATCCCGCTGATAATGAGACGTCAATCATAGGTGCGATACCGGAAGACCGGTTCATGCTATCCGTAGAAATCCAGCAGATACTGGATCATCTGGATGGAACCTGGTTTGACGAACCTGAAAACACAAGGCAGCTAGTACAAAAATTCCTGATAGGTGGCAATATCATGGACTCCGGTCCAAACTATTTCTGCAGGCACAATAACCAGGCCGTGATCACCCGGGCTGAAAGACCCGACATCCACATGGCCTGCTTTAAAGGAGACACCAAGTGTGTTGTCATGACCGGCGGCGGGAAGCCTACAGAATATGTCCAGATAGAAGCCCGTAACCTTGATATCCCTCTAATAATGGTTGAAAGTAACACCATGAATACAGCCCAGTCACTCGAAGGATTAACGGGCAAGTCAGCGTGTCATAACGTGGAGAAAATCAGGCACTTCAAGAACCTTATAGAAGACCACCTCGATATGCAAAAGCTGGACAACATTCTACTTTAGAATGGGCCATCACCTAGCTAAACTACCTCGAATCTCTCTGACTCTGGGGCCCTAGACCATAATTCCTCGGCGCCATGCATAGCAACTACACGCTCGGGACTGGCTCTCCAGGCGTCGTATATATCATTACTATCCCAGGTTACAAGGGTCGTGATCTTAGTGGGGTCACTGAGCGAGTAGAGGGTTTCTCTCGATCCAAAACCAGGCGCTTTACTCTGTGCAAGACCATTTCCGTCTAGTAGTTTTTTAGCTTCTTCTATCTTGTCTTCTTTAGCCCAATGATGGGTTAAAACACCTATCATAATCCTTCACCTGCAAATAAATAATTTTCTAATCCATAAATCTAGGACTTATTGTCACTACCAGGCTTCCTAGTTCCTTCACCACCACGTTTAAACAGGGGAATTAGCACTATCGGTGCGAGTAGCGTGGTTATGACAGTCATCATTATGCTCACGCCAAAAAGGTCTTGGCCAATGATACCGTTTGTGAGACCGATGCCCGCAATGATCAAGGCAACTTCACCGCGAGGCATCATTCCTACGCCAATTCTGCTAGCGCCCCTCAGGTTGAAGCCGCTAAACAGGGCTGGTATTCCAGATCCAAATACCTTGGAAAGTATAGCCAAGAGAGATATTACTAAGCCAAACCATATGGCGTTCATCATGGAACTAACATCTACCAGCATCCCCATGACCACGAAAAATACTGGAACCAGGATATTTGTGACGGGAATCATCTGTTCTTCCACGGTGTGGCCCATCTTAGTAGTAGATAAAGCAAGACCGATTGAAAAAGCACCAATGATAAAGGCGAGTCCAAATATCTCGGCCAAACCCGCGGCGAATAATGCCAATGCAACAGTTAACACTAGGCCAGCACCACTAACTTTAAACCGGTTTACAATGCGCTCTATATATGGCGCTACCAGGATACCTACAACTGTCAAACCTAGCCAAAACGCAATTGCCTTGAAGGCAATCAATCCTACCCCGGCAGCAGTTATACTGCCCGCAACGCTAAGTCCAACCACCACGGTAAGAACCAATATGCCAAGCACGTCATCAACTACAGCAGCAGCTAAAACAGTAACGCCTTCCGGAGAGTCAAGTCGCGATAGGTCTGATAATACCCTCGCGGTAATACCAACAGAGGTCGCGGTCATTATCGCCCCAATAAAGAGTGCCGAAGGTGACCATATTCCAGCTGGACCTGCAAAACCAAACGCTACCGTAGCCCAGGCGCCCAGGAAGAATGGTATGAGTACTCCTCCAAGTGCTACAGCTGTCGCTGGACCTGCGTAGCGAAGAAATTGTTTAAGATTAGTTTCTAGCCCTATAGCAAATAACAGGAATATAGACCCGACTTGAGCTATAACAAAAAGCTCATTACTGACGGGTATTGCAGCCGCGTGGCCATCAATCATTGGTATCGGGAAAAGGGGTCCAAATCCCGGGATTGCAATACCTCCGAGTGCAAAGGGACCAATCAATACTCCAGCAGCTAGCTCTGCCAAAACGGGTGGAATTTTCAGGAAGCGCGACGCAAGTTCACCAGCGACCTTGGCCACAAACAGTATGACTGCCAACTGGATTAGTATATGGATCACTATCTCTGTTAACTCTCCACCAGCAAACTGGTAAGACCCCATGGGTGAAGAAAAAAAAGGTAGTGACAATAGAGGAAAATTAAACATGTTTCCGGCCTCCAAAGAGTTGGACTATATATCAGCAGGCCGCATATCTCGACCACACCACATCATCACAACCCGATTTTACGAAAAATGCAACGTTCAGGCAAGTAAATAAGACATGATTACTCATATTGGTGAAGATCTTCGTACGAGCGCTGCCCCTAGTTTCTTGACATGAATTAGGCGCTTTGTTACGATCACCGATGCTGTCCGCTATGATAGGTAGTG
>Ga0114933_10002167_pt1 | contig 20758 bp, 17 predicted proteins | sample 4SBtaG_FD_89691 | JGI IMG/M metagenome (GOLD analysis project Ga0114933, IMG submission 89691) | Deep subsurface microbial communities from Kolumbo volcano to uncover new lineages of life (NeLLi) - 4SBTROV12_W25 metaG | ecosystem: Environmental > Aquatic > Marine > Volcanic | place: Kolumbo... | reverse complement strand
CGGGCCCGTTTGCAACGATACGCTGCGAAGGTTTTTTACAATAAACGCCGTCAACCTGGCCTGTAGGAGGGGCGCATTTTCACCTTTGTTGTATCAAGTATTGCGCTAGGGTCGTCTTTATCTCTGGCCGTGGAGGGCTGGAGAAATGTGCGATTGGCTATCGCTTGTGTGCGGACTCAGAGGAACCCATGGGATGCTTTCGCGGGGCGCCGACTCGTTTGTTTGATCGCGGTAGTTCATCACGTTCGCTATCGGGATATCAGAAGCACAGTGATTCGCCAGGGTTAGGAGGCAGTGGTTCCCGGGTTGATCCGGTGAGAGCGCTAGCCGGCGAATTGGGATTGAGTGGTACAGCGCTTCGCCGTTCGGCGGTTCCGCCCCCTAATATCCAACGAGCCGCAACACGCTTGTGAGTCGATGCCAGCGTTCTTAGAAAATCCCTGGAACGAGATCGACCGTAGCGGAGCCAACTGTATGTTGAGGTGCCCGGAAGAATTAGTCGATTTAGGTCTGATTGGCGTTCTTAATGATCACCGTGTATAGTCGCGCATCCTCTGAAAGAGGCGTAGTACGTTTCTGACCTTCCACTTGTTTTCTTATTACTTGTAATCTGGTTGGTAGCGTTGCTTGTGTACTAAGGCTGAAACCTAGTACGCAAATTGAGTGAGCCGGGTTTTGCACTGGCACCAGTCAACCCGCCAGAGTTCAGGTAGACAATCAATCGGATCATCCATCAGACCGATGGAGGGGATGTCATTGTGCTTTTTAAAGAGTTAAATCTAGACGCCAGGTTGTTAAAAGCAGTAGAGGCAAGCGGTTTTTCGAAGCCGACTGAGATTCAGCGCCAAGCGATTCCAGTAGTGCTTTCAGGGCGTGACCTGATGGCCTCAGCCCAGACCGGCACGGGTAAGACCGCGGCGTTCGTTTTACCCGCGCTACAGCAGTTATTGAATCCGGCCAGGAAAGGGGGCCGAGGGCCACGCGTCCTGATACTGACGCCGACGCGAGAGTTGGCCATGCAGATTAACGACAATATTCGTCAGTTCACACGGTTTGCCAGCTTTTCAACCGGAACCGTGGTCGGTGGTATGTCCTACTCACCACAGCTCAGAATGTTGCGTAAGCCCTTAGATCTGCTGGTAGCGACGCCGGGGCGTTTGTTGGATCACATGGAACAGCGAAAAGTCGATTTCTCACGGCTGGAGATTCTGGTTTTGGACGAGGCAGATCGAATGCTCGACATGGGTTTTATTGGTCCGGTGAAGGAGATCGCTGCTGCTATACCAGGAACTCCCCAGACATTGTTATTTTCCGCCACGTTGGAAGGGGGCGTCTTGCGGATAGCAAAACAACTGTTAAAAAATCCAGAACGCATTAGCTTGGCGGCCAATCATGAACGTCATGAATCGATTCGCCAGCACGTTCATCAGGCCCACAGTGTCTCCCACAAGCACGAATTGCTTAATCATCACTTGTCAAACGGCCACCTAACCCAAGCGCTGATCTTCACGGCGACAAAACGCGGTGCGGACAAGTTGGCGAAAAGTCTCAGAGCGCAGACGCATCGGAGTGAGGCATTACATGGTGATATGAGTCAGCCCAAAAGAAAGAGGACGGTGGAAAATATGCGTTCGGGGAAATTCAGATTACTGGTCGCAACCGATGTGGCGGCGCGCGGGCTGGATATCAGAGGGATCAGTCATGTGATTAACTTTGATCTACCCATGGTTGCGGAGGATTACATTCATCGAATCGGACGAACCGGCCGGGCCGGTGAAAAGGGCCATGCAATTTCTCTGGTCGGACCGGGTGACTGGGAGAAACTCAGCAGAATTGAGCGCTTGACCGGGCAAAAACTCAAACGTGTGGTTATCGAAGGACTGGAGCCAAACAGTCCAGAGCCAAGACAGAAACGAGCCAACCGCACAGGTCGTAAGCCCAAGGGGAAATCAAGTGTTAAACCGTGGGAACACAGTGGGCGTAGAAAAAAACGAACACGAAAGCCCACCTCTGGTGCAAGGGTAAGCGCTCGTGCTGCATGATGCGTGCCGGTTGTACCGCGCCCCGAAGAAGCTCATCCGAGATGAAACGTGTGGGATATCTGTGTTTGATCATTGGGAATTACGATCGCGGCGACTAGGCAGGCACATCGGCTTTTTCCAGTAATTCCGACGCTGCGAGCCAACGGCCTTCCAACTCCTGTTGAAGCTGTGCGTTGCGAGCCTGGTCGAAGAGTAATTCACGCAATTGATCTCGGTTCGCTTCGCTGTAGATTTCTGAATCAGCGAGCTGCTGGTCAAGTTCTTGTTGTATTTCGTTTGCTTTATCGATTTCCTTTTCGATTCGTAGAAGTTTGTCGCGTAGTGGTTTGACCTTTATCCGCTGTTGGGCTCTCTCTTTCCGACTGAGTTTTGTCGGCTGAATGTTGTGCTTAAGCTTTATCGGGGTCTCTTTTCCTTTGGTGCTCTTTCCAGCGGAGGAGGATCCGCCTGGATTCTCTCTTCCTTTTTGTCGTTGGCGGAGCCATTTAACATAATCATCAAGATCTCCATCAAAGGGTCGAAGTCTGCCATTGTCTATCAACCATAGATCGTTAGTGACCAGTCGTAGCAGGTGTCTGTCATGGGCCACTACCACTAGACAACCGCTGTAGGACTGGAGCGCTAACGAGATGGATTCACGCATTTGAATATCCAAATGGTTGGTCGGCTCATCGAGTAGTAGCAGGTTGGGCTTGTGGTAGATAATCAGCGCAAGCACTAATCGAGCTTTCTCTCCGCCGGAGCGGATCGCGACGGGCTCGGTCGCAGCATCCCCTGAGAACCCAAAGCGACCAAGAAATGACCGCAGTGAGCGTTCGGTGCCTTGGTGTGAAATGTCCGTTAGATGATCCAGTGGCGACCATGCTGAATTCAAGAGTTCCAGCTGGTGTTGGGCAAAATAGCCAATACGTAATTTGGGGTCAGCGGTGTAATGGCCCTGTAGCGGGGGCAGTTGGGCCGCGAGTGTCTTCATCAAGGTGCTTTTGCCGGCGCCGTTTCTCCCCAATAAGCCAATGCGGTCCCCATCTGATAGGCGAAAAGTAACGTTTGACAAGACCACGTCGTCATAACCCGCGTCCAGTTCCCTGAGATCGATTAATTGATGGGGTGAGTCATCTGGTGTTTCGAACTCGAACACAAACGCGTCTTTTTCATGGACCGGGGAAACGATCTGCAGACGTTCGAGTGCTTTGAGGCGGCTTTGGGCCTGCCTTGCTTTCGATGCCTTATAGCGGAATCGGTCGACGAAGGCTTGCATGTGATGCACCTGTTTTTGCTGGCGCATGTGTTGTTTATTTTGTATTTCAATCCACGCGGCCCGTCGTTCTTCCGCCAGGCTGTAGTTTCCTTCGTAGACCTGAATCGTACGATCTTCGATGTGCGCAATGCGAGTGACTGATCGATCAAGAAACTCCCGATCGTGGGAGATCACCAGGACGATCCCAGAATAACTCGTTAGCCAGCGTTCCAGCCAGACCATGGCGTCAAGATCCAGGTGATTGGTCGGCTCATCAAGCAAAAGTAAGTCAGCCCTTGTCATGAGTGCACACGCGAGATTAAGACGCATGCGCCACCCGCCGGAAAAAGTATTGACTTCCCGGTGCTGTTCTTGCGCAGTAAACCCCAACCCATGCAGTAGTTGACCGGCACGGGCTGAGACTCGAAACCCGTCTATGTCGTTCATTTGCCCGTGCAGCGTTGCCAGTAGCGTGCCGTCACCATCGACTTCCGTAGATGCAATTTTCTGTTCAAGGGATCGATAAGCGTGATCACCATCGATGACGTAGTCGATGGCTGTACGGGTTGACTCAGGTGTTTCCTGCAAAACCTCGGTAATCACGGTGTGCCGTGGTAATGCCACGTTGCCCTGGTCGGCTTCCAATCGATCGGCAATCACTGCAAATAAACTCGACTTGCCGGAGCCATTAGCGCCGGTTAGGCCCACCCGTTGACCTGGAAATACATCAAGATTCACATTTTCCAGCAACAGGCGGCTGCCGCGTCTGAGAGAAAGGTCAGTGATTTTCAACATGAGAAAGACACAGAATCCAGGAATAACAGTCAGTGATTGGTTGCACGAACACTGAAATCAGCGGCCGGGCGCATTATGCCGTAAACACCGCTGACTCATCGCCTATCGAGCAGATAGCGCGAATCGCATCTTTGATTCCTGGGGCCCTCAGAAACAATCCAAAGTATTCACATCGAGCGAAATCAATAAGACCAGTGATTCATCGCTCACACGGCGACTAGATTCCTCTTTGGTAAAGCGCAATCGACCAACAAGGAATTAATGGGCTGCCGTGCTTTTTCTTCGTATCTGCAGGATACGTCCCAGGTTACCGAGTGGGGCCAATTCGCGGTGCCGGGCTATGACCGGATTCAGTAGCGCTACGACACTTCGTGGAAACGGCGCGCTGCGCCGCGTAGCGAGGTCGATGTTCATGCACAAACACTCATTGCGAGCCAGCAATTGCTTTCCGGTCGCATGGTACATGGAATGGACATAATGAATGCGCTTGCAATCCATATCAACCAACTGTGTCTTTACACAGAGTGGATCATCCTGGAATGCTTCGTTGTGATAGTCAACATTCATTCCAATAGTAAAAATTGAACATTTCTCCCTGTCCGGGTAGTCAAGACCCAGGCCCCACGTTTCGTAGACCTGGTCCGTCGCCTGATCAAATGCGAGAACATAGAAAGCGACATTCATATGGCCATTGTGGTCTATCCACTCTGGTTTAACAGTAAGGTGGGTTTGAGGAAGTGTCATGGTTAAACTCGTAGAGCAGTAGTGTGTCGAATTAGTCACGTTGAGCGTATCGCAGTCGTGAATCTGATATGGCCCAGGGTTTCGGGTAAAGTATCATGACGCGAGTATTATTTGGTTATGGGCGACTGCGCGGATGGTGCCTATTACAGGTTTAATGTCCATGGAGAAATAATGAAGGAGCGAAGAGATTGATGCGGTGTTATGAGATTGCCTCGGCAAACGGGATTGGCGGTCTTGTTCTCAATGAACGTGACCACTCGACTCCGGGACCCGGAGAGGTGTTGGTTCAGGTTTGTGCCTCATCTATCAATTATAGAGATCTGATGATGATTGAAGACCCCGTGCCGCGCGGAGTACGTTATCCCACGATACCGAATTCGGATGCGGCGGGTGATGTCATTGCCGTGGGTTCTGGGGTGACTGCTGTAAAGGTGGGGGATCGCGTGGCAACCTGTTTTTTCCAACGGTGGGATAGCGGCACTATTACGTCTGATGGTATGAACAGCGCGTTGGGTGGAGCGTTAGATGGTGTGCTGGCAGAGCAGGTGATTCTGGGAGAAAAAGGTGTTATTCGATTTCCGGATCATCTGTCTTATAACGAAGCGGCGACGTTGCCATGCGCAGCGTTGACCGCGTGGCACGCATTGGTGGAGTTTGCGGATGTCCAGCCCGGAGAGACCGTGCTGTTGTTGGGAACCGGCGGTGTCTCCATGTTTGCGCTGCAGTTCGCCTGTATGCTGGGTGCGCGCCCGATTGTGATTTCCAGCAACGACGGAAAACTTGAGCGCGCACGGTCGATGGGCGCAGTGGGGTTGATTAATTATCAGACCACACCAGAGTGGCAGGACAAAGTTGTGGAATTGACTGATGGAGTTGGCGTTGATGTGGTTGTTGAAGTAGGCGGGGCTGGTACATTGGAGCGATCGGTGGCGGCAACGCGAGTCGCTGGAAGGATCGCATTGATCGGTGTGCTGGCTGGGGGAACGATGAACCCGACCATGATGATGCGAAAGTCTATTCGATTGCAGGGGATCTACGTCGGGAGTCACGAGATGTTCAAACGAATGAACGAGGCGATAAGCACCCATCAGCTGAGCCCCGTCATCGATCAGACATTCCCCTTTGCAGACGCTCCGTCCGCCTATTATGCGATGCAGCGAGCGGAGCATTTAGGCAAGCTGGTTGTCACTTTTTGACAATTAGCCGCGTGACCCGGTGGCAATGGGTGACGGATATACCTTGCGCGATCGACTCCGGTAGAAGCACCAGGGCATTGGGGTTACGGCTAACCGCATCGTCAGATGCACGTGCGAGACTGATTCAATAACTAGCGATTAACATGAGATTGTTGCTTCAGCGGGTCAGTAGTGCGCAAGTATCTGTGGCTGGTGATGTTATTGCACAGATCGAACAAGGTCTGCTGGTGTTTGTTTGCGCGATGATAGGGGACACCGAGGTGGTCGCACAGAAAATGGCACGCAAGACTGCCCGGTTGAGAGTTTTTAACGATGAACAAGGTAAGATGAATTTGTCGCTAGCGCAGATTGGTGGAGAAGCGTTGGTGGTCAGCCAGTTCACGCTGGCAGCCGATACGCGCCGAGGGAATCGGCCGGGGTTTTCCAGTGCAATGATGCCAAGCGCTGCGCTGGAATTATTTGATGCAGTCGCTCGTTCCGTGGCCGATGAAGATGTGGTGGTTCAAGTGGGGAGATTTGGCGCGGACATGGCCGTTAAACTGGTTAATGATGGTCCCGTCACGGTGTGGCTTGATTCGGCGGAGTGATAGACCGGTTATCCTAACGCTTCGGGCAGCTGCATAAACAGGAGTCGAGGGGATAGATTATGGTCAATCTGCTACAGGCAGAAGGGGGAGTGACAGGCCTCCGCATTGAAATTACCGACGGGTCAATTACAAAAGATGCTGTGATTGATGCAGTCAAACGTTCGCTTCAACGGAATCCACGACTGAACTACGCAGATCAGGTATTTGATGTGATTGATCTGGACGCAGATCAGGAAGTGGTGTTGTTGTTTTCTGAGTCATTTGGTTATCAGGCGGGAAGCGCGCAAAAAGCTTATTCCGAATTCGAGTATTACATTGATGGATATCTGAATGGGTGTTTTGAGGGGGATCAGCGATTGGTCGTGCGGCATCTATCAGGCTACAACCTGATGCGACTTGAAGAGAACGAAACGATGTTGGGTAATTTGGGTGGCGGTGGTGTTGGCACGATTAGCATTGATCGCAATGATGATGAAGAGTCAGGTGAGATTCGAGCTACGATTACATGGAATACCGACACGCCCGAGGTGATTGGTCAGTTTTATTACGAAGACAAGCGAGACCGGATTCTTAAACTAGGGGTTTCTTAGTTCATGCAATTGATCGATAGCTTAATTAGACCCATTGTCGAGTGGGGGCTACGCGAAGAATTACTTCACGGTGATCATACGGGGCAGAACTTATGGGAGCCGGGAGACCTCGCTACCGCCCGGGTCTGTGCCAACCAAAGTGGTATCAATGCGGCCTTTTGGCGTTGACACAGTAGATGATCTATCGCCGTCTGGGCAGAACCGATCTGAATGTGTCACTTCTCAGCCTAGGAACGGGCGGGGCGCGACGCTTAGGGCAGGCGACGGGCATGACATTGATAGATCAACAGGCTCTTGTTCATCACGCGATTGATCTAGGTGTCAATCTTATTGACACGGCTGAACAATATGGCGAATCAGAGTCGATACTGGGAAGGTGTTTACGTGGCATCCCGCGCAATCAGTATTTCTTGTCCACCAAGTGGTCGCCCAGGATCGGCGAAGATTTTTTTCCGGATCCGTTGGCGTTACAGGCGTCGGTTGAGCGCAGTCTCAAGCGCCTTGGAACTGACTATATAGACATTATGTTTTTTCATGGTCCGCGAGTAGCAGAATATGGGGCTGTCGTCGATCAGCTATATCCGGTTTTGGATGCATTGAGAAACGCTGGAAAGGTTCGCTCTGTTGGGCTGAGCACTCCGTTTGTTTACGATCCTGCTCAGGAAGTTGCACGAGTAGCCTTGACGGAGGATCCTGCAATATGGGATGTGGTCATGTTGAAGTATGGAATTCTTAATCAACACGCTGCGAATCACATCTTGACGTTGGCTGATCGTCATGACGTTGGTGTAATGAATATGGCGGCGGTGAGAATTAAATTGCCGAATCCAGTTTTGTTGGAAGCACTAATAAGAGGATGGAAAAAGAGTGGCTTGATTCCTCGGGATGCACTGCCGGACAAAAACCCACTGGACTGGCTGATCCAGGGCGATGTCAAGTCGGTTATCGAGGCTGGCTATCGCTTTGCTGCGGAGCCTCCTGGTATAGCCACCGTGCTAACAGGCACATCCTCTATGGAACATTTAACCGCTAATGCGAGGTGTCTTGAAAATCCTAAACTGACTATTGCACACAGTTCTCGATTGAAAGCATTATTTGGGAGTATCGTGGAATACGCCTGACGCGGGACGCCCGCCTCGTTGCAGCGCCAGCGCTGCGTGTTAGTTTGTCGGTATGGGAAATCCATAATGAAGTGGGTTACCGAAAAATTTGAGAAAACTCTTTCTGAGCATACTCGTTAAATTGCGTAGACAAAGTGATGCCATGACCTGGTTCCTCGGTCAGTTCATAGTGACCGAGAGTCAATTGATGAGAGGTGGATAACAGTCTGTCGAATAAGGGTGATTCGGCATGCTGAAGTTCCAAGGAATGCAGTGAGGGTAGACAGGCTGCCATTTGTGCGCTAACGACTGCCATCACGGGTCCGCACGGGTTGTGGGGACTGACCTGGGTTCCGTGTAGGTCCGCGTATTTTGCGATTCGAATAGCTTCCGAAAATCCTCCGCAGAATCGAATGTCAGGCATGATGACATCGTAGGCGTCGGCGTCGATGAAGGATTGAAACTGACTCAGTCCTGAGAACTTTTCTGCCCCGGCCAACAGTGCGCCATGACGATTCGCAGTAGCACGGAGTGCTTTCAGTTTGGGTATTGTTTCGGCGATCTCTGCCACAGGTTCCTCAATCCATTGGGTGCCTAATTGCGCGAGACGAGCAATGACGTGATTGGCCTCGTGTAGCTGAAATCGACTATGACAGTCCACTTGAACAGGATGATCCTCAGATACCCGCATCACGGCTTCAACACGTGCCATGCCGATATCGATAGCGTCAGCCCTGGCGTGTTGATTGGTTCCCTGCGCTAAAACCTCATCAAATGGTGCGATCTTTATCGCACTGAAACCAACGGCCAACGCTGCCTCTGCACGAGTAGCAAATGAGTTTGGGGTTCGGTCGATAGTGCCTCGATTAATGTTTGCGTAACATAGAATTTTCGAACGGGGTTCAATTTCGACTAAACGACGGGTAGAAACGTTTTGTTCTTGCCCTTGGATGTCGAGCCAGACTTGTTCCACAGCGCTGGCTAGGACATATCCAACGGGGAGAGGAAGGCTCTGTTGAAGCGTTTGCAGGGTGGCATCGGTAATCACCCCAGGCAATTCTCGAGTCGCGTTGAGTATCGCGGCCTCTTGATTCTGAAGGGTTACTTCTCCAAACCCTGTTAGGCCGTCGATGGATCTTCCAACGAGAAACATCCATCGAGTCTTCAGCGATACGGGAACGCTATATAAGTGTAGTTCAGAAAGACGTAACGGAGGTCTTTCAGTCATGGGTGATTTTAAACCTTGCAATGCTTTTCGGAGCGGAGGCTCACCAAACGGTAGATATCAGGCCATGCCAACCGGTTGGATTCTCGGATGTATGGCATCATCTAGTCGGCTATTGATCATGTCCAACAGTTCGTTTTGAAATGGAACCCGTTGATCAGTGCGAAACAGGTTATTCGTTTCCCATGGATCATCAAATAAATCGTACATTTCTCCGGCCCCAGACAATAACTCCAGGGTTAATTTATGTCGCCGTGTGCGTGCCATGCGTAACTCTAGCTCAACGCCACATCGTGAGGGGTTAACGCTCCATTCATTGTAGGCAAAATCCCGTTGCTGCGACATTCCATTAAGCAACGGTTTTAAAGATTTGCCGTGCATCGGTAGATCTGCACTGGCCCCGAAGTAATCCAACACAGTGGCCGCCACGTCCAATGTGGAGACAGGGTGATCAAGTGTTAGCCCAGGCGTAATATCAGGACCCTGGGCGATGAATCCCACTCGGACCAGTCCCTCGTACATCATGGGCCCCTTCAAGAGGAGCCCGTGATCTCCAAGCCACTCACCGTGATCGCTAGTGAAAATAATTATTGTATTGTTACCCTGTGGAATGCGACTCACACAGTCAACAATACGACCGACATTGTGATCGATCAGGGAAATCATTCCGTAGTAATTAGATATGATTTGACGCAACTGTTCATCTGTTTGATCAGGCACTCGGCTACGTGTTTCCCTCAATAGTCGAAAATCTTTTTGAATGTTCGGCGTCCGCTCCAGGCTGGCTGTATGCCACCAAGGTCGTCGATCCAGGTCTTTTGTGCGATGCAGAGGTAGATCAATTTCTTCGGGATGATGCATGCGGGACCATGGATCGGGTGCATCAAATGGGTGATGGGGGTCAGGAAACGACGTCCAGAGGAAAAATGGCTGTTCGCCGCTGTTGCGTAGGAAATCAATGGTTCGATCGCTAACCCAAGTGGAGTTGTGACAGGCAGATGGAAGTGCCGAATGCCAGGTATGCGCGGCATCGGTATGTGGGGCAAGCTGGGTTCGATATAGTCGGTTCTTCTCCTCGCCTCTTCCGTCTCCGTAGTACCAGCGTTCGTAATGTTGCCCTGCTGGTGGGGCGGCTGGTAGGTCATGATTATGCCCGTTGACTACGAGTTCGACGTGTTCGAATCCCATGTACGGGCCAAACCAATCGGGTGAATAATCTTGTTGGGAAAATTTACATTCCGGTGTGCCGGTGGGCGCGAACGTATGGTGAGTGGAAAAATGTGCTTTACCGATGAACGCTGACATGATTCCGGCGCGCTGGAGTGTGCCAGCCATTCCGCGATTACCAAGGGTGGGATCAAGATCGATACCGTTGTCGTGAACACCATGCGTGTTGGGCAATAATCCCGTGAGAATGGATGCTCGCGAGGGTTGGCAGACGTTGTTTGGCGTGATGCAGGTAGAGAATCGAGTGCCATTGGCAGCCAACTGGTCTAAGTGGGGAGTCTTGATCGGCCGACCTTCAAAGCCAAAACAGTCACCCCGGTGTTGGTCAGAAGTAATCAGGATGACATTCGGTTGCTGTCTTGCCATGGCTTAGAGTGAGGCTATCAGGCTGCAGGATCGACCGAGAAGGTCTTATGACTTTCGCGAATCGTGTTCAAGGTAAGGCGATATAAACTCTTTACTATAATTAGCGCAGTTAGATAATACATGTAAGATTATCTTTAAAGGCGTAGGGATCCTAAGCCTTTGTTTCATTTTTAATCAAGGAGCCAGGCATGCGTGGTAAGCCTAATCTTGTTCTCATCACCTCCGACCAACACCGGGGTGACTGTTTTGGTTTTGAGGGTCGAGCAGTTAAAACACCACACCTGGATCAGCTTGCCAGTTCAGGGGCCCGTTTTAGTTCATGTATTACGCCGAGTGCTATGTGCCAGCCAGCACGCTCCAGTATGTTGACTGGTCTGTATCCGCGAACGCATGGGGTTATCGATAATGGAATTGATTTACCGCGGCAGACGGGCGAGAACGGGTTTGCAGGTCAGCTAACACAGGCGGGTTATGCGACCGCGTTCATCGGTAAAGCCCATTTTTCTTCATACAATACCTTCACGGCGACGGGTACCCCTGAGTGTCGACACAGTTCGAGTGGTTATGCCGATGACTGGTTGGGTCCCTATATGGGGTTTCAACATGTCGAGCTGGCGGTGCTGGGACACGAGCTTGCGGAAATGGCCAGTCAAAATAAGGGCCAACACTATGAGCGGTGGTTGAGAAGCGGGGGCGGCGGGGAAGAGCGGTTAGGGTTGTACGGAAAGCGGTTGGCTCCAGATGTTGGTGCGATGCAGACCTGGCACTCGGCTTTACCTGTCGCCTGGCACCACTCTAGCTGGGTAGGTGACAGGGTGATTGACTTTCTTGACGAGGAACGAGCCGATCAGCCATTTTGTCTTTGGGCTTCGTTCTCCGATCCTCACATGCCATTTGATTGCCCGGAACCTTGGTCAAGAATGCATCACCCGGATGAGGTCGATTTACCGACTGTCCGGGAACGCGGGCTTGATCAACGTCCCTGGTGGCACCGTGCGTATGTTGAAGACCGGTCGATCGATCCGGCAATGGATCAGGCGATTTACGATCATCATGAGTCATTGAATCGGTTGCCGCGCCGAAATGGGCGGGCTCGGAATTACAATGACAGTGAGGAGCAGCTACGGCACACCATAGCGAATTATTTCGGCATGATCTCACTCATTGATCACAACGTGGGCCGTATCCTTGATGCGATAGCATCGAGGGGTTTGGATAACGACACTATCGTCATATTCACTTCGGATCATGGGGACTGGTTGGGCGACCATGGCATGATGTTAAAGGGGCCGATGTTTTACGAAGGGCTACTGCGAGTTGGTTTCTTAATTAAAGGGCCTGGTATTCCTGCAGGCAAAGTGGTTGGTGATCCAATTTCCAATACCGATGTAGCTGCCACTTTGCTGGATTATGCGGGGGTGGAGTCGTTTTATTCGATGCATGGACGCAGCGTTCGACCCATGGTCGAGTCAAGTAGCACGTCTCGCGATTACGCTTATGGGGAGTGGGATCTCAACCCAGAGCATTGGGGTTTGGACCTTAAACTTCGAGTCGTACGCACCAAGAGATATAAAATGACGGTTGAAGTTAATTCAGGGGCAGGAGAGCTATATGATCTGGCCGATGATCCCGCGGAGACTGTTAATCGATTCGAGAGCGATCGCGTTGTCCGAAAGGAGCTGGAGGAAATGTTGAACGAACGGCCGCCCGATGAGCTGAAAGATCCGCTAACTCCCAGCGGCGTGCATTAGAGGACGCAGCTAAACGTTAAGCGCATTTCGGCAGTGCAGTTTGGGTTGTTGGCATCGCCCATTGCCTACATGGGTCCAATGCGAGGGGGGCCGAGATCCTGTGCGAGCATCGTCGCATCGAAACTTTGACGGATCAGTCGATTTTTAACATCACTGGCATTCGGATCATTCCATAGGTCATTGAATTCTCCAGGGTCGACGTTGAGGTCGTAGAGTTCTCCGAGATCATGACCGTGGTACACCACAAGTTTGTACTGATCATCGCGGTACATGGTAGCTCTTGTCCCGTTGTTTTCTTTGAGCGCGTCGAAATACTCACTACGTACGAAAGATTTGTGGAAGTGTGGATCTGCTTTGCCTGTAAGCAGTGGCCATAAGGATTGGCTTTGCATATGCGATGGCTTGGCGATTGTTGCTGCGTCCAGTAACGTTGGAGCGATGTCCATTAATTCAACCAGTGCGTCGGACTGTAGGTTTGTTTTTATTTCGCCCGGCCACGAAAATATCAAGGGAACACGAACCAGACCTTCATAAAAGCGGCAACCTTTCTCGATCAGGCCGTGGTCGCCCAGCGCTTCACCGTGGTCGGTAGAAAAAATTACAAGCGTATTATTCATGTCGCCACCATCCTCGATGGCCTGCAGCAGGCGTCCAAATTGGTCGTCTACAAGTTTCAACATGGCGTAATAAGCGGCTTTAAGTGTCCAAGCGTCACGCGCTCCCGTTGAGGGATTGTTACCACGGACTCCCATTGGAGTCGGGGTGCGGGGCAATATCGGATCGCAAATGTCTAAGTTCTCAGGCCTGGCACCTTTTGATTGGAAGTCGATATTCTCAAGGCGCCGTTGTTGTGCCAGGTCACTTTCACGGAAAAGCGGTGGCGGCATCGATTGGGGATCAAACAGGTCGCGATACGATTGAGGTGGGTTAAAGGGGGGGTGTGGGTCATAAACATTGACGCTTAACATCCAAGGCGCCGATCGTTGCTCGCGAATGAATTCAATCGCTCGTTCCGTAGCCCATGTGGTTTGATGAAGTTCAGTTGGGACACCCTTGCAGTCCCGTATGAGGTCGGTTAATGCGCCGCCTTGCTCAGCCACCCAATCGGCGTAGTCGTGCCCGTTCGGCCAGTCATCTCGAGGCGCATGGCTCCATTTAAAAAACCGATAGCCATCATTAAACCGCGGTTCTACCCGTTGAAACGCACTTGCGAGGTGCAACTTGCCAACCAAACCACAATCGTAACCAGCTTCATGAAGTAAGCGAGTGACGATAGGGTAGAGGTCAGCAAATTCATTGTTGCCGTTGCGCGGTGCACGGACTGCGTTCGGATACCGTCCGGTCAGAAAACTCGCACGACTGGGTGTGCAGATCGGTGATTGTGCGTAGGCGCGCGTAAATGCCGTACCGCGGCCGACAAGTCGATCAATGTTTGGTGTTATTACCGATTCGTTGTTGAGCGCGCCGATCGTATCGTAGCGTTGCTGGTCTGTGCAGTACCAGAGAATATTGGGTCGAGACGGGCTCATGCGGGGGCATTTTTACCGATAGTGTGACGATAAGAAACCACACGTCGAGTCGGTTATTTCGTTATGGCCCTAATCACTCGTTTTCGCTTTGTCGTCACTCCTATGTCCGATGACACGATTTGTCTCCGGATCTATCAGGTGCATGTGGTGAAGGTCGACGGTGAACTCCATGCGGTGACCGGCCCCGACGACGGCTTGTGGCGCTGACCGTGCGCAAATGTCTGTGCCTTTGACTGAGAAGAACACCATGGTATCCATGCCCATGGGTTCAACAACCTGAACATCGGCACTGAAATCAACCTGTGATGATGCGGTGTGAACGCGTTTTTCTGTGACATGCTCCGGTCTGATACCAAAGGTGAGTGATTTCCCTTTATGGGGTTGGTAGCGCGTAGCATCCTCGTCTGGAATCTTTAATTTGAGTTCGTCCCCGAGATTGATGTACGCGCCATCCGCACCATCAATGACTTCACATGGGACAAAGTTCATGGCAGGAGAACCAATGAATCCTGCGACGAACCGGGTTCTCGGGCTGTCGTACATTTCCTGGGGGGTGGCGACTTGTTCAATCACTCCATCATTCATGACCACAATTCTGTCTGCTAAGGTCATGGCTTCGACCTGATCGTGGGTCACGTAGATCACGGTGGTCCCAACTCGTTGATGAATCTTTTTGATTTCGGTGCGCATTTGAACCCGCAATTTGGCATCAAGATTGCTGAGCGGTTCATCAAAAAGAAATGCCTGCGGCTCTCGAACAATAGCGCGCCCCATAGCAACCCGCTGTCGTTGGCCACCAGAGAGTTGCTTCGGTCGCCGATCCATAAGTTCTTGAATGTTTAGAATGTCAGCGGCATTTTGGACTCGGCGTTTGATTTCATCTTTAGGTGTCTTGGCGAGCTTTAGGCCAAAGGACATGTTGTCGTAGACGGTCATGTGTGGATACAGCGCGTAATTCTGGAAAACCATTGCAATGTGCCGGTCTCGAGGAGGGGTGTGATTAACCAAGTCATCACCGATGTAAATCTCGCCGTCGGTAATCTCTTCAAGTCCAGCGATCATTCGCAGGGTCGTGCTTTTCCCGCAGCCCGAGGGCCCGACTAGAACGACAAATTCATTGTGCTCGACGTCTAGATCGATTCCGCGAACAGCCTCGGTATCATCAAAACTTTTTCTTAATGCCTTTAGCTGGATTCTGGCCATGTCACTGTACGCTCATTGTTGATCTTTGATCGCGGCGTCAAAATAGAAGTGAAGACACCGGCGAACATTAACGGAAAGTGGGTTCTTCACCCGGAGCAGGCGTATAGCCTGGCGAGCCCTTGGCAAGAACGGCTTCGATGCCTCCTCCTAGCTCGATGCGCTCCGCTTGTTTGGCTTTTGCACGCCGATCTACGTCTTCTGGATTAATCAAGTCACGCAGTGCGGCTTCGCAGCTATCACACTGATCCTTATACGCCGGGTCGCCTGCGAGATCATTCAGTTCGTTGGGATCAGATGCCATATTAAATAATTGAGGTGGATAATCTTCCATATAGCGCACATATTTCCAGTCGCCATGTCGAAGCAAGTAGACGGCTGACTTCGCACCGGCTGAGTGTTGTTCAGAGAAAATTACCCGATCGGGTTCATCGCCTTCAGCAAGTTGTACGAGGGAGGTGCCGGGAAGTTCTTGGTCTTCATCAACAATGTCCACTCCCGTGGTTTCCAAAATAGTGGGGAACACGTCAAGGAGTTGTACAGGTGTGGCGACTTCCTTGCCCGAAGGGATGCCTGGTCCGGCCATAATCAGGGGCACCCCAACTGATTCCTCATACATATTACATTTGCTGAACATGCCTTTTTGACCCATAGATTCGCCGTGATCAGACGTGTAGAGGACTCGTGTATTCTCAGACAATCCAGACGCTTCGAGGGCAGAAAGCAGTTTACCAATGTTGTCATCAAGATAGCTGATCATGCCGTAGTACGCGGCGATCACTTTGCGTAAGGTGGCGTCGTCAAACTCGCCTTGGATTCCAAAATTGGTACGGTAGTCCTCCAATCCCGGATGCATGGGACGCTCGTCGAGGCCGTAGGCGAGTGGCATGTCCAGGTCCTGATGGGGGTAGAGATCGTAAAACTCAGGTGGGGCAACCCAGGGCGGGTGTGGACAGACAAGCGAAACGAAGAGTGCCCATGGTTTGTCGGTGTGGGTCGGCGCTTCGTTTTTTATCCAATCTAATGCGCGCGTTGTGATATCTCGGTCATAGTCAAGATAGGTTGAGTTCCCAACCCCTGCGTTTAGAACACCGTATGGAAAAGCTCGGCCAGTGGGCATCGGGTCGCGGAGAAGGGTATACAGCATCCCAACGCCATCAATGATGTGTAGGGGAACAATCGATTCGTCGAAGCCATTGTCATCGGCAGTATCTCGATAATGCAATTTTCCGATCGATACGACGCGATGGCCCTGGTTCATGAGTCGATGACCCCATGATGGGGCCTGTCCGTAATAGGGGCTGCAGTTGTCCCAGACTTCTAATGTTGGGTCGTTAACATAACGACCAGTCGCGAGGCTGCCGCGGCAGGGTACACAGATTGGTCCGTTGCAGTAGGCATTCTGAAATAGGGTTCCGTTCTCAGCGAGTCGATCAAGGTGCGGAGTTTTTACTAGTGAGTGACCGTAACAGCCCGTCGCTCGACGGGTGTGCTGATCAGAAAAAATAAAAAGGAAATTGTTCGGTTTATCCGACATCTTGGTCCCCCCGTTTAAATCCAGCCACTGTGAACGGCGATGGTGACAGTTCCTTTAACGGTGAGCAAGTAGTAGGGTCCATGTCTTGGTGTAAATCTATAAGAAATAGACTGGTTGAGTAGCGGGGGTGGTAACTAAGCAGTGCAGGCTGCTTTTGATTGGAGCGACTCAGCCTGAATACCCTTGCTTACAGGGAGGATTTAACTCAAGCAATTACACGAAAGACTTGTGGAAGGATTGTGGATCGTGTCACCATGCCCCGTCGCAGCATTGCGGATTAGTAACGAGGCGTTTTTGCATGAAACGACACATTACCAATGCGCAGCACTGGGGAGCCTAGACTTATAGCAAGGAGGAGCACCGTGGACAGAAAATTTCATTCGTTGGTATTAGCAACAACATTCGCTTTAGGTGTGACTGGAACGGCCTCGGCGGAGGTGAATTGGCGACAGTTTGAAGGCACTACGCTAAATGCCGCCTATTTCACGGCCAATTATATCGACGCCTGGTGGCGTCCAATGGCGAAGCAGTTTCAGAAAGAGACAGGTATCAAGGTCAAGATGCAGGTACTGCAAGCCGGACAGATACGAAAGAAACAGGACATCATGTTGGCGGGTAAGGATTCAACGTTGGACGTTTTGATGTTACAGATGGATAACCGTGGTGGAAAACTGACTGCAGCAGGACACCTTGAGGATCTGGAGCCGTACCTTTCGGATTCCTCGTTAACGCCAGCGAATTACGACTATCCAGGTGATTGGCTCGGTGGTTGTCTTAACACTGAACGCGTGATCAAGGGGCAATCACATAATAATATTGTTTGGTCGGCACAGGCGCAGTTGCTTCATATTCGAAAGGATCTTTTTAAGAAGTACAACGTCAAGGTTCCAACAAACATGGCTGAGTTGGAGGATGCGGCGAAGAAGCTGACCATTGATGAGGATGGTGATGGTAAGCCTGAGATCTATGGCTTCCTCTCTCGAGGTTGGGGTCGCTTAACGACGGCGAGCTTTGCCAGTTATTTGTTTAATCATGGTGGGTCATGGTTCAAGACTGCGGCAGACGGTACCAAGGTGGCAAATATCAATTCAAAGGAATCGGTTGATGCCTTCGAGTTCTATGGTCGATTGATCCGCGAGTATGCACCCAAGTCCGCGCTGAGCAACAAGCCGCCCCAGAATGCCGCGTTGTACGCTGCCGGTAAGGCTGCCATGCATCAGGAACTTAATTTCTGGCACGGACTTTCGGACAATCCCAAAAAGTCACGTATTGCAGGCAAAAGCACGGTGATCCTGGTGCCAGAAGGAGCGGGCGGTAGTTTCCCCAATCTGCCGACGACTTCGATAGCTATCTCGAAATATTCAGAGAAGAAGAAGGCGGCCTGGCTGTACATTGCTTGGATGACCCAGAAGCATATTATGCTGAAAGGGCAAAACGCAGCAGTTCCGATGTGCAGACGCTCTGCGTGGGACGACCCATCCTATAAAGCCCCGACTCCGGGTTGGGGTTCGTCGGCTAAACATGCGGCTGATTACGGAATCGCTATTGCGAAGCCCCAAGCTATTGCGATTGGCCAAATGCGTGATGCCGCTGGTGATGTCATGAATATCGCCATACGAAATGGTGATCGAGCGGCGATACAAGCAGCTGCGGATGATGCGGCCAAATTAATGACAGCACTTGTCGCTAAGACGGAAACTGGAATGGATTTTATGGGTGTGATGCCGTCTCTCGGAAAACGGATGAAAGCTGGCGTCCAGGAGGAGCCGATCGCGGCCGATGGTCTGGATAAATTAGGCCAATAGTAGTTCTTACGTCCAGGTGTCAGGGTTTGGGTGCAGACGCGCCTAAACCCTGGCGCCTGATTTCGACCAGCAATCAGTGCCACCCGGCGGTCTGAATCGATATGGCAATGACTAAGGTACCAGGTGCCGAACACGGGATGCCTCGGCGGTTGATCGACTGGATCGACCGGCATATGACTGTGGTGTTCAATATTCCGACGGTTATTTTTCTTTTCGGATTGGTGGCATTCCCGGTCGCATTGGTCCTGTTGACTAGCATGACTGATTGGCAGTTGATCCTTAATCCCGAGCCTAATTTTGTGGGATTAAAAAACTATATAACGGCGTGGCAGGACCCGCGCTGGATTAACGCGGTTGGGCATACGTTTTATTATGCAATCCTTTCTGTCGGTGGTCAGTTCGTCTTGGGAATGGCAACGGCCTTGTTATTTAATCGAAGTTTTGCCGGTAAGGCGTTTTATCGTTCGGTTTGGATGATGCCGATGCTTTCGATGTCTGTGGCAATTAGTTTGGTTTGGATTTTATTTTACGATTATGCCTATGGAATACTTAACCTCGGTTTGGGTGTGCTTGGCATAGAGCCAATTGAATGGACGATCGATCCGAATTGGGCGATGCCCTCACTGATTTTAGTGGGGATTTGGCACCACACCCCCTTTATGACGCTAATTCTGCTTTCTGGATTGCAGTCTTTGCCCCAGGATCCGTTCGAAGCGGCTCGTATAGATGGAGCCTCGCGTTGGCAGATTTTCATGCACGTTACTTTGCCATTAATGCGGGCCCATATTGCTGTCGCCCTGATTCTACGATCAATTTTTGGTGTTAAAGAGTTTGATACCTTTCTGGCGATTACCGATGCGGGCCCCAGGTGGGCAACGGAAACGATGAATTTGAATGTTTATTTCAATGCGTTTGAGTATCAGTATATGGGTGAAGCGGCTGCAAAAGGGGTATGGTTCTTTTTCTTTATCTTGGCAATTCAACTAATTCTGTTGCAGTTACGGAAACGCAAATGGTCTTATTAAAAGCGCGATTGCCAAAAAAGTTGTGGAAAGTGCTGGAATTCACTACGACACAGCTCATGATGATCGCGGTGGTTGGCCCGTTCTTTTTTATTTTCTTTTATATGTTTTGGAATTCGCTTAAGCCGGATTATCTTTTCTTTGAGCCCGGCACGTGGATTTTCGAGCCCATGTGGTCCAATTACACAGATGTATTAGAAAATAGTGACCTTTTTCCTAATATAGTAAATAGTTTAATTATTTCTGGTAGCGCCACTCTTATCGGCCTTTTTTGTGGGTTACTGACTTCGTATACGGTCACGCGGTTTAATATGCGTAAATTGGTGGTGGGAATTCTCCTCACACGGATGATTCCCTACATCACGGCATTGGTTCCTTTCTGGATCGTGTACAAGCACCTCGGTTTATTGAATACGCATGTCGGCATTATTCTGGCCCACTTAGTGATTACTATCCCGTTCGGGGTTTGGATTATGTTGGGCTTTATTGAGGACATTCCAAAGGAGCTAGAGGAGGCTGCATGGATCGATGGCGCTTCTCGAACAGAAGCATTCTGGCGCATTGTGGTTCCGTTGAGCGCACCGGGAATGATCGCTACCGCTATTCTTTGTTTTATTTTCTCCTGGAATAATTTCATGCTCGCGTTAGTCTTGGGTGGGTTCGATGTTTCCACGGCGCCGGTTTCTGTCTACAAGTATGCGGACCCGGAGGCTGGGGGCAGTGGCCAAATGATGGCGGCGGCGACGATGGTGACGATCCCCGTGTTCTTTATCGTATTGGCAATTCAGAAACAACTGGCGGCAGG
>Ga0114933_10002166_pt1 | contig 20766 bp, 19 predicted proteins | sample 4SBtaG_FD_89691 | JGI IMG/M metagenome (GOLD analysis project Ga0114933, IMG submission 89691) | Deep subsurface microbial communities from Kolumbo volcano to uncover new lineages of life (NeLLi) - 4SBTROV12_W25 metaG | ecosystem: Environmental > Aquatic > Marine > Volcanic | place: Kolumbo... | reverse complement strand
TTTCACTTTCACTTTCACTTTCACTTATTGACTTTATTGACTTCATGATATATCCTATAGAAGACATGATTATCCCTTTTCCTATTCCTGATAAAACACCTCCCGTAACAAAAATATATTTCATAATATAATATATTTATTATATTATTATTATTTATTATTTATCTAATTTACAATAAAGATAATACTAATACTTTAAGTCCTAATGCGGTCCATAAATCTATGGGTTTAACACCAGGTAAAGCTCTGGGAAGAACATTGTTCCATACATATCTAACAACTAAAAGGTTTACCATAAGAACAACAACAAAGACGACAAAGAGCATAAGAGAGTTTTCTGTTGATAAATTTCTAATTCTACTTTCTAAAGTATCAGAATTTTTACTATTCACGAATGTTTCAATCGCGGTACGAATCATTTTTTTATATACTTAATAATAATATTTTTTTATGAAAAAATATTATTTATTATATTCTTCTAAAAGTTCCACATATAAATACGTAATCCTTTCTAAGAATTACTCCTCTTTTATTTGTTTTCTGACTTTCGTATTTTATAAATTTAACTTCATCATCACTTAAAGGATTCCTATATAATGAAAATAATTGAGATAGTTTTTGAAATTGCTCTCTAATTTCATAATTTACGAAACCATCGTATTTATTATATCCTCTACCTTTTTCTGCAACAAATGTCATCGCAACCCTAACTTGTTCATTAAATATATTCCTACTAAATATTTCTTCTAATATTCTATATTTTTTCATTGTCATACCTCCACAATAGTCAAAATATAATCCTGAGAGTTTACTTCCATTATAATTTAAAAGATATTCATCAATATCAGTACGAACAGGGGTGGTTTCACTGTTTTTTATAATATCAAGTTTACATAAATTTTTATAATCTTTTGTATCTCTTGTAATAGGAATAAGACGTTCACCAGATATTTTATGTTCATATAATGATTTAGTAGTTCCTGCATTCGCACCTTCAAGATAACAAATTTTACCATTAAAACGAATCCAATTTTGTAATCCATGGGCAAATGTCGCATTATTATATCTTTTTTGTCCATTATCGTAAGATTGATGAACTGATGCTGTAGCACGACGAAATTTTGTAATTATATGAGATAATATAGGAGGATGTTTAACATATATTAGAGCATTCCTTTTTCTAAGAATATTACGAGCACATGTTCTCATATTATGTCCTGATTCCAAACAACAACTACAATGTTTCTTTCTATAAAGGACCATTGAAATTGTTTAATATAATTAATTAGAAACTCTAATCAATTTTATATTCAATTTTTTTATAAAAAAATATTTATTTACACATCAGGTCCCGAATTCAAATTATTATTATAAACTCCAGTCAAATGAATTTCTGATATTGGTTTTTCGTTGAAATTTCCATAATAACAAGACGATGATGCATGAAATTCATTAAACCCTTCTGAAGACCAAGGAGTAAGTCTCCATCGTGTGATAGCATGAGAAACTTTATATCCTGAATCCATAAATCTCCATGGAAGTATCTTAATCAACTTAATGGCTTGCTCATCAGATAGCATAAATTTTGTTGATGTTTGATATGCTCGCATCATAGCATGTATATTATTTGCAACAATAATAGAATTATTTATATGGGCGTAATTTTTTGTTATCTGCAATAATTCGTAGAAAACAGAAGTCGGAAAAAATGTCATATTATGATCCTTCCAATAGTTTTCAATATTAATATATAGTCCTTGAGGCTTTGGTAGTCCATGACGTTCACAAAAACAATGGGAACATAAGTTTTCTTTGCTACCATAAAATTTATCACAATTACTACATTTAGTTGCTTGAGCTGCCATTTTATTTAGAATAATATTCATGTCAATCCAATTATATCAATTTTTTTTATTATGTATAGATATAATGAGTAAGTTATATCGCAATTATATAAATTCTTCGGAAAATGTAGAGAAGACGTATAAATTAATGCATGAACATCAGAATTTATCTCAGATTAAAGAATTTACAGATGTCTATGATAAATTAATTGATAATTTAGATGGTAATACCCTTAATTTATGGGATTGGAGTATGAAATTACACAATTTTATTGATGAAAGTGATCCAGATAATGGACTTCCTCAAATATACCATGCTTATCAAACAGCTGAATCATTAAGACGTAGTTGGATGAAAAATGATACAGAATTAACCGATGATTTGAAAATAAGAATATTATTTACAAATAAACAATGGGATCATATTCCACCTGAGATTAAACAAATGTATAATGGTTATAAAACAATAAATTCCATGTATTATTATATTAAAAATTGGGATTGGCTTCCTTTACTTGGATTTGTTCATGATCTTGGTAAAGTATTAGCATTAACAGAGTTTGGTTCATTACCTCAATATTTAGTTGTAGGGGATACATATCCATTAGGATGTCCTATGCATCCTGGAGTAATATATTCTGAAAAAAATTATTCAAATGAAAAACCATATAGTTGCGAAAATGATACTAATATTGGAATATATAATAAAAATATTGGATTAGAAAACGTCCAAATGACATGGGGACATGATGAATTCTTAGCGCGAGTTTTTGTAAAAAAAGGGCATATGCTTCCATATTTACCCTTAGAAGCTATATATGTAATCCGCTTTCATTCATTCTATGCATGGCATACACCAATAGATAGTGTGGAGAATTCTTATTTTGGATATTCATATTTAGCTAATAAAAAAGATTGGTTTATGCTTCCATTACTTAAAATGTTTCAAAAATCAGATTTATATTCTAAAACATTTAATATACCTGAATTAGATGTCATTGAAAGTAAATATCGTCCATTATTACAATTGTAATATACTTCTCTTCATAAGTTGTAATACAATATAATAAACAATAAATATAATTAATAAAACCAAGAAAACTAATAATAATATTATTTCTTTTGATTTATCTTTCCATAATTTATGATTTCTCATTTCATAACTTTCATTGATCTTTTCATCTCTATTTATTTCTATTTCAACCTCATCACAATTTTCATCATATTCAAGATGAAAGAATTTACTTATTATAGGATCTATTTTCTTATTTTTTGACATGATTAAATAATATATCTCGTCATTGGTATAATTACCAATTATATTGGCAAACTTACTTAATATATCTATCGGAAATATTCTGATTAAATTTGGATAACTACGCTTGATAAATTTAATATACCATCGGAACTTCTTTATCTGAAATTTATTTTTAGTAATGAAATTTCTTAACAAATTTAATTCAATATATATCTTGTCTTTAATCTGTTCATCATCTTCCTTATACATCCTAACAAATATATCACGATATTTTTCAATTGTATTTTTATTCTTTTTCATGAAATCAAGCACATAATACATTCTTTCAATATCTAAACTGTCGGCAAATTTATATGTTATATTATCATCTGTATTAAAAATATATATACCCATCCCTACAAATGATAATACTATTACCATAATTACCATAGTAGTAAATATTGGAGATGATAATTTAACATTTATTCCTAACTCATTATGAAACTTCTGTAATACAATCACAATCAATATATTTAATAATGTAATTATTGTTACTAAACGATGTTTATATGGAGTTAATAACCAAAATAATAATATATTCTTTCCAAAATATTTTACAATATCAAAATGTCTAAATAATAATGATAACAATGGAACTACAGAAATAGCACCTATTATTGTAAATGACTTTCTAACATATTTTAATAATTCAGGATTTTTATGATTCAATAATAATAACAAAAATATGTTTACAACAAACATTACGCCAAAATAACCAATCATGGACCATTTAGATACATTCATACTTAAAGGAATCCCTTCAAAGCTATATTTATAGCTTTTTTCAATACAAGGTGTAAAAAGTGATTCTTCTTGAATAGGTAAATCTTCATTTTGAGAAATTGTTTGAGATTCTTCTGTTTGAGATTCTTCTTTAGATAACGATTTACTAGGTAATTGAGATTTTCTCGTTGGGATTGATTTAGGAACAGATGGAGATTCTTCTGATAGTGTTTTAGGAACAGATTCTTCTGATAGTGTTTTAGGAACAGATTCTTCTGATAGTGTTTTAGGAACAGATTGGATAGACTTTGTTTTAAGAACAGATTGAGATTCTTCTGGGAGTAAATTTGGTTTAGATTTTATACTAGGTTGTTTTTGTTTTGATGACATTAAGATATTTATTGATATAGGTTTTTGATTATATAAATCTGTCATTATCTATAATAATATGTTATTATTTTATTTGATAAAATAATATATTTATTTCTAATTAAATAAATATATGAATCCAAATTCCATATTACGTTTATTTATTGAATCAGGATTATTAGTTATTGTAGGTAGTGTATTAGGAAAGTTAGTAAATGATACTTTTCCTATTTTTGAAGATAATTTAGAAGCAGATTTTCTTAATAATATTAAATTGGTTATTGAAATTATAGTCCAAACAGGTATTCTAATATTACTTGCAATGTATACAAAACAAGTTATAATATATATAGTAAATTTAATATCTCCTAATACACAAAGTAATGAATTATTTAATATATTATATGGATATGTAATATTAAGTAATCAAAAAGAACTTATGAAAAAAGTAAAATATATCAATAATTATCTTTTTTGATAATTTCTATCCCATGTATATTTCTTGATAATCTCTCCCCCATGAAACAATACTTCCATCATTCATCACAGCTGTTGCTAAACCAGAAGTATGATGTTCCTTTGATGCTTCAATATACACCACTCCACTACTTAGTTTATCTTCAACTTTCTCCCACTCTTCCTGATCAATCTCTCCCATACATATAACTTTTCCATCCTTTGTCAAGGCTATAAAAGAACTTAAGTAATCAAATAAACCAACAATATCAATAAAATCGGTCCTATCTGTAATAGCATCTGGAATTACGAATTCATCTATATCAGGAGGTTCGGTAAATATTATTTTTCCTTCATCCGTTATAGCAGCAAAATTAATACTAGAAGCTATCTTTATAACTCTAGACCCACCAATTAACTCACTAATATTACCACCAGAATCTCTATCACCCCATGACATAACATGGTTATTCTCATCAATTACAGCAAATGCATCAAAAGTTGAAATATGTTGTGTAATACCATTTGCTATTTGTAAATACTTTCCTTCAACATTTATAGAACCAGAACCCCATGATATTATTTCATAATCTTCTGTAACAGCAGAAAAACTCTCTATACTAGAATATATGTCTATAATATTAGTTAAATCACTCTTAACATGAGAACTATCTCCTCCACAATTAGAATCTCCCCAAGTAATAACTTCCCCAGTATTCTTCAATGCAGCAAATGAAGACATTGTACCAACTATTTTTTTCACACCTTCTTCCAAATCATCAAAAACATTAGAACTATCTCCTCCATGATGAGGATCTCCCCAAGTAACAACACTACCATCACTTCTTAATGCAGCAAATGCACGATCAGATGAAATAATATCTACTATATCTACAAAATCTTCAGCTACTTCACTGCAATCTGATCCACATGTTATTACCTTACCATCATCGGTTAAAACAGCATAAGAATCTATATTACCATGTGTTATTTTAACAATGTCTGTCTTTGCTTCTGTATAATAAATAAGACCATTATTCAATGATTCAGGTTCAGGTGGTTTATGTCTTATAGAACCTGTAGTATATGTTTCAAAATATTCCTTGTTGATCCCACTTTGGGGATCTCCTGGATGAATATCACGATATGGTGTCCCACATATACTAATGACACCGTAATTCCAAGTAATCAATACATTATTAATTGTATATGCCATATTGTAGTTATAACTTTTATATATATTTGAAATAATTTGTGATAGTTGTTCGAATATTTTAGATATAATAATAGAATTCATACTTCCGAATAGAGTATCAGAACGAGTATCAGATTGTGTAATTACCTTCAATAGTGTTATACAAGGACAATCAATAATTGTACACTTACGATTTTCAAAATCGACATCATACACAACTTGACAATTATTGTGTTGCGCCGAAGAGTGGGTTTTCTTGAATATTTGAAGTAAATCGCTTCTTTCACGAAGATTTACCACCATTGTCATAATATAATAATAAATAACTAAAACAATATTATATCAATTTTTATAAGATTGAATCAAAAGAATGTATGAAAAATATAAATTATATAAATGATATAATTTATTTTTAGGTTTGAGGAAACATTAGTCCCAGGAAACATAGTTGAAGCCGAGTCCAAGTCCCTGCCTCAACCTCAACTGTGGCGAATTCCGGCTCCGCAACAACATTTGACAACATAACATCAATCATATTTTCCTCCTTCCGGTGCTGCTGAATCAACATCAATTGAGGAGAATCTGGTGTGTATGCACAATGGGGAATTTTCACTGATACCGTTCCCAATTCCTTCTCGGAACGAATTTCAATAACACAAGACACAATTGAAGTAAGGGAAAAAAGTTTAGTTTGGCTATACGGCCAAATCCTTACATCATACTTTATATCTCCATTTTGAATATCCATTTCAACGGACGAACAATTTAGACCACAAAGAATAACGATATGTTCCGAACTAGAAATACCCTCATGATATATAGCCCCATCTGGTAGTGGTGAATCCCATGGAGCATAACAGTTCTCACAAATATCGCGACCATGTGATTCACAATGCTGATATTTTTGCCCCTCTGTAATCAAAGGGTTTCCACATACATTACAACACAAGACATCATGACTGAATTCTATTGATTTCATAACAATCTCATTAGAGAAACAATCACGACAACACGTCTTTGCCGTACCAAACGGGAGTTCATCATAATCCACCATGTTGGAGTAATACAGTAATATCAACCTTGATAAATTTTATATCAATTTTTTTTGGGATATGATAAAAAACTACTTACTTCCTTGTATTCTATACGTTTAAATGACTTAAAACGTTGTAATATTTTCTCTTTTTTTATCATACGATTATAATGACGAAAGATTCTATCTTTAATATCACTGTCGTCTTCTCTATTTCTATCTTCCATTCTCTTAATTATATCATTTAATTCACTTTCATTATTAGGATTATATACCATTTTTATAATTTTACATATTGGATATATATGATGGATTAAATTTAATTGATCAGGCTGTATACCATCAATTATTACCATATTTTCTTCTGGAGAAACTTTCTCCATTAGTCTACTTACTAAATATTGACTTAAATTATTATTTACTTTATTCCTTTCATCATTTTCATTTTTAAAATTTCTAAAAATTTCTCCCAAAGATATATGCTGACATTTGTGTATATTTGATAAATATTTCCCCATTGTAGATTTTCCAGAACCTGGAAGTCCGAGTATAATTATTGAATTCATAACTATAGTTTTTATAGTTATTTATACTTATGTAATTTGTATTTTTCTAGCGTAGTTTATATAAGTAATATAAACAAGACCCAACAAATATTAAATTGGCAAATAAATACTTATAAGATAAACTTGAATCATATGTATTTGTCTCATTATTTGAAACTAAATCTTTTAATTCTTTTAATTCTTGTTTGAAATGGTCTATCTCCCAATCAACTCCCTTTTTTAATTCCGTTTTAATTGTATCATCTAATTCAGTACTTAATTCATCTTTAAACTTAGATAACTTAAAATCAACACCTTCTTTTAACTCTTGTCTTAAATGATCTAATTCATTTAGAGTAAATTTATCAATTAATAAATAATTTTGTTTTTGTGCCGAATCAGATTTAGAACTTAAATTAGTATTTGTATCTAATTTTACATTTGATTCGTTTTTATTATCTCCTGTTTTCTGTTTCCCCCAAAAATATTCCATTATAATTAGTTATATAATTATATAATTATATAAATATTATAATTCTCTATATTGTTTTAATCATGAATTAAATATATTATATCCTTTAATAATTCAAATAATTCATTTTTAACAGCATTATATATTTTTAATTTGATTTCATTTTCATTTTTATTTTTGGAAATAGAAATATGCTCCGATTTCTTTACTAAATTACAATATGGGAATTTAATAATATGGATTTGATATTTATCATTTTTATGTTTAAGTTTATACCATAACTTAATTGGTGTTTTATTAATACTTCCAGATATATAAAATACACCTTGACATTGAATCCATTTTTTCTTAGGAATATATATTAAACAATTTTTAATATCTTTAGATATACTTTTATTAATATCGAATCCTTTATCTGATAACTTGTCTACGATATTTTGAATATTTTTAAATTTTATAATAATAGCACTACTTTCCTTATCATCTATTAAGTTATATATTGTAGCATTTTTTAATTCATTTTTTATATGGAATAATTTTTCTAATATTTGATAGTATATTCTAAAATATATCATATATAATATTTAATAATATTATTTCCCCATATAAGAAATCTAAATAAGAAGTCTAAATAATGAACTAAAATTGTATAATAAAGAATATTGGATAAAAATTGATATACATACTTAAATATATTAAACTATTTAATATAAATTATATTGACATATAATATATTAAATGACTGAATATTTAAATAGTTCTTTATCAGAAAAAAATGACGAACCCTCTAGTAATCTTAAAAAATATGCGGAACAATTTGAAAATTTTGTTAATATAGACTACGAAGATATTAATGGAGATAAAGTAAATTTTGACGATGACACTTGGAAGGTGGTATGGTCATATATAAGAGACCAACCAAATGTATGGGTTGCCCATCAGATAAACTCCTATAATGATTGTATAGACAATATGATTCCAGATATTATCCATGATCCTCAATATAATCCTTTAACGTTGTTTGGTGAATTGGAACCTGAAACAAAACAATTTAATTTAGAATATCAATTACGTTTTAACAAATTTTCTATTGCAAAACCTATTATTCAGGAGAATAATGGGGCGAATAAAATAATGACTCCAAATGATGCGAGAATTAGAACAATTACATATGCAGCTAATTTATATGTAGATATGGAACACAGTGTTCGTTTTCGTCAAGAAAACGGAGAATGGGGTCCTTTTGATAAAAAGATGATAAAAAATGTTATGATTGGAAAGATTCCAATTATGTTAGGATCAAAATATTGTATTTTATCTGAGAAAAGTACTGAATCCCGTTCAGATATGGGAGAATGTAGACATGATAAACTTGGTTATTTTATTATTAACGGAAGTGAAAAGGTTCTTGTATCACAGGAGAGATTAGCTGAAAATAAACCGATTGTCCATCATTTACGTAATATGAAATATAGTGATATTTGTGATATAAAATCTGTTGTAGATGGAAGATTTAATTTACCTAAATCAATTTCTGTAAGAATGTTTGCTAAGGATTCTGGAGGTACAGGACGTACTATTCGTGTAAATTTCCAAGGTGTGAAAACCGATGTTCCAATATTTATATTATTTCGTGCTTTAGGAATTGAATCAGATAAACAAATTATCAAGATGATTTTATATGAGTTGAATGATTCTGATATGTTTGAATTAATCAAGCCTTCACTTGAGGAAGGTATTATTGCATATACACAAGAAGAGGCGGTAGAAGAACTTATTAAACATATTAGCCTCAATATAATTTCCACTAATTTAACTCCTGAGGAGAAGAAAGAAAGTAAAATTAAATTTTTAAATGATATATTAACAAATAACTTATTACCTCATGTTGGGGCAAGTTTTGAGAATAAGGCTTATTATTTAGGATATATGACAAATAGACTATTAAATTCAGTATTAAATAGAAGAAACTATGATGATCGTGACCATTACGGTAATAAGAAGATTGATACTGCGGGTTGTTTACTAGCTTATTTATTCGCACTGAACTTCCGTCAAAAACTTTTAAAGACATTTCAGAGAGAGATTCGAAAAGATTTTGGAAATTTGCGTGATGGTATTAATAATATTAAGATTGAAAAATATATTAAACCTACTATAATTGATACTGGACTTAAACGTAGTTTTGCAATGGGTGATTGGGGTTTAAAAGCTTCCAGTCATAATAAGTCTGGTGTAAGTCAGGTATTAAAAAGAGAAAATTATAAAGCTGCGTTATCTCATTGCAGACGTATTATTACTCCGATGGATAAAACAAGGAAAAAAATTGTAGGACCTCATATGTTGCATGGAACACAATGGTTTCATTTATGTCCCAGTGAAACTCCTGATGGAGAACAAATTGGTATTTCTAAAAATTTAGCAATTACTTGTTATGTAACGGATCAAACTTCTCCAGAACCTGTAAATGAATTACTAAAGGATAATAATATTGAATACTTAGAAGAAATTAATATTGATGATATTAAATCGGGATGTAAAATATTTGTAAATGGAATATGGGTAGGATTACATTATAGTCCCGATACTTTGTATAAAAATCTCATACAAGCAAGGAGAGATGGATTCTTACATATTCATACTTCTATCATATGGAATCACGAATACAGTGAAGTGTTTATATATACTGATGCAGGACGTTGTATCCGTCCCTTATATATTGTAGACCAAAATAAAATAAGATTAACAAAGAATATGGTTGATAATTTACAAAATTTAGATGCTAAATGGAGTGATCTTATGGGGATTAAAGATAGTGTAAAAGATAAAACTTCTCCAATTTCAATTATCGAATATATTGATTGTAATGAAGCTGAAAAAATGATGATTGCGGTAACACCTAAAGACTTAGAATTTAATTCTGATAAGAATCCGATATATAAACATTATACCCATTGTGAGATTCATCCCAGTTTAATGTTTGGGGTTGTAATTGCGGATCAACCATTTTCTAATCATAATCAATCTCCTCGTGTTATTTATTATGGAAATATGGGAAAACAAAGTATTGGAATTCCGACAACTAATTTTAATAACACTATGGATACACTGCTTCATGTTCTTCATTATCCTCAAAAACCTATTATATCTACTCGTGCGAGTCGTTTAATTCCTGGAACTGAATTGCCTTCGGGACAAATGGCGATGGTAGCAATTGCTTGTTATTCAGGGTATAATCAGGAGGATTCTGTTATTGTAAATCAAAATGCTATTGATCGTGGATTATTTGTTAGTACATACTATCGTCGTTATAGCGATGAGGAAAAGAAGAATCATCAAGAATTACAGGATGAACAATTTACCAAACCTAGTTCAAAAAATGTAATTAATCCTAAGGAAAATATTGATGCTTTAGAGGAAAATGGTTTCGCTCGTATTGGTGCTAAAGTAAAGGGTGATGATGTTATTATTGGAAAATTATTACCAATTAGAATGACTAAAGACGGGATTCAAAAGTATAAAGATACGAGTACAACAATAAAACGTGGAGAAAATGGATATATTGATGATGTAAAATGGAATATTAATGGGGATGGATATAGATTCTGCAAAGTAAAAATTCGTTCTGTAAGAATTCCTCAAATTGGAGATAAAGTTTCAAGTAGGGCAGCACAAAAAGGAACTATTGGAATGATTCTACCTCAAGAAGATATGCCATTTAATAAAGACGGTATTTCGCCTGATATTATTATCAATCCTCATGCTATTCCCAGTAGAATGACTATTGGACAACTCATGGAATCTGTTTTTGGAAAAGTTTGTTGTCTCAAAGGTTTTGAAGGAGATGGAACTCCATTTAATGGAGTTAATGTAAAAGATATTTGTAAAATATTGGGAACTCCAGTTTCAGAAGGTGGGTGTGGAATGACTGACGAAATTTTAGAGAATGGAACCCATATGGGATATGGGGATGAAATTTTGTATAATGGTATGACTGGAGAACAACTCAGAGTTAAAATTTTTATGGGTCCTACATATTACCATCGTCTTAAACATATGGTTGATGATAAAGTTCATAGTAGAAGTACTGGTCCATCTCAAATATTAACCAGACAACCAAGTGAAGGTAGGAGTCGTGGTGGTGGTTTAAGACTTGGAGAGATGGAAAGAGATTGTTTAATCGCCCATGGTATCTCATTTTTCTTGAAGGAAAAATATTTAGATTCATCAGATGAATATACAGTTTATATTAATAGGAAAAATGGATTGATTGCTATTGGAGATCCTAATAATGGAACGTTAAGAGATGATATTATTGATGCTAAACCTGTAGTAATTCCATACACATTTAAACTTCTAATTCAAGAGTTGATGGCTATAGGTATTTGTCCGAGACTTGTTACTCATTAGATTGAAAATTGTTATTAGATAATAGGAAAAATCAATATATATTTTATTGCAAATATAATAAATTATATTTGTAATCAGACGCATTAAAAAATTTTATAAATGTTTAAGAATAATTCTCCATGAAGATATAATTAGAATGTCTATGAATAACATTAATAACCCATTACAATCATTTCTAAATGGATATCGCTCTTGTAAAGGTGATAAATATAATTTTACCAGTATGGGAAAACCCACTGGCAGTTATTTTATTCCAGTAGATAAATATAACGAATTTCTTAAATCATATATTACCACAATTGATACATATAAAATTATTCCCCATTTAACCCAAAAACCTGATGAAATTTCTCCTATTCTCATTGACCTTGATTTTAAATTTGATCTTGATAATAACAAGAGAAATTATGAAATGAAAGACATCTTTGATATAATTGAGTATTGTTTCAAATTTATATCAAAATATTTTACTATTAATGAAAAAAATGGTATCTGCTATATTTTTGAAAGAGACGCACCATATAAAGATCGTGGATATACAAAAGATGGGATTCATATTGTTTTTCCTTATCTCCATTGTAATAAAAACGTAAAATTAGTTCTAAGGAATAAACTTATTAGTATATTTAAAACTACTTTTGATAGTATTGGAGTAATTAATAAAATCGAAGATATTATTGATCTATCAGTAATTACTCGCAATAACTGGATGGTTTATGGAAGTACAAAACCCAATCTTAAACCATATAAACTAACTCAAATTCTAAATAAAGATATGAAAGTAGATAAAAATGAAAGTTGGGATATAGAAGATATTGTAAAAAATACAAACGTATTTTATAACAAAGAACACGAAATTAAACATCTTAATAATAACACCAAAAAAGATTTTGACAAAATTTATGATGAATATGAAAAATCAATCAAAAATATTAAATCAAAAGATAAACCCACTATTCAAATAATACAAGACATCGCAAGTAAAAATTTTATGAAGAAGAAAGAAAAAGAAAGGAAAGAAGATATTGAATATGCACCTCTTTTAATTAATATCCTCAATCAAGAAAGAGCCGAAATTTATAATAATTGGATTGAACTTGGGTGGTGCTGTCATAATATTGGGAATAAACTACTCCAAACATGGATTAATTTTAGCACAAAATCTTCTAAATTCAAAGAAGGGGAATGTGAAAAATTATGGGATACTATGAAACCGGATGGACTTGGAATGGGAACTTTAATTAGATGGGCACGCCATGATAATCCAGTTGAATATGAAAAACTTAGGAGGAAACATATTAGAAACTATATTGAACGTGCAAGCACTGGGACGAGTTATCATGTGGCTACGGTATTATATCATATGTATCGGTATCAATATGTATGCGTTAATCTTAAACATAAAAACTGGTACGAATTTAGAAATCATAGATGGCATCAAAGTGAAGGAGGAATTGATTTAAGGAAAAAAATCTCTTGTGACCTGTCAAAAGAATTTCTAGAAATGTCTTCTCTTTATAATCAAAAAGCTATTGAAGCCTCGGAAGACGAAAGAGGAGGTCTTCTTAACAAAAAGAAAAAGTTTGATGAAATTGCTATTAAACTTTGCACAACTAAATTTAAAAAAGATATTCTAGAAGAATCAATGGAATTGTTTATGAATCCGAACTTTATGAATAAACTTGATGCTAATAAAGACCTTATCGGTTTTAATAATGGAGTATTTGACTTAGAAAAATATGAATTTAGAGATGGACGTCCTGAAGATCATATTAGTCTATGTACTGAAACCGACTATATTGATTTCAACAACGATGATAAACAAATTACCGAACTTTATGAAATTATTGAAAAAATTCATCCTAAAATTGATATGAGAAATTATGTACTAAGTGTTCTATCAAGTTGTCTAAGTGGGTTTAATAGAGAACAAAAATTCCAAATCTGGGAAGGTGTTGGTTCAAATGGTAAAAGTCTACTAGTTGACCTATTTGAAGCATCATTTGGGAAATATTGCTCTAAATTACCTATCACATTACTTACCGGAAAAAGAAGTGCAAGTAACGCTGCTAATCCCGAATTAGCTAAAACAAAAGGTAAAAGATTCTGTGTCCTTCAAGAACCTGAAGAAGATGAACAACTTAATGTGGGATTGATGAAAGAACTTAGTGGAGGAGATACTATTATGGCTCGTCCGTTATATAATGAACCAATTGAATTTAAACCACAATTTAAAATGGTTCTGACTTGTAATCATCTTCCTAAAATTACAAGTAATGATTGGGGAACTTGGCGTCGTATTAGAGTAGTTGAATTTAAGAGCCAATTTGTAGATACCCCGGATATTAATGATATTAATCAGTATAAGGCAGATTGCGAATTACCTAATCGTCTAGACGAGTACAAAGAAGCTTTTATGAACATTTTGATTAAATACTATAAGAATTACAAACTGAATGGATTAGATGAACCTGACGATGTTAAACAATACACTAAAGAATATCAGAAGAATAGTGATTTCTATTCTGAGTTTTTCTCTGAATTCTTAGTAGAAACGAATAATCCTAAAGATATAGTTAAGATTGATCAAATATATTCTATTTTTAAGAATTGGTATAAAGAATGTCATGGAATATCAAAGAATTCTCCGGCAAGAAAGAATCTCAAACAACAAATGGAGAAACGATTCGGGAATTATAAAAATGGGTGGAAACAAATGAGATTACAAATGGAAGAAGATGATGATATTGAAATCATTGATGGGAATGACTACTAAATATTTTTATATTTTTATATTTTTATATTTCATCAAAAAATTTATGATATTTTGATGGATTGGGATTCGGATATAATTTATCAACAGATAGAGACAATTGGGTTTCTATAAAATCTTTAATTTTATTTTGAGGTATAAGAAATTCAAGTTTAGAATTTATCTCTATTATTTTAACATTTAGATCTTTTGTTATCATAATATCTATTCCAAATAATTCATAACAATTCTGATCTTTGGAATTACATCTCGGTTTTATAATATTTTTGATATAACTAAACAAATGTAATATTTGATTGTGAATATGATCTAATTGAACGGGCTTTAATTTTAGACTATCTGGATATACAGGATTTCCTGTTGTACTATGTCCATGGCTATCTAATACATCTTTAGAGATTATATTAGGATTATATTTAGATTTCGCAGTAAATATTTCTCCATTTTTGAATATGTAAAATTTATTCTTGTTGTTTATGTTAGTACATAAAAAATACATTCTTATATGAAATTTTTTGTCTTGATATAATAAAGGGTTGTTTATATCTTTAGATATTACATAATGACAAGATTTATTAAATTTTTTTTTATGACATAAATATTTATCTTGAATTGATTTCAAATATGTTTGTAAATTTTGAATATTCGTAAAATACCTAATACCTGAACCTCCATAATCATATATAGGCTTGACATATAACAGATTTTTATCTAATTTTATTAACAATTTTTTATTTAATGGAAATTTTTTATTTAAATCAATTGTATATTGTTGAGGAAAATATTTTTTATATATTTTTGGAAAAGTCCTTCTCATATTATCAAATAAATAACCTTTAGTCGATATTTCATAATTCTTCTGTTCATTCAATATATTTATTAAATTGGACTTCGGTAATAAAGTTAAATTGCGCGAATATGCGTATTTACCATCAACATGGATATAATCTACTTTTTCTTCATCTTTTGATGCCTCTTTCCAATTCCCCCTATTTACTAACATTTTTTTTATTATATCATAAAAATATTCTGATTGAATAATGAATGTATACATATTATATATACATGAGTTAAAATATTAATATAATTATATTAGAATAATTATATTAAATTTATATGGAAGACGACGATTACAAAAATCTTCCCAGTTTATCTAATAGTGAAGAAACAAAAAATATAAATAAAATTTTAGATAAACAACAAGAAGGTATTAATGAATTCAAAAATAAAATGCAAAATAAAAATAAAGAACAAAAACTTAACGAACAAGTTATTAAACCAGAAGATAAATTAGATGACCCTAAACATTTATATTGTCTTAAATTAGATATATTATATAATTGGATTAAAAGTCAACATCACATGGATTTACATGCTATAAATAGTGTAGGACAATCTTATACATTAGACAATGTAGATACATTTGATGAAGCATTAGTGAAAATGAATGATTATATTTATAAAATATATAAAGATATTATGGGGAAAAATAATCTAAAACATGAAGTTAAATGTAAAGTAAGAAGTCCTATTCAATTTGTTGCTACAGTTGGTAAAGAATTTTTGAAATTACCTATTGAACTACAATATGATAACAAATTCTTCTCCGGAAGAATGGATAATTTTGACTTCTCATCTACTGAATTCTTTAATTTCATTGATATATGGAAAAAATTTTTAACAAAATACTTAAAGAAAAAATACGCCCATAAAAGTAAATTGGTATTGGTAAAACCACCTGATATTATTCTTATAGACTATGAAATTAAATTCTCTCCAAAACCTGTATAATTTTGTTGTAATATACTTATAATCATGGATATTATATAATATAATGACTACTTTATATTTAGTAATTTCATATATAACTTATCAAAGTCCTGCAAATGTTGTTATAAATGGGATATATAATACATACGAAGAAGCTGATAATAGACAATTAGAAATATGTTCTGGTAAAAGAAAAGTGTGTAATGATAAATGTGTTTATGGAGATGGACAAATTTGTAGTTGGATTAAGGAAATTAATGTTGGAGATTTAAATAATTTTACATTAGGTCCATCATAAAATTGATTATAAACAATATTTAATTATAAACAATATATAATTATAGATAAATTACTATGTATAATTAAATATGATAGATTTTCAAGAGGAAATCCTCCAATATAAAAAATATATTGGTAAATTAGACACTTTATTTACTATTTTGTGTAATAACATTACAAAGGAACAAGTTATTGAGAATTTACAGAGACAACTTAAAAAAGTTAAGAATTTATCTGGGAGTACTCTCAAACGTAAGATTGTAAACAATCGATTATGTGATGCTATTACCAAATTAGATGAGTTAAAAACGAATATATGTAATCATATTGTATTTGTTGGGGAAGAAATTGATATTATTGAAATTCCAAAGAAAAATATAAAAATGTTAGAGGAATACCATGTTGATAAATATTTTTTTACTTATGGAAATGAATTTGCGATAGATATGTTAATTGATATATTTTACAACATGGATTTTTTTCATATTATGAAAATTCAAAAAAATCATATTGATTATTATAGATTAAATAAATATAAACAAAAACTTGTTAGAAACGCTACAATAAAGTCAATTGATGAACTTAATGGAGTAATCAAAGATTCTAAAGAGATGAATGGATTGGTGAATGGAATTACTAATATAAATGATATTCATAAATTGGATAATAATTGGGATTATGTAAAAAAGAGTTTATCCCATGATGAAATTATTGAATATTTTGAAAAGAAATTGATTTTACATGCCCATAAATTAACCAAAGATACACTAAATGAATTATCTAATCCAAATAAAGAACATCTTTTTGTATTTGGAAAATTTGAAGATATACAAAAAGCTATTGAATCTTATCAACTAAAAGAACTATATTGTCATCCAGAAATTTGGGAAAAATTAAAGAAAAATGTAGATGAATCATGTCTAAATTTTGAAATTATAAAAGTTGCTAGTTTAGGAAACGGAGATATGGGAGATGTTCTACTCAAAACATATAATGGAGCATTCGGAATATCATATTATTGAATAAAATATATAGGAATAAAAATTTCAATATATTACATTGGAATCTTCCACCAACTCCCACACCCCGCCTCAGGAGCCGTAGACACGATACACCTTAGCCAACGTCCCCCGTCATCACAGAATGGACCACAACCATTGCAATCGCGAACCCTTTGGGGAACATCGGGTGCCGGCGTCCACTCCTCACTCCCCGTGTTCTTCCACCACATATTCTCAATTTTGAAATATACAACAGAACCCATCCGATGCGGTGGCAATGTAGGAAACATTGACGAGTAATACTTACTATTGTGTCCCGGGATAATTTGTTATCAATTTTTATTAAGAATTATTGAAAAAAATAAAAAAATTATAACTAAAATTTTAGGCTCGCAAGTTGTCTATTTCCGTTAAGGCAGGGAAATAAACTTTTTGGCATCAACGATCAAGTCGTTGATATCCCTGACCTGCCACGGCGACCAGCTCTCCTCCTGGAGGTAGCTATCGATTTCGAAGCACATGACATCGGCATTCTTCTTGGATTGCCCAACGTATGAATCGAGCACCTCCCAAAGGCGCTTCAGTTCCTGAGCAACCACAGGATCAGACATCGTGTCCTTATTATATTACAATCGGGGAAAATTTTATATCAATTTTTTTATAATATTTTTTTCAATTCATTAATTTGATTGGAATCTAACTTATATGGATAGTTTATTTTAAATTTAATAATTAAATCTCCACAATTGTTATTATGTTTTATACCTTCATTTTCAATTACTTTAACATAACTTGGTTGAATTAATTTATCTACATGAAAATTTAAAATTCTACCATCCAAATGTTCAATACTAACACTTGTCCCAATCAATGATTCTTTCAAACTAATTTCCTTAACATAGATTAAATCACAATTGTTTCTTTCAAATCTAGAATTATGTATTTGAGAAACTTCAAAATGAATATCATTTGGTACTTCATTTGGTTCCAAAGAATCTCCTTCATTTTCAAAAGCATATATCATTCTGTCAATATCAGGACTAAGCTTAATTGTAATTATTTTAGATGTATCAACTAATTCTTTTGTATCTTCATCATATCTCTTACGATTAATTTTTATCTTCTTAGTTGTTCCTAAATATATATCCTCCAGCGAACATTTTATATTAAATTTTTTAGGAGGACGTTGAAATCTTCTTTTTCTCTGATTTACAAATACATCTCCAAACATATCTCCAAACATCCCGTTCATTCCAGGATGTCCCCCCATTGTATTTGATGTAAAAGTAAATGTTGTATTACCATTTTTAAATGTTTGAGTATTTCCCATACCTGGTCCAAAAAATGATTGAAACATATTAAATGGATCAAAATCAGGAGGCATTCCCCCTGAATTTTTTAAACCCTCTTCTCCAAACTGATCAAATAACTTTCTTTTATCTGGTTCTGATAATACATTATATGCCTCGGAAATCTCTTTAAATTTTAATTCTGCTTCACTTTTATTATCTTGGTTTTTATCTGGATGCCATTTCAAAGCTAACTTTCTATATGCCTTTTTTATTTCGTTTTCTGTGGCATCACGTTTAATACCTAGGATTTCATAATAATCTTTACCCATGAATACTATATAAACATGCGATCTTTTTATGTTTTTTTATTAAATTAAATTTTTATTTTGTTTATGATATAGCAAAAAATAAACAAAAACTAAAATGATTTAATTTTTGTTAATTTTTTGCATTATTTTGTTTATTTTGTTAGATAACGTTACACCACATGTAGGTATAAACTTTGTAAATGCTGGCGGCGATGGCACATGCAACGCCAGGGGGGTGAGGGAGTTTGACCTACTGCGGTGTAAATGCAGCAGGTGTGGGGGAGCGCTCGGGAGTTCACGCGTCCGCGAGTGCCTCCGCGAGGCTCTCCAGAGCCTTGAGGAGCCTGGTGTACTGCTGCTTCGCAGCCTCCAGTGCCTCCTGCTTGGCGTTGAGGATCTTCTTCAACGCCTGCTCCATCTCCTTGGCCGCCACGTATTTTTTGGCGAGCCGCCCGGCCAGTAGAGGCTTGGTGTAGTAGGGCTCTTTCAGCGCGTCCCATTGGGACCGGCGGTACATCCGCAAATACCGCGCGTTATCAAAATCGCGCGTCGCCTTTATTACCTCCTTCTCCGCCACCTCCGCCTTTGTTTGCGCAACTGCAGCCTGCCCGCTGACATGGTGCGCGAGTGCCTCCGCGATTGGCGACCCCAAAGGTGCCATCGTGTCACTACATATAATATCTACCAGGAATAAATTTACTTCAATTTTTTTTTCAAAAAAGATTTAGTTAGAATAAATAAAATTTTTTTCAAAAAATTTTAGTTAGAATAAATAGTATTATTTATTACCGAAGTCATAAAACTACATGCAGCACTAAGAATACTAGCTATATCATAGATTTCATCTTGATTTACAGACATTTCATTAATATCGTTTAATTTTATTAGTGCATTCCGTGCCAAGGACTTTCCAATATTAAATTGGGTATAAATTGACTCAGGAATTTGTTTATCATTACAAATTTGTTTAAATAGAGAACATGAATATGTGAATTTACT
>Ga0114933_10002165_pt1 | contig 20781 bp, 29 predicted proteins | sample 4SBtaG_FD_89691 | JGI IMG/M metagenome (GOLD analysis project Ga0114933, IMG submission 89691) | Deep subsurface microbial communities from Kolumbo volcano to uncover new lineages of life (NeLLi) - 4SBTROV12_W25 metaG | ecosystem: Environmental > Aquatic > Marine > Volcanic | place: Kolumbo... | reverse complement strand
TCATAGTCAGGATTTCCTTGTTCAGCTGAACCTGCTAGAATTGAAATTGCAAATATTGGACCTTCAGGAATTACCTCAATAATTTCTTCAACTTCCACAACTTCTTCTGTCACCAAGTATGCATCAGGACCAGTAAAACCAAATGCAACATATAATCCAACACCACTTCCTATCGCTAAAATGAAAATTATTCCAATTGGTTTAACATATTGAGGAATTTTCATTGCAAAGTATGCAATTACAATTGATGGAATTACAATCATAATTAGTAATCCAAAGTATACTGGTAACGTAGAATTTTCAGTCATGGTAGTTGCAAATGTACCAAATGCAAGGCAGATTGAAATAATCACCAGAACAACAGCTTTAGTTCTATTAGTTGTTGAAACTCCTCCTTCCAAAATTCCGGCTGCGAGTATAATTAATCCAATCATAGTAAGAAGCCCTGTTAGGGCATGCATACCATCAATGAACGTATGAGCTATTCCAGAATAGGATGTTACTAACCCTGCTAGTCCTATAGCGGTCAAGCCTGCTCCAGGCATAATTAAATCCCAATTACTCAATTTAGCTTTGATGGTTTCTCAGTAATATTTTATCTTTGTGAAAGAACTATGATCGCTATTAGATTGGTATAAATTCGATATATAGACGAGATAATTTATGGGGCTTAATGAAATTCTAGAAATATCTAAGCCAAGAATTGTAGTTCTTTTAGTAATAACTGCTGTGACATCAATGTTTGCTGCAAGTAAACTAATAGGACCAGAGCTTGATTATTGGGATCTACTGCATATTATAATTGCTGGAGCGCTAGCATCTGCTGGATCAAGTGCATTGAACCACTATTATGATAGAGATATTGATCCATTGATGAAACGAACTAGCACCAGACCCATTCCTTCTGGACGAATGAAACCAAATTCTGTATTATTGTATGGTCTTTCAGTAAGTGTTATTTCTGTAGTGTATGGTGCATTGACTTTAAATTACATTTCAGCATTTTTTATTGCTCTTGGTATTTTCTTTTATGTTATAATTTACACTGCTTGGCTGAAACGACTTAACTCCTCAAATATTGTTATTGGAGGATTTGCAGGAAGCGCTGCTTCTATGGCAGGTTGGTCAGCAGCAACAGGCTCGATGGATATTCTTGGATTTCTAATTGGATTCTTGGTTTTTGTCTGGACTCCATCACACTTTTGGTGTCTAGCCATGAAAATGAAAGATGAATACTCTGAAGCAAAAGTACCAATGTTACCAGTATTAATTGGAATGCAAAAGACATCAACTTACATTTTAGTAAATACTCTGATTCTTCTACCGTACTCTCTAATGCTTTATGCATTTGGAATGGGATTAGTTTACACTGTAATAGCTGCTGCAGCAGGAGGACTGATGTTGGTGTACCATTTTAAATTAACAAAGCTACCTACTTCAGAATTTGCATGGAAAGCCTACAAGGTTACTGCACCGTATCTTACGATTATATTTTTAGGAATTGCGTTAGATGCCGCATTTCATTTTAGATTCTAAATTATTTTTTAATCAGTTCCAGGAAAACTGGCTTCATAATCTTTATCTTCGCTGTCTTTAATCTGTTTTTCATATTCCTCGTCTTCTTTAGTTACAGAAACAACTTCAATTCGTTTAGTATCTTTAGTCATCCATGTGACTGTTATAAGTCCCATAATTTCTAAATCTAATAGGATTTTATTAAATTCACTATCTGGAAGTATAATTTCATTCTTTACAAGCAACTTACTAAGTTCTTTATCAGTAAGACCATCACTCTCCTTAATTTTTTCTAGTATTTTGTTTTTTATTGGAATAGTCATTTTAACCATAGAATGTATTGTCTAATTTTTGTGGAACCACATTTGATATTCCTTCTTGAATTTTATCATACCATGTTTCTACGTCTTTACTAATGGAAGGTTTAATTCGTTTTAATCCCGATGCAAAATTCTTACTTGTAATTTTTGTTAAATTCAATTGCATTGCTTCTACTGCTGCCTCTCTACATAGAGCTGCAAGATCAGCACCAGAGTAATTTTGTGTTGCAAGTGCAATTTCTTTTAAGTTAACATCTGAGGAAATAGGCATGTTTTCTGTAAGAATTTCTATTATACTTAATCTTCCTTTTTCATCTGGAGGTGGGACAAAAATCCTCAAATCTAATCTACCTGAGCGTAACATCGAATTATCAATTAAATCTGGTCTATTCGTTATTCCAATTACGACTACCCTAGAACTAGAACCTTCTTCCATCTCTGTAAGTAATTGACTAAGTATTGTTTCACCCACACCACTTTCTTCACCTGATTTTAATTTTGCAAGAGAATCTAACTCATCAAAAATTATTACACATGGTGATGATGACTTTGCCTTTCTAAAAATTTCTCTTATAGCCTTTTCAGATTCCCCAACCCATTTTGATAAAATTTCTGGTCCTCTAACAAGGATCATGTTTCCTCCACTTTCTGTTGACAATGCTCTAGCTAAGATTGTTTTTCCACACCCGGGTGGTCCGTAAAGCAATGCACCTTTCGGAGGTTTAATTCCCATCTTTAAAAATTTCTCTGGTTCATTCATTGCAGAAATCAAGTTTTCTTCTAAAACAGTCTTTGCTTCATCTAAGCCACCAACATTTTCCCAATAAATCTTGGACCGTTCAACATAGAATTCTCTCATTGCAGTTGGTACCACTTCGTGCATTGCATCATAGAAATCAATTATCTTTATCTCCATTGATTGAAGTATCTTAGAAGGGATTTTTTCAGTTTCTAAATCTATTTTTGGTAAATATCTTCTTATAGATTTCATTGCTGCTTCCCTACAAAGGGATTTCATATCTGCACCAGTATATCCATGTAATTCTGAAGCTAGGGTTTTCAATTCAACATCATCAGCAATCGGCATACCTCTTGTATGAATTTGTAATACTTCTAATCGACCATCTCCATTTGGTACAGAAATCTCCATTTCTCTATCAAACCTTCCAGGTCTACGAAGTGCTGGGTCTACACTATCTGGACGATTTGTTGCGCCAAGAACTATCACATTTCCTCTTTCTGTTAATCCATCCATTAATGCAAGTAATTGTGCAACAACTCTTTTTTCCACATCACCATATGCCTCTTCCCTTTTTGGTGCAATCGCATCAATCTCATCAATGAAAATAATACTAGGTGAGTTTTCTTTTGCCTCTTTGAAAATGTCTCTTAGTCTGGCTTCTGTTTCACCATAGTATTTGTTCATAATCTCTGGACCATTAATTGAAAACATGTTTGCTTCTGACTCGCTAGCCAAAACTTTTGCTAGTAGTGTTTTTCCACACCCAGGTGGTCCGTATAGTAGAATTCCACTATGTGGTTCTACACCTAATCTAGAAAATAATTCTGGATGCCTTAATGGTAATTCCACTATTTCTCGCATTACTTTTATTTCATCTCTCAATCCACCTACTTCCTCATATGTAATTCCAGATTTTTTATCACCAGAAGATTCGGAAAGAATTACTAACTGTGTAGCTCTTTCAATTTTTACTATCCCTTTTGGTGCTACCTTTTTTATCTTGAAATCCATTGAGTTACCTAAAATCATAACTGAAATTTCATCTCCTTGATTAAGCGGCATGCCTTTTAGTCTATTTTTAACAAAATCTGTAAATTCTTTATCTACAGAAACAATATCACTTACTGGCATTAATGTTACAGTCTTTGCATGCGATGTCTTTATTTTTTGAATCTCAACTACATCATTAAGTGCTACACCTAAGTTCTTTCTTGTTTGTCCATCAATTCTAATTGTATCTGGGTATTTCTCATCTTCATCAGCAGGCCAAATGATTGCACATGTAGAATTTTTTGCATTAATTTGAATTGTATCGCCAGGTGATGCATGAAGATAATCCATAGCATCAGGTCCAATTCGTGCTCGTTTTTTACCAACATCTCTATTTTTTGCTTCTCCAACTCTCATCTGAAGTGGATCAATATTTTGTACCAAGTGAGATCACCTATTTCATATCAACAGACATTCTGCTCATATTTAGGACTTCAAATTCACTTACACCTTCTACTGACTTTACTGAATTTTCTAATGAATCCATTTGGCCTTCTGCATCATTAAGAGTAAACTGTGCTTTTATGAATTCAAGCCCGAATGCAAGCGGTTCTTTTGAATATTCTTTTAATTCGATATCATTTTTTAGTTGACTTCTAATAGAATTTACTATATTATCTAAATCAACTTCGGTTCCTGTAGGGAGGATTTTAACAATTAGCAATAATCTAGCCATATTCTTAAGGTCCTGAGAAATTACAAGATTCACATGTATAAGATGTAGCTGATTCTCTACAGCTTTCACATCTCCATAGTAAAACAGAATCACATTCTGGGCAATTGAATTTTACACATTTATCATTAGGCATGATATGTCTGTGGCAACAACTACAAACAGGCAATTCTATATTTGACGACATATAACTTGGCTTCTAATTCGGAATTTATACCTTCCTTGAGTTATTCATTAACTAGGAATTAATTTTTTAATTTCACTACCAATTAATGCTTGTGCAGTTCCAAGAGATTTCTTTAATCCTAGTAATTTTATAATTGATCCTGTATGAAAATCAAAATCATCTTTTTTTGAAATATCATTAATTATTTCTGGTGTTATAAAACTAAAAAGTTTGTTTACTGTTTTATTATCAATTCTTGAAAGTATTTTTCTAGCAAGTATCTGTTTTTCAAATTCTTTTCCAAATTTATTTCTCCATTGTGTCTCATAATTACTTAATTCTGATTCAACATTAGTTTTCAAATATTTAGAGATTGATTGACCAGCAAATATTCCTCCCATACCACATGAGAAAATTCCTCCAGCAGTAGTTGGTTTGGCTTGACCAGCTGCATCTCCTACAATAACCGTGTTACCATGTACAAACTGCTTGATTGGGCCTTTAATCCAAATTGGTGCATAAATTTTTCTAATTACAGAGAATTTTCCTTTGTTCTTTAAGAATTCATTAATTGCTGATACTGAACTAATTGAATTTCCAGACACTCCAACTTTTCCAACACCATCACCAGAAGGAATTATCCATGCAAAGAATCCAGGGAATTTTTCCTGATCAAGATAAACTTCTACTTGATCCTTTTTTATCCAATCTGCATATACTTCATACTGTGCTGTAGGATAAACACCATCTTTGTTTTTATTAGCTAATACTGATGCTCCCCTACAATCAACAAACACCTTGCATTCAAAATTACCTATTGATGTTTCAACGATATTGGAATTTTTATTTTTAAAGCTGGCTTTCACAATTATTTCTGCACCATTGTCCTTGGCTTGCCTTGCAACCTGTTTGTCAAGTTCACGTCTGTTTACAACAATTATTTCTTGTTTTCTTGAATCTATATTGAAGTTATCACCGTTTGGAAAAAATACTTTAGCAGAATCAATTTTACATTCAAATGATTTTTTTGATGGTTCAATTCCTAACTCTTTTAATGCTGATTTACTTACTAGACCACCACAATGTTCTGGACTTCCTACCTCAAACCCTTCTTCTAAAACTAGTACAGAGTGTCCTCCAGCAGCAATCTCTCGTGCAGCTAATAATCCAGAAATACTACCACCTGCAACTATAGCATCATACATACCAGTCATCAAAAATTGATTTATTTAATTCAATTTATGTTTGAATGGAACATTAATTGTAAAGTTTATCATAACGGTTTTTTCATATAAGTTATGACTGAAATTAAACAGGTAATTGTAGTAAGAACTGATCTTGACATGGGTAAAGGAAAGATTGCAGCACAGGTTGGTCATGCATGTGTACTTGGTGCAGAACATGTTAGAAAATCAAATCCTGATTGGTTTACAAAATGGTGGAGTGGACAAGAAAAAGTTGTTGTCAAAGTTTCTGGTTTAAAAGAATTAGAAAAAATTAGAGATGGTGCAATTGAAATTGCAGTTCCATGGTCAGAAGTCACTGACGCAGGTCATACTCAGATTGCACCTGGAACTACAACCTGTGTATCTTTGGGTCCTGCACCAGAAGATTTGATTGATAAAATTACAGGAGATTTAAAACTCCTATAATTCGGAATAAGATATAACAAGCTTAGATTTTGAAGAATCGTGAAACAAAAGACAAAGGCATACCTTGCATTCGGATTTTTGGGCGGAATTTTATTAACATCTACTATATTGTTTGCACTTCCTCCTCCAGCTCCAACAATGACTGAAACAGAAATGATCTCAGAAGCCGAAATAACTAAGACTGGAAGTCCAATGGATAACTATCCAGATGAACAGCGTGATACATTTTGTGGAACAGGAGATGCAAAATCAAACACTTTTGTCACAGAATATAAAATTCCAACTGTATGTACACAGCCACTTGCCATTCAAGTAACTCCTGATGGTCAGGTATGGTTTGTTGAAAGTAATGTAGGCAGAATTGCAAACTTTGATCCAACAACAGAGACTTTCACCGAATATGATAATCCATATTGGCCTGAGGCTAGCCGCTCTATGAATTGGGGAATAGATTACTCTTCAGATAATTCACTATGGTATACTGATGGTAGTACTGATTCTATATGGCAGTTTAGTATTAACGACAAAAATTATACTGCACTAACATATCCTGTATCCGAATCTGGTTCCTTACCACAAAGATTAGAGATCTACGGTTCGAATGTGTTTGTAAATGATTTTACGGGAGGAAAACTAACAATGTTTGATATTAGTCATAATTCAGATGCAGTAGAATATACTAGTGTAGTCAACCCAATTCCTGAAAGTTTTACTGGTGACTTTGCTTTAGATTCACAAGATAATGTTTGGTATACATCTTGGAGACCAGATGATGTAGGTGTACTAGCTAAAGTCAATATTTCTATGTATACGGAAGAGTTGGACCAAGATGAAACTTTATCAGAAAATGATGTTGAAGCATTCGAATTCCCACAAGATCTTAACACAGCAAACGGATTATCAGTTGACTCTAATGGAGATATATGGATTGTTGATACATCTAGTAGTTTCTTCTTCAAGTTTGAGCCAACAACTGAAGAATTTACAAAATACATTACACATGTACCTCATTTGTCTACATATGGAAATGAAACTGGAGTGATCAAAGATCCAATTTCCAGACCATATTGGGCAGATCTTGATAATTTTGGAAATCTTGTATTTAATGAACAAACATCAAATAGAATTGGAATTCTCAATATATCTACTGAATCATTTACTGAATATATGATTCCATCAAAGAATCCCAATTGGGGTGACTGTGGCGATTTGCAAGACTGTGGAATTGCTCAAGTATTTGACTTTGCAATTCATGACAAAAAAATATGGTTCACTGAGTGGGTTGAAAATAATATTGGAGTATTAGATACTGAAAAACCATTACCATTTACTGTAGAAACTGATATTCGAGAAATAACACTAAAGAAAGGTGAATCTATTGATGTGGTTCTTAATGTAAACTACAGTGATGCAGGTAGTTATGTTAACAGTGAATTTCTATCTGCACATACTGCAGCTAGAACCATTAATTTTACCGATATTGAAATAACTTCATCTCGTGAATCACTTCAAAATAACAAGGAAAGTATCTTAGTTACTATTAATGCCAGTAAAAATGCACTATCTGGAGACTATAAAGTACTTCTTGGTATTGGCAATGATGAAATTACAGTGTCCAAATTCATTAATGTAAAAATAGAATCGTGATTCCTAAAATTGATTCTGACATAGGCATCTCATTTTATACAACAAAGTCAGTTGGTACAGGTGGTACAATAAAGAAATCAAATAATGATTTCAAAGTAAAGGAACTTCTTTCAGAAAAAGCATTAAAGACAATTTCAAACGATAGTGGGTTCTCAGTTTATACTCTTCAAAAAAATAGTATTGATACATCTCATGCATTAAGGGATGTTGAAAAACGATTTGGATTAGTTTTAAAGTCACTTGGATTAAAAGATGCAAGTGCAATAACTGAACAATATGTATTTTCTAAGACAATTTCAAAATCACTTGAAACAATTCAAGGAAAAAATTATACATTAAAGCGGTTAGGATTTGTAAAAAAACCAATTTCAAAGAAAGATATGATTGGAAATTATTTTGAAATAAAAATCAATAATCCATCAAGATGTATTTCAGATTTTAATGAACATGAAAAAATTTTAAATTTTTTTGGATATCAAAGATTTGGATCAAAACGACCAATAACACATCTAGTAGGTAAGGCAATCATACAAAAAGACTATCAGATGGCATTAGATTTGTTACTAAATTATTCTTCTGAGTATGACACTGAAGAAAATAATTCTAACAGAAAAATCATATCAGAACGTACTTCTGAACTGTCTGTAATTGATAGAATTCCGAAGTCAATGGATATAGAAATTTCCTTACTCAAAAAATTATCAGAGACTAAAGATTTGAAGATTGTATTAAGATCAATCCCATTACAAATGAGACGCTTTTACATTCAAGCCTATCAATCTTACATATACAATAAAACTCTTAGTTTGGCATTTGATTATGGTGAAGATCTTTTTTCTGCAAAAGAAGGTGATGTGTGTTTTGATAGAAACTATATCTTGGGAAAATTTCAAAACGATCCATCACAAAGATTAACAATACCATTAGTTGGCCATTCTTATTTCAAAAAGACAAGATTTGATTTTTACATACAGAAGATTCTTGAAGAAGAGGAAGTTTCCCTTAATGATTTTTTTATAAAAGATTTTCAAGAAATTTCAGTTGAAGGTGGTTTTAGGAATGCCGTTATACAATGTAATGATTTTGAAACCAATGATAATGTTGTAAAGTTTAATCTTTCACGTGGTTCGTATGCCACAATTGTTCTTCGTGAAATTTTAAAGCCTGAAAATCCTTTGGAAAGTGGGTTCTAAACTAGAAAATTATTTATTAAAATTCAATATTATTGGATATATGAAAAAAGCAACATTTGCAGCTGGGTGCTTTTGGCATGTTGAGGAAGTATTCAGTAAGACACCAGGTGTAAAAACTACTCAAGTTGGTTATACTGGAGGAAATCTGGAAAATCCCACATATGAAGAAGTTTGTACAGATAGAACTGGTCATGCAGAGGCAATAGAAGTTGAATACGAGCCAGAAGAAATTTCATATAAAGAACTGCTTAAAGTTTTTTTTGAAAATCATAATCCAACGACACCTAATAAACAAGGTCCAGATGTAGGAATACAGTATAGATCTGCGATATTTTATCATGACTCTGAACAAGAGCAATTAGCTAAAGAAGTAAAAGATAAGCTTAATCCTATTGCAAAAGAAAAATTTGGTAATGAAATTGTAACTGAGATAAAGTCCGCAGTACCATTTTATCGAGCAGAAGAATATCACCAAAAATACTTTCAAAAGAATTAAACTGACTTTTTCTTTTCTACTATATACCCAATCAGAATTATTACTACCCCAATCATTGCAATGTATATTCCATTATCAATCCAAGCCGGATTTTCATACATGAATGACTCCTCCGGCCCTACCATACCTTGTCCCTGGAATTGAAATACAACTCCAAAAACCATGATGATTATGCCTGTGATAATGATTGGAATTGAGTTCATATGCCTGATTCCTTACTCTTGCTTATCAATCAACGCTTAATGATTGTTTGACGAATAGCTTATCAGAATTTACAAAATACCCTAATCAATTTTGACTAGGTTCTTTAATCTAGATTATTTGAGGAATTTCTATGTATTCGTGGAACAATTCTGACGTTGAGGATTCAAAATTTTTTAAGTATTCAAATTTTCTAGTTTTTGTAGCGGGTGCATGTTCGGCATTAATCATTGCAGTAATTCTTAACACATTTTTTGCGGATTTGTTTGCTGAAAATCCAATAATCATAAACATATTGTATATTCCTGCTTTTGTAATTGGATTTTTGTATGGATTGAAAATAGCTGAGAAAGCCATACATCCGTCTGAAACTAGAAGTGCATTTAAACGGAAAATAATGAAGATGTTTTTATTTTTCTTAGTTATTGGTGGTTTGTTTAGCTCAGTAAGCTTTGCACTTCACGGTGGTGCATTTGCACCAGAAATGGAACTTACATCTGATAACATCGTTCCATGGGCAATTGAATTGATTTCATCAAATGGTGGAGTTACATTCCTAATTGTATCAAGTATTACAATCATGGCTGCAGCAACAAGACGAATAGTTGGTCTTGGTAGTGGGGTACTTAGTAAAATGATTACATTTGCAGGTACATTTGGATTTTTCACAATGATAAGTTTGAGTCTTACTCAATCTGATCCTACTAACTCACAGGTATTTCTTTACGCATTTTATCATGCTGGAATATTAGGTGGGGCAATGTATCAGATGAATCGATTAACTGCTAATCTGAATAAGTGGGAAGATTATATGAACGATCAATGATTATTCTATAACAACGATTCCAGTCATCCAAGGATGAACAATGCAAAAGTATGGTTCTTCACCAACTGCTCCAAATTCATGATTAAATGTTGCACCTGCCATGATTATACTTGAATCAAAGTTACCGTTTGGTCCATCTTCTGGAGTTCCGCTTGTAACTGTATGTGCTGCATTGTCAGCATTCTCCCATGTAACACCAGTTCCAGTTGTAATGCTTAATGAATATGGAATATAACATTCGTTTGTTGATTCACATCCAGGAACTCCAGAACCTACAGCTATTGATACTGTTTCATTAGCCGACTGTGCAACAGGCTCAGATTCCTCAGTAATCTCCATTACATCTTCAGTCATTGTACCATCTGGGTTAAGTCTAGGAATTGCTTCCAGAGTATTTCCTGCTTTGAAATATTTTTGACATTCTTCACCTTCAAAGTCATTTACTTTACATTCTTCAAAGGCTGCTGTTTTTTGTCTTTGAATTTCATCTGCAAAGAGAACATTTTCACCAATAGTCATGTGAACCAATCCAATTGCAGCAAGTGAGGCTGCAACCATAATCATTGCATAACCCACTTTCCTATGATAATGAGGATTTTCTAACTCTGACATTTATTATGAGGCAAATTTGGTTAAATTTAATCTTTGAGAAATCTAGTACTAACCTATGTTTTGATTTGGAAAGAGTGAAAAACTACCTTTAATCATTTAATGTACTTGACTATACAAATCCTGCATTACGAGTTTCTAGGTCCAATAAAGATCTCTGAATGGGGACCACCTATGGATGAAGTTGTGTATGTTCTTTTTGGAAAAATCAAGGAGGGTTACACGATGATTTTTGCAGATCAGAGTGAGAAAGTAACTGAAAATAATTTTTTCATAAAAAATGAAAAATTCAAGTGTTGGTTACAGCATGCTGGTTCTGAGAATCAGTTGTACTTATCGATATACCCAATGTGGGACTCTGAAAAAGGCGATCGTGAAAGAATTGTCCAGAAAATTATTTCCAAGTATAAGCCAGTTTGTAATACTGAATAATTATACTAATATTGATGCTAACTTTTTTGATTGATTTTGTTTTGTGCATCAAATAATTGCATTGTTAAAAGATCAATTGCTTTTTTTAGATGTTCAAATTCATTAATAGAATGCATTTGACCTTCAGTTAAAGTACGGAGAACTTTTGTTAGACTTTTTTGGTATTCATCTGGGGCAGATACTTCTAATGCATTGATTCTTGATAAAAGATCGTCTAGATCTTTTTTCATTTCATCAGCAGGAGCATGTTTTTTCATGTTCTTTTTTTAATTATAGATAATATGAATGAATTATAGCTGTTCATCATCAATTTCTTCAAATGCATCTAGAAATTGTTGGCATGGGCAATCTGGAATATCACATGAACCCCTTCTCAGCATTGATTCTGTAGAATCACTATTCTTATGAGCTTCATCTGTATGATGGCATCTTCTACAAATCATAATATTTCAGTTTCATTTCTATATTTTAAGGAATAAGCACAGCCCTTGCATCGACTTTTGACGTTTTTAGCATTTCTAAAACTTCATTTGCTTTTTCTAATGGGAAAGTTTCAGTGACAACATGTAATTTTTTTTCTGAAGCAATTTTAATGACCTCCTGCATATCTTTTCTGGAACCAATTAATGTACCTCTGATAGTTTTCTCTTCAAATGCAAGAAAACTTGGAATATTTCCAACTGTTGCTATTACTACCAATCCACCTTTTTTGATTGATTTTATTGCAGTATCCGTAACATCATCGGATGGTGCAAATACTATTGCTGCATCAAATAGTCCATGTGTGCTAATTAAATTCTCTAGAAATTCTTCTTGGTTAGTTGAGTATACAAGTGTATGATCTGCACCAAGTTTTTTTGCAACGGCGAGGTGATTTTCTTTTCTTGAAACTCCAGTTACTTCACACCCAGATATATTGGCAAATTGTATTGCCATGTGACCAACTCCACCAATTCCGAAAATGGCAATTTTTTTATTTCTTTCAGGTTCTGCTGCCTTTACTGCTTTGTATGCAGTGATGCCTGCACAAAATAATGGTGCAGCATATTCAGGTTTCATTGTGTTTGGAACTTTTGTAATAAAATCCTCTGATGCAGTAATAAATTCTGAGTATCCACCTTTCAGTGACTCGCCTGTCACCTCCATTTTTTCACAAAGGTATTCTTTTCCATCTAAACAATATTCACAATGCATACAAGATCCAAGTAATGGCGTGATACCAACCCTATCACCAACTGAGAATTTTTTTACCTCTGCGCCAATTTCAATAATTTTTCCTACAATCTCATGTCCTGGAACTGTTGGTAACGTAGGTGGAATGCCAATATCTTTCCAATCACCCTCAATTCCATGAAGCTGTGAATGACATACACCACATGCTTCAATTTTAATCAAAACTTCATTGGGTGTCTGTATTTCATGCCTATCAATTTCAGTAAGCTTTAGAGGTTTTGATTCTACCAGTCCCAATTCATTAAGAACCATGGCTCTCATTTTTTCAGGCATGATTTACACCTGTTATAACCTCTCTTAAATTTTTAGAGCGATAAGAATTAAAATTGATCCCACATTACACATTTATGGATTATAAGTTAACTGATGAAGATAAAGAAAGAATTAATCTACTAAATGAGGTTCAGAAAAATAAATTCAAGAATTTGACCTTAGAGCAATTGATTCGTTTGCAAGAACTTGTTGAAAAAAAAGATTACAGTCATGAAAAAAAAGCAGACAAATCAAAGAGAAAACTCCTAAAAGAGATTAACATTGAGATCTACAGACGTGATGATTCAGCTATTTGGAAATAATGGTAGATACAAATAATCATTGTACATAACATTGTCATGTCAAACAGCCTTGCTAATGAATCGAGTCCATATCTTTTACAGCATAAAGATAATCCAGTTGATTGGTATTCTTGGAATGATGAAGCATTAACTAAGGCAAAAAAAGAAAATAAACCAATTTTTCTATCTGTTGGTTACAGTTCTTGTCACTGGTGCCATGTTATGGCTCATGAATCATTTGAGAATGATGATGTGGCAAAAATAATGAATGAGTATTTTGTAAATATCAAAGTTGATCGAGAAGAACGGCCTGACATTGATGATATTTATCAAAAAGTATGTCAAATGTCTACAGGGCAAGGTGGTTGGCCATTAAGTGTTTTTTTAACTCCTGAACAACGTCCGTTTTATGTTGGTACATATTTTCCTGTCCTAGATTCATACGGCCGTCCTGGATTTGGAAGTCTTTGTAGGCAGTTAGCTCAATCATGGAAAGAAAAACCATCTGATATTGAAAAGGCAGCTGATAATTTTATGAATAATTTGAAAAGACTAGAGCAAGTAACAATACCAAATAAAATAGATAAATCCATTCTTGATGAGGCTGCAGTAAATCTTTTACAAATTGCAGATGTTACATATGGTGGATTTGGCCAAGCACCAAAATTTCCAAATGCGTCTAATCTATCGTTCATGCTAAGATATTGGAAATTATCTGGAATATCCAAATTCAGAGATTTTGCATTATTGACTCTGAAAAAAATGGCAAAAGGTGGAATATTTGATCAAATTGGTGGTGGGTTTCATCGCTATTCAACTGATGCTAGGTGGCTTGTCCCACACTTTGAAAAAATGTTGTATGATAATGCATTGTTACCAATAGTTTATTCAGAAGCATATCAAATAACCAAAGATGAATTTTTCGTTAATGTTGTACAAAAGACACTTGACTATGTAATTCGTGAAATGACTTCCAATCATGGAACATTTTTTTCTGCACAAGATGCTGATACTGATGGGGAAGAAGGTAAAACCTTTGTTTGGAAGAAAAAAGAAATTACAGAAATTTTACAGAATGACTCAGAACTATTCTGCATATACTATGATGTTACCGACGGAGGAAATTTTGAAGGACAGACTATACTTGCAAATAATGTCAACACTTCTGCCTTGGCATTCAAGTTTGATATTCCTGAAGATAAAATCAAAGAGAAAATTAAAGAGTGTTCACAAAAACTTCTAACCGTTAGGAATAAGCGACCACAGCCTGGCAAAGATGACAAAGTTATCACCTCATGGAATGGTTTGATGATATCTGCATTTTCCAAAGGATATCGGGTAACTGATAATATTTCATATCTTGATACTGCTAAAACAGCTTCTGATTTTTTCCTTACCGAGTTCCAGAAAAATAATATTTTGTATAGAACATTCAAGAATGGTGTTCCTAAGCTTAATGCATATCTTGATGATTATGCCTATCTCGCAAATGGAATACTGGATCTATTCGAAATAACTGGAGAAAGAAAATATCTAACATTTGCATATGATCTTTCTAATTACATGGTAAATCATTTCTGGGATGATTCAAGTAATAGTTTCTTTTTTACAAGTGACAGACATGAAAAATTGATAATACGCCCTAAGAGTAATTACGACTTGTCAATGCCATCTGGAAATTCAATTGCATCTAATGTTTTGCTAAGGCTGCATCATATTTTACAGGACAAAAAATTCTTAGAAATTGCTACAAAAATATTAGAAAATCAAGGTCCATTAGCCGCTGAAAACCCATTTGCGTTTGGTTATTTACTAAATGTTCTCTATCTTTACACTCAGACACCCACAGAGATTACCATACTCAATGATAAAAATTCTGAATTAATTACACAGTTGAACAGAAAATTCATTCCAGAATCAATTATGGTTTTATTGAAAAATGATGAAGCATTGAAAGAATTGTCTAGTTATTCATTTTTTTCAGGGAAAAAATTTGAACCTTCACAAACATCTGTTTTTGTGTGTAAGAATTTCACATGCTCATTACCCTTGTTAAATTTTGAAGATATTGAAAACGAGCTCTAGATAATCTTAAGATCTACCTGTAATTTTTGTCCAACTTGTGGCCGTCCCATTTTTTCATATCTATTTTTTGGTAAAGTGATTGCAACAGATGTCTGTGCATAGCTTTTTAGTTTGATGGTTGGCTGTGCTTGAAGTATTGCTTCTAGTAATGGCATTACCTGTTGCTTTGTGTCAGTATCTAGTTTTTTTGATACATTTTCCATGATTAATTGTTTTTGAGATAATGGTTCAGTTTGAACATCCTCAACAAGTGTCATTTGTACAATATTACCGTTATCAACTATCTGTGTAATCTTGTATGCAATTACTTCTGACATAAACACCCAAGATTTTATTGAAATTTATCTTTATGCATCATCTTGTTTGAATGATTCCTTGATTTTACTGGCATTGTCTTTAATTAACTCATAGAATTCCTTCATGTCATCAAGTTCTACTGATATCCCTTGATTTGAATAAATCTGTAAAAAACTCGAATACACTATGCCAACAATTATTCCAAACGCAGTATCAGTTTTTGAATCAGTTATACCACTATATTCTTCAGCGATTTGCATGTATGAGTTTGATTCGTTAATATAATATTCTAATAGATCTTCTAAAAATTTTCTATTATTGTCAGAAATTGTCATATGTAATAGATAATATCTTTCTATAATAGTTAATCCAATTTTTTCCTAAACAATTTCTTTGAATTACCCATACTTGAAATAATGTTAGTAACTTTTTCTGGGTTTTTTGAAAATAGAATGTATGATGAAACTGATACAATTAATAGTAATCCTGTACCTAATGGAAACTCAGGAACTACAACATATTCATCTGATTCTGCACTAATACTGTAGTCAACTGCATGAATTGATTGAGATTTTTCATGAATTGGAATTATAAAATTACTGTTATCACCCGCACGTAAAAAGTCAGGTTTTGTATATGACTCAGAAACTGTCACAACGTTACCATCTCGATCATAAAGTGTTGCAACAACTCTAATCATATTTGCTGTAATGTCCCCTTTGTTTTCTAACATGCCTGTAATCACTGTATTATTGGATGTATCTTTAGTAAGTGTAGTAGATGAAATCTCAATTACCTGATTTTTTGGCTCTGCCATTCTATAATCAAGATTTAATTCATAATCATCAATACTTTCACTACTTACATTTTTTATTAAAATATCAAAGGCACCTTTCATTTCAGGCATTATAGTATTTGAAACAGTTTCTCCTACAACACTTTTGACTTCGTTTCCATTATTATCTAGCAATATTGCAGAAATTTTAATTTGGTTAAGAGGCGTTGATGTATTATTTTCAATTTCACCTACAATATGGAGCAACCCATCACTATCAACATATTTTTGATCATTTTGAATTGATACTTCACCATAGGCTATTGGGGCAATCAAAAATAATGGTATTAAAAATAACAATTTTTTCATATCAGTCTTTAGTTTGTGTGTTTAAAGATTTTATGGATTTCCCTTTTTTGCTTCATTAAACGATGTTAATGCAGCTAGTTCATACTCAAAAGATTGTTGAAGTAATTCATCAGATCTAATTTTTTCACTTTCATCCCCAAATTCAATCCAATTGATAAGATGAATATCGCTCTCTAATTGTGATTCTGTTGAAAGTTTGAAAAGTTTTACAGCACCAGAAAATGTATCAGGAATTTGCAGATCTGCATATTTTGCTATTATCTCATTCATTCTTACTATATGAACATCTGAAATTTTTAAAATCTCTTCTTTTGAAACACTATTCTCTTCCCACATTGAAACCTTTGAATAAAAATCTGCTTGCTCTACCTTTAATTCCTCCTGAACTGTTTGCAATTCATTCCCAAATTCCAAACCTCTCATCTGACCTTGTTCAGCCGAATAAAAATAATAGATTGCAAGACCTATTAGAATTACTAATATTCCTACTGAGGCAAATTTTCCAATTCCTTTATTTTTTTTTGGTTTTCGTACCAACTTAATCTATGTAGTTACCAGATTCATCCGTCTTTAATTCTATTGTAAACTCTGTACCACTGATAAATGACTCTCCTCTAACAGTTCTAATTCTAGCTATTACCAGTTCATGAGGCCAGATTTCAACTACAATTTCACCAACTTCTGGATTTTCAGGTGCATCAACAATTCTGATATCTTCTTTTTTAATTCCACACTCTTGAATTTTTTTAATACTATGCTCTACTAATGGTTCTGGATCATTATGACTTAATGCCCAAACTCTTCCCGAATATTCTACTTTTTCTTGCATATGTTTCACTCTTTTTTGAAATTATCCTGATTTGACAACATTTAGTGTCATTGTGCTTACTATTCGTGATAGTCTTCTAATTTTCATTGAGACAGTTTTTTCAAATTCTTCTTGATCATTAGCATGAATTTCGGCAATAATGTCATATGCACCAAATGTCACATATGCATTTTTTATGTGTTCTACCTGCTTTAATTCATCAAGAATGTATTCTTCTGCCCCCAAATCACAATTTAATAATACAAATCCAACATGCATTTTCTTCTTAGTTTTCTAACTTACTACTATTCTTTAAATGTTCAAAAATTCTTTAACTACCATCTTTTACGACCTGAATTACTATTATACGATGACCGAACAAATTTTTTCTTCTTATATTGATCTCTCGCTGGTCCATCCCGTGCACTTCCATTTCTTTTATATCCACCAGTTCTTCGTCCACCTGAACCATAACTTCTTCTAAATTTTCCATCTTTCCTTCCATAACTAGAACGTATTTGTGGAGCCATTCTTCGTCCTACTTGTCTTTTTAAAGGATCTGGAATATTGATTTCAATTCCTAATTTTTGATTTAAATCAGTCATATCAGATTTAATTTGCTTTTTAATAATATTCCAATCACCTACGGAGGAATATGACACCAGAGTAATTGCATTTCCCTTTGCACCAGCTCTTGCAGTACGCCCAATTCTATGAAAATAAACCATATCTTGGTTTGGAACATCATAATTGATTACTAGACCAACTTTTGGGACATCAATACCACGTGCGGCAACGTCTGTTGCAACTAAAACATCTGCATGACTTTTTCTAAACTTTGACATTGAATATTCTCTTTTATTCTGAGACATGTCACCCTCTATTGCAACTACATTGAATTTAGCTTTTTGTAGGTCTCTTGCCACATTTCTGGTACGAATTTTTGTCGAACAAAAAACAATCGTTTGACCCTTTCTGTTATCTTTGATAAAAGTAGTAAGATGCTTTTGTTTTTCCCTATCTCTGATGATTAGAAACGATTGGTTTATTCCTTCACCACTTAGATCATCTGCATCTATTAGAACTTCTTTTGGTTCATTTAGATATTTATCTGCAAGTCTTAAAATTTCAGCTGGCATTGTGGCAGACCATAAAGAGGTAATTCTATTTTCAGGTACTCTTTCTAAGACAAACTCAATATCATCTATAAATCCCATATCTAACATAACGTCTGCCTCATCAAGTACCAGGTATTTTACATTGTCAACCCTGATTGTTCCTCTATCAATATGATCAATTAGTCTTCCAGGTGTTGCGACAACAATTTCTGGCTTGTTTCTAAGTGCATCAAGCTGAATTCCCATTCCCTGTCCACCATATACGGTAGCTACTTTAATCCCTGTGAATTTTCCAACCTTTTTAATTTCTGTGGTAATCTGTAACGCTAGTTCTCTGGTAGGTGCTATAATCAAACCTTGAATTCCACCGTTATTAGAAACATGTTCTAATAGAGGAATTCCAAATGAAGCAGTTTTACCGGTACCAGTATGTGCCTGACCAATAACATCATTTCCTTCTAATAGTAACGGTATTGATTGTGCCTGTATAGGGAATGGTGTAACAAATCCTAATTCCTGAATTCCTTTCAGTATGGTTTCTTTTATTTTTAATTCATCAAATGCATTCATTTCTCTATCTTTAAAGCAATGACAGAGAAAGCATTTGCTTAATCCATCATTATTTCTGCTTTATCGCTTTTTCTACGTCTAATAAACCAATGCTTCAATACTAATGACATTTTTAGTGAATTTGTTAGTTCCAAGATTTGAGATAATTTATAACGCAGATTTACTATTAATCCATGTGGAAGATAAAAAAATAAAAGAAGAATTAGATGAACAATTAGAGAGTGCCGAATCTGGGGTTTCATGTGATTCATGTCCAATAGACTCTGCTATTCAGAAATTGTTTAGTCTATTTAGACATAAAAACTAGATAATTTTCTAAATTTTTGAATAGGTTTTTTAATCAAAATTGGTTCAATAAAGTATGGTTGATAAGAAAAAGGCAGCCGTTGCAATTGTAGGAATCGCAATCGTTGTTGCACTTGCTGCATCTTTTTCATCATACATTGGACAAGTTGATCAACAAACACAAAGTACTCAAAATGAGTCTGAGATTTTATCGACCATTCAGGTTCCACCACTGTTAGGTTCACAATCTGCACCTGTGACAATTATAGAGATGGGTGACTACCAGTGCGAGATGTGTAAAAGATGGTATGATGAAAGTAGACCAAAAATCATTGAGAATTTTATTGACACAGGAAAAGCAAACATGTTTTTTATTGATTATCCTATCCTAGGTCCTGATTCAGCAATAGCTGCTGAGGCAACATATTGTGCAGATGATCAAGGCAAGTATTGGGATTATCATGTAATATTATATGATTATCAAGGTCACATGAATTCTGGTTGGGCAAATGCTGATAGATTAAAGTCATTTGCATTTAACCTTGATTTGAACATGGATGAATTTGATGAGTGCCTTGATTCCAGTAAATATGATGAACGCGTGAAATTAAACTGGCAAAAGGCATCAGCTGGTGGTGCAAATAGCACGCCAACATTCATCATTGTAAATACTGAGACGGGTAACGAAGAAAAAATTGTTGGTGCTCAGCCTTACTCTGTTTTTGAAAAAACAATAAATTCTCTATTGTAATCATTTAGAATTTTTAGTGTTTTTGATGTCTTTCTCAAAAATTTTAATACTTTGAAATTCTTTTCAAATCATGGAATATGAAATTAAAAAGAAGATCCATATTACATGTCCTCATTGTGAAAAAGCAATAGAATCTGAAATTGAAATCGAACTAGAAATCGAAGACAAGAAGAAAGACAAGAAGAAAGACAAGAAGAAAGACAAGAAGAAAGACAAGACATCAAAGAAATCAAAGACCAAGACATCAAAGAAATCAAAGACCAAGAAATCAAAGAAATCAAAGACCAAGAAATCAAAGAAATCAAAGACCAAGACATCAAAGAAATCAAAGACCAAGAAATCAAAGACCAAGAAATCAAAGACCAAGACATCAAAGAAATCAAAGAAATCAAAGAAATCTTGAACAGTTTCCAG
>Ga0114933_10002164_pt1 | contig 20785 bp, 14 predicted proteins | sample 4SBtaG_FD_89691 | JGI IMG/M metagenome (GOLD analysis project Ga0114933, IMG submission 89691) | Deep subsurface microbial communities from Kolumbo volcano to uncover new lineages of life (NeLLi) - 4SBTROV12_W25 metaG | ecosystem: Environmental > Aquatic > Marine > Volcanic | place: Kolumbo... | reverse complement strand
TCCCGATTGCCTGGTGGCACCGTGACGACCGCTACACAGAACGATTGGCCCCAGGAACGAAGTTTGCTGACATTATTGGTGAAATCGATCCTGGAAAACTAGTCGGCGGCACGAGCATGTCCACCGAAGAAGCGCTGCACTTTGGCCTGATCCCGAGAATGCATCGTGGAATATTCGCCATGAATGAACTACCGGAACTCGATGAACTTGTTCAGGTAGGGCTGTTTAATATCCTCGAAGAACGTGATGTTCAGATTCGTGGGTTTCCCATCCGATTTGACGTCGACGTCCTGATTCTATTCTCGGCTAATCCATCGACCTTCAATCGTAGTGGCAAGGTTATTCCGCAATTGAAGGATCGGATAGGGTCATTGATTCAAACCCATTATCCGAGAACTCGAGAACTTGGAATCGACATCATCGATCAGGAAGTATCTACAGAAGACTCCGATAATGAGTTTAACGTCACCGTCCCGTATTTCATGAAAGAGATCATCGAGCAGATTACCTTTCAGGCTCGCAAGAGTAAGTTCGTGGATCAACAGTCTGGCGTCAGCACACGATTCAGTATCGCGAATTACAAAACCATGGTTGCGAGCGCACGTCGCCGTGCAATTATCCTCGACGAATCACCCGCAGTACCCCGAATTAGTGACTTGGGACATCTTGTTTCCTCAGCACTTGGCAAATTAGAGCTCGATTTAATGAGCAGCCACCAGATGACCGAGTCTCAAGTGCTTGATGCAATTGTCACCGAGGCCATTGAAGTCGTATTTCAGCAATATGTTGACGCGCATGGACTGGAGGCTATTTCAGATGTGTTTGCTAAGGGTGTGAAAATTGAAGTGGGCGATATGCTGCCAAGCAGTGCCTATGCCGAACGTCTTCAACGCGTACCCGAAGTTTGGGATAAGGCGTTTGAAGTCAATGCATCCACCGATGATGCGGTACGCGCAAGTTGCCTGGAATTCATACTTGCCGGATTGCATGCCGGTGACATTATTTCGCGATCCACACAGCACGGCCGAATTGTATACGACATTTTTAATACTGAGGATTAAGGTACAGATTACTCAGCGGTAATACACCTCCAGCCACACATCTATCTTGCCAACGAAAAGACATGAGCAGCGATCGTAAAAAGCGCAAGCGGCGAAAAACAAAGGCTGGAGGGATCATACACACATATCAACGGTATGACCCTGTGCGATTTCCCGGCCCGACGCAGCCGGCACCGGATCTCATCAGCGGTGCATTTGATCACATGCTCATGTATGGCAATCGCCGGGAATTAACCAGCGAGGAACTGGCACGCGCTATCAGAATCGACCCAAGCCAGATTCAGGGACTCGGACCGAGTCTGGACGGCTTGATTGCAATGCTGGAACAACGCAAACAGAAGATTCTCGAAACATACGAAACCGGCCAGGTACTAGAGAAAAGCTGGATGGCATACGCTAATCTTGCAACGAGCGCTACTCCGCCACCGCTGCTCATAGATCGTTATGAACATGCCGTAAACCAAGAACAAATCTACGACCTCGAACGACTTTGGTATGCGGTCGAAAATGACCGCAGCCCTTTTGCACGGCACTTAGTGCAACTGATCGAGGTGCTGGGAAACAAGTATCAAATCGAAGATCTGGCCAGTCGTTATACATTTGTTGGATCCGAGACGTTGGAAATCGATCAGGCGATCGTGGTGAAGGAAGAGCTTGAAAAGATCGATGAGTTGCTAGAGCAATTGAGACAAGCACAGGAAAACTCCCAGATCTATGTAATTGATATGGACATGCTGTCTGAATTTGCAGATGAACCGGATCTGGAACAACTGCAGAATATCCAGCGCATGATTGAAGATTACGTCAAAGACCTGGCTGAATCCCAGGGACTAGATGATGTCAGCGGTCATTTCAATCTGACACCCAAGGCATACAAGGTATTCCAAGGAAAGCTCCTTGAGCGGATCTTCTCTAACCTACAAGAGTCGAAAACCGGTCGTCATTCGGGACCGATTGAGGGTGAAGGTTCGGTAGAGGTACAGCAGACCAAGGCATATGAATTTGGTGATTCTATAGCGCATATGGATTTACCACAGACGTTCATAAACAGCCTCATACGTAGTGGCACTGGTGACTCCATCAAACTACATCCAGACGACATCGAAGTGCATAAAACCCGTAACAGCCCTAAGTGTGCTACCGCCGTAATCATGGATATGAGTGGCTCGATGCGATATGAAGGGCAATACATGAATGTGAAACGGATGGCATTAGCACTAGATGGGCTGATCCGTTCGGAGTATCCGGGTGACTTTGTGCAATTCATCGAAATGTACACATTCGGCAAGCTTTGCCATCGTAGCGAGATCATCAACCTACTGCCCAAACCAGTGACAATCACCGATCCGATTGTTCGATTCAAGGTCGACATGAGCAATCCGGAAATCAGCGAATATCAATTGCCACCGCACTTCACGAATATTCAGCATTCACTACAACTCGCACGTCAACATCTTTCCGCTCAGGACACACCGAATCGACAGGTAATCCTCATCACCGATGGGCTGCCAACAGCCCACTTTGATCAAGAATGGCTCTACCTGCTCTATCCACCAGATCCATCCACTGACGATGCAACGATGCGTGAAGCAATGCGATGCCAGCAGGAAGGAATTTGTATCAACATTTTTCTGGTACCGAGCTGGTCTCAGTCCGAAGAGGATATACGGTTTGCGTACCGCCTAGCTGAATCCACATCCGGGCGTGTGTTCTTTACCGCTGGAAGTGATTTGGATCGATTCGTCGTTTGGGACTACGTAGAACAGAAACGCGAAATTATCGGGTAGGCGTTCAGCAAGACTAGAAGTTTACCCCTGTCCCCTTCGTCAACATCATGAATGCCTTCTCTAGGTTCACGGACTCTTCCTGGAATAGCAGGATCCCGTGCCCCGCTTCCACAAGCAATTGGGCGAGCACGCTGTAATCGGTTTCATCCTCATGTAAAGACACAATGATTTGGTCATCAACCAGTTCCACCGTATCGACGCTTGCGTGATTGCTAACGATTTCGGCAGCCTTTTGTGGATCACCTGTAACACGGATATGTAATCCGATCTTACGCCGAATCTGCTGCATTACGTCTGCAACATCCGAGTTCACGGTCATTACGCCGCGGTCAATAATTCCAATCTTGTTACAGATATCTGCTAACTCCGGCAGGATATGACTGCTAACGACAATCGTTTTTCCCATTTGGCCAAGCCGCCGCAGCAATTCCCGCATTTCGATCCTGGCACGCGGATCTAAACCACTCAGCGGTTCGTCAAGAAGTAACACCTGTGGATCGTGAAGCAATACGCGTGCCAACCCGAGTCGTTGCGTTTGCCCTCGTGAAAGCGTGTTGGCATAAGCATCACGCTTGAAATCCAAATCCACGATCTCAAGCATCTCATTGCATCGTTTTCGCCGCTCTTCACCCTTGATACGATAGGCAGCCGCGAAGAATTCGAGATATTCAATCACCTTCATGTCGTCATACACCCCGAAAAAGTCCGGCATGTAACCAACCAACCGGCGTATTTCCTTGGGCTTGGTATAAATCGAATTCCCGCAGACGTATGCTTCACCGGAAGTTGGATTTAGCAGCGTCGCAATAATGCGCATCGTCGTGGTTTTGCCAGCACCATTGGGACCAATGAATCCAAACAAATCACCTTCATCCAGATCCAGATCAATATTCTGAATGGCATACATATCACCGTACTTTTTCGTTAATCCGGCGGTCTTAATCACGACATTGACTCCCTGACTTCACAAACTCAATCACCCAGCACGGCAGCATCCGTTTTCGTTGCAACGTCGTCCGACGACAAGCTCGGAAAACTGACGCGATAAAACGACCATTGACTATTTACAATCTCACCACTGAAGTTCCCAGAGATGGAGATTTCCGATTGGTGGTTCTTCGTTGACCATCCGAATAGAACGACACGGTTGGTACCCAACAAGTGTGACAGGTCCAGAAAGCCGTCATATCGATGAACCAGACCGGTGTATGATTTTCCGCCGACTGCTTTGTGAAACATCATCGCCTGAACAAGTCGCACGATGCTTTCATCATTGGTCGACCACGGTCTGGCCCGAGAGCGGCCGCCTTCAACTTTTGCCCGAGTGAAATATCCTTCGATACTTACAGAATCACCGGCAAGATCATCTAGGTCAATCACGCCATCCGGTTCCAGAACCTTCACTGGATATAATCTTCCACGGTAGTACACCAGAACATCGCGTAGCTGGAAATCGAACGGGTTATGAATCGTGCCACGAATTCCGATACGGCTTCTATCTGGCTTAAGTTCAAATCTCACTCCGCTCGGCTGCTGCCGCGACCAACGGGATTGAACATACCGTGTGCCACCGTGCGGAATCGGCAGTGATCGCAACTCTCCGTTTTCCGGATCGGCCTGATACTCATGATCCAGTAATTTTTGATAACTTCGACGAGACAATCCACCAAGTCCGGTCCCCGGCAAACCATGCCATCCAATTATTTTTTCGGTGGGTTTGGTGTCATCATGTATCTGCAGGTCCACATCAACCGCAGATGCTTCTGGTGCATACAGCATCGCCCAATTAGTGCCTCGCAACTGACCGGATGGAATATCATAGTCAACCACTTCTATCTGGCGAATTGATGTTGGAGAAGAATGCAATGAAGAGTGCATTAGCAGCGGGATGATACTGAAGATCACAACGAGCGTGGTGAACGTCAGCCACGACAACCGCAATCGATTAAGTCGTTTCAAAACGAAGTAATCTACCGGTCCAATAAGCAGGATAAAGAGAATCAGTAGTGATGCAATCCACGAAAACCGAATCGGTGCAACATTGTCAAAGTGATCAAGCTGAGATCGCAACTGTCCGGACAGATCATCAAACCCGGCGTGAGCTCCTCGCGCCTGGTCGCTAAACACCTCTGAATTCGCACGACCGCTCTGTTCACCTGCAATCATCTGGTGCAACAATCGCTGCGTATCTCCCCAGCTGGCAAACGGTTCCAGGTCAAGATCGACAGTTGCAAAAGCCACCTTTCCAAATCCGAAGCGGCTATGGATCAGTACGGGAATACGACCTGTATCACCCACCCCGTCCATGGCTTCCACGTGGCCTGCGACGTCTGTCAATTCCAACATGGGAGACGTGCGGCCAGGTATCCTCGTCGAGCTGATCGTCTCACGGGCTTTGATATAGTTTTCGATGCCAGTCGCTATCCATTGCTCATGGGTCTCTTGAATATCGCCTGGGATTAAGGCGTGAATCGGATTGCCGCAGCTTACTAGGTATTCTGCATTGCGTGCAGCCGACAGCACGATTTGTCCGCCCTGCTTTACCCAGTTAACCAATGCCGCAACCTGGCGCTCCGTCATGGAGTCCAACAGAGACTTATCACTTGTACCAAGCACGATGACATCAACTCCATCGAGTGCACGGGGATGGATCGGTAATTGTTGTACGTCATCGAGCGAGGTGACGTACACATCGGTAATTTGCTCATTTTCCGATACGAGGCGTCTGATAGACAGTTGATTGATATTGGTCTTGGAGCCAACCTGCATAATCCAGTAATCCGTTGCGCGGATCGCCTGCATCCCTGAACCAACGGAAACGACTTTCGAATAGACGACTGAATCCTGTTGCAGCACTTCAACTTCGATTCGCCATGGTGCACGTCCAACACGTACCAACATGGACTCGATGCTCTGTTGCGATGGAGCCACCGACACGAGCTCAGAACCACTCGTGTATGTAACCTTGAAACCGTCCCCATCAGAGACGAGAACCTGCCATGAACCATCGAATGTCGACTCACCGGCATCCACATGGAGTTGTATTTGCGTCCATTGCCCCAGTTTGACCCGCCCGTCTATTCCGACCGTCACGTCAAAGGTGGGACCAGAGTGACCCGGGTGTGCATCAACATGGAAATGTGCCGTTGCCATGCACAAGAACGCAAGCAATATCCTGCTCGTCCAGCAGCCTGAATCCATCTTTCGACCTGATGCGTTCAACCTATGATGTCCATATGGGGATAATCTTGACTGCTCGTTTAAACTCTCAAGTTGCGCAGTGACTCCTACTCTTATTCATCGGTCACTTCAGGTAGTAAAGTACCACGAGATTCGAAAGGAATTGTTGTAAGTCTGCCATAAATAAAGTCGTTATGGCTTGCCGGCATCATCACAGCTACAAACAAACTGACCACACCCGGGACAACCATGACCGTATTTGCGACGAATTGCATCAGTCAAATCCACGCCAGCTACGTTCGCAATGGTTGTTAACCAAGCCAGACAATCCGCAAACTCTTCGGTCTTATCATCAAGTGTGCCTGCACGTAGTGCGGATGCTAGCTCGCCGACCTCTTCCATTAACCACATGAATGTACCGTCTATTCCCCGCTCGGCATCTTTCTCGAAATACATCTCCTTGATCAGATGCTGAAACTCTGAAAATGTGATTTTATCCTGGTTCATAAACAGTACCTCTTCTACGGCAACGATCCGTGGCGAGTTCAGTTAATCTATGGACTCTCGAGGAGGTACAGATACCTGAACGTTGTCGCCATCTAAACGCACATCAAAGGTGTCAATTTTCAATTCCGGGTTATCCGTCCAGGCGCCATCATCCACGCAGAATCGCCATGCATGCCAGGGACACACGACCACGCCTTTTTCAAGGTAGCCACCAGCGAGCGATGCCCCCATGTGTGGGCAAAGATCATCTGTTGCCTTGAACGCTCCGGCTTCATGAAACACCGCAATCATTCGGCCGTTGACGGTATACATCCTTCCCTGACCGTCCGGAATCTCGTCAACCTGTGCGACCGTTGTATATTCTGACATCAAGCTTTCCTTACTCCGGCCGCGAGTTGCTCAGTGTTACCTTCGTGGACACGGTCTGTGCCACAGTGTTTTGCCCGATGACAGCTTCAGTCTCAACAACTGTCTCAAAACTGAGTTCATGGATGCTCCCTTTATAATTGTCAAACAACAAAGTACCCTGCCCTTGCTGTTTGCGAATGGATACCTTTCCTCTGGCAGTCTTGCCATCATTCTGTATCGTCAGTCGTGGCTTTATTTCTAGCACTTCAAGTTGTTTACCATCGCGTTCTGTATTGCCTTTGTACGTAAACTCAAGCGCCATCGATGCCGGCAACGCTGTCGTATCGAAAGCGAAAACTTGCTTCCAGCTATCACCCTGCTGTACGGGTTTGGTAGGTAGCACAATGGTTGCACCCTTGACCATTTTGGTCAGTGAACTCTCGTTCACGACGGCTGCACCGTTGACGATCGATGAGCTAATCTTGTCCAAGGCAGATTTATCCACCGCCAAGTTGGTTATGCGACCAATGGCATCCGAGTCATACTTAACCTCTAGACCTACCATTGCTTTAATGGAATCCAATAGTTGTGATGCCTCCTCACTTTCAGCGCTGTCTGTGTCATACTCAACCGATTGCAATCCTGGCGCGCTAATGGCAATTTTGACGCCCTCAATCGTTCGACTGATCGCCGCTGACGATTCATCTGAAACATCGCTTACGTTTACCCGCCAGCGAATAGTGTGCGATAGAGATGACGTTATCTTTTGATCCGCAACCGCAACCGACACATCGCTCTGCTGCACAAACTGCTGTTGTGCACTGCTCCCCGCTTCATACTGATAACGCAATTGGGTTTGCCCAAATGCGATTGAACTACAAATAGAAAACAACATCACGAACAGACCACGACCGATCGTTCGCCTTTTGTTCTTTGTTTTCATTTATTCTCTCCTTAAGGCTCCGGAGGTAAAGATTCCGTATTCATTATAGCTCGATCGTTTGGCCACTTCCCAAAACGATACATTCCGTGTCCGTTTGTTCGTTCACTCGCTCGGCCCAGGCAGCAGGGTCCTGTTCAATCGGTGGCCATGTATTGTAGTGGCATGGCACAACACGTTTGGGGTTTAAGATCTTGACCGCATCGAGTGCATCATCCGGGCCCATCGTGTAGTTATCACCGATCGGAAGAAATGCGAGATCAATTCCTGCCCTAGCAATTAGCTCCATATCCAGGAATAGAGCAGTATCACCAGCAAAATAGACCGTGCCTTCGGGAAACCGGATAACAAACCCTGCCGGCAAGCCGCCATAACTGCCATCTGGTAACCCGGACGTATGCACCGCTGGCACCATCTTGACGCTACCGAATGGTAATTGAACGGTTCCGCCAAAATTCATTTCGTGCAGGTTGGTTAGCCCGTGCTTCTCTCCCAACCATCTTGATATCTCCACTATGGATACAACAAGCGCATTGGTATTGCTCGCCACTTCAACCAAGTCGGCGATGTGGTCTCCATGACCGTGCGTGACGAGTATGGTATCCACCTGTACGTCAGCCGGTGCCAGCTCCGTTGAGGGGTTATCCGCGAGAAACGGATCAATTAAGATTCTGGATTCGCCCGATTCAATGAGGAAAGTGCTGTGACCGACAAACGTGACTCTCGTAGTCATGAGTTAGTTCCTTCAGTGGGTATTAGCTGTCCATATCCAATATGGACTTCATGTTTTGTTTATATGCTTCTACGCCGGGTTGGCCATATGGATTGATTCCCAGCAGTTTACCTTCAGCAACAGTTGCGATCATTAGAAACTGCAGGAGTTGTCCCATGTGGCGTTCATCTAATTGTTGCATGTTCAAATCGATGGTCGGACGATTTACATCGTTTAGCGCCCGGTTCGTTCCGTCTATTGCTGCTCGCAACAACTCCGGGTACGTCGTGCCCGCTACCTGATTTAATTGATCCTGATCGTTTTCACATTCGGGGATCACAATGGCATCACCGCCTGGTTGTCCGATAGTCAGATTCACAACTAGTTTATCTCGACGCCCTTGCTGATGTTGTTGAGAACGTGAATGTAAATCTCGGGTATTTACGGCAGTTAAAGGAGTTGCACCTAATTCTCGTTTACCAAGGCTCTCTGCCAACAGTTGGTCATACCAAAACCCCATCGATTCAAGAGAGTCACTCCAGACGCTCGTCACGCGTATCGTGCAACCAAGTAACTGCTCCATAAGCGATTCAACAGCAACAAATCTAAGGACCGGGTTTTCGGCCACGGCTGTTTCTTCAAAACACTGATTTGCTTCTGATGCGCCTCGCAGCAATTCCAGAATATCCAACCCGATTACTGCGGCAGGGAGAAGTCCGACGGCTGAAAAAACGCTGAATCGGCCGCCGACACCATCTGGTACCGGAAAACGCACATCACATCCAAGTTGATCCGCTAACTCCTGTAGTTTCCCCGAGCCGCCGGTGATGGGAATGACCCGGCCGCCTATGCCCGCAGCTGAATCTTGCATTCGCTCGACGATGACCCGCAAGGCAGCGGCTGTTTCCAAAGTGCCTCCGCTTTTGCTGATAACGATCGTACACCACCTGTCGCCAAACGAATCGAGGTGACATAGCAAATCAGATAATGCACTGTTATCGAGGTTGTTACCGGCAAAGTAGATTTTCGGACACCCATTCCGTTTCTCGGCATCGAGCTCGTTATAGTAAGGTGATCTCAATCCCTGCAGGAGTGCCCGGGCGCCCATGTAAGAGCCTCCGATTCCGAGAACAACCACTGCATCAAATGAAGCCTGTATCCTCTTTGCTACACTGAGAATCCTTCCAATTTCACTGGTATCACCGTCCGCTTCAAATTCTGACAACAGCCTAGTGGGCATTGAATAAAATGCCGCATCAAGTGGTCGCTGGTGCTCGAAAATTTCTCCTGAAGCCATTGCATTCAGATCCGTCACAGCCATTTGGTCACGAATCTCTGACAGCGAGTCATGTAATCCTGTGATTGCATCGTCTGTGAGAGTTGATATAGGCGATAAGCAACCTGTTGTATTAAGGCTGATTCCGATTGAAGACATTGAGACAATACCCGAGTAAAAATACTGTACTTATTTGGTCAATCGTGAAGCGAATTGCCCTATCCTGCAATAGTGGTACTTGTGGAATTCACAAATACGGCAAAAATGCATTTATTACCGACGAACACCTGAGTCCGTTTAAAACTATAACGGCCTCAACGATCGGCCATCACCACACAATTAGCATAAAGAGTCACACAGAACTGTCGCATGGATATTCACGATCTCACCCGCAAACTACATGCAAAAAATAATTCCAAGATCATCATGATGGTAGCTGATGGCCTCGGCGGTTTACCCTTCGAAAAGGGAGGTCCGACTGAGCTAGAGGCAGCTGAAACTCCCAATTTGGATGCCTTGGCAGTAAACGGAGTTCAGGGTGCCAGCATTCCTGTACTGCCTGGTATCAGTCCCGGAAGTGGCCCAGGCCACCTTGGGCTTTTTGGATATGACCCTATCAAGTATCAAATCGGTCGCGGAGCACTAGAAGCAACAGGAATCGGGTTTGAGTTGCAAGATGGTGATGTCGCCATTCGCTGTAACTTCTGCACACTTGACGCTGATGGAAACATATCCGACCGGCGCGCTGGTCGGATTCCGACGGAAGAGAGTACACCGCTGGTGGAACGACTTCGTCAAGTAGCGATAGATGGAATTGAGATCTTTGTTGAGCCAGTCAAAGAACACCGCTTCGTTGTCGTTTTTCGTGGAGAAGGCCTCGGTGGTCACGTAAACGATACAGATCCACAGGCAACAGGCGTGCCACCACTGAATCCGATTGCATATGACGACGATAGTCACAAAACAGTGGAAGTTGCCAAGGAATTTCTGCGTCAGGCACGCGAATTACTGGACGGCGAGGAAAAAGCGAACTTTCACACCATGCGAGGGTTTGCTGCAAAACCAAATTTGCCAACGTACCAAGAGGTGTATGGGCTACGAGCCGCTGCAGTCGCGGTTTATCCGATGTACAAAGGTTTAGCTAGACTCGTGGGAATGGACATCGTTGGAAACGCTCAAAATCTTGAAGAGCAAGCTGCCGCTGTTAAAGAGAATTGGGATAACTACGACTTCTTCTTTGTGCACTTCAAGTACACGGACAGTACTGGTGAAGACGGTAACTTCGATGCAAAAAAAGTCCGTACCGAAGAGTTTGACGCTGCGATACCATTATTCACAGAGCTTGATCCAGAGGTGCTCATTGTCACCGGGGATCATAGCACGCCGGCATTCCTTTCAAGCCACAGCTGGCATCCGGTACCAACACTGATCGCTTCAGATTGCTGCCGAGCAGATAACCACACTGCATTCAATGAGACGACTTGTATTACCGGTGGGCTAGGTCAATTCGAAGCCAAGTACTTGATGAGTCTTGCACTAGCAAATGCCGACCGTCTTGGCAAATATGGTGCTTAGTTTTCGCAACTAGTTCGGCTTCACCACGATATACGGCCTTAACCAATTGACGTGATCTAACACATCTCCGTCATTCGCATGGTTCACGACAAGTGAGATGTGCTTGCGTCCACTAACAGGAACTTTGATCGGCAGCACCGCGTCGCTCCCGTGAATGACATTGCTTGTGTAGACTTCATCCCAATCTTCACCGTTGTCGGACAATAAGATGTGAACGCTCACACTCCCACGGCGACCGGCGCTATGATCCATCGCCACTTCCGTTACAAAGTCGACCGAATTAGATGGCAATTCAAACTGAATGACACTTGTCGGGTGCATGCCTATCCCTCTGAGGTAAGAATCTCCAGCACGAACTCGCAAATGGAGGCCCTTAACACTTCGATTGATATTAAAACGCCAGTTCAGCCCAAGTAGAGGAATGTGCCGAAAGTGACTTGGTTCGATCGTATCAAGCCAGACGATCTTTTCACTGGTCGACTGAACGAAACATAGATAATCAACACCCGACGGATCGCCGGATAATAGTGGTGACAAAGTGGTTAACCGTATCTCTTCCGTCGTCTCAATCTGCAATGTGTCAGCATCTACTTCAAGCCGTTTACAACGGATAATTGAGCCATCACGCGTGCCAACGACACGAGATTGGAGCAGGTTATCAATACCTTCTCTTCCAAAAGCAACGGCTCGTACTCGTTTACGTTCTATAAGTACCGGCAGCGTTCCCAATTGAATTTGAATCGTGTCACCATCGACAAAGAGTACACTTCCGGAAACCTTGGAACCGTCTGACATGATTAGCAAGTCGGTTTTGTCCTCGGAGTCATGATCGCACACATCAAATACCAACTTATCGCGATCTTCAAGTCTGCGAGGTAGTTGTAGTACTACTGCTTTTACGTTCGCCCACGGCAGCTCAACACTCTCGAACACTTCAGATTCTATATGCAACGACTGTTTGCTTGTTTGAAGCTGTGTAGCTGCAATGCGTGATCCATCAGCCAATACGACAAGATGAGGAGTGCGGACGACAGCCATCGATCCCCATGAAACGAGATCACTCCAACCAACAGCAGCTGGGAATTGCTCACCGTTGTCAGTTGTTGATTTAAATGCGAATTCACTATCCGGCGTTACCGCCTTTAGAGTCACATTGCTCACCGTTTTGCCTGTCAAATGCAGCCGTTGTGACAGTGCAGACGGAGAGATTAAGAGCAAAATGAAAACTGCAGCGATATACAAACGCAATTGCCAGCACGGATTCGTTGCTGCTCTTTTGGACTTCCGCGCGGGTTGCTGACAGATAGACATGTTTCTTTTATTATCGCCGCAGAATTGGTAGGTGGTTATTCGGCATTTGCAGCGATAAGCAGGCCATCGCAGTCGAGTATTCATTACAAACATGCTCATCACGCCAGTTGCCATCAGATTCCTGCCGATCCGTCAGTAGATCTCTTATCGACTTGTACCAACGCGACCATCGTTCACCCCCAGCTTGCCAATATGCATGAGATGCATAGTAAATGCCGTAAAAGTAGTGCGGTGAACTACTATAGTCAGACTCTTCCGGCCAGTTTTCATCCAAGAACGCCAATCCTCGTTCAACAAGATCACCTTCGTAGATTCCGCAGTTGAACAAGCCGACTAAGGCAGCACCCGTGCGGGGAAATGCACTTTCGCCTCCCTGATGCGTATACATAAATCCACCATCTGGATTCTGACATTTGCTGAGGTAGGATTTGCATTGCATGACTGTGGCAGGAGGCACGCGAAAGCCTGACTTCACTGCACCACGAAGTGCAACTGCCTGACAGACTGTCACTGAAATATCCGCATCTGACTTTTCAGGCTGATAACGCCAGCCACCGTCAGAATTTTGAGTCGCCAACGTCAACCCAACTGCCTTCTCAAGTACCGTACGCACCAGCGGATTCCTTGTCATACCGTAGACTTGCGAGAGGAACAGTGTTGCGAATCCGTGCCCATACATCGGCCGTTTGTTCTGCTCTGCCTCCGATGCAATCAAGCCACTCGAATCACTTTGCGCCACTACGTAATCCACGCAACGTCTGAGCACCGATCCAAACGGCCCTCTTCCCGGCACGCTTCCACTAGCCAGCCAACTTAACCCGGCAAGGCTAATAATGGCGGTACTGTCCTGATAAGCACTATCGCCGAACGTACCGTTCTCCTCCTGTGCCAAGGAGAGGTACTTTAATCCAGATTGCACTGATTTCCTGGCGACCGAGTTGTATAACTTCCTACCGTCTTGTGCGTGCAAGCGAGCCCGCATACACGGCACGGCTCCACTCAAAATCAGCATGGGGAATAGCTGTCTTCTAGTAAGCAATGGTCACTCCTCATCGTCTTTCATCTGTGGAGTGGCCAGTCTCAAGTAGAATCTCTCGAGCAGTTGCCTGTATTGTGGAGCAAATTGATTAAACAGGCTGCTCCTTAACTGGTCGCGAATGCGTGGTGGAAGTTTTTCCCAGCGATCATCCAGAGACTCCATTGGCATGAGTACTGGAGTTTGCTCGGGCGTATCTGTGGAATTCACATCCAATGTTGCTGAACCAACACCGCTGCGAGCAGACGATGTTCCTGCACTTGCATCATCACCCTGAACAACTCTGTTTTTCAGGACGCCATTTAGTTGCTCCAACACACCAGCTTGAATTGTTTGAGTTTGCCGACCGGCATCAAACCCGTGTAAGCGTTCACTAACACGACGCATTTGAATCTCTGCGTTTAGTAAAGCACTCGATTCACCGGCGGCACCAATATCTTCGCCGGACTCCGTCGCTTCCGTTACTTCACTGCTTTCACGAATCTCCGCCTCCGCTTGTCCAGGCCGTGTCGGACTGCTAAACAGCCTCAGTTTAAGTTCGTTATTGAGTGGCGAAACTTCACCACGTCTACCTGTTAATCCGTCGTCAGCATGCAGTCGGCCGAACAGACTAATCACCAGCACAAGAAGAAGTAACCAACGTTGATTCACCGACTGTCTCCTTGCTTCGTTCTATTTTTCAGATCTTGCTTGCGTATCTCAGAAACCAAGTCCGCAATGCGGATCTGATCTGCAGCTAACAACTCAAGTTCATTGCGTTGTTGATCTGTCAAATCTTCAGAGTTTCCGTCGCCGTATGCCTCGTCCACGCGTTGATTGATATCAGCCTGAAGCCGTATCAACAATCGAACTTGTGATAACAGGAGAGCTTCACCCTCAGTCGATTCACCGCCTGGGACTCGAACCTCCGTTTGATTTGCGATCTGTGCTTGCATGGATACTGAATTGGTCATCACGTGTACCATGTGCTCAATCAATTCTAGTGCAATCACCTGATGTTTGATGGCAACGAGTCGATTTGGCACGGTCAGATTATGCAAAGCCTGACTCAGATTACGCTCCAGTCTACTTAGTGCAAACTGAACAGCAGATTGTCTAAGATCGCGGCCAGCAATATTCGCGACTGCATCCAACACCGCTTCTTGTCGGAAAACTAATTCATCTCGAATACCATTTACTTCGCCGTCCCACATGGAAGTTGCCTCATGCAGTGCTTTAAGGTCACGATAAATTGCATGCATATCTTCCGCCGAAATCGCAAGTAACTGTGAATGCGTTTCGTGACGCACTATCTCCGTAGAGGCACCCTGCGCATCGATCATTTGCTCAAGATATTGCATGACCAATTCGTGCTGCTCTAGAGACTCCTGTACTCCGGCGCCATGGATCAGGCGACTGATTTGCCTCATACGTTCTGAAATTGCCCAGCGGCTATGGACTTGCAGCATATCGGCAACAAATCTTGCGTCTTCTCTGGAAACAGATTCGCCTATAAGCCACTGCTTCATGTTATCTACGATTTGAGTGAGCTCTTGTGCAGAGTCGCCCTGAAGTCTGGCTGTTTGATCGATTCGTTCTTTGGCAATTGATAAACCAACGAGTTGTTGCCCAAGATAGTTTCGCAGATCCGTTCCAATGCCTTCCTGAATTTGCCTCAATTCAGAAATGCCAAGCGTAAACTGTTGATAACTAAGTTGCGAGCGATATCCGGAAAGTGCATTTTCCAAGTCACGTTCCGCATCGGTTTGCAGGTCATAGATTCTTGCCAGTTGTGCCTGCACCTCGCTTGATTCCAATTCCGTACGTGACGATGTTGTATCAACCAAGTCGCTCAAGAGCTGTGACAAAGCAACCAGACGCGTCTCGTGGATTGCATCAAGTTGATCAAGCAATCCGGAAAGACGCTTTCGTTCGGCGAAATTGCTTAACCGATTGAGATCACTCTGCTCGACGACCCTCCGGATTTGCATCCGCACGCTGCCATTCTCAAGCGAGCACGCGCGTTTTATATCGCCTTGATGTAATTCGACAGATTGCAAGATACCTGACACGTCCGCGTATGCTACTTGTTCATTATCCAGTTGCTCCATCAACGTGCCGGTATTGGAAATCATGTCTTGTTGCACCAATTGAAGGTCTCTCAGTGACTCGATTAAGTGCACACGTTTTTGTTGCAAAGAGCGAATCAGCTGTCTCGATGACACAAGCCGCAAGTAAGCGGTTGGTGACTCTGTAACTTGACCGTGAATATCTTCCGCCACGATGTGGTATGCAATTCGCTGACCTGGGTACAGTCCAGCAATACTGGAAAGATCCCATAGCAGTTCGATCGATTGAGACTGATTGAATGTACCGGCATGAATATCCGCTGCCTGTTCAAGCGTCCAATTAGGCAACGCAGCAACTGGTATCGTCATTTGTACGAATTCATCACTTTCATCAAGCGAAAATCTCAGCATGGCCCGTTTGACGTGGATATCATCTCTCAATTCAATTGTGAGATTTGCAGCACCGGTCAATCCAACATCCAATTCAGATTGCGGCCATGTGACATTAATACCTGGTGGCTGATCGTCGTATGTTGCAATCACTCTTTGTGGTCGCGTACTCGTTTTTGCCCCCGCGATAGTTACGTACTCTATCCAGTATTCCCCTGATTCATCGATTTGCCACTGTGTATCGTGTAAGTGTTGGCGGGCACCCGATACATCATATGTGTCTGCGAGAGCGATCTTGCGTTTAAGACCAGTCGATTCAAACCAAATGTGCGCAGAGTCAACGGCATGTGAGAATTCAATCGATGGTACGATTTGTGAACCAGTTAGAATTCGAAGATTACCATCTGATAAAATCGGAGGTAGACCCGTGTATTCCGGTGCAACAATCTCAAATTCAATGCGTTCTACTCGTGGCGGTATCTCCACCAGAACTTCATACCATTGCTCACCAGGATCATCGCCGCCGCTAATCCGGAATTCAAATGGTTCACGCACGTTCACCAATGTCACCTCGGCGTTATTGGGCATGAACGACACTTCGGCCTCAATCGAGGAGAGATGCAGTGAGTCCTTCCACACTTCAACCCAAATCTGTTTTGGTAAACGGCCGTTCTTGTCCTCTATTTGAACCGTAAAATCTTCACCTAAAGCAACAACGAACTGAGTTGGGTTATCTTGATTTGAATCGCCGACCGGTTTCAGTGCATGTCTACGCGGCCAGTTGGGCGCATCCCAGGGTGAGATTAAGCGTTGGGCTGCAATTGAAATTACGGTGGGCTGAATAACGGGTAGAACAATCAAAATGAATAAAAACACCAACACACTAATACCCGATCGCCGGACACGTCGCATATCGACCATCCCGGAGATTACCTCTTCGGTCAACTCGGTATTTACACGACTCAAAAGCGCATTAGTAAATTGTCTGGTTTCCATCTCATCAGATTCACTTAGAGATATAGCTGAACTGAGGCGCTGGCCAAAATCCGGATGCTTACGTTCGATGTGCAAGGCCATTGCAAACGGTGACAACTCTGAATTCATCGATGGCAGCACAGACCTAAAGAAAGTCCATGTAGTACTCATGATTACAAACCCAGATCCCAGAATTGGTGCTATCGGATTCGACCAGCGCACCAGATAGTCCAGAAAAAGACAAAGCATGGACGATATAACGGTCACGACGAATAACACTGCCCATGCACGGAGCAGTGCCAGCCTGCGAATTCGCTTCGCAAGCATTAAAAGACGCTCATTCACCTGTTGAGAATTGTGTTGCATTGCACTTCATTATATCCAGTCGACACAATTGAATATCGCAATTCACGACGAGTGGTTCATTTCAATTCGGCGTCGAAGAATCCACTCACAAGAAATAAGCAAGAAAAGAATCAGTGGTACAAGCGAGTGGTTCCATAGCGGAAACGGTGGCTTGGAATCAATTGGCACACGCCGACCTTCCGGCAAATCTCTATCTAGTTCTCTTTTTTCTTGCCATTGGTAGTAACGACCACGCGTAATTTCTGCAGCTGTTGCTAAATCCTGCTCATCGAGACTGGTCTTAGACATTTCACCATCCGGAGCAACGATGGTAAATCGGCATTCTGGTGCACCTTCGGAAAACACAGGCGAGACAACCCGTGCCGACCAATTGCCGACGGACAATTGACCAACTGCGGTGACGAACACCTCCGGACTATTAAGAAGTCTCTCAAGTGTAACAGTGCGTTTTATGCCGTTATCTCGAATTAAGCTAACCAGTACTTTGTTTGATGCCGGCACTCTTTCGCCATCAAGGTAATGCAAACGCAGTTGCACCTGTGTACCAAACAACGATTCCGCTCTGTCTGTTGTAAGCTCCGCAGTTCTAGTCTTTCCTAATAACTGCGATCTGCATAACTCCCGAATCGACTGAATCCAATACCTGTTATAGACAGCTTCACCATCCTCATGACCACGCCATCGCCAAGTCTCATCAGTGAAATGAAAGAGTACGCGCCCGGCCCCAATAAAACTCTGCGAAATAACCGATTGATCCGAACCATCCTCGTCAATATGAACCAATGACTGCACACCTGGTTTAATAGTCTCCACCTCGAGCCACCAATATAAACCAGGCATCTTAGACCAGATTTCGCTGGTGTGACTTTGTGTCTCTGCCAATTGCAACTGGCTTGCCGACACACCGAGTTCCGTCAACGAGATATTTTGCAATTCCGCAAAGTCGTCGTTCATAGGAATTCGTACAGCGGAGTCTATGTCAAACGGCACCAGAGTCGCTAAAGGTGTATCTGCAAACTCATGTGGCATAAAGCGTTGGCCTGAACAAATAACAATACCGCCACCACGTTCTGTAACAAATGTCTCGAGAATCTCCATGCTACTGTTACCAAGCCATTGAGGATCAGCGTCACCCAGGATGACCACATCAAACTCATATAGACCTTCCTGATCAGATGGAAATACCGAACGGTACAAATTGTCATCACTACCCTGTTGGTCAGAAGATTGCAAAACATGCGTGACCTCAAAAACAGGTTGATCGTTGGAACCCGGGTGTCTGGCTCGCTGCAAGAGATCACTTAATGCGCGGAATTCAAAACGTGGTTCTGAGTCTACAAGTAAGACCCTTATGGGATCATCACGTACACTAACACTAAGCGGATAGTAATTGTCGTCCTTAGTCGATTCAGCATCCAGCGGAACCACTTCAAGCAGTAACTCGTTATCACCGGTATTGCTCGGGATGAACGAGATCTGATCCTTGAATTCAATTTCACTTCCGACAATATGGTTCGCGGACGCGAGAATCTCATCGGTACCACGGTTCTTCACGTTGACTGTAATTTCCTCACCTTCGCAATGCTCTGCGCGGAGTGAATATCGGATTGAAACATGATCACCTATGAACGAGCTATCACTCATTAGCGCATCGGAAATCGCAACGTTTTTTACTTTGGAATCTGCGCCTGCTGCCAAAACATACAACGGAATGTTTCTTTGTCGCGCATGTTCTGCAACACTACCAAGCGATGGACCGAGCGTAGTAACACCATCTGAGATAATAACAACGCCAGCTACGGGCCGTCCCCGATGATTTCGAAGTGCCGACACAAGGCATTTACCCAACTGGCTTGATTCACCAACCGGCTGGCGGGAGTTCAACACATCACTTAGCGACTCAGTTGTAGTAGTAAGCGACTCCAACTCGTCGCTCGCAAGATACAGTCTTAACCGATATTGCTCTTGCCATTCATCCAAAACTGACAGCCCAGATTCGCTGCCTGTTAACCATGTCTTTGCTGCAGTCCAACGGTCAATCGCAGTTTCGTTATTCGGCAAGTCGTCAGATATTAGATCTTCGATCGTCATGCTCCTTGAGTTATCAACGATTACGATTAGATCCGGTAAATCGGTTGCATGTTCTTGCTTCGACCAACCCAGAAACATAGTGCAAACAAACGCAATGATCACCATACGGAGGACAAGAAGTATCTTTTTCCTGCGGGACTTAAATGCTCCGATACTATGACGACTTGTAATCCAAGTGATCAAAAGAGACATTATCAACAAGCCGATCCAGACCGTCAGCGAATATGGCCATGATGAAAAGTATTCAACATCGTCGAACGTGATTACACCGGAATCCTGAGCAAGCAGACTGTATGTCATCCAACTACTGATCACCTAGGCACCCTCCACGCCGTGAGAGTCCGGCCGTGAATACCACTCTCCAATCAGCAGTACTACGACAACGCCAAGGACTATTCTGTACCACTCCGACGACGTAGCTGAATTGACACTCAACGCAGGTTCATTGGTGATATCGAATCCACCTCCCGCTATGTCACCGTCGTATGGCCGGATATCAGATTCTTCATTGCTAACATTCACGATGAATTGTTCTTGTTTATTGATCGGTTCATCATATTCAACGAGATACACACCACTTGTTAGCGTCTCCTCGAAACTCCAGTGTGAGCTTTCCTGAAACGGCTCTAAGATCGCCGACCGTTGTTGTTCATTCGGTAGAGTTAGCTGAAGTCTTGCATTCCGAGTCGGCACGCTCACAACGCGCCGCACAAGGTCACCGACCTTGAAATTGCGGGACTGATCACGCCTTTGCATTGCGTATTTAAGAGATTCGTGAATGAGTGGTAAGAATACCGGCCACGTCACAACCTCTGACCATTCTGAACCGAATGAAGTATCGGTTGCCAAAAAGAACCCCGTCCCCGCTCCTGCTCGAAACACTGTGTACAACACTGCTGCATCCTCAAACACCAGTAATGACTGGCAATCATCACTATTTGGTGTAAAGGATCTTATTCTCTGCACCGGAAGTTGCTCGAGGCTTCGCAACAAATCATCATCGAACCGCTGCAAAATGGAGTGACCGTTTTCAACAATACTGAGCGATTGCGGGGCCACATCCGCAGGACCACCCAAGTCGCCAGGTATAAGGCCTGTTCTGAACGGCGGTTCCCACGACCATTGGTTATAGTTCTCGACATTCACCGAATCCCCGGCAATGATGAAAACCGTACCACCCCG
>Ga0114933_10002162_pt1 | contig 20793 bp, 22 predicted proteins | sample 4SBtaG_FD_89691 | JGI IMG/M metagenome (GOLD analysis project Ga0114933, IMG submission 89691) | Deep subsurface microbial communities from Kolumbo volcano to uncover new lineages of life (NeLLi) - 4SBTROV12_W25 metaG | ecosystem: Environmental > Aquatic > Marine > Volcanic | place: Kolumbo... | reverse complement strand
CGACGGGGTCACCGTTCAACAAAAATGGGAAGCCCGATTCAATCATTGCCCGAAAAGCGGAAGGGTCGACATTTTGTCGAAATGACGGAGAGGCAAATTCCCGAGCGTCGTCAAAAGCACCGCGGCTCAAAGCATTGATTTGGGCTGAGACCCTTTTTTGAAGGTCGTGTCTCGCGTTGTCCACACAATCGGCTTCGGTGTCGACAACAGAAGTTGAGGTAATTGAAGTTGTTGGTTTCTGAGCGGAATCGATTTTTGGGAGTGCTTGGGACGGGTCGGAGGCACAACCGCTGAAAACGATGAGAACAAGTACAGCTAACACAGCACGTAAGTAAGGGGAGCGGTGCAATGGTTTGTTAGGCCTCATCGGTGTGGTCATGAGTGGCACGATGCGTTACCAAGGCTCTCTGTTGAGGCGACGGATCAGATTGCTTATCAACTTAGGTGTTCTGAAGAGGGGGACCAAGCCTCCGGGCCCGCCACAGAATTAGATCTGCAAGGGCTGGCCCGAAGGCTTAGATGAGGTTGGGGGAACCTCAGGAGTTTAATTTAGCACTAAATAGAAAGGGCCTGCAACTTTCTGACCAATCTTTCTAAAGGAGCTGTGAGCTAGAGGGTCTGGTTCCGCCGAGATGCCGGAACCCGTTACCGTGCTTCTAAGAGATCACACAACAGGAGATCGACCTGTGAGTTCCATCGCTCAGATCTTGAAACCCGATAAGTCGAAACTGAAGCGCGTTCTTAAATGGATCGTCATAGCGAATGCGGTGTTAGCTGCGGTCGGCATTGTGATTGGTGGAAATCCTGATTTCGTGGCGCGGGTTCATGGCACCAGTTTTTTGTTGGTCGTCACTGCAGCCAGTTTGGTTGCTATAGAGCAGGGGAAATTCAGGACTGAAATCAAATATGTGTGGCCCGTCGGATCTGCATGTTCGACCGCTATAGGAGTTGTCGTAATAGCTCTCATTTGGGGGTTCGAACCGCCCGAAGCCATTGGTCGACCTGTTGGATCGGTAGCAGTAGCTGCGGTGGCGATCACCTATTCCGCAGTGATCTCAGTAATAGCTGAGCGAGCTCGTTTGCGTCTCATCTGTTGGATAGGAGCGTTAGGCCATAGCTGCTATGTGTGGGTCCTCATCTGGTTCGAAATCAGTGCCATGCCAGGAAGGGCCCTCGCGTTACTTGCTGTGGGTCAGTCCGCATGTTCCTTACTCGCAGTGATTGATTTCATCGGTTCTCGTCGAGCCACAAGGATTCCTGCGGCGTCGTTGGAGCGGAGCGCCCAATACTGTCCATACTGTTCAGCTACCGAATTGATCAGAACTGCTGGCTACATCGAATGCGAGGGTTGCGGCGGTCGATTTCAGACGATGGATACCTGAATGAGTTAGCCCGTGCGGAGGTCTAGGTCAGGTATTAGCGGAGCTGCCTGGTGGCCAACCATCTTCCAGATCCCTTGGTCGTTCTTAAACACATTCACAGCAGCGACGGCTGATAGCGACGATCCGAGAAGGTTCTCTTCAACGAATACCCAAGCGGCGTGGTCGTTTCCATGGAAGCGAACGTTGGAGGTCAAAAACTGGGGGAGTCCAGGGCCTGAGAAAATCTGTTCGAAAGACACCCGAATTTGATCCCATCCGAAAATTGTCGGCCAGCCGGGATGTGTGCACCACACCTCGTCGGAGTTAACCCAAAGATCAGACATCCCTTGAATGTCCGCTGCTTCAAAATGGGCATAAAAAGAACTGTTGACTGCTTCTAACTCAGACGAGTTGTCCATATTGCCTTGTGGGTTTCAACCGATTAGCGAACAAATATTTCGAGTTGCTCCTTTGTTGATCACCGCGGGTCGGTGAGCAACAAAGGAGTCAAAGACGTTACGCGTAAAGAGCCGAAATTTGTAGCACGGCCATGATCACTATCACAAGCGCGTTGAAGCCCCGAAATAATGCGAAGGGAGCTTTGGCAAAGTTTTGTCCCATATTGCTGCCGGCAACTTCGTTGTCCATGTCCTGCATCCCAGCGCCAACATCGGCCAGTACGCCGTCAAACCACAGAAGAGTCCACAGAGAACCAAGTACTACCCAGGCAGCGATGGCGAGTTGCACAGCGCCGGTGTCTGCCGTTTCTCCTCCCCAGATGATAAATGTGAAGACTCCCAGTACGGAAAAGACGTACGGCAAGATAATCGCCTGAGCGTCCTTACCGCGCATGGCCATTAGCTGAACCCAAGTGTTTTGTTGCATCAGTGGTTTACTCCTTATGTTTCAGTCATTGTGCGACTGGTCCCAACCGAATGAGAACAACATAGAACCATTAGCCCATGCTGCATAGGTTGACGTCCTAGGTTTCTTCAGGTTGGATAAGCGGTCGAGTGGCTAGTGCGCCGAAAAATTTGGGTAGCCACCTAAACATTTGCAGGATATGAACGTGACAGACGCTGTAGGGCCAAACCGTGTTTCGAAGTCAGGTTCCGAATTTGTGGTGATCGGTGCCGGGCTTGCAGGGTTAGCCGCAGCTGGCACGCTGCATCGCGCCGGGCGGGAAGTTCTAGTGCTCGAACGAAACGATGCAGTGGGGGGGCGTGTTAGGACTGATTGCGAGAGTGGCTTTTTGCTTGATCGCGGATTTCAAGTTCTCTTGACGGCGTATCCAGAACTTGACCGCCATGTCGATTTGAGTGCCCTGAATTTGCGGCCGTTTCTGCGGGGAGCAAACGTGTGGGATGGGAATTCGTTTGTTGAACTAGCCGACCCGCGTAGTTCGTTTCGAGGTGCTTTGAATGGGTTACGAACGTCGGTGCTGACGCACGCAGATCGGATACGACTACTCAGCCTGGCTCTGCGGCTTCGACGCTCTCGAGTCGGGTTGTTTGATAATGCCGCAGACCGACCAATGCGGCAGTTTTTGACTGAGATGAAATTTTCCGCTTCATCTATTGACGCTATTTGGGAACCATTGTTTTCAGGTATTCAGCTGACATCATCTTTGGAGGGTTCAGCGCGACTTGGTTCTCTGATCCTTCGGTGTCTGATTCTGGGTCCGGCGGCCGTTCCGGCGGCTGGTATGCAAGCCATTCCTGAGCAGATGGCATCGAACTTGCCACCCGGATCGATACGCCTTGGAGCCGAAGTCGTGAATCTCAATGGCACCGAGGTTTCACTGTCGAGTGGAGAAGTGATCGAGGCGGGGAAAGTCCTACTTGCGACAGACAAGACCGCTGCAGTGCGCCTGTTGGGGGGAGCTTCTGATGGTTCAAGGTCTCAGTGGCATGCGTATTTCCGCAGCTCCGAACCGCCGAATGAAAGTAAGGCGATTCACCTTCTTCCGGCTGCTCAAGGCCCATGTAGGAATGTGGCCATTATCAGCAATGTCGCCAGAGAATATGCGCCGGAAGGCGAGACCCTCATCGTCGCCGCGGGCCCCACTTCCAGTCGAGAACCTCCGGTCTCGGCGGCACGGGTTCAATTACTTGAGACGTTTGGAGCTAGGAGTGAGGAATGGGAGCTCCTGACGGCTGGGGTAGTCGTCGAGGCCCAGCCTCTCTTTACGCCGGGGATGAAGTTCCAGAGACAGCGAAGTCCTCAAGGCGTGCTGGCTGTAGTTGGCGATCATTCCACAACCCCGTCGATCCAGGGCGCATTGGTATCGGGTCGGGTGGGTGCTGAATCCTTGCTAGGGACCTGATTATGTCCTTCTGAGTAAGGGATTGCGATATTTAGTGCTAAACTGATTCCGTGAAGGGAATGTCAGCGCGGTGAGCACCAAAAACGAAACAGCAGAGTTCTTGGATGTGACTGCTCCGGGCTCGTTGCCATTCATTGATTTTGATATCTCTGAATTCGACGAACTAGTGGCCGCTACCGAACAGCTTCAAGGTCTTGGTCACTCCGTAGTTAGAACACCTGCTGGACCGCTCGTTATCGGTTATGACCCTACGCGCGAGATTCTTCGGGACCCCGACTGGATAACGGTTCTCTCGGGCATGAGCGCTCTTCAAGCCCAAAGCCGCAATGACATCGATTTCGAAGCTCTGATGTCCACAGCTCGCGACATGCTGCCCGACGTCGGTGACCAAGTTGAAATGCGCCCAAACCTTCTTTCGGTCGAAGGGGAAGATCACAGACGGCTGCGACGACTGGTGAGTGCGTCCTTTACGCCGGCAAGTAGCGAAAAATTGCGGCCTTTCATGCGTGAACACGCAGACCATCTCCTTGAACCCATGGTGCAAGCCGGCGGCGGCGACCTCGTAGCTGAATTCTGCAGGCCCTATCCGATTCCAATTATCTGTCGTCTCCTAGGCATTGATGATGAAGATTCCGAACAATTTGGTCGCTGGGCAGACGTAATATTTTCAGGCTTAGATGCTGATGCCGAAGCTGTTCTTGGCCGTATGGCTGAAATAACGTCCGCGCAAAAAGAACTTGACCGCTATGCAACAGGTCTGGTTGCTGACCGAAAAAGTTGCCCCCACGCAGATCTCGTCAGCGACTTGGTGCAAGCCAGTTATGCGGAGGATCGTTTAAGCGTTGACGAATTAGTCGCAATGATCGAGGCGATCTTATTGGCGGGAACCGATACCACCAGGAATCAACTGGGATCGCTGTTAGCAGTGTTGGCAACGCAGCCGGAACAATATGAACGGCTCCGAACTGATCGGTCTTTAGTGCCGTCGGCGATTGAGGAATCGCTTCGTTACATCGGAGCTGTCCGCACGACAGCTCGAGTCGCCAGCAAAGATCTCACTGTAGGTAATCTATTTTTTCCTGCCGGCACGACGGTATTGCTTGGTCTTCATGCAGCAGGACTGAGTCAGCCCGCCGACGGTTTTCGCTTCGACATAGACCGTAGTGATCGTTCTCCGCATTTGGCGTTCGGGCTCGGCGCGCATCACTGTCTAGGAGCGGCGCTGGCGCGCGCGGAGTTGCAAGAGGCCTTGAACTCGTTCTTAGACGCAGTCCCTGCCTATGAGTTGGCGTCCCCGGTTTCATGGAAGCCGTTGTCAATGGGCATATGGGGCCCCGACAAGCTTGAATTCAGAATCCTGGAAGAGCCTTCTGTCCGAGCAAGAATCCCAGCTAATGCTGCTGAGAACACTGAACGTCAACGACAAGTCCTCGGTTCTGTGGCGCCTGACGCTGAAAACCATTGGATCCAGAAGGCAGATGTTGTTCGACAAAGGATCGTGGCGGGACTTCCGCGCTTGGTGAATGCACCGTCTTTCCCCCCAATTACTCGCCTACTGCACACCAGTCTTCGCTTCGGATGGGCGTTTTGCAGTTGGAGGTTGTTCGATCGGCGACGCTCACCGGACGCAAAACAACATGCTCTCTACAACAAATTGCGGCTAGCGGCGGAACGTTTAGGTCCGACCTACGTCAAACTTGCGCAGCTGATATCCGCAGCCGAAGGGGTGTTCCCTCAAGCCCTTGTTGACGAATGCGCGCGGTGCCGGGATCAAGCTAAACCTTCAAAATGGCGCAAAATTAAGCGAATAATTCGTAAGGATCTCGGGCCTTTGGATCAGTCGTTCGAGTCGTTCGATCGACAACCGTTCGCCGCTGCCTCAATCGCCCAAGTTCATGCCGCTGTTCTTAACGATGGCTCTGAGGTTGTAGTCAAGGTTCAACGTCCAGCAATTCATAAGAAGGTTGTGCGCGATCTGCGCGTTCTGGCTTGGATAGCCCCCCGGTTGGTGGGAAAGATCCCGGTGGCAGCTCTTGCCAACCCTCCCGCTCTCGTGCAGTTATTCGCCGAGACAATTTCTGAAGAGTTGGATTTCGAGCTAGAGGTCGCGAATTTGTTCGAAATTCGCCGAGCCTTAATGACCGGAGATAAGGGTCGGTGGATAGCTCCCGAACCAAACCTGGATATGACCACGACTCGAGTAATAGTCATGTCTCGTGTGTCTGGAACCCCCCTCACCCGATTAGATTCCGACCAACTCAGCGAACACGACGCTAGGGACCTCTTCAGGAACATGGTTGATGGTCTCTTGGAGGGAGCGGCCCTGCACGGTATATTCCACGGCGATTTTCATGCCGGGAATCTCTTCATTTTGGATGATGGAGTTATCGGCCTTGTCGACTACGGCATGGTCGGACGCCTCGACAATGAGAGGCGCGTGGCGTTCCTTCGATATGTGACAGGGCTGATGTCCGGCGACGTTCATACCCAGGTTTCCGCGGTCCGTGACCTGGGAGCCTTCTCCTCTGATGTTGATATCGATGAGCTAATCGAGAAATTACAACTGGATCGGGTCGATTTTGACCCTCTCGACCTTACGGAAGAGCAGTTCATATCGGAGTTTCAGTCTTTGCTTAAGGAGTTGCTTGCTAGTGGTGCACGCATTCCTAAAGAGCTGATGCTTTTCGTGAAAAACTTTGCCTACCTCGCATCATTCATCCAAAAGATGGATCCCGATATGGATCTTCTGAGTGAATTTTCTGCGATCAGCGCAGGATTTCTCACGAAACACGGATTTCGTGTCTCGGCTGAATTGGGACTAGCGCTCACCGATTTAGAGGTCTCAGAATCTTCTTTTCGGCGCGCAGCGGGCATTAAAGACGATATCGACGTACTGACATGGCGAGACCTGTCAGAGCGGAGAGAAGTGATGCAAAAAAGATTGACGAACAGTGACAGCGCTGTGCGTGTTGGTTTACGGGGGAGGTAGGGCATGAACAATGCCGAAGAAATGCTCAGTCTGAACGAGGCCGCCGAACGTCTCGGACTTCATTACATGACCGTCTATAAATACGTCCGCTCGGGCAAGCTGGCAGGCCACAAGAATGATGGCAGTTGGCAGGTCTCGGTATCGGATCTAGACAGTCTTTCCGAAGACCAACCCGCGCCACCAGGTCGAGGTCACCGCGCGTTGGGACAAAAATCTGGGCTCTTTCTTCAGGCGATCATTGCAGGAGATCAGTCTGGATCTTGGTCGGTAATCAGGAACGCTCTTGATAGTGGCGCGACCGTCGAAGACATAATTTGCGAAGTAATTGTGCCTGCTTTGCGATCCGTCGGTGAGGAATGGGCACTCGGTCGACTCCAAATATTTGAAGAGCATCGCGCGTCTAGCCTTGTTGTGGCGACGCTCGGACGGATGCAAGCCCTACCGCAACGCCGCGGTCGTCGACGGGGAAGTGTCGTCATAGCTTGCCCGCCCCAAGAAACCCACGGCCTACCAGCAGCAATATGTGCGGAACTTATCCGCAGTCGTGGGTTTACCCCCGTCAATTTGGGAGCTGATAGCCCAGCAGAGACGATCGTCCAAGCTGCTGCTTCGAGTGATGAACTTGTCGCGATTGTTCTGAGTACCGTGAGCTCGACCCCTCAAACAGTGATTTTGGAAGTCGTCGAAAACCTGAATAAATCGCTCCCGGACATTCCAGTCATGGTCGGCGGAGTATGGCCGGACCTTCCCGCAAATGTTTTGTCGATCAATGGTTTTCCATCGATGCTGGAACAATTGGAACAGCTAAGTGCCTCCTGACGATTCACTAGTAGTCGTTACGGGAGCGACGGGCTACGTCGGTGGCCGATTAATTCCGCAACTCTTATCGGCCGGATATCGGGTTCGCTGTGTGGCGCGCCGACCCGAACAGCTATCGGACCGTTTGTGGAAAGATCAAGTCGAGATTGTTCAAGCAGACTTATCAAAGCCAGATGAAGTTTCATTGGCTTTAAAAGACGCAACGAGTGCTTATTACTTGTTGCATTCGATGTCGTCATCTGATGATTTCGCCGAGGTCGAGTCTGCGATGGCATCGCAATTTTCGACCGCCGCAGAAGTCGAGGGACTTCGTCAAATCATCTATTTAGGAGGTTTGGGCCATGACGGAGCCGATAAGTCTGATCACCTTTCCAGTCGTCACCGAGTCGGACGCCTTTTAGCTGCAGGTAAGACTCCGGTGACCGAGCTGCGAGCAGCGGTCATTATTGGCTCTGGAAGCGCTTCATTTGAGATGCTGCGGTCCCTCGTCGAAGTTTTGCCCTTCATGGTGGTTCCGAGATGGGTGTCACAGACGCTCTGCCAGCCAGTCGCAATCACCGATGTACTTGACGATCTTGTGCATGTGCTGAACAGACCCGAATTTTACGGGAAGACAATCGATATCGGTGGTCCTGACGTTGTCACTTACCAAGACATGATGCACGCATACGCGCGTGTTGCAGGCCTCAGGCGTCGCATTATTTTGCCGGTACCGGTCTTGACACCGAGGTTGTCATCTCACTGGGTGAATCTCGTCAGCCCGTTGCCCATTCAGCTCGCCCGTCCACTTATTGACTCGCTAACCAGCGATGTCGTTGTTGCTGACCAAGGTCGAGGCTCCGCAAGCGAAGACCCGAACCACAGTTTGGAAGAATCGATTGGCTATGCCATGTCCACAGTGCAAGGACAAGAGCTACCTACGCGCTGGAGTAATGACCGACGTACCAGCGACGAAGTAGGTGCTGCTGCACCGGACCCCAGCGACCCTTCCTGGGCTGGGGGACGAATCTTTGTTGATCAACGGCAACGAAACTCGGAGTGTGACGGTGCGTCGATCATGGCAGTAGTGCGCTCGCTGGGAGGTAACACCGGGTGGTTGACCTTCAATTGGTTGTGGGCGTTGCGAGGTTTTGTTGACAAACTCCTCGGTGGTGTTGGACTGCGCCGTGGCCGCCGTCACCCGACAGAACTGAGAGTTGGCGATCCGCTCGATTTTTTCGAAGTGGTTGAAGTTCAACCAGACCTATTGAGGTTGCGGGCAGAAATGAAAGTCCCGGGTCATGCGTGGCTTGAGTGGAGTGTCAGTGAATCTGAAAATGGATGTGTGGTAGAGCAAAAGGCCGTCTTCGTGCCTCGCGGCTTATGGGGTCGTTGCTACTGGCTTGCATTGGTACCTGCCCACGCAGTCATCTTTAAACGGATGCTCAAAGCGATAGTGGATCGTGCTGAGTATGCATCCGAAAAGCAACGCGGGAGACGAGAGTTTAGTGACTAAGAAAGCATCATCTTTAGGCATATTGGTCGGTGCTGTGTTGATCGCGATCGTGGCGTTGGGTGGCTCTGACGGGTCCTGGGATCGCTTTACGTTGCCACCGGTGGTGATCGGCGCAGCTGCGGCGCTTTTGTTGCAGTGGATCGGCTTCGTATTTGCTTGGAAATTTCAGTCCGAACGATTTTTTGATCTGATCGGTTCAGCGACCTTTGGAATGGTGGTCCTGGTCTCAACGGTTTGTTCGCGAGCAAACCTCGGCTTGTTAGATGTGTTCCTTGCCGCGGCTGTGGCAGTTTGGGCGTTTCGACTCGGATCGTTTTTGGTTACCAGGGTGCGTTTGGTTGGGTCCGATGCCCGCTTCGACGCTATAAAACGTGACTTCTTGTGGTTCTTGATGACGTGGACCTTGCAGGGTACGTGGGTAGTCGTCACTGCGGGTCCAGTCATGACCGTGGTTGGCGACGGCATCAGCCAACCCATCGGGATCCTCGAAACTTTAGGAATCGTTGCTTGGGTTATTGGTCTTGGTCTCGAAATAGTGGCAGACGAACAGAAGAAGAAATTTCGACAGGTGGGCAATGATTCCTTCATCCAAAGTGGCTTGTGGAGTAGGTCAAGGCACCCGAACTATTTTGGCGAAATACTGTTGTGGTCGGGCTTAGCGATGGCTGCCGTGCCCTCCCTGAGTGGGTGGCAGCTAGTTACCAGCGTCTCTCCGCTTTTTGTGTGGGCTCTTCTCATGAAAATTTCTGGTGCTCCAATGTTGGAAGCCAAAGCGGATCGCCGTTGGGGAAATGATCCGGCATACCTCGAATACAAATCGAAGACCCCACTGTTGGTGCCCCGTTTAAGGTGAAGTGACATCCTCGTTGTTCGTGACCCAGTCGTCGACAATCGCCCACTGAGCGTCTAGCCACTGAACAAACTGAGTTTGGTTGACCTCCGACCTCGGAGTTCGCCACAGTTTGAATTTGAGCTGAGTCTGTAACGGAATAGCAGCGCGGAGCTGTTGAAGGGACGATATGTCGCCGATACCAACGTGGTTGCAGATGACTATGTCGGCATTTGATTCGGCAAGTGCGGCGAGTGTGCCAGCAGTTCGGGGCGGCAGCACCGAGCGCAGTTCGCTAGCTGATTTAACTCGCGTTGGCGCCGTTTCAGAAAGAGCAGCGATGGCTTTCGCGAGCTTTTCTGCGGAGAACCGCGTTCCTTCGGGAAAAATAATCAAAGCCTCATCGTCGGCCATGTCCCTTGCCAAAGCCCCGATGTTGGTCAGCTCGTCTTTGTTGTCTAAGGAGTCTCTGTCAACGAAATAGTTGGGTATTCGATGTCCAACAACATCGAGACACGGGTCACCCAAAAGCTGTTTTTTTAGGATAAATCGAAGACGCCGACCCTCTTTTAACAGAAGGGCGCCTGCAAGGAGGCCATCTCCCTGACTACCGTGGCGCGCCAGGATTATTAGTGGCCCTTTCTGTCGCAAGCAATCGACTCCTTCAATGCTCCAGCGAAGGCGTATCGTGTACTTCGCCCCGGCAGCTAGGCCACTTGACCACAGTCGTTGCAGATGGCTATGCCATCGCCGAGATCTGTTGCTGCTCAGTTGTTTAAAAGGGGCGAAAACTAGCCACAAAGCCATTGCAGCTGTGACCCCAAGGAACTCCATTGCGAGCCACCAGGCACCAAACAGTATGAGTCGGGTGTTTGAAAAGGCTTTCGCGGTCAGAAGGTCAGTCAGAATTGCAAGTAGCAACAGAACGGGCAGAAGGAGCCATACGACGATGAATGCAGTTATGAGACCCGGAATAGTTTTAATGCGGCGGGCCCATTTGGCTGCCGCAGTTGATTCTCCGGCTGAAAAGGTGAAGCTCGATACGCTTTGACCTGCAACCGGTGGGCTCATGGTTGAAATGGATAGCAGTTCTTAGGTGGCAGACAAAACTCAAGAAGGCTTTTTTGAGGCATTAGCAAGACGGCGACCTTTGAAAATCTCGACACTTTCATGATGGTCAACTATCGGAAGCGGATAGCCAGTTTCTTGCCGCACCGCGATTGAGGGATCAACTGCGTCAACGGCGCTTAGATCAGAGAGTTCCGGAATCCATCTGCGGATGTATTTGGCGTCCTTGTCGAATCTCTTTGCTTGGGTGGTTGGGTTGAGTACGCGATGGGGGTTGTTATCAGTACCGGTACCTGCCACCCACTGCCAGTTGAGGTAGTTGTTAGCCACGTCACCATCTATGAGCTGTGACATGAAATAGTCGGCCCCAAGTCGCCAATCATGGTGAAGGTTCTTAATGAGAAACGACGCGGTAACCATTCTCAGTCGGTTATGCATGAGGCCCTGCGCCCGTAGCTGACGCATCCCTGCATCTACGAGGGGAAATCCTGTTGTTCCGTCGACCCATGACTTATATACGTCGTCGTCGTAGTCCCATTCGTCGCCTCGATTTCGGTAATCCTGGCGTGAGGTGTCGGGACGTGCATTGAGAATCTGGGAGTAGAAATCTCTCCAGGCGACTTGTCTTATGAAAGCCTCGGAACCGGGCACGTTCCTGGATAGTTCAACGAGTCGCAGGGGCGAAATGCAACCGAAGTGCAGGTATGGCGACAACAGCGACGTCCCGTCAATTGACGGTATGTCGCGCATTTCTTCATATTGATGAACACCGGTTCGCAGCCAATGCTTGAGTCGTTCCAACCCGTGAGTCTCGCCGCCTACTAGATCTGTATGCGAGTGCTCAATTCGATGTGAACTCTGAGGAATGAATGACGTAGGGGCGGCATCAATCCCACGGAGGGTTTTCGGTGAACCCAAGGGTGGTCGTTTTGGAGCTGTAAGCCAGGAGCGCCAGTAGGGCGTGAAGACTTTGTACTCGCCCCCTCCGGCAGGTTGGATGTCTCCTGGTGGAAGGGCTGTCACCCCTGGGTGCCGTTGAAACTCAATATTTTGCGATGCACACCAATGTCCAAGGTGATCGAGCCGGCGTTTGGCATAGCTGCTGTAATCATCTGCGATGTGTAGATGTGTGGCTTGCAGTTCGTGTGCCCGGTTTTGGATCTGTTCAAACCAGTTTCCATGCGCTATCTCAAGGCTGGCGCCTAGGTCGTCCAAAGAGTTCGTGAGATCATCGAGACATTGTTGGAGAAAAGCTTGGCGTCTGTGCGAGGCAGTGGAAGCGTTTACTATTTGGTCGTCCATCACGAACATGCATGAAATGGGGCCTTCGGCTGCAGCTGCGCATAGAGCCTGGTTGTCGTCGATCCTCAGATCTCTGGTGAAGATCATTAAAGAGGTCACGACAGGGGGCTCCTATGAGGGGGAGCTTGACTGCTTGTCCAGGTCGATGACCGTTGAGTCGAAAGTTTCACGAGGCGGGATTCAACGCTTGGTCGCTCGCTAATTCGTTCAAGGCCTTGGCGATGGCTCGCCGTGCGCTTTCAGCGGACACGCCTACAAGTTCACCTATTTCGATGAACGTTTTCTCGACGCCGTCATCCAAACCGAACCGGTGCCGAACCATTTCCCGCACCTTCGGCCTCATTTTCGCGAGCGCTTTTCCTACCAGTTGCTGATGGTGCCATTCAGTTACCAACTCGTCTGGAGTTTGTTCTGTAGACGCAAGTATCGCGTGGAGGTCCTTATCTCCGTCTTCGACCATCGGGACGTCCAAGGAGGCGACCTTGGTAAGCGCGTTGATCCTATGCATGTCCACGGAGAGCTCTGGTGAGGTGGCGTCCGCTTCGCGAAGCTGTCTACGGAGCGCGCTGTGGGTATCAGCGGGAATCCGGATCAAGTTGCTGTGTTGATCGATCAAGCGATTAATTGCTTGCCGAATCCAGAATGTCCCGTACGTCGAAAATTTGAATCCTTTGCGGCCGTCGAATTTTTCGACTGCATGCTCAAGCCCGATGTTGCCTTCCTGGATCAGATCCTCGAGTTCCAATGAGCCCGGCACCGGGTATTTTTTTGCGATGCTGACTACCAGGCGAAGATTGCAAAGAATGAAGCGCTCTTTCGCACGGGCGCCTTTGTTCACCAGACGTTCTAGTTGCCGCAATTGTTTGAGGTCTCGGTAGTCACCGACTTCCATCGTCTGTGATGCCTCTCGCGCTTTGCGAATTTGATCGGCCAGATCGACCTCGTCGGCTTTGCTGAGTAGTTCGTGCTGGCCAATCTCATTTAGGTACAGGTTTAGGGTGTTGGGTGCAGCTGTATTCATTTTCAGCCTTTCACGCGGATAAGAGAGTTACGGTCGGTGTGGTTTAGCTTCTTGCCGAGGTTGGCCATGTCGAGAACTGTGTTTGATTCGTAGCTCCAGCTGTCCGCAGTGACGGAAAGCTTGACTTCGTAGCTCTCGGAGCGAGCCTGTTGATCCAGATATGAGTTGCTGAGGATGCCGTTTGTGGTTGATCCCCGCTCAGCTGTCAGCAGGAATTCTGTGGCGGTTGGCGGCACCTGGCCGGAAGCGATGATTACGGATCCTCGAGGCACCATGAAACAACGGCTGAGGATGTGCGCCACTGGGTCATATAACCAGTACCCGATTTCCGTGTGGAATGGGTCGTCGTCGAGTTCTGTCATTCTCCACGCAGCCATCCTGTAGTCAAGTCCGTAGAGGCTTTGAGAGCCGTTATCGACTGGTCCGAACGGTTTGAATTGAACGGTTTCGTAATAGGGGGTGTTTCCGGTGGCGCCTTCTTCGTGGTGGAAGGAGAAATCCAAGCCGTCAGAGCCTTCCCATTCCCCGGCGAGATTTGCTAGCGGGCCAAATAGATCTTGGGTTACTTCGTGCAGTTCCATGTTCGCTCCTATGCGTGGTTGGTGGATCGGTGAGGCAAGAGATTGTCGATGTGTTGCCAGTTCACGACGTTGCGGAGGACCGCTTCTAAATATTCGGGTCGACGGTTTTCGTAGTCGAGGTAATAGGCGTGTTCCCAAACGTCAATGGTGAGTAATGGTTTGCAGATTGAGAGGTTGGGTAGATCTGCATTCGCTGTAGTAGTTATCTGCATGCCCGATCCGTCGTGGATGAGCCATGCCCAGCCCGAGCCGAATTGCGATGCTGCCGCTTGAATGAGCTGGGTCAAGAAGTTATCTGTTGAACCAAAAGAGGCATCGAATTCTGCTTGAAGTTCAGGGGACGGTGTTCCAGGGGTAGGGGAGAGTGACTGCCATAGGAATTCGTGATTCCATACCTGCGCCGCGTTATTGAACATCGCCCCGTCAGAGTCGTTAATCACCTCCAAAAGAGGACGACTGTCGCCGTCGAGCATGTTGTTGAGGTTTTTGACGTAAGTCGCTTGGTGACCTCCGTGGTGGAGGCGGACTGTGCGTTCGCTAATGAACGGTTGGAGCGCTGAGGCTTCAAAGGGTAGGGGTGCGAGTTCGATTGTCACGATGGTCCTTTCCAACGTTATTCTACTGGCTGGTCATATATTTAGCACTAAATAAAATGGCAAAAAATGTGTAGTTTCCTTTACTGGGAGTTATCGAGCTTCTACCTGTTCTTTGAGCTGTGCAAGGTTCCTGTTCCACACCCATCTGAGTATCGGTCGAGCTGCTACTTCTCCGAGACGCCCTCCGAGGTACCACGGGAATTTCAGGCTTTCAGCCCAGCGGAAAGTGGTTTGATCGGGGCCACATGTTTCTAGGGAGAACTGACCCCAGCCGCTGACGATTCCTTGGTGACTGACGCCCATCAGTTTGTTGTCCTCCCAGGCCGTAATTTCCATCTTGTCGACTAGCCGAAATGGCCCGATCTTGGTGTCGCACTCGAAACGAGCTCCGGTGCCCGAGGCATCAGCGGAGGTGATGCGGATCGCATTGGCATCGAGCATCCACTCGGTGTGACTTTCGATGTCTTTGACGTATGCCCAAACCGCGGACGGTGGACGTCTGATAGTTATTGCTACGTCAATCGGTTGTTTGTTGTTCATGGTTTGTTCAATTCAGGGTTTGGTAAACGATTAGGGCTCCGCAGGGGATCCTTAGACTCCAAGCGATCGTGCGAGCCCAGTTGATTTGGATCAACCTTGGAATGAGGTGAGACATTCCTTGGGCGATGCGCGAATGAAGCGGAACGGCCTGGAAGATTGTCACGCCGACTGCGATCAGCAATAAAATGAATGGCACGAAAGCCACAAAAAACAGGTTTTGGGGGACTATCACCAGGAGCAAAAGACTGCTGATGACCTCAACAATCATAATGGGACCCACGACTCGAGTAATGAGACTTTGGTGTCGAAGCGCCACCCTCGCAATCGAAGCATCCGGTACCTCACCAAGGAGCGGGTAGTGAACTATTTGGATTACCCACAGAACTCCGGCCATAAAAGACGCCGCTGCTAGGGCGACAAGTGCGAGAAGAGGCGTCATCAGCACGTCACTCTTCGGAGCTGGCCGTGTCCGCACTGCCAGAGAGCGGAGGTTCTACCCGGGTGTACCCAGGTTGAGGAACAAATTCGCCCGCCGGAAATTGGCTTGGCGCACGATTACCGAAGGCGAGGTCCTTACTAGAGGCATCCCGACCGCTGGCATATGCGGTGAGCAACACGGCCCATACGGTAAGACCAAACATCGAGGCACCGATGCTCATTAAAAGGGTCTCGCTCATCGGTCGCGCCGATCGTCTGTGAGGACCAAGGTTCCGAGAGAGTGAATCGCCGGCACCCAGAGCCCGACAAAGATCCCTTGATCTTTAGACCCGCTGAACCAAAGAGCTACGGAAAGGACCAAAGAGAGAAAGCCTGCTGTCAGAAACAGAATTTTTGGTTTCGAGAAGCCAATTGAGGTTGTTGTCCACTTGAGACGCATTAAGAATCCTTTGATTAGTACTAAATATAATTAGCACTAAATATAGTACTGGAGTATTCAGTAGATCCACCTGACGCGCTCTTTAATTTTCAAAAACCTGGTAGATAGCACTATTCGGTACTGTGATGGGGGCAGAAGGCCAGGGACTATTTGAGTATCTGAATTCCGGCTTGGCATATCTGCAACACTTGCGAGATGCGTCCGAACCCCCTAAAAACTGACTTGGCAAACGGCGAGACTCATTACGGCACCATGGTGTTCGAATTCCTCAGCGCCGGGTTGCCCCAAATACTCCAAAACGCCGGTTCAAGCTTTGTCTTCTATGACATGGAACACAGCGGCTTCTCGATGGAGCAGATGAAATTTCAATTGGCACTATGTCGCGGTCTAGACATAGTGCCTCTAGTCAGGCCACCCGATACGTCGTACCAGTACACGGCAACGTTGCTCGACATAGGCGCGATGGGAATGCTGTTTCAGATGTGCGAGACCGCAGAGCAGGCCGAAGAATATGTTAGATGGACTAGGTATCCACCTTCAGGTCAGCGTGGAGCGATGTTCGGAGGGGCCCATGATGACTACAGCTCCGAAACAGTGCCCGACATCATTGATGGCGCTCACGAACGAACCATGGTCTGTGTACTTATCGAATCGGCAAAGGGAATAGCTAACGCCGAAGAAATCATGTCGGTACCTGGTGTGGATGTAGCCCACCTAGGTCACGGCGATTTGTCGCTCTCGCTTGAGGTGCCCGGCGACACGGCACACCCGCAGATGCAAAAGGGAATTGACGCGATCTTGGGTGCATGCGAGAAACACAAAAAAACGGCAGCGTGTCTTGCGGGCTCAGTGGAGACTGGGATTGACTGGGTTAATCGAGGATTTCGGATGGTCAGCTACAGCTATGACATTGGCTTGATGACTGCAGCCTTGCAGAGTGGAATTGAACAAATCCGTATAGGAGTTGCTGAAGATGGATCTGACTGAAGCTCAGTGTCAAGAATTTCGAGACCGGGGATGGATCGTTGTCAGCGATGTGTTCGAGGCCAACGAAGTTGAACTTCTGAGTGACGCTGCGCTCGAAGTCCTGGAACGACCCGGTCCCGAAGTGGGCCGTGAACTGGATGGTTCACCGCATGTTTCCTGGGGCATGCATCTCTTCGATAAACGGCTTGCTGCCTTATGCCGACACGAGGACCTCATCAACCCGAGTCGAACTTTGTTAAGCAACGAGGTTTACGTCCATCAATCACGAATCAATATGAAGCAAACAAACGGGTCAATAGTTGCCTGGCATCAAGACTTTGGGACCTATCACCGTGTCGACGGTGTCCCGGAACCCAATGGGGTGATGATCGCAGTCTTTTTAGATGACGTCACCGAAGTGAACGCACCATTGCTAGCGGTACCGGGCTCACACAAAGAAGGGCTGGTTTCGACTGCCTCCCTAGACCCCACTTCGACTGATTTCGAACAGGTATCAAAATATCGATATGACATCACGGACGAGACAATGGCGCAGTTGGTCGACCAGTACGGATTGGAGACAATCACAGCGTCAGCAGGATCGGTCCTTTTCATGGATATGACGGTCGTTCACGGCTCATCGGTGAATATCAGTCCTTTGCGAAGGCTGTTGTTATACGTGAATGTCTGCCCTGTCGACAACAGGGGAGAAACATATGCGCGGCCCGAGTACTACGCCGCCCGAGATTTTTCTTCAATCGTTCCAGTTAGCTCAGAAGAATTTCAGGTCGCCGGACAGACATGACTTTGAAATTCGAACAGTTTGATAATCACTTCGGCGCGCGCATCCATGGGCTACATGAGGGTCGAATCATTGATGAACAGCTTGTGACGGAACTTGCTGCTGGTTTGACGGAACATGGGGTGTTGCTGATGCGCGGTGAAGAAATTTCGCCAAATCGTCTGGTTGAACTCGGCCGAGCCTTCGGTGAACTTGAAATACTTCCCGAGCCTGATAAGCGACATCCTGATCATCCTGAAATTTTTGATCTAACCAACGTCAGAAAAGATGGAGCGGTGGTCGATTTCGAGGAACCTCAAGCCGTGTTTTTGAGAGGGACCGAACGGTGGCACACCGATAGTTCCTTTAGAAAAGTCCCTTGTTTGTGCACCATGCTTTATGCGGTCGAAGTTCCCGACGCTGGAGGCGAAACCCAGTTTGCCAACATGTATGCAGCGCTAGAACAACTGCCTGACGACCTTCGAGAAGGTGTGAATGGAAAGCGCTTGATTCACAGCTATGTCTACAGCCGTGCCAATAACCCAGGCCGCATGGATCCCATGAGTCCTGAAGAAGAAGCTAAGTATCCGCCGGTAAGTCACCCATGGGTTCGTACTCATCAAGACGGCCGTCAGTCGCTCTACATGGGGGGCCATGTCTCTCACGTCGAAGGCATGGACCTTGACCAAGGCCGTGAGCTTGTTGAGCAGGTGCTTGTCGCAGCAACCAAATCAGAGTTCGTTTATGAACATCATTGGGCTGAACATGACTTGGTCATATGGGACAACCGATCAACTCTCCACCGGTTGCGTCCTTATGAAATTTCGGCCCGCCGACGCATCATGCGGCGCGTAACGGTCGCCGGTGTCGACCCGGTCAGATAGGGGATTAGCTGAGCTGGGTGTGCAGGAAATCTACAACCTGAGGCCAAAGCTCAGCTGCTAGACCTTCATCGAAGGCACCCATTGGGTTCTCTTCGTTCATGAATCCGTGACCAGCGTTATGAACCGTGATTTGAACGTCCTTACCCATTCCCCTAAGTCGTTCCCCTAAATTTTCTGCAGCTTCAGGTGGGAAAAAATCATCCGGTGATGCCATGTGTGCTTGAACTGCCGCAGTGAGACCTTCCCAATTTGGTTCTTGATCTCCTTGAGGGAAACCGTAGAACGGAACAGCGGCCTTAACGGCATCACCGCGGTTGGCTGCGATCATGAAGCTCAACAAACCACCCATGCAAAATCCGACAACTCCGACACCTGACCCAGTTGATGCGTCGTGGTTAGCCAAAAAATCGACAGCGCCGCTCATGTCGCGCGCTGCGCGATCGGGAGGCAAGTCGGTCATTAGTTGCCCGGCTTTGTCCATCTCGTCATGACCAGCTAATTCGCCGTGATATAGGTCTGGAGCCAATGCGACAAACCCTTGGTCAGCTAGGTAGTCAGCCACTCCCTTCATTTGTGGATTTAGTCCCCACCATTCTTGAATCACCATGACCGCTGGCCCGGAGCCGCTTTCAGGTAAGGCCAGATGTCCTCTGGCGTCATGTCCGTTACTTGCAAATGAAACCATTTCTCCCATGAGCAGGACCGTAGTCGCGACCGACGCCTGAGTGCACTCAATATCACAATCCAAGAATCTGGAGTCAACTGTTGGTGACGGTGAAAGAATGATCCCAAGTCCATGAGAGGTATATATGAATCTGCGACCCAGCCCAGTAGCTCCATTCTCATACGTTCCAGGGATTGACCCATACTCAGGTGGAGTAGTGGCGTCTCCAGGGAGCGAGATAGTTCACGTCACGCTGGCAGAATCAGTCCCCTGGCGCGAGGGTTTCGATCGCATTCAGGCAATTACAGAAAATAATGGCGTCGACCGAACAGCGCTCTGCGCCATTGAGCTTCGATGTCCACGCCCCCACTCTTTTGAGGGTTTTATCGAGTTCAACGACGAATACAGGTCAATTCTTGACGGTTGGGGTCTCCTCAACGGAGATGACAACCCCATTGCCAGAACCAATGTTGCCCCTGTCCATCATCCACCAGAAGAAACCACGCTTCATGCCTTCAGCTACGTAGCGGAGGCGTCAGAGAACCCAACTTCGTCGTTTGTAGTTGCCGGAGCAGGAGACCTGATGGATCAAAGCGACCTTCAACCCAGCAGCATCGTGGCAAGAGACCTTGACGGGAAAGACGCATGGAGAATGCGAGTTGAACAAGTCTGCGAAGAGATGGAAGCTCGGATGTCCTCCATAGGAGTCCAATGGTCCGACTGTTCAGTCATCGACGTGTACTGCGCCCAAGACTGGTTCGGTCAGGCTGGCGACACGCTGGTGGAGCGCATTGGAACAGCCGTTGGTTCTGGCTTGCACTGGTACATATCTCGTCCTCCTATCGAAGGACTTACTTTCGAAATGGATGTCAGAGGCGTTAATACCGAGAAAATACTTTGATCTCAAGAAACCCTGAACGTCATAAGAACAGGACTAATTAGTTTTTGGTTCACGGCATCAGCCGCGTTGTCTCTCATTTCCAACATACGAGGACCCATCAGGTGGCCCAGTGACACAGGAGGTGGGGTAGCAGGGGGTTCGTTGAAGAACTTTAATGCCAGGTCATAGTGGTCGGAGCTTCCGAGATGCTCCAGACCTGCTGCTGCCGCCGCCTCTTCGTAGGTTCCAGCAGGCTCAGGAAAGCTGAACTCGGAGGTAGAGGACCACGGCATTGGGTAAGGAAGATCATCTGTTCCAGTGGCGGTCACGTCATAGATCACGACTGTTCCTTGAGAGCGACAAACCCTCCCTAATTCGCGCATTAGCTGGTTCTTGTCTTCGATGTTCATACCGACATGAAGCATCGTTACCGCATCAAACATGTTGTCCATGAAAGGTAGCTCTGTCGCTGAGCCCACTTTGAAGTCAACCTGACCGCCCATACCGACCAAATCAGACAGCTTGATAGCTGCTTCAATAAATTCGGGTGTCAAGTCGACCCCGGTGACGGACGCCCCGGTGGTATGGGCTAGGTACCGGGCCGCTCCTCCGATGCCACAACCCACATCCAGTAGCGCATCTCCATCAGCAAGATTGATGGCAGATGCAACATGCACGGTGCCCTCGCGTCCACCTATATGAAACTCGTCGGCCCCAGCCAAAACATCAGGATCGAGGTTCTCCATGTCGAAACCCGATTGCGTCAACGCTCCAACGATCCGGTCAACAATTCCATCGTTTCCGTAGTGCTGTT
>Ga0114933_10002161_pt1 | contig 20795 bp, 13 predicted proteins | sample 4SBtaG_FD_89691 | JGI IMG/M metagenome (GOLD analysis project Ga0114933, IMG submission 89691) | Deep subsurface microbial communities from Kolumbo volcano to uncover new lineages of life (NeLLi) - 4SBTROV12_W25 metaG | ecosystem: Environmental > Aquatic > Marine > Volcanic | place: Kolumbo... | reverse complement strand
CCAACAAAAACAACAAAAACAAATGCAAGATTTATTTCAACAAATGCTTGAAAGACAAAAATAGGAGTAAAAAATGGCAAGTACATTAACAGCCTCAACAATGACAGTGACTATATCTGAGTCAATTACTCTAAACGGTAAAAATCAAGGAGGTACGCAAATTTTGTCAATACCTTCTATAGCGACAGTATCAAGAAGAATAGTAGATGTCCCTAATTCAGAAGTAGAAATTCTTGCAATGTCTACAGCTGTTGCATCAGGAACATTTATTGAAAGTGATGTTTTATATATACGTATTACAAATCTTGATGATACTAATCATGTTGGATTAATATTTAAAAATGAAAACAATGATGAGTTTGGAGTTAAGTTAGATAAAGGGCAATCTTTTGTATATAATGGTGATTTATCTGGCGGTGTAGTAGATACTATGGATGCTCAAGATGGCGGTGCTGATTTAGCTGCAAATACATTTGCTGACTTAGTAAATATTACTGCATATGCAGATACAGCAGCTTGTGATGTAGAAGTTTTTGTTGCATGTAAATAGGAGAATAAATGGCGACTGATAAAAGAAGTTTTCCAAATAGTTATTTTGCATGGTATAATGATGATGATAGATTAGCTGTTGTATGCAAGATATTATCAAATGACACTACTGATTCTACAGAAACAAGTTTAGATAAATTTGATACATTTAGTGGAACTAGTGTTACAGGTGGTTTGCGCATACATACGCATTCTAAATATGGCACTGTTTCACAAATAACAGATGATTTAAAATCTAACTCTGGTCTTGATACATCATTACACCCTTCTATTATTGATTATATAAAATCAAGATTATTAGAAGATAGTGGTGATTTACAAAGAGCTTCATATTATAAAGCAAAATATGAAAAGACTATTAAACAATACCCTCATAGAAAAAGTGGAGTAAGAACATTAGCTGTTCCTAGACTGTAATATGGATTTATTTGTAGTATTAGAACAATATGGTGTTCCACTTGCAATGTGTATATGTTTCGGTTATTTTATATGGAAACAAAATAATTGGATACAAGACGATTTAAAAAAAGATTTAGATGATGCTAATGATAGGTTTGAAGGTATAGTTATAAAGCTTATAGACTCTCAAAAACAAATGCAATTAGAACAAAAAGATATAAAAGCAAGTTATAGAGCAATTGTAGAAATATTAGCTGCTTTAAGTGGTAATGGGCTTAAAGAAAGATTTTTAAAAAATAAGAAATACGAACAACATTAAACATAACAAGGAGTATTTAAATGGTTGATTTAATAATGTCATATCTAAAAAGTAACAAAGATGAAATTATTGATGCTTTAAATAAAAAAGTAAATATACCTTTAATTTCAGAAGCTAAAGAAGAACAAATTTTTTCTTCATTATTTGATGGCTTTATGGAAATATTAGAAGGTGTATTAAACAAAAAGAGCAAGTAATTGCCTAAAAGAGTATTACAAATAGCAGCCTTTGAAGGAGGCTTAAATAAACGTAATGACCCTAGAGATATTAAAGGTAATGAACTTGTAGAAGCTAGGAATGTTGACGTTTCTAATCTAGGCAGAATAGTAATGCCTGGAGAGGGAAGAGCTATATTTAATACTGTTAACTCTTTAAATCAATTTGTTAGTCCTTCTAACGACGCTAACAGTCAAAGTATATTTACAAATAATGTCCCAATATCTGATGGATATGGGATTTTTTCTTTTGTACATGATTACAATTTTACAAATGATGATAGCTTACCTCAAGAAATAGGCACAGAATTTATATGTATAAATGATGGAGCTGATATAAAAGCATGGAGAGATAATGTCCCTGTTGGGTTTGCCTCAGAGTTTGATAAAATACTTTCATTAGGAACAGTACATAGTACAGCTCCTCCAAAAGAAAGTTCTAGCATAGAAGATGAGCATACAGTTAAACCTATATTTTATAAAGCAGATAATGGATTACGTGTATGTGATGCTAATTTTAGTGAAGCAGAATTAAGTGTTATTGTTGATGGTAGTACTGCAATAGCATCTGATGCTACAACTTCTGTTATAGTTAGTTCTGCAACACATAGTATAGTTGCAAAAGAATATATAAAAATAGATTCAGAAGTAATGAAAGTTATTTCTACCTCTGGAACAACTATTAATGTAGAAAGAGGAAGATTTGGTTCTGCTATAGAAAATCATGACGCTAGTTCTAAAATTTACAGGCTAAATGTACCTAAAGTATTTGCTCATATTAACAGACCTATGCTTAAAAAGTCAGGTGCTAATGTTAATATAAATAGATGGGTTGAGGATATACAAGTTCCAGAAGCTCCTAAATATGGAGCATTAACTGTATTTAGAAGCAATATACTTGGTGTTGATACTAATACCTTAACTGATAATTCTTTATACCCAGATGAGCCTGAAAAAGTTAATCTAGGCATATCATTTAGTACAGTTGCTGATAATGCAATGTTAGCTCTTCATACGGGAGAAGTTTTATCTTCTGAATCAACAGCACTTGAAACTGTATTACTTATAACTTTAGCTGATAGTGATGACCCTGATACTCCAGTAGATGTAACATCATCAACATATAATTTTGCTGTAGGTAAATTTATAACAATAAGTGGAGCTATAGATGATTTAGTAAATTTAAATGGTATTCATGAAATAGTTGGATTTGGTGGAACAGGTGAAGTAAAAATTTCTGCTGATTTAGATTTAGTTGGAGGTACATGTACAGGTGATGAACAAGTTATTTTAGAAGATGAAATTATGGATGATAATCTTAAAAATAAATACGTAATTGGAATGTCATATGTATATGATGGTGGTGGTAGTGAAGTACAAGAATCTAATATTACAACAGGATTAGCTTATGCTTCAAGTTTATTAGGAGGTAGTAACACTATACCAAATGTAACAAATTGGAGAACTATTCGTGGTACAAGCGGTGGTGGTAATATAACTGCAAATATTTCAGATGCTACGTGTGATACTAATTCTAATACAACAGTAACTATGGATGATACTAGCGCTATTAGTGCAAATATGCCAGTAGAAGGTCCTGGTATACCACTTGGAGCAAAAGTAGCTAGCGTAACAAATGGAACAACTTTTGTATTAAGCGTTGCTGCAACTGCAACTGCAACTAACCAAACATTAGTTTTTGGTGAAGGAATATTGCCTACAGACAAATCAATGCAAAATCAATATCAATTTTTAGGTCATGGCAACATAAGGTCTGCTGCTAATGGTCAATATTTATTTTATGAAAATTCAAATGTATCAGTTGAAACAAGTACATCATATTGGGTTTCTGGTGCTATAAAATTTACTAAATGCACTGATGTTAGTGTAAAATTATATGTTGGTCTTGGTCCTGATAGAACAGCAGTATCTGGATTTACACCTATTACAGTTTCTCAACCATCGGGTTCTGCAGCTTCAGGTCTTGTAGAATTTGCAGGAACTGCTGTAACCGACAGCTCTGTAGATGCTGATGTGCCTATTGCAATACAAGTCATTAATGCTGCAAATGGAAGTGGTGAACAAGTAAGAATAATATCTGTAGATGTTAGAAAAAAAGATACAGCACCAGAAGTAATGTCTAATACAAATGCAATAGATTTAAGAGATGTTCAAGATGTAGCAAAAGGATATTTATCATTTTTATGCAACAATTCAAGAACTGGTGCGTATAATGCAACTACTCCAAACAATAGTTGGAATGAACGTATTGAAGGCTTTAGAATATATATGAAACAAGTAGATATAATAGGTGGTGGACTTGCTGATGATTGGACTATGTTATATGATGTAAACCTTAAAGAAGGTACATATGTTATGCATGCTAAAGATTCAGACGAAGAAACATTAAGGTTAGGAGATATATCTGGTAGTTTGTGGGAGGCTGTACCTGATACACCTTCTAATGATGCTAAAGCAGTAGTTACAAGTAATTTATCTGGAGACTCAATTAAAACTCCTCCTGTATTAACATATGAAGCTTTAAATGGCTATAAAAATGACACTAATTTAGCAGCTATGTATAAAACATCTGCAGTTGTTCAAAGAAAAGTATATATTGGTAATTTAAAAATTGGAAATAAAAGATTCCCTGATAGAATGATAAAATCATCAGCGGACAAGTTTGATATATTCCCAGATGACAGTACAAGTTTTATTGATGTTGCAACCTCTGATGGTGAAAATATTGTTAAATTAGAATCATTTGGTGAATACCTATTGCAGTTTAAAGAAAAAACAACTTATTTAATTAAAGTAACATCAGAAGGTGAAGAATTAATATCAACATGGCATAGTACTGGAATTATGCATCCTTCTCAATGCGCAAAAACTCCTGGAGGTGTATTCTGGGCTAATAGTTCAGGTGTATTCTTTTTTGATGGTCAACAAATAAAAAATGTTGTAACTGAAAAATTTGGCCTTGAGAATTGGAGTGTAGGAGAAGATAATCAAAAACCAATTATACTTGGATATGATAATGTATCAAACAAAGTTTTAATTATTACAAATAACGTATCAGACACATCTAATGGTGGATATATATATGATATAGAAAACAATTCAATGACTCAATGTCAAAATCTATTTAGTTGGTATCCAGCTTCAAATACAACAGACGAAATAGTAGCACATCAGGAGCCTTTATAATTATGCCAAGTATAACAACAAATAAACCATTTACAACAAAAAAATTAAATACTACTATATCTGTAGATTCAAAAACTAAACCAGCTACAGGTAGTCAAGGAGCAAGTTCTTTACCACCTCAACCTTTTATAACAAAACCATCTACTGCTAGTAGCGAACCATACTATCCTGAAGAACCAGGTGCAATATTTAGAAGTAATATGGTAACTACAAGTAATAATGGTCTTATAATGTTAAATCAATTTAGTGATTTATTAAATAATGGTTCTATTACAGTATGGGATGACGAAGCTCATAACTTATTTCAACACACTAAAACAGCTCAACAATTTAAAATTCAAACTAAAGATTTTGATTTTGGAGACCCTAGTAGAAGAAAAAAAATATATAAAGTTTACGTAACATTTAAATGTAGCAATATGCGTTCTGGTGTAATTATGAAATATGCTGTAAATGGTTCAACTAATTTTTCAGGTACATTCTCTGATGATGATACTTATTACAATTCAAGAGGATTTTATGGAAGCTCAACAACAGATTGGGTTACAGTTGCATTAAAACCATCTTCTTCTATTAATAATATATATTCTATTGCACTTCAATTTAGCTATGCTTCTCAGGGAAGAGTTAATCAATTAAGTGCTAATAGTAGTGCTGGAGATACAACTGTTACATTAGACTCAGGCGCACAAGGTGGTGGTTATGATGACTGGTATAACGGAATGCCTATATATTTTTTTAATGGCCCAGGAAGTAATCAGGTACACAGAATAACTGATTACAATGGTACTACTAAAGTAGCTACAATAACTCCAGCTTTAACATCTGCTGTTTATATAAACACAAGTTATGATTTAGGTTATATACCAGCAAGTTTTTCAATTAATGATATAAGTATTATATTTAGAGAAAAAAGTATTAAATAATGGCTATTAAACAGTCAAGAGGAATAACTATAGGGAAGGGTACACCTCAAAGAAATGAGGGTCAAAATGGTGACATTACTGTCCGTTCTTTAAGAAAAGGCCTTAAAATGTATGTTAAACAAGCTAATGTTTGGCATAGTGTTGACCTTGATATAGATTTAAAACAAATAGCTACTACTGTAAATAATTTAGAAAGAAAAGTAAAAGAATTATCGACACGAAGAAATAACTTTCCTGTAGTAGATAAAGTAATGTTAAAACAAGCAGGTGGTGCTGCAGCTGTACAAATTAAAAATGATGCAGGTAAAGTATCTTTTAGAAATTCAGCAGACAGTGCTGACATTTCTCTTAAAAATCCTAAAATAACAGGAGCTTTAGATGGTACTGATAATAATCCAGCTATAGATACAAGCACCTCAAATCAAGTAAAGTTTGTTTCTAATGCTAGTGCTGCTGATTTTTTAGTTAGAATAATGACTACTACAGTTCCTTCAGATGGAACATATGATAATATGTTACAATTTGGAACAGCAGTTACAGGAAAATGGGCATTAGGGTATGTTACAGATTCAGAAACTACATTTAGAATAAATGCAGGAGCTAATTTAAATGCTGACGTATTACAGTTAACTAATGCTGGTAATTTAACTGTAGATGGTACAGTAACATCAAGTGCTGGTGTATGTAGTGGAACAACAGCTGCATCTACAACTGCTTCTGGTATAGTAGAGTTAGCAACATCTGCTGAAACAAATACAGGTACAGATACAAGTAGAGCAGTTACTCCTGATGGGTTAGATGCTTGGGAAGGTTCTGGACAAATTGAAACGGTTGGAGAAATAACAACAGGTACTTGGAACGCAGACACTCTTGGAACAGGGGCAATACCTAACTTACCTACATCTAAAATAACATCAGGAACATTTGATGATGCAAGAATAGCAGCAAGCAATGTTTTACAACACGAAGGCAGTATAGATGCAGTAGGAGCATTAAATAGTGGTAGTATAACAACTGGATTTGGTAATATAGATAATGGCTCAAATTCTATCGCTACAACAGGTTCACTGCAAGCTGGCGATATTAGAGGCACTACCCTTGTAAGAAGTAGTGGTACTATTCTTGCCACAAGCCCTGAATTAACTTCAGCAGGTACTAGCGATTATTCTATTGCAAGCACACAAACTTTAAATGTGTCTTCAGGTTCTGTAGGCACTCAAGAATATAGACAGATTTTAACTCAATTAACTGAAACTGATGCAGGCGGTTGGGATAAAGTGTATCTTATTGACCAACAAGTTGGTGGTACAAGTAAATTTTCTGTAACTAATGCTGGAACCGCAACTTTTGCAGGTCCAGTTACATCAAATGCAGGTACATGTTCTGGTTCTAGCTTTAGACAAATAATAAATGGTGGATTTAATTATGGAAGCACAGGGGGAACAAAAGTATACCTCCCTATGACAGGTTATGTATTTGAAAGAACTTCTACAATAGCAGGCAATGAGTATATATCTTATGTTGCGCCTTATGACGGATATTTAAATCAAGTTGTTGTAAGAAGTGAAGAAGCATGTGGCTCTACAGTAGTTGGTTTACACAAATCTTCAACAGGAACAGAAGTGCCAAGTTCGATTGCTGCTGTTGCAGTAACAGTAGATATGTCTGCTGATGATACAGCATATAAATTTGCATTTTCTAGTAGTAATACATTTAGTGCAGGAGATATTATTACAATATCATTTGACCCAACTAATGATGCGAATGATACAGTATTTACAGTAGAATTTGTATTAGACAGTTCAGAAGGGTTATAAATGAAATTAATAATTAATAAAGTGTTTGTAAAATTAAAAAATATTTATTATGAATATATATAATAATTTTATAAATTATAAACAAGAATTAGAGGAGCATTAAGATGTCGTTTCAACCATTTGCATTAGATGAATATTTTGAAGATATGATTAAAGGTGGAATTTCTCAAGGAAAGGCTAGAGAAGATTGGTTTCAAGATAGAACAGATGAAGCTAGTATGGACTTAGCTGCACAAGCTGATGCTATGAAAAAGAAAATGAAAAATGCTGGTGGAATTTTTGGAACATCAAAACTTGGAAAAATAGTTAATACTTTAATACCTATAATAGTTACAGCAACTGCAGGCCCAGCAGCTGGGGCAGCGGCCGCAACAGCTTTGGCTACTGCTAATACTGCAACAAGACAAAGAAAGCTTAAAAAAAGACAAGAAGATTTGGAAAAAATGGCTACTCAAAAAGGGAAGTATGCAGGAACATTTTTACAAGACTATATGGAACAAGGTTTATCAGGGTTAAAAAGCCAAACTACAGAAGGTTTAAAAGGTTTAAAACAAGTAGATTTAATAAGTGGATTGCTAGACATAGGTTTGTCAGCTATACCTGGGTTTAAAGGTGGTGATGCTGCTAAAGAAGTAGGTAAAGAAGTAGGTAAAGAAGCAGGCAAAGAAGCAGCTGAAAAAAGTTTAAAGCAAAGTTTAGACAAAGGTTTAAAAGCTGTATTTGGTGATAAAACAGCATATATGGATGCAAAGCCTCAATCAGATAAATTTTTAAATAAATTATTTGCTAGCATAGAAAAAGGAATAAACACACCTTTAAAAATGCCTAAAACATTACCATCAAACATGGTAGGTCCAGATGCAATTTCTCCTTTAACAGGTCCTGATATGTTAACACCTAATATTGGCGCTACTATACAAAATACAAATTTAGATAAAAATATTTTAAAAGGTTTAACTGAAAAACTTGGACCTTTAGGTCAAATGATTAAAGATAGTTCCTATTACAAAATGGCTGATTTTGCTACAAACCCACTTTTAGGTTCTGGTACAAGTTTAGATAATCCTTTTGGACAAAGATTATTATCAACAGTAACTACTCCTTCTATGTATTCACCAATTGTTAGAGCAGAAGCTATGGATTATTTAAATCCTGAAGCAGACCCTACAGTAGTAAGAGCGCAAAACCCATATCAAAGATATAGAGTATAAGAAAGGTTATTAATGACTTTATTAGATAGATTATTACCAGCAAATTGGCAAACTCAAGTAGCGAGTACTTTTGGACCTAAAAGATTTGATAAACTCGCTCCAGGAGATTTTACGCCAGGAAAAAGCGATAGACCCTCTTATGATTTATATTTAGATTTATTAGGTGGGGGCTATATGCCTACTGAAAAAGGTTATGATATGTTTACAAGAGGTGATGCTGCTGTATGGGACGAAGCTATGGACCCAGAAAGTAAATGGTTTTCAGATTATTGGGTTGACCCAAGTAAGCTTGACGCTATTAATGTATTTGACCCTGATTCATTAATGACTGGTTTTCAAAGAGCTGGTTTACAAGATGCTAACAAAGGTATGTTTACTCCTTTTCAAGCTGGTGATTTAAGAGCATTAGACCCATCATTTTATACAGCTCAAATGGAAAAAGACAGAAGCAATTTAGCAGGACAACTTCAAAATAGGTTAGCTGCTGCAGGTGCTACAGGTGGTGGCTTTGCTGGATATGGCGGCAGAACACAAGCGCAAGATTTAGCAACACAACAATTTCAAAGTGGTGCAGAAGGATTATATGCAGATATTAATAAACAAAGAGCAGGCGCTGTTGGTGGCTTGTATTCTAAACTAGAAGATTACGACAAGTTAATATCTCAAGCAACTTAAAATTAAGGAGAATATAGTTGGCAAGGTTAGTTCCCCCAGGTAGCACAGTAAATATGGGTATACAAGACCCATTAGATAAAGCAAATAAAGCTTTAGATATTTTCTCAAGACTTCAATCTATTATAGGTAATCAACAAGCTCTTACTCAAAAAAGAGATACAAGCGCTATGAATACTTTAGCTACATTAAATGGGCTAATTGGTAGTGCTGATGATAAAGGTGATTTAACATACGCTCAAAATGTTTATGATAATTTAGATATTAATGATATGAGTAATCCTAATACAGAACTTGTACATGGGATGATAGGTAGAGAATTAAGTTCTAAAAAAGAAACTTTTGATAATATTCTTACTTCAGGTAATGAATTAGCTGATTTAATGACATCAGAATTTTCAGTGTATGATTCAGAAGAAAAAGGTCCTATGGCAGAAAAAAGACTTTCTGATATGAATGCTAATGAACTTATTAATTATTTTAATTCAGTAAAAGGTGATGAGGGTGCTTTAGGCGAAATAACTAAATTAAACGATAAAATTAATAAATTTTATATGCAAACTTCTACAGTGTTTGGAATGACAAAAGAAGGGCGATTCCAAAAAAGACCTAATTTTAAATTTACAGATGCTAATGGAACTGAAATAGACCCTAGTGAATATATGCTTCAATTGCAAAAATATCAAAATAGATTAAATATTTTTATAGAAGCTGGTTTTAACGATGGAATTTTAAATATAGAAGAAGCTGAAGCTATAGTAAACGGAGATTTTGCAAAATTTGCAGCGCTTAAAAAAAGAAGAGATGCAGAATATAAATTTTTAGCTCAACAAGGTTTATCTACAAAAAAAGCAATTAATACTAAAATAGTTCAATTATCAAAAGCAACTGATAAAGAAAGTCAATATGACCATATTTTTTCAATGTTAGATAGCCCTGGATTAATTGATGAAGTTTTTGAGCTAACTGAAGGTGGAGATTCATTCCAAATGACTTCTGACCCTGAAGAAAACAGAAAAAATGCTGCTATATATATGTCTTCTAGAAATACATTAGATGAAAATTTACAATTTTTTCAAAAATATCTTGGTGAAGTTGACTCACAATTTCAAAGACATAAAAAAGGCGCACAATCTTGGGGTTTTGGTTATTTTGGTTTAGATGATAAAAGAGAATTAGAAAACACAGAAACAACAGGGTTTTTTGATAATTTATCACAAGAAGATAAAAATGAAATTGTAACCTCTATGTTAGATGAAAATAATAATGGAATTCCAGATTATATTGAGCAACCTGAAGGAGCTGGAGAAAATAAAATTATAGCAACTAAACCTGATGGTAGTGAAGAAAATATTAATTCAGGTGTAGTAATTAATGAAGCCTTATCTGATGACGCATTAGGAATAAGTACTGCTCCGCCACCAAAAGACAAATCTTTTTGGTGGAAATATGAAGAACCTTTAGTATTGGGCGGTGGTGCTTCGGCAGTAGGTGGAGCTTATCTTTTTGGAAATAAAATTGCAGACGTTGGTAGAAATTTAAAATCTGCATACAATTTACCATCAAATGTTATTCGTGACTTTATTTCTGGCGACCCAAAAAACCCATTAGGTAATATAAAAATGTCCAGCAAAGACATAGCTATAATTGATGGAAAAGCAAAAAAAATTGGTCAAAAAATAAATGTACTTTCAGTTCAATTTAATAATACTAATGAAGCTATTATTAAATATAATGCAAAAACTAAAAAGATGAAAGAAAAGGTTGATTTAGATAAAAATAAAACAGTAAAACAAGCAAATGCTGAAAAAGCAAAAATTGACAAAAAAAGGGCTAAACCAAAACAGGTATTATACAAAAAACAAGAAATTTTAAAAGAAAAAATAAATAAATTAAGTGAAAAACAAACATCAATAGAAGGACAAAAAACAAATCCAGACAAAGTAGCTAAATCATATTCAGTAAAAAATAAAGTAAATTTTAATAATGTTAAAAATTTGATTGAAAACGGTTCAGATTCAAAAACTAACATATATAAAATGAAAGCAGCTATAGATGAAAGTGTTAAAAAAGGTATTAAAGGAATCAAAAAAGGAGCAACTGCAACAGCTTCTTTTGGTGCAAGAAACTATTTAGGGTTTAGTTTGGGTGAAAAAGTTGCTGATTATCTTGGTTATGAAATTCTTGATTTACCAGTTGTAGGCGATATAGGCGCTGGCGTTTTAGGTATGGGAGGTCAAGCAGTACTTAAAAAAATATATGATAAAGGATTAAAATCTAAAGTAAATAATTGGGAGCTAACAAGAATGATGCGTACCCAACAAAACTTAATTGAAAATAATTTAAGAGAGCAGCTTAGAAAAAGATTTGCTAAAAAAGGGTGGAGTATGGCAGCTAAAAGAGCGGCTCTTAGGGGAGGTTTATATCTTACTGCAGCAGGTACTACAGGTGGTGTTACTCCTGTCTCAGCAGCAGGATATATTCTTAATACTGGATTAATTGTTACAGATGTATATGCCATAGCTAAAGCATTGTATGATGCAAACAATATATCAGAAGAAGAAATGAAACAAATGCAAGCTGAAGCTGAAAGGTTAGCAGCTTTAAGTCAAGATGCGTTTGATAAAGAAATGTCAACTATGCAAGGTAGAAAACGTATGTTAGAAATGCCTGTTGATAGCCCTCAAAATTTTAATATGCTTCCTTCAGAAAATATTGATTTTAAAGAAAAATTAAAAAATATTGGTATACAAATAGACGAGTTTGAATAATAACATGGCGTGGACTCAAGACGAAATTATACAATATTATAAAAATAAAAATCCTGGCATATATACAACAGCCCCTGACGAAGAAGTATATAGAGCGGCTGATAATTATGCTTTAGAAACATATGGTAAGCGTTTAGCGCCATATATACCAAAACAACCACCTCCTAACAGTGTAGGAAATATTCCTGTAAATACTGGTCAAGATGGCGACAGAAATGACCTTTCTAAAGTAGATGTATCCCCAAACAAATTAAAAGGATTATCAAAATTTGCTGCTAGCATTGGTACAGATATAAGTGCCTCTGGGTTTTTAGCAGAAACATTTCCTGAAGGTATTGACCTTCCTGGTGAAACTTTTGATGTATCTCCTGAATTTTTTCAAAAATCATATAATGAATCATTAGCTGGACAAGCATACCAAGCTATTCATGGAAGAGAAGCTTATGATATAGGCGATTATACAAATGATGACGATTTACAGGGATGGTTAGCTGAGTCTGGACAATTTATATTAGGTATGGTAAATGCTCCAGAAGTAGCTGCCTATGCAACAGGTGCTAAATTAGGTTTGTGGGGAACAATGAAGGCAACTTCTTTGTTAAACAGATATGGTATTCTTGGATTAACAAAAAGTGCAGTTCAAAAAGGCACAGTAGGTGGTGTACAAAACAGAGCGTTAAGCACTGCTTTAGTTCATTCTGGTATAGAAACTGGTGTAGCATTAGGAACTTTGGGTGCTACACATGCTGCAACACATTCTGCTGCTGTTCAAAAAATGGAAACAGGTGAAATTAATGCAAATAAAGTTTTATTAGATGGAGCTAAAGGATTTGGTGAAAGTTTTCTTATAGGTGCGCCTGCTGGTATGGTATCAAAAGGTTTGCTTGGAAGTAAATATGCTATGGCTAAATTAGCTTCTGATAAAAAAGCATTAGATATAACAACAAAAGTTATGTATGGATTACCTACTCAAATTGGTACAGAGGCTCTTGCTTTTACTACTTTACCATCCTTATATAAACATTTAGGTGAAGCAACAGGAATGCCAGTACCTGAATCTTTTAAACAAGCTCCTGGAATATTAGACGAAGGTTATACAAGAGCTTTATTCCAAAATACAGTTCTTATAGGTACAATGGTTGGTTTTGGGCATGCTGCTAGAAAAATGAAAGGAATAGATGATACTCATATATGGGCATTAAAATTATTAGAACAAGGCAAAAGAGATTCTAAAAAAATTATTAATAGTACAGAAAGAGTAAAAGAAAGATTAGAAGAAGGTGGAATTAAAGTTGACCCAGAAATGTTAAAATTAATAGGTCAAGAAGGACAAAAAGCTTCTCTTTCAGAAAAAGAATTAAAAGATTTTGAAACTAATCAAAAAATTGTTAAAAAAATAATTGAAAAAATAGAATCACAAGGTTCTGAGTCTTTGACTCCTAAAGAAATAGAACAATTAGCGGATTTATCTGGGGCTGTAAAATTAGTAGAGTTAGGTACATGGGATGAATTATTTAAAAACCCTACTAAACTTAGAAAAATTATAGAAGAACGAGCGGGTGGGAAAATAACAGATAAAGAATTTGAAATTTACCAAAAAGCATTAGAAGTAAAAATAAATGATACTATAGAAACTTTTGGTAAAATGAATGAAATAATGACTGGTATTAATCCAAATCCTCCAGTGCAACAAGCTGGCGTTAAAACACCTACAACAAAAACACCAATAACTCCAGAAACATATATTCAACAAGGTATTGCTACTAAACAAAATCCTTCAGGTTTAAAAAAGAAAACAGTTTCTACAGTAGAAGATAGAGCAGAGTTATTAGAACAAAATAAAAATATTCCTTCAGAAGATGCACAATGGAAATTAGAACAACCTGGAGGACAACCAGCTCCTGGACAACCAGCTCCTGGACAACCAAGTGGTATTACACAAGCTCAAGCAATACAGGCTAATATACAAGCGCTTATAAAAACAGGTATAGCACCAAATTATGCAAAAGAAATAGGTAAAGCAAAAACATTAATTACAGAAGTAGAAGGTGAAGTTTTTAAACAAATAGGGCAAGCAAAAGGCAGTAAAAACTCAACTTTAATAAAAACTTTACGTAAAAATATGAAAGATGTCGATGTTAATTCTGGAGATATAGAAGCTGTTGTAGGTTTTGCGTTTCATAAATTTAAAGATACTCAAAATCCAAACTGGCAAAATGATAATATTAAATTTAGAAAATATTCCAGCACAATATCTAAATTTGTAAATTGGTTAAATAAAACTAAAAATAAAAAATTGTCAGATGTAGAATATAATGATTTACAAGAATATCTTGTTGGGGAATTACAAACACAAAAAAAAGGAAAAATAAAACAAGCTACCCCAGATGAGCTTGCTGCTTTTGCAAAATTCTTTGAATATGCTGACAGGAAATTTATGCCACGTGGTGCTGGAAGAGAAATTAGAGACGAAATAAGTTGGACCGATATTAATGAATACATAACTGAACGTCTTATAGAAGTTGATACTAAAGTATTAAAAGATGTTAATAAAAATGTTCAAACAATTAATAAAGAATTACAAAAAACTTTATCTGGAACAAATTTAGAAAAAGCAACAGGTTTATCAGTATTAATTAAATACGGGCTAAGAGACCAGGAAATAGCAAAATTAACTAAAGCTAATATTGGTGAAAGTAAAAATGAAGGCTATTATATTGATTTTGGTGTTGGTAAAAATGTGCCAAAAATATTTAAAGATAAAACTTTTGCAAACGCTATTCCTATACCAAAAAATGTAGCTGAATTTTTGCTAAAAATAAAAACAAAAGATAATTTTACACCAATTTTTGGAAAAGGGTTGAAGATTAAAAACAAATCCCTTTATGCTCATATAGCATCTTCTGTTTTTGGAAATAGACCTGATGGAGCTAAATATGAATGGAATAATAATAGAACCTTATTAAGGTCAAAAGGTTTTATTGAAAAAGCTGACAAAGGTCAGATGAATGGTTATTTACGTCATGATAAAACCAGAATAGAAAAAATCTATGAAAAATTAAGTATTGATGAACAATTACAAATATATAAAAAATTACAAAAAGAATTAGGAATTTCAGATACCCCTGGGAAATTTCAACTTGAAGGTATTGGGACTCCAACATCCCCTAAAGAACTTGCTCCATGGCTTGATGCTCAAATTAAAAAGAATCCTGGCCTGGCATTAAGGAAATTAAAAGACGCTGACTTTGTAGGTAGATTTTATGAAGGTGTTATTGATGTTACTATGGGCAAAGCTAATAAATTTACATTTTTTCATGAAAATGCACATAGATTAAAATCAATGATAGATGCCAGTGGAAATAAAAGATTAAGTAAAATATGGGGTCAAGCAGAAAAATTATTTAAAAAAGAAGCCAAAGGTAGAAACATGGAAGAGTTTCTTGCTGATGAAATAGCTAGATATGGGCTTAAACGTGAGCAACCAGCTACTTTAAAGCAAAAGATGGGTGGATGGTTAAATAGAGTCTGGTCTACCGTAAAATCGGTGTTTTTTGGCAAAGAAAGATTAACTAAAAATGATGTAAAAAATATACTTGGAGAAAAAGTATTTAAAGGTTTTGAGTTTAATGCTAATTCAAAAGCTAATAGTATAGCAAGATACAAATATGCAACTACAGAAGAGTTTTCTAAAGGATTAAAAAAACAATTTAAAGATTCTTTAACAGATAAGTTAAACAAACAAGAACAAAAAGCTTTAGAAGAGTATATAGCTTCAAGTGCGGGTATTGAAAATCCAGAATTATTTAAATTGGGAAGCAAAGATGTTAAAGAAGCTGATTTAATTTTATTGCAAGGAAAAATGAAAAGTATTCCGTTTTTAGAAATAAAAAGTGCAGCTAGCATTCAAGCTAAATCTAAATTAATAAGAAATATTGAAATAAATGGTCAAAAAGTACTAACGCCTAAACAACAAGAAAATGTTATGAAGTTGCTAGGATTTAAAAATAAAACTTTATGGAGCGCTACTGTTGAACAGTTAAAAGGTTATAGTGACATAATAAATTCTACACGTATGCCTAACCAAACTAGAGTAGCAGGAATAGCCGAATCAGCAACAACTGGCCAACTTTCAGATATAATGAAACAAATGGATGGTTTAATAGGTGATGCAGCAAAAGCTACTTTACCTGTAGGGGCTGTTATGCGAAAATTAGGTCTTAAAAAAATAGCTTCTAAAATGGAAGACCATATATCAGTAGAATTAAATCATGTTGGTAAATTTATATTGTTTGAAACAGCGGGTGAAAGAACATTAGGCAAAAGAACTTTTGGTAAAGCTAAAGAACATTTATACCTAATGGATGTTGAGCGTTACATAGAAAGAAAAGATTTAGGACTATTAACAAAAGCTGAACAAAAGTTTATAGATAAAGCATTTAAAAGTGATTGGGTTATAGAAAAAAATGGAAAATTAGTAAAAAATTCTAAATACAATGGTGCAAAATTTAAAGATGCTATTAATTTAAACACTCCTCAAGGTAAAGTAGTAGAATCTTGGGTTAATTATACAGATTATGTATACAAAAATTTTAAAGAATCAGTTAAAGCAAATTTAAGTGAAACTGAATATCTTAATTTTGTTGAAAATAATAATATAAATTGGATTAGAGATAATATTTATGTTTCAAGATTAGTTACAGACAAATTTAAAAAAGTATTTAATTTAGGTGGTAAAGCTTACGATAAACTTATTGAAAAACAAACTGCTCCGTTAGCTGAAAAATTAGCTAAAAAGAAATTTAATACAGATAAACCAACTGATGAACAAATTGGAAATGTTTGGGAAGATGCGCAAATGCATGTGAGAAATGATGTTTCTGATATGCTGCAGTTCAACAAAGGAAAACATAGTACAAGATTCTTAAAGAAAAGACATACAAAATTACCTGAATTTGTAGAAATAGATGGCAAAAAAATTAAAGTGTATGAAACTGGCTATGAAAATACTGTTAAAAAATATGCTCTTGGAATGTCTAAATTTATGGCAAATACAGAAGTATTCCCAGAATTTGTTAATTTAAAAGGTATGAATTTCCCTGGTAGAAAAGATGCAATTAATAAATTAATTACCGCTAACAATAAATGGGGTCCATGGGCAAGAGATAGGGTAGAACATCAATTAGGATATTTACAAAAGCCTGGAGATTATCAAAGTACTACTGCTAAAGTAATGTCAGGAGCAGCTCAAGTGTTAGCAAAAACACAATTATCTTTCCCTACTTCTGGACTTAAAAACTTAGTTCTTGGACAGTCTGCAACACTTCAAGCTTTTAGAATGAGAGATTATCTTGCTGGATTAGCTAAAGTTATGAGCAAAGAATTTAGAGATGAAGTAAAGGGTACAGGCGCAACAGAAATAGGATTAAGACATATACAAGATTTAAAATTTGGAAAAGCTGACAAAATTTTAGAAAGAATATTTTGGTTTGGTGGTATGAAGCCTACAGAAAATATAAATAGATATATGTCTATTGCTGCTAGTAAAGTTCAACAAAATAGATTAGTAGAAATAATTGGAAATAAAAAACATTCTTCAAACAAAAGAAAAAAAGCAGAAAGAAGATTAGAAGATTTTTATTCTATTACAAAAGAAGAGCTGGGTCTGCTTAAAAAATATGGAATGTCTGGAGTAGACGATGTTTCATTTAGTTCAAATTTTGCTAAAAGTAAAGAACGTAGGACTATGCAAAACATTTACAACAAAATGAACTCTATGGCTCATATAAAAACTCAAGGTGCTTCTTTATCTTTCTTTATGCCAGAATGGGCAGATGGAAAATTTTTAAGACCATTAACATTATTTAAAAGAATGGCTTATGCTTCTACAGTTAATTCAGTGAATAATTTTAAATTAGCATATAAAAATGGTAACATGGTAAAAATGGGAATGCATTTATTAGGACCATATCTTACTGGAACAGCTTTAATAGCAGTTTATGATAATTTGTTTGACCAAAAACCTCCAACTGAAAATTCAGCAGCATGGGCGCATATGAAATATGTTTATTTAAGAGGTGAGTTTTTAGGTGTTTTATCTGATTTTATAAAAATGTATGAAGGTGAAAGCGCACAACAAACTGTTTATCCAGCTTTATATAATTATTTAGTGACAGCTGCATCTACTATATTAAAAGTTTCAAAAGGTCAAATGAATTGGGAACAAACTAGGGAAGAAATGTTGAAAGCAACATTTGGAGGTTATCGTGGAATGGTCAAATTAATGGACAAAAGCGAAAACCAATACAAGGTTCGTACAAGAAGATTTAGAAACCTGTGGTATGAATTTTTAGATGAAACTTATCCTAATACATTAGATGACAGTATTGGTGAAAGAAAATTAACTAGAAGAAGTCCTTATTATGCAGATTTAAAAACTGTCTTTGAAAATGGTTCAGCTAAACAATTTACTAAACAATATTATATAACAGTTGCAGCTGTTGCTACAAGTTTTTGGAATGAATCAATGAACAGTGAAGGTGAACAACATAGATATGCTAGTCCTGAAGAGGCTTTTAAACATGCAGAAAGTACAGTAAAAACACAAATAACTAAATTAAACCCTAATCCTGGAAGTTTTCTAAAAATTAAAAAAAGTCAAAGTAAAGAAGATAAATTTAAAAACGCAAAAAGAGCAATTGCATGGAACAAATGGTTATCCAAAGACCCAGCAAAAGCTAAAGAATATTTAAAACAATTAAAAACTTTAGAAGCTGCTTATTGGCTTAAAAGAAGAAACTTTGAAAGAGAACTAAAATTATTAAAGATGAAATAGTTCTGTTCTTGGTATAAGCGCCATTTGACTAGCATTAAAATCTCCACCCATAACAAGTTTTAGTTTACCTTTTTCTTTTAATTCAATTATTTTTTTCTTTAAATAATCAACGCTAAATATATATCCGCCTACAATTTTATTATTATCAGATAATAAATGTATCCAAATACTAGAACCAGTAGTAGATATACCACTAGGATTTCCTTTGTACCTTATCTCTACTGCTATATTACCAGTAGTTTTCCAAAGGTCTCTCTCTGTTTTAACTTCTATTTTTGTGTTTCCGTTCTGTAAATCCTCAACGAATTTTTCACCCATTTGGCCAAACTCTAAATCAAGGTCAAACTTTTTCATTTCTTCATATTTCAACGGTATTAACCTCCCATCATATGTTATTAATTCCAAGTCTCCAAAGACTTTGTGTATATCAAGTAGTTTTATCAAGACCGTACTTCGCAATCATGATAGCATCTGCAGTAGCTAATGTTGGTACACCTTTCCAACAATATGCCATGTATTCATTTTTATACATTAATTCTTTAGCTAAATGTTTTATATGGTTTTTTCTTTCTTGCTTTGATAATCCTGTAGGGACTTTACAATGTTTCATCCATGTAGCAGGAATAACATATTCTGTTTCTATACCAAAAGAAGATATGATTCCCTCCCATTGCCCATAGTTTTGAGCAAATGTAAATACTGAAACTCTCCCATCAGATGGTCTTGCCCAGACTTTTTCTAAAAACACCCTTATGGATGAAGGAGACACTTCTTCTATCATGTCTTTGAATAGGGAAGACATTGACAGCGGGTTATCTGGGCATTTTACAGACCATAATCTATTTTCTTCTATCATACATATCCCCCCAGATTTTCCTGGGTCTATGCCTATAATTTTATTGGAATGGTAATTCTCTTGACGCATCTTGCTCCTTTGAATGTGGTATTGACCAGTTATCGTATATAGTACAAATATCTCCATTGTAGTGTAATGTTAACTCTGAAGATTCACCATATCTAACTTTACTTGCGATTAATCTAATTTCATTTTTTGAATGCATAGCAGGGTCTACTTTATAAGAATAAAATACAAAAAATACATTCTCTGCTACTTGTTCTATTGCTCCCGATTCCGCAAGGTCAGATAGTTGAGGGCGTTTAGCCTCTTTATTTCTGGACTCTAAAGAACGGTTTAATTGAGAGGCCAAAATTACAGAACAATTAGTTTCTTTTGCAAGCCATTTGTACTCATTGCAAATCCTTTCTAATTGCAACCTTCTTTCACTTTCTTTCCCTGCTGGGGTTACAAGCTGAATATAGTCATCAATAATAACATCTGGCTTAAACTTTTTAACTTCAGAAGATGTTTGAGCTAAATCTCTAATATTATCAAACATAACAAACTTATCTTCATTATATTTTTCAGCAATTATCTTGCTAGCATCTTTAAGTTGATTAATAAAACTTGTATTAGTTTTATCTACAATCCCTTTCCTAACATCCCTGTAATTTAATCTTGGATTTTCTATACATATTAATTTCTTAATAACCTCACTGTTCGGTAATTCTCTATTAAAAACAGCAACTTTATAACCATTATTAACAAGTGAAGCTAATAAATTAACAAGAAATGTAGTTTTACCATGACCTGGTCTTCCACCAACTATAGTTATTTCTCCTCTTGTTAAACCTCCAGCAAGAGCATCTATTTCTCTGTAACCAGTTTTAATCATTTTCTTATTACCTTGCTTCATAGTATTAAAAGTCTCAGTCATAGCCTTATCTATGGTAAACTTTTCACCAGGTCGTACCCTAATAAGCTCCCCCATAAGTGAATGCGCTTGATTAATTAAACCATACACATCACCGCCATG